>Ga0114951_10000298_pt1 | contig 71937 bp, 58 predicted proteins | sample AM7aDNAmetaG_FD_88677 | JGI IMG/M metagenome (GOLD analysis project Ga0114951, IMG submission 88677) | Freshwater microbial communities from Finland to study Microbial Dark Matter (Phase II) - AM7a DNA metaG | ecosystem: Environmental > Aquatic > Freshwater > Lake | place: Finland: Lake Alinen...
GTGATCCGGTTATCCCCGATTTTTAAGAAGATCTTCATGATATCCCCACAAACCGGATTCCCTCCTTCCCCGACACCACCAGGATTTTTTATTTCACCGACATTCCGGGGATTCATAAAATGATCCATTACCGTTTTGCTATACATCACAGCCTTTTCTATGAGGTTACTTGTTTTCCAAGTGGAGACATTTCACGGAGACGACTGACCACCCTGGGAAGGGTCGACAGAACATAATCAACCTCTTCATTGGTGTTATCCGTATCAACGGTCAGCCGTAACGAGCCATGCGCAGTCTCCGCGGGCAGTCCAGTTGCAAGGAGCACGTGCGAGGGTTCGAGAGAACCCGACGTGCAGGCGCTTCCCGTTGAGGCACAGATACCGAAACTATCCAGCAGCAGGAGCATGGATTCACCCTCGATATAATCAAAGCTGACGTTCAGGTTACCAGGGAGCCGTTTTAAGGGGTGCCCATTTAACCGTGTATTCTGAATTGAGTCCTGGATACCCCTTAACAACCGGTCCCGCATCGTCCGTATCCGTACCCCTTTCTCCTCGATCCCGGTTGTGGCAAGTTCAATCGCCTTCCCGGTGCCCACAATTCCTGCAAGGTTTTCCGTTCCTGCCCTCCGGTTCCGTTCCTGGGCGCCACCATGGAGTATGTTATCAATCCTGACCCCTTTCCGGATAAAAAGCGCTCCGGTACCTTTTGGCCCGTTGAATTTATGGCCGGACAATGAGAGGAGGTCAATACCCGTACTCCTGACTGACACCGGGACATGGCCGACTGCCTGGACTGCGTCGGTATGGAAATACACCCCGTGTTCATGGGTAATTGAAGCCAGTTCCTGCACCGGCTCAATCGTCCCAATCTCGTTATTGGCATACATCACGGAGACCAGAATCGTCTTATCGGTTATTGAACGTTCCAGGTCACCAGGGTCAACCAGCCCATACTGGTCAACAGGGAGATAGGTAATTTTGAACCCCTGTTTTTCAAGGTACTGGCAGGTGTGGAGGATGGCATGGTGCTCGATTTTCGAGGTGATGATATGATCCCCCCGCTTCCTGTTGGCATACGCGACCCCCTTGATTGCCCAGTTGTCGGACTCAGTCCCCCCGGATGTGAAATAGATTTCATCCACATCAGCCCCGAGTGCAGTGGCAAGAGAGACCCGCGCAGATCCAACTGCCTCTTTAGCCTCCTGCGCAATGGAATAGATTGAAGACGGGTTTCCGTAATGACCATGAAGGTAGGGAATCATTGCCTCTACTACTTCGGGGTGCACAGCGGTCGTAGCCGCGTGGTCCATGTATACCAGTTGCTGTTCTTCCATGCTCCACCAGGATATTCGTTACAGGTGTTGATCTTTTAAGAGGATTATCCCTCCGATCCCAGCGAACGTCAGTTGATCAATCAAAACGGTCTCCTGGTCCTGGGAAGTGTGTGTTGTTCTGAAAATCCAATTCATCAGGGATGTGAACTGCCGATAAAGTCCACCTCTTCTATCCACTGAATACCCAAATGATCGTCCACCCTTCATTGGTAACCGGCCTTGAGGTTGGCAAAACCACTTATTAAAGCAATGATATTTATCTCCCGGTATTCCTATTGATTTGTTAGTTGGTGAACGAAGCGTGAGGATCGAGGATGCCAGGGATGATTTCCCGATTATGAAGGATTTAATTTACATGGACAGTGCTGCAACAAGTCTCTCCCCCATCACGGTCATCAAAGCCATGGATGAGTACGAGCTCCGGTACCGTGCCAACGTGGGGCGGGGTGTTCACAGGCTCGCATTAGTAGCAACACAGAAATATGCCGATGCACATAAAAAAATCGCATCCTTTATCGGGGCAACAGAAGGCCAGACAGTCATTACGAAAAATACTACCGAAGCGATCAACATAGTCGCATGCGGGATGGAATGGCACAAAGGGGACCGAATTGTGACAACCACGCTCGAGCACCACTCCAATTATCTTCCCTGGGTCCGCCTTCATGAGAAACACGGTGTCAGTCTCTCTGTCGTACCTCCAGGACCCGATGGGACGTTTGATCTGTCCCTGTTTGAGGATACGATTGATGATGCAACGAAACTCGTGGCAGTCAGCCACGCATCGAATGTCCTCGGCTCGGTCACACCGGTGAACAAGATCGCGGCACTTTGCAGGGCACATGACAGTCGTCTCCTTGTCGACGGGGCCCAGTCGGTCCCTCACATTCCCGTGGATGTCAAAAAAGCCGGATGCGATTATCTCTGCTTTTCTGGCCACAAAATGCTTGGACCTTCCGGTACCGGGGTATTATGGATGAAATCTCCCGACCTCTCCCCACTCCTTGTCGGAGGTGGCATGATCAGTGATGTTACAGCCGACCACTATACAGAGTCCGGCGGGTACATGCGGTACGAAGCCGGTACTCCACCGGTGGGTAGTTGCATTGGCCTTGGAAAAGCCGTTGATTACCTTGAAGGTATCGGTATGGACCGGGTCATGAACCATGAACAGGCACTTACCACCCGGATGATAGACGGACTTTCATCAGTGAAGGGCGTGACGGTGTACGGGCCTCCGCCAGGAAAAAACCGAATCGGGGTAGTTTCGTTCACCGTGAAGGATTTGCACCCTCATGAGGTTGCGCATATCCTTGATGAGGCTGCAGGTATTATGGTCAGATCAGGAGAACACTGCTGTATCCCGCTGATGCACCATATCGGCGCAGATAACGGTACCGTCAGGGCAAGTCTGCACCTGTATAACAATGCAGATGACGTTGAACAACTCATAGTGACGGTGGAAGAGATCTCACGGATGGTATGAATGTACAGGGTCGTTCGTTGCACCAGGGAAAAATCGGGCATATTTACGGAATCTGAGCATGAAGTGGTCCTGGAAGTCCCGCTTACCATTAGCGTCAATGGCCGGCATGCACTCACGGTGATGACAAGCCCGGTGATGGTCAGGGAATTGGTTATCGGGATCCTTTATACCGAGCGTATCATCCATGGACCTGATGAGATCGAATCAATCCAGGTAGAACCTGACCGGGTCAGTGTCCTGACAAAAAACCCCTTCAAAATTCTCATCTCCAAGAAAACGGTTCTCTCCGGATGCGGGGGTTCTTCCTCCTTCCTCGACGTGGCAAAGCTACCGGAAATAACATCAGACCTCGTCGTAGACGTGGCAGATATCAGGACCGGTATGAAACAGACACTCCAGTCGGACCTTCATGCAAAGACCGGCGGGGTACACATCGTGGGACTTTTTTCACCTGGCGGAGTGGTCTGCATTGCAGAGGATATCGGCCGTCACAACGCTCTTGACCGTGTGATCGGTTACGGACTGCTGAACAATATTTCATTCTCGAATACATTTGCCGTCAGTTCAGGAAGAGTGTCATCAGAAATGATCAGAAAATGCCTCATTGCGGGAATACCGGTCATCGTATCCCGGAGTGCGACGACGAGCCTTGCCGTGGAAATAGCTGGAAAGACAGGCCTTACGATCATTGGATTTGCCAGAAGCGACCAGATGAATATCTACACCCACCCGGAACGGGTCCGTGGGTCCGCGGTCCAGCCGGACACATGAAAATCTGTCCAGGAACAGTGGCTCCACGCGGGGAACGGGTGATGCTGCATAATTATTGGACGAGATTGATATCCCCACTCCCTCCAATAACTTTCGCCAGTGAATCCTCATGATCGCACCCATTCTGATCAGCGGATTGTAACCGGAAAAACTCCGGCCCGATCAACTCATTTGTTGAGGTTTTGTAGTAACCCGCATGCCTGGCAGACATGGCCGCTACATGGATCCCCACAGGAGGCACAGTAACCGACAGTACCAGGACGGACTGTTTTCTTTGCCTGTTTGCTGAGTGACTCCTGGCCTTCGATAATACGGAGCGATGCACCAGGGTAATGGTACTCGATCCCTGCCTGCAGGGTCCTTACTTCAGCCCTGAATGCGGTTGTAGCATACGGACATTCAGGTAGCATGCCGGTTATTCCATTGACCATGCTATAGAGCGTGATCTCTTTTTCATGCACATCAAGGAGAGGCTTGATCCTCCGGATAAAACCCCGGTCTTCCCGCCTGCTGCTGTCCCGCAGGAGGCGCTCAAAATCTCCCCTGAGGTAATTCATCAGGACTGACTGTGCTGCGTCAGAAAGGTTATGGCCGGTTGCGATACTGTCTGCCGAAATATCTCTTGCTGCGTCAGAAAGGGCTTTTTTACGAAGGATCCCACAAGCGGTACATGCCCTGAGCGGATGGGCAGTAAGAAGAAAATCCAGGGTTGTCCCAAAAAGTGACTGGAAGGAGACGATATGGTGGGATATTCCCAGTCGTTTCGTCAGTGACACCGCAGATTGTATCGTTTCCTCGCGGTACCCCGCAATCCCTTCGTCTACGGTGATGGCGATAAGTTCTGCATCCCAACGTTCCCGGATGACACGGGACAGGATGGAAAGGAGGACGGAACTGTCTTTTCCCCCGGAAAGACCAATCGCAATCCGATCTCCGTCATGGATCATCCCGTGTCTGGCCAGGCGGTCGATCACCCGGCGTTCGACGTCCTGGCTGAGGTGCACCTCACACAGGTGGCGCTGCAGGCGGGGGTCGAAGTATACCGCGGGATCATCGCAATTATCGCAGTAGGGAATAGTTTCTCTCTCCCCTGCACCTGCACTAACCGGGTTCACCCCCCGTGCGCAACGAGAAATACCCGGATCTCATCATTTCCCGATACGGTCGCATCTTCAGGGATCAGCCTGCCGTTTTTCGTGACAATCACTTCCAGGGGGTTAATGTCACATCCGGTAAGCAATGCAGCCACAGTTCTTGGATCGCCGTTGACTTCACGCGTAGTACCATTAGGTAATTGCAGTCGCATCAGTGGTTCACACCCTATTGGATGATCCGTCCATATATGGTACTTAAGTCTATCTCGTTCCCACCTCAACATATCGTTTCGGACAGGGAGTATACACAAAGAGCACGACCGTTGTACCCTCTATGTAACCGACAGGACTTTTTTCCCGAACATACAAATGAATAAGAAAATGCCAACGGGCGGTCTGCATTTTCTGCACGTCTGGGATGGAGTTTAACCTGGACTCCCTTTCAACAAAGGGGATAAGAGGGCCGGATTCATGGATGACTCTGCACTTATTGAAAAAATTATCGCATTAAAGGAAGAAAAGGACGCGATTATCCTTGCCCACAATTACCAGGCAGGACCCGTGCAGGACGTAGCAGACCTGATCGGTGACTCGCTGGAGCTCTCAAGGGCTGCTGCTTCCCTTGAAGGGAGTGTAATTGTATTTTGTGGTGTCGATTTCATGGCAGAGACTGCCGCAATTTTATCTCCGGAAAAAAAAGTCATCCTGCCAGCCCACGACGCCTGTTGCCCGATGGCAGAAATGGTTACGGCAGAGGAGATCAGGTCTGCAAGGATGCGGTTTCCCGATGCTGCCGTTGTGGCATACGTAAACACATCAGCCGGGGTAAAGGCGGAAAGCGACATCTGCTGCACCTCGGCAAATGCGGTGAAGGTAGTCAATTCAGTTCAGGAAGACCAGGTGCTCTTTGTCCCGGACAGGAACCTCGCCCGATACGTTGCCCGGTTCACAAATAAGGAGGTCCTCCCCTGGGAAGGCTATTGCATCGTTCATGACCTGATCACAGTTGAAGATGTGACCACGGCGAACCAGGATCATCCCGGGACAGAGGTAATCGTGCACCCCGAATGCCGGCCTGAAGTGATCGATGCGGCGGATTATGTCTACAGCACCTCAGGTATGATCCGCCATGTTTGTGCCGGAAACAAATCCTCCTATATCATTGGGACAGAAATCGGGATCCTGTACCGGATGCAAAAAGAGTGTCCCGATAAATCCTGTTATCCACTTTCAGGCAGGGCAGTCTGTTCCAATATGAAAAAGACCAATCTTTCCCTGGTCCTTCAGTCTCTGGAAAACCTGTCGCCCCTGGTTACGGTACCAAAGGATATCGCATCAAATGCCCGGAATTCAATCGAACGCATGCTTGCCATCATGTAGGTTATCGAGTATTATTGCATGACCGGGATTTCAACCATCATGGCCTTTGTTTCAGGTTCCAATCATTGTTGATTGAAGGCACCTGGAAATCACATGCCTATCATTCCCTCGATCACGCGAATTGTGAAAATCAGTGTGCTGGCCGGTTTTATTCCAGCCAATACGATAACAAATCTGATGGGAAATGTTTCCTCTCTGAAATATGATGGGATCAAAGAATGCCCAGCTCTTCTGCAATAACCCGCGTATAGTTCAATGCCCGGATTGCATCTTCACGCTTCAGGTCGGGTCCGTTCTCTGCGTACTGCATGAATTTTTCAAGCGTCCGGACAGGAATTTTTTCACTCGCCAGTTCCCGGATCCGGTCCCAGGTACGTTCCGGGAAATATAATAGTTGTGCGGTCCTGAACAGGTGTTCCTTCTGTTCACCGGTGATAATGCCCTGTTCTGCTGCTAGTTTCAGGATATACCTGATATTGACGAGCGGGACTGAAAGGGCGGTGCCGGATTCAGGATCGAAGATCAACGCCACTTCATCATCAGATTCGACATCACCATTTTTGTACAGGTGGTATACTTCCCCAACGCCTTCCATACCAAGGGTATCGAGCTCTGCCGCACGGAGTGCTCCCATACTCGAGGACCCGATCATCCGTACCTTGTTTTCAATTGCGGCAAGTATCTCCCGGTGCCCTACCGAACAGTCCTGAAAAAATACGCCGTCAATGAGGCAGATGACCCTGGCACCCTGTCGGACTGCAAGGGGTATATCCCCACGCCTGGCAGGTGGAAGATAGGTGGCAGGGAGGATCTGTTCCGCATCACGCAGGGGAAGACTCGGCCCGAGGAACACGACGAGTTCGCGCCTCATTACATCGCCTCCCGGAACGTTCCCCATCCATTGCAAATACTTCAAGTCCCGGGACAATGACCCGCACCACCGGCACACCGATATCAGGACGGGTGAGGTCTACTACGATCACATTATTGAGTCCTGCATTCCCAAGGGCATCGATTACATTCCGGATATCAGTGAGGAAATCATCGGTATCACTTGAAGGGATAGAAGAGAAGTCTGCTTCACTGTCAGATTCGAACCAGTACCGGTTCAGTCTTCTCGTCCTTTCGTACCCTATTTTCCTCCTGAAATCTGCGACTTCAGTATCTTCCCTTGCACCGTGGATCTGGGTCAACCTGCTCTGGGCTGTTTCAGTCAACGCCCGGAGGAGGGCAATTTTAGCATTGGTATGAGTCCCCATCCCGATAGTCAGGAGTGTCGGGTCTTTCAACCGGACATCATCCGATACCGCGGCGATCGTCGGGATCCCGATATCGCTGGTAATATCCTTGATGATGACTTCCACGCCGGCATTGGTAAATTTATCAAGTAATTCGCGTTCCAGCCCGGAACGAACATTCACAACCCGTTTTCCAGTCCTTCTTGTGATCTCTGCAAGAGACCAGGCATCCCGCTCGATCAATTCCATCAATGCATGGAATATTGCCTCTTCGCGGGTATTTCCTGATGCCAGGCCATTCGTATTGGTACGGAAAAGGGGAAGAGTAAACCGGGGGAGCGGATGGAATACTGCATGTACCGGGACCCAGGTCTCCCGGTTACTCGCGATATCATATCCTTCCACCCATGGGATCATTGCCGATGCATCCACACCTTCAGGCAGGATCAGATCCTTCGGGTCAACTGCACGCATTCCCATTGGAAGGGCCCCGTATGCGGCATTCACCGTCTCACGAATGGATGGTTCTGCGGAACAACGTTCGATACCTTCCATCATGGCCGACACCTTCGCCTCAACTGGTGTCGCACCTTTCCCATTATAGACTGATATCGCCCCGTCCTTAGCCATCGGGCGGATGCTTGAAAAAACGGGGATCCCGATGCGGTCAAGACTTGTGATATCAGCGACTCTTGTGATACCTGCTACCGGGAGGAGCGCTTCTACCTTTAGAAGTGTTTCCTCTGGGGGAATTGTCCGTTGTGTCTCTGAATTATATAATTTTTTACATGATTTCAGTTCCATGGAACATGCATCTCTCCCTTGAATCCCCTTTATGAAGCTCTTTGACATTAGATTGGCAATCAGGCAACATATACATTCTCTTATTCGCTCTCGCGTGCTGTCGGCAGGATAAGGTATTTAATTCATAGAAATGAATTGAGAGCTATGGATATACGACGCATGAAACTATTACTAATCGTTACCCTCCTTGTTTTTGGAATGGCGGGTGGGGTGTCGGTGGTTGCGGCCGCCACCAGCACCTGGAACCCGGGATCGGGTCATGAACCAGATTTCTTATCGCCTGACTGGAAAGTCCCAACCTATACGCCAATGTCAGACCCTGCATTCTTATCGCCTGATTGGAAAGTGCCGGCCTATACGCCAATATCAGACCCTGGGTTACTCTCGCCCAGCTGGAAAATGCCGAACTATACACCAATGGCGGACCCAGGTTTTTCCTCTTCTGCCTGGAAAGTGCCGAATTACACGCCAATGTCAGACTCTCGTTTCATGAATTCAAACTGGTCAGTACAACAACCAGTCTCATTCAGGTACAGCCTGATAGACCCGTCCCGAATCAACAATTATCACCTTGACCCGTTTGCAACCGATGCCGATCTCAGGGCACAGGGCTGGCACATTACAAATAGTATCTGGTAACTCCTTTTTTGGGTGATTTCCCCCGTACCATTTTCTAATATCTGAAATAATAATATTTTTTTATCCAAACTTTGAGTCAGGCTCATGCCAGTCATGTACTACTCAAAGTTCTGAATTATATTTACATTGGAGTTCAGAATGACTGTGTGACCCTTTGGGAATTGTTAGAACCGCAGTATCATACGAAAACCCAGTCAAACTACTATTGATTCCTGGCATTTCTATTGAGTGCCAATGTGCCATGAGGGAAATTATGGTACCTGGAATGGGATAAAAAAAAGGAATGATTGGCCGGAAATATCAGGCCTTGAAGATATCGAATATCTGGTCGCTTCCTGTTGCAGAAAGCCGTTCCCGTTCGGTCTTCTCTTCTGCGAAACCAAGAACAGGTAATTCCATGCTGACACCTGGTGTATGCCCGAACATCTTCTCCATCTCAACCTGCTGTGCGTGCATGAAGAGTGCGTTCGGAATGTCCATGGGGCAGAGTTCCTGGCACTGGCCGCAGTTGATACAACTGTCCGAGATATGCGAGAACCTGATCAGGTGGAACATAAAGTTCGGTGGAACCTGCCCGGGTGTGACAAGGTAGGGCTTGCGGGTACTGCACTCAACACAGTAGCAGATTGGACATGCTTCAATGCAGGAGTAGCACTTGATACATTTTGAGGTCTGTTTGACAATTGTCTCAAGACGTTTTCTTCCATCTCCGAGGTTGGAAAAGTCTTTTGCACGCCACTTGTCACCAAGTTTCAGCATGGCACCTTCGACCTTTCCGCGGATCTCAATGCCCTTCGGATTGGCCTTTTCGGTCTTGAGGACCCCTGCTTTCTCGGCTTGTGACAACAGGTCGGCACCCTTCTGGCTGCATACTTCAACAAAGGTGGCCTTTCCTGCCTTGTCACCGATTACTCCCCAGTTCCCGCAGGCAAGGTCAGCACCGCGCGGGACTTTCAACTTGCAGCGGCGGCAGTTTGTTCGCCGGCCATAACCCTGCTCCTCGAGCTCGTCCATGGAGATACCCTTGTGGCCTCCCTCATACTCGACAATGAACTGTCCCTTGTCGATCTCTTCTTTGGTTACCTTGTCCGGGTCGATCTCGAACTTTTCCTTGATCATTTTTCTGGCCATGACCGGGCTGACAGAGCCACCGCAGTTGACACCGATCATGACAATGTTGTCGAGGTTGACCTGCTGGCGCTTTGCCAGTTCGTACAGCCCCATCATGTCACAACCTTTGACGGTGATCCCGATCTTCATATGCTCGGCACCTTCGAGGTACTTCTTGACCAGTTTCGAGAGGAGCAGCGTACCGCAGTGGAGAGACCCCGCGGTGTTTTTGAGGTCCGCAGGGTTCGTAACCAGGGTAGGTACGGCATCATAAATATCCTGGCCCTTCTTCACAACAAGGACTGCATCAACAATTTTCTTTTCAAGTGCAAACTTGAGGAGCCCGGTTACAGCGCCACCGAGCTCTGCCTTATCTGCAATCTCCTTGTCAGTGGTCCATGCATAGACCATGTCACCTTTCGCTGCCATTCTACTTCCCCTCCTTTATTTTCTCGACCTTGACAGAACAGGCCTTGAACTCCGGGATCTTTGCCACTGGATCAAGGGCGTTGTTGGTCAGGACGTTTGCAGCACATTCCTTGAAGTGGAACGGCATGAACATGACGCCCTTCATGATATCTTTTGTCACACGTGCCGGAACATTCACCTGGCCGCGGCGTGTCATTGCCCGTACCATCTCATGGTCCTTGATATCAAGGGCCTTGGCGTCTTCCGGGTTCATCTCGATCCAGCCGGTTGGTTCTTCCCGTTCAAGGCTGTCAGACCGGCGGGTCATCGTCCCGGTATGCCAATGCCAGAGACAGCGTCCGGTTGTGAGGACATAGGGGTACTCTGCATCAGGCACTTCTGCCGGTGGTTTCCACTCAATCGGTGTAAATACTCCGATTCCATCAGGATGAGAGAACCTACCGATATGCAGGATAGGCGAGCCGGGGTGTTCAACAGTCGGGCAGGGCCAGTGCAGGGCTTCCGGCCTGTTCAGGCGTGCATAGTTCATCCCACCGTAGGACGGGGTGACCTTTGCAATCTCGGTGAAGATATCCTCTGCTGACTTCCACGGGAACTGCTTTGCATAGCCCATCTTTGCCGCAAGTTCACAGAAGATCTGCCAGTCGACTTTTGCTTCTCCCGGCGGTGCCTGTGCTACTCTCCACATCTGGACACGGCGCTCGGTGCTGGTCTGAGTACCATCTCTTTCTGCATAGCATGCAGCTGGCAGGACTACATCGGCCAGTTCCGCGGTCTCGGTCATGAAGATATCCTGAACGACGAGGAAATCGAGGGTCTTTAATGCCTTCTCAACGTGGTGGAGGTCCGGGTCAGAGATCATCGGGTTTTCGCCCATGATGTACATTGCCTTAAGTTCTCCGGGCTTGTCGGCGAGCACGTCCATCATGGTCGTGACTTCATAGCCGTTCTTTGCCTCGCAGATACCGTCAGGGAATCCCCATGCATCAGAGAATTTCTTGTGTGCCGCTTCGTCAATGACTTTCTGGTACCCGGTGAACACAACGGGGAGTGCTCCCATGTCGCAGGCACCCTGCACATTATTCTGGCCACGGAGTGCATTCACACCGCCCCCGGCTTTACCGAGGTTCCCGGTCAGCATCTGGATATTTGCCGTTGATTTGACGTTGTCAACACCAACAGTGTGCTGGGTGATACCCATCGAATAACAGATACATGCTGATTCTGCTTTTGCAAACCATTCTGCGGCAGTCTTGAGCTGGGCAACAGGTATTTTTGAGATCTTTGAGACGTTTTCGAGACTGTAGGCGTCCTTCATGACAACTTCTTTCAGTTTCTCATAGTCCTTGGTCCGGGTCTTGATGAACTCCTTGTCCTCCCAGCCATTCCTGATGATCTCCTGCATCATACCGTTCAGAATCGCAACGTCTGATCCGGATACAAAGGCCATATACAGGTCTGCCTGTTTTGCAGTCGGTGTAAACCTGGGGTCTGCGACAATAAGCTTTGCACCATTTTCATGCGCCTGGACTATCCTGCGTCCGATGAGCGGGTGCTGTTCGAAGGTATTGCTCCCAAGGACGAATACGCATTTTGACTGTGCAATATCACCAATAGAGTTGGTCATTGCACCTGAGCCGAATGATGCGGCAAGACCGGCGACCGTTGATGCATGGCAGAGCCGTGCGCAGTGGTCGATATGCCGGGTCTTTAGTACCCCACGGGCGAACTTCATCATCGCGTAGTTCTCCTCGTTGGAGACACGGGCTGATGCGAGACATGCCATCTCGTCGGGCTTATAGGACTTGAACTTCTTTGCAATCAGATCATAGGCCTCATCCCAAGTGGCAGGTTCAAACTTGCCATTTTTCTTGATGAGGGGAGTTGTAAGTCGGTCTGGGCTGTTAATGAACTCGTGGGCGTAGTTGCCTTTGGGGCAGAGCTTACCTTCGTTGACAGGTGATCGGTGATAGGGTGCTACCCCGATTACCTTCTTGTCTTTCACCACGAGGTTGAACGAGCATCCCGTCCCACAATAGGGACAGGTTGTCTGTACATAGTTAATGTCCATTCTTGAAACCTCTAATAAAAATATTTCTTGGTTAACAATATTTAATAATAGTCATTTACTCGCGATAATTTGATTATTAGTGGTGGGCAAATGATCTTCTGGGTATAACAGGACCATGTTACAGGTACGGGATATCTCAAATATCCCATTGATCGATGATCTGGTACCGTTTTCCGGGAGTTGTGATGTGTGCGCCGGATGAAAAGAAAAATACTAGTCCATCCAATGCTTCCAACAGTTATCCAGGCAGGTATTGCGAACCTTGAAGGACAAAACTTCACATCGCTTGATGCATGCCCTTCCTGTGGGGGGGCCCTCGCAGGATATGATACGAAACAACGATTTTTCATCACCCTGGCCGAACCAGGTGGTGACCGTGATATTTTTGTTTTCGTCAGAAGGTTCAGATGCAGGGCGTGTAACATGGTGAGTCCTGCGGTTGCACCATTTTACCCGGACACCCGCATCGGCGCCCCTATCGTCGACCTCTGCGTGACACTTTCGCAGGAGATAAACTCTTCACATGCAGCAAAAATCATCAATGCCCTTGGTATTGTTATTGATCGGGGGACCGTCAGAAACTACGCTTCGCGTGCTTTTGCAACGCCCCAGGCAACTGAGTTCTTTGGGTTCCTGCTCCCGGTGTCAATCATCTCCTTAACGATGTTCACCCCGGGATCCTTCCAGCCGGGACCCGTCACGGGGACAGAAATGTTCACTCCCACGGGTCGTCCAGCCACAGGCCGGGCATTTCCACACCGTCTGCCGCTGGAGGAACGGAACAACCGGGATGAACAGGAAAAAAAAGAAAAAAGGCCATTGGAATAACAATGCGGTGACCGTCAGTCCAAGCGAGACTGCCATGAGAAGGATACTTATGACTGGGAATCTCGTACCGCTACCTCCCGGACTGCAAATGCAGGAAGCGCATCTACAACCGGTCCCAGTGCTCCCGATAGATTAGTGCCCCCGAACTTTTTCGCAATCAGCCCCGATCCGATCCCGGCAAAAATAACCTCGTTTGTACCGGATTTCCGGCATATATCCTCAACACCGGAGATAATGAGGTCTTTCTGGGCACTCCAGAATGTTTCCGCAATCATTTTTGCACCCTGCTCCCCTATCTCATCAAGGTCAGCACACACGACCCGCGCGAGTCTCCGGAGAGCGGCATCAACAGTACGTTCGCCTCCATCCGGGGGATCAGATGTATACTGGCTTCCCTTTATATGCCCAAGGACAAGATGGACATCTCCAGAACAGGCAAAATATTCACTGCTTACCGGTGTCGGGACTCCGTCAAGCAGAACTGATCTGATGAGGCAGGGGACACTCGTGCGGAGCACCCCGGTATAGATCAGGTATCCCAGCTGGAGACGATCAAGATCGGTAAGACCTTTCAGCGCCTCGAACCGGCCGACTGGAATGATATCGGTCGTAGTACTCCCCATATCCACGAATACTGCACAAGGATAGAGTTCTCGCAGGTACTCAACTGAAACGAGCCAGTTGGAGGCAGCAAGTTGTGGGACGATATCCCGGTGAAACGCTGCATCGGTCCCGTAAAAGAGTGCATCCGGGAATGCGGCCTTCACGCTGTCAACAATGAAACCGATCCCCTCGACCTTCGATGAAAAACAATCTGCAAGTTCGCCGGACATTACGACAGCGGCGGATGTGGTCTCTTTATTATAGAGACCGAGAAGTTCTTTGAGTGGGGCACCTTTCCATAATGGGCAGTAATGGATATGGACGCCGTTGCGGTCAACAACCTTTAGGTGTGCACCACCGACATCAATACCAACCCTCTCGGAGGAATTCCCCGTACTCCCGTTCATTTGAATCCCCCGGACCCCATCGTATCGTTGGAATATTGGCTGATAATATTTCCGGAGGTATCAAAACTGGTATGGCATGAATAGTGTAGCTCCCCGACAGGCAGCCCCTTTGACGCCCGGATAAGAATCTCTGCGATCTCTTCGTTCATACCCGCAGTAATCCCCACAATGCTCGTGGTGATGCGTGGGTTTACGTCCACAACGTAGACACGGTCAGCAACGACCACGTCAACCCCGGCATATCCCTGGCAACCGAGGATCCTGACCGCATTAATCGCGGTCTCCCTGATCTCCTGTTCTTTCAGATGATGGGCCGGCGTCTCCCCACCCCGGTAATGAAATATCCCTTCCGAGTCAATTTCGAGCTGCTGCCGGTTAAGGGCGAGCACGACCGGTGGTTCCCCGGTGAAATAGAGGCACGCTTCACCAACAATCCTGCTTCCGACCACACTTACAGAGTAATTCTCTCCTTCAATGTACCTCTGGCCAAATTCCCCAAATCCGGCCGGACCACGGGTGAGCCTGACTCCCTGGGCTCCACATCCGGTCACAGGTTTTACGATGCGGAAACCTTGTTCCTGTTCTTCAGGTACGGCGATCCCATGTGATGCCAGTATCGTTGCTGTCCGTTGCTTGTTTGCACAGATGGCAACATTCATACTTCCACACCCGAGGTTGTGGGTACAGGTCTCCATGGCGAGGGTGAAACGCGAGAGCAGGTGATCCGGTGCAATGACGAGCCCTGCATCACAACCCGGTGCCAGTCTTTTTATTTCTTCACAAAAATCTCCCTGTCCTGGGGTCACAACCTCATGCCCGCATCTTGAAAAGCTGGCTGAAAGTGAAATAAACATCGCCCTGCCTTCAGATGCCAGGACGGGATCATGGAACATGGAATATTCTGCGATAAGGACCTTCATCCTGTACTACGTTGGGTGCTGATGGTGATTACCCTGACGATAGTGAGATCTGCCGGAATCAGGGGGACTTTCTTTGGCCCAGGGAAATATCCCCGGGTCGGGCTCATCGTGCGGACTTGCCATAGCACAGCTATTTCATCAAACGCCACTAACCGGATTGGTGATGAAACCGCGTATCCTTCTGACAAACGATGACGGAATAACATCGGCCGGCCTTTGGGCGGCATATGAGGCGTTGTCCCCCGTTGCCGATGTGACAATTGTCGCGCCTTCTACACAGCAGAGTGCGGTAGGGCGTTCGATATCAATTTTTGAACCCATCAGGGCAAACCGGGTCATGATGAACGGGGTCAGGGCATACTCTGTCGGCGGAAAGCCAACAGATTCGGTAATCATCGGGCTCTATGCCCTCGATCTCAAGCCAGACCTTGTAGTCAGCGGGATTAACATCGGAGAGAACCTTTCTTTTGAATCCATCATGACTTCCGGTACCGTCGGGGCAGCGCTGGAAGCCTCCAACCAGGGGACGAAGGCGATTGCATTCTCACTCCAAGTAGAGGACCAGGGGGACAAGTTTGACGACCCGAGTCACCACGCCCAGAGTTTCGACGAAGCGAAGCACACGGTGAGAGATGTCTCCATGAAGGTACTTCGTCAAGGCTTCCCTGAACACGCAGATGTAATTAATGTAAATATTCCTTCACATGTGAGAGGGGGGTACGAGGTCACCCGCCTTGCAAGAAAACTCTTTCTGACCGGTGTGGAGAAGCGCCTTGATCCAAGAGGAAGACCTTATTACTGGATAAACGGACCGCTCCTTGAAGATGCCGAAGAAGGGACCGATGTTCACTCAATACGGAAAGGCAATATTTCAATCACTCCGATCACACTTGATTGCACGGCCGTTGATGCTTTGAAGGAATTGGGGTCCCTTTTCTGCGCGTAGGGAAAGTGAGAGCAGGGATTTCTGTCTCCTCCCTGCGGGTAGATTTTTTTTACCTTGTTCAGATCTCAAAATCAGCTACCACCTTACTGACCTTTGAAGGGATTAACTCAAATTGTTCAATCCATGGCTTTTGTCCCATCTGGACAATAACTTCGTAAAATCCAATTTTCATGTGGTCAAATGTATGCGGAGTACTCTCTCCGGGGGACCAGCTGTTTAAGTAGATGGTCGCACCTGCCGGAAGACTGTCGACCACGATCGTTCCTTCACCGTAATTCTCCATGGCGAAGAAGACCTTCTGGGGGGTCGTGTTGGCGCCCCTGATCTCGACGGTCGTTATCTTCTCAGTCGGGTATAATCCCGGTTTTGACAGCATGACCCGGTGAAGTCCACCCGATACTTCGGTAAATGTATGGGGTGTCGTATAACCAGTCCGAAAACCATCAATAAAGATTTCTGCACCATCAGGGACAGAATTGATCTGCAGTGGCGGATGAGGGCCATGATTATTTGTCAGCTCCATATCCACGGTGTCCTGGTCCGTGCACGGGATAAGGAACGAAGTGTATGAATCACCTTGGCGGACACCGATGAACGAACCCGGACAACCGGTACTTATTGTTGCGGGGAGCCGGCCTGGCGGGAACCTGCCGTTAATGGTAAATTCAGCCCCGGAATATGATCCGGGCATAATTGAGACGATCTTACTTAAGAGGACCTCCTCAGTATCGACATTGAATGTTGTCAGTGCATCGTGATACACCCATACATTCCGCGTATATGTGACCGGGCCACTTTGTTTATCGGCTCGAGTTACCCTGATGGTGTGGAGCCCTTCCGGGAACCCGTAGTAAAGGAACGGTGTCTTACCCAGGGCCTGCACACCGTCAATGGAGAGGCCAAGGTTTTCGGGGTACGAACTTACATACATTCCACCGTACTTGTTCACCCTGGTCGATTTCCCAGGGGTTACAAATAATGCATCCATAGCGGGTGTGAGTGGAATATCGAGTGTTTTATCCGTGTCAAGGGTCACGGCATCTCCATAGGCAAGATACCCCGCACGGGTGAGAGTCAGGGTATAGGTCTTTTTTTCGAGTCCCGTCATCATGTACGGGGTTGTCCCGGTACGGTTGCCGTTCAGCACAATAAGCGCCCCTGGGGGGTCTGAATCAACAGTGAGGTTGAATACAGGGACCGGTACAGGGGTAGGCGTAGGCTGGACCGGTACCATTATCGTGGGAGTGGTTGTCAACAGTAACGAGGAGTTTGGGGTCCCGTTCTTTATCAGGCTGGGGACTGGGATCACCGGCTCCGGCATGAACTGCTCATAGGGGTCCGATACATACAGTACGGGAGCGGCCATATCATCGGCAGACCGGTTGGCCCAGGCCGACATATTTTCTGCTGAATTATTCCTGATACTTTTCGTAATGGCCCGGGGGATGATATCAATAACCTGACGGACACTCCGGATGATATTGGCATAGGTGAGCCGCAGGATATTTGGTGCAGGTACCTCTTCCCCTCTTTCCAAAACGGTGTCACCGGGGACAACGGGCCCGGGGGCCTTAAGATGGGAATGTTCATCGGCATGGAGCGTCTGGTTCACGCTGTTTTTTAACCCGCGCCCTGCAATCTCTGCCAGATCAAACATGCGGCCTTTGATCGTGGAAAATCCACCCCCGTCCCGTTCGGCAGAGTCTGAACCGAATCCAGGTTCGTTATTGGCGGGACCGGCATATTGCCCCGCGTCCCGGGTCTGGTTAAGGCTCCTTGTTATTCCGGAACCTGCTACTTCCAGTAGTTCTTTACTGTTGCGCTGCACTCCTGAAAACAGATCCCTGACCAGCCCGACAGGTCCGTTAACCCAGGTGATATGCCAGATATTTTCCGTACCGTTTCCCTGCACGAAGACCAGCTGTTGATCAGCGGCCGGAAGATCGGGACATGCAGGTTTTCCAAACTGATCGACCACGTTGCAGGCCGGATTGACAGGGACTTCGGCGGTCACACAAGGAACAGACCATGAGGATATCAGAAGCAGAACAACCAGGACAAAGAGCAGGTCGTGCTTTATTCCAGGGTGGCGGGGTCCGGTTCCGGGCATCATCATGAACGTCAGCCCATGAATTGATTAAAATTATGGTACCAGCAAGACCTGATACCCGATCTGCTTATATACCTACACATTTGGCGGAGGTACTCGTGCGGCAATCGCTGACTTTGTTACCTGTTATTGATTTCGTCTTAACCCCGCTCAAAACATATGGATAGCATGAGAGATAACCGGATTATCATGTATGAACTTGGACCGGACATGGCAAAACAGGCAGCAGGGATCCATGCGGCGGGGATGGTCAGGGACGGCATGGCTATCGGACTTGGCACGGGTTCAACCGTTCTCTTCGCCATGCAGCAGCTCTCCCTCAAGGTTAAGGAAGGCCTTGACATCACCGGTGTCCCGACCTCGTTCCAGGCAGCGATAAGGGCCAGGGAACTGGGTATTCCACTTACGACCCTTGATGACCATCCCGTTCTCGATCTTGCGATAGATGGGGCAGACCAGGTCGACCCGTTATTCCGGGTGATTAAGGGACGTGGTGCCGCACATGTACGGGAGAAATGTGTTGCCGCGGCCGCAGGGCGGTTCATTATCGTTGCGGACCCCGGGAAAATTGTCCCGGTACTCGACGCAGCGGTGCCGCTCGAGGTATTGCCGTTTGCAGTCACCCCGGTACTTACTTCATTGAGAAATCTTGGTGGAGACCCGGTCCTCCGTGAGGGACAAAAAAAAGACGGCCCTGTTATTACAGATAATGGTAACATGATCATCGACTGCGGGTTTGGACCGATCGATCAACCCGGACAACTTGAAATCTCCCTGACCACTATCCCGGGTGTACTTTCCTGCGGATTATTTTGTGGATTTACCCAAAAGACAACGGTTATTGTTGGGGATATGACGGGCGTCCGCATCCTCACCAGGTAAGACTCTTTTTTTCCCAGGCCAGGTCAGATTAAAAACAGGGGGTCACCCGATATTGACGGATTGGCCACTATTTACCAACTTTTACAAGCATTTCTTCGAGGCTTGGATAGTGTGATTCAATCCTTTCTACCCGGCCTCCTCCTGTGGTAATGATACCAGTACAGGTATTCAGTTCGTCAATTGAATCAACCGCGATCTTGTAGAGACCACCCTCGAAGGTATATTCCCTGTACTCCTTGATCGCGAGAATATCGCCGGTTCTGAACATAATGGTGTAACTGATCGACCCGAACATCTCACGGAGCTCATCCATGGTCCCCATGGCGACCATCTTCCCCCTCCTGAGGATCATCACTTTATCACAGATTGTTTCGACCTGGAAGAGGTTGTGCGCCGAAAGGATGATGGTTTTCTTCTCGTTCCGGAGGTCTCGTAAAAACCCGATAATATATCGCGAGGTCATCGGATCGAGCCCGGATGTCGGTTCGTCGTAAACCAGGACAGACGGGTTATGCATAAGGGACCTGGCAATGGCTACTTTCCGTTTCATCCCTTTTGAAAATTCCCCAATCTTTTTCCCGTCCGATTCGAGCGAGAGGGCTGCCAGAAGCCGGGTTCTGCGTCGGGTAATCGTCCCCTGGTCCAGACCATAGATTTCACCGAAGAACCGGAGGTAATCATCAACCGTCATCGTTTCATAGAGCCGGGATTCTTCCGACAGGTAACCAAGGGCTGCCTTGATACTATCCGGGTCCCTGACCATGTCAATATCATTCACGGTCAGCTCGCCTGATGTGGGGGAGATGAGACCTGATAATATTTTGAGTAACGTGGTCTTGCCTGCGCCGTTATGCCCGATTACCCCGACGATCTCACCCTCTTTAAAATCGAAGGTGATATGGTCGAGTGCCGGTTCCTTTGTGTAAATCTTTGTGAGTTCTCGGGCAGCGATCATCTGGATTGGTCCTCTGGCTTAACAGTCCTCTACCTTTACTGTATTATAGATAATGAACATACCATTCTGATATTTGAGAGGTGGAGATGGGGTATACCCGGGACATCCTCACGATCGCAAAATGGGAAATAAAACGGTCTGTCGGGACCATGGGGAAAAATGTACTTCCGGTTGCCCTCATCCTGATAGTCCTGCTTATCGCCGTAACCGGGTTTACCGCAAAGAATGGTCTCCATCTGCAGGACGGAATTTACAAGGTCGGTACCAACGATCCGGAGTTCGCTTCCTTGTTCTCAGGAGATACACGCTTTTCTGTGAACCTCGCTGATACAGGGACTATCACACACAACCAGGATTCTTTCGACCTGATAATTTTTAACCATGTGGTATACGTCCACGATACCGATCGCGGCAGGGCCGCTGCGAAGACGATGGATCGGGACTATACAAAATACAGGTCTAATGTGTATAACCAGCAGTCTGACCTGTTTGCCGCATACCCGCTCTGGATTGATGAACAGTACGTCAAATCGGAACTCGATTTTGCCGCTACGCAGTCCGGCCAGCAGATATCGTTACGACCCAGATCCAGCCAGCCACCGCAACCAACGGGACCGGTAGAACCAGTTGTCCTGCCTGAAGCATCAATCGGTGTATCGAGCGATGAACTTAGGGCCGATCTCCAGCAGTCGACGTCCCGGAACAGCCAGATCTCCCGTTACACTGACATGTTTTCGGGTTCGGGAAATCCCCTTGGTACGTACAAGACCCCGGACCAGCTCTCCCCGCCATTGCCCTTCGATTCGATTATTCTCGTCTTCCTGTTTATCTTCCCCCTCTATTTCATGTCCCAGTTTTATATGATGAGTATCATGAACGAACGCGTGGGACGCCGTGGTGAGCTCCTACTTTCGACCCCTGCGAAGCCGTCTGCAATAATCCTCGGCAAGGCACTCCCGTATTTCATAGGAATGGTGGGAATTTCGGCCGTACTTACGCTTTGGATACAGGCGTCCCCATTCATTGTCCTGCCGCTTATCCCGGTCATCCTCTTTTTCCTCGCGGTGGCACTCCTGATCGGCATGATATCACGAAGTTTCAAGGAACTCTCATTTATTTCGATATTTTTCTCAACGATTGCCACCTCCTATCTCTTCTTCCCGAGTATCTTTGCAAATATCCACGTAGTAAGCCTGATTTCCCCGCTTACCCTGATTATCCTTACGCTTCAGGGGACTGCCATTACGGTGACTGACTATCTATACTCAACCTCGTTATTCTGGCTTTCTGCAGCCGTGCTCTTTTACGTAGGGGTGGTAAATTTCAGGGAAGAGCGTCTCTTTTCACAGTCTGACTTGTTTGCAAAGACCAGTGATTTCATTGCCTCCACGCTCTCGTTTAAACGGCCATATCTCTCTCTGTTCCTGTTTAACGCCTTCCTTATCCCATTCGTGTTCATGGTCCAGCTGATGCTGCTGGTCCTGTTTTTCAATCTCCCGATGCCGCTCTCCCTTATTTTACTCCTCGTAGGTGCGGCGTTTGTCGAAGAGATTGCGAAATCTCTTGGGATCTACTCCATGATCAGAAAAGCCCCGGCATTTTTCACATGGCCGGTGATAGCAGGCGCATCCCTTGTCACAGCACTCGGTTTTCTCTTTGGTGAGAAACTTCTCCTGTTTGTTACGCTCTCGCAAATCACAGACTCAGTCTTCGGAAGCATACTTTTCACCAGTATCGGGGTCTTATGGATGCCCTTCCTTCTCCATTTTTCATGTGTCCTCATCATCGCAGCGTCAATTAAAAAAGGGGGAGAGATCGGTTATGGTATCGGGCTCCTTACAGCGGTGGCTATTCACTGCATCTATAATATGTATCTTATCCTTGGGTGGTTTTCTTGATGGCAAAAAATATCGGCCTGATCATGAAAAAGGACTTGAGAGGACTTGGGCATGAACGGACAATCCTGCTCGCTATTCTCCTACAGCTCTTTATCGCATTGTTCTCGTCATTTCTGATGGTCGGTCTGACCTCGATGTATGACCCGGCCGCGCTTTCAAAAAATTCGCCAATCCACTATCATATCGCATACAGTGGATCAGATTCAGGCCTTCGGAACCTTCTTGTATCGGATAACAGCCTCAGGGTCTATAATATGGACCTTGCCCCTGCTCTCCAGACCCTGAAAGAGCGGAAGGTTGCCGCAGTCGTGTATGTACCCGATACAAAACCCGATGCAGCAGACCCGGTCAAGATCACCCTGTATACGATCAAAAATGACCTGCAGGCAGCGGTCGTCGATGTGAAGCTGAAGGAGCAGTTCGTGAAGTACGAGGGGGAACTGAGGCAGATCAGGGCAGAACGTATTGACGCAGAACCAGTACCACTCGAGATCCCGAAAAATACCGGTGGCAATGATTTCTATGAATTTGTATACGGGCTCCTGATCCCACTTCTCGTCATTATGCCTGCGATTATCTCATCTGCATTGGTTATCGACCTGATTACAGAAGAATACCAGAACAACACCCTCGAAACCCTGCTGTCAGCCCCGATCAGCGCAAACGAAATTTTCTGGGGAAAAGTTGCTGCTGCACTGGTACTCGTCCCTCTCCAGGCAGGGACGTGGCTGTTTCTCCTGGTACTGAACGGGATCACGGTGGTGAATGCACCCCAGATCCTTCTCTATGTCACGTTGCTCGCGATGGTGTTGATCCTTGTTGCGTCGATCACGGCTCTGTATTACCGTGAACGGACTGCCGCCCAGTTTGTCTATTCGACTGCCATCGTTGTGCTGATGTTATTCTCCCTGGCATTACCTGATAACCCGATGAACCTAATTGCAAAACTTTCCACGGGATCCGCCGGACCGGAACAATGGTTGGTACTGGGCCTGATCATCGCAGTTGTATTGGTCCTCTCTGTCGCGACAAACCGCTACGCAGAAAAGTCAATGAGGATCAACCAGGCACCCCGATGAGAAAGGTAACGGATTATCAGGGAGTATCAGGCCCGGGATCATTACCTGGTGCCACTTCCCTGGGAGACTCCAAAAAACTACTACACCGGAATGGAACAGGTGTCCGACCCTGCTGCCGAACAGATTCTTTTCCGGATTTGCCTTCACTTGTGCCATGGGATACGATGCAACCACAGGATCCCGACCGCCATTTGAAGAGATCATTCCCCGGTAGATCATCAAAAAAATCACAGGCGGAAAGGGAAACCTCCGATATTACCGAAATATCCTGTTAGTAATACCCGTACACCATATTTTGATCTTTTACCTTGTATATAACCCCATTAAGGGTCACAAAGACCTCGACCCTGTCGGATCCCTGTGTCCCTTTCATATCGACAGATGCCCCGGTTGCGACCTGGTTTATGATTGGAAAGATTTTCTCCTGCACGTTCCCATCGGAAGTGGTAACCCTTACCAGGATATTCTTTACAAGGATCTGCCCCGGGCCACCGATAAACGTCACGGTTATTGTATTGTACACCCGGTCTTTATCGATCCCGATATCAATCGCGTTAGGGGCGGGCAGGTTCGTCACATCCTGCGGAAATTGGTCATTGACCATTTGGATCACGGTTGTCGGGATTGGAGTCCCAGTCAGTACCGGCGGGGTGGCCTGAGGTGCGGTGGCAGACTCAACTGGCGTTACCAGTCCGGTGACACCCTTGTCTCCCGGTGACGGTGCCGATGGCTGACTAATACAACCGGAACAGAAAATAAGAATTATTAAGGCTGCAATAATGACATTAGAAGATATGTGGATCATGGTCTCGCCTAACTATAGATCTGCTATTGACAGGTATCAGGTTTTTTGATCGTGGGTGAGACCGTACCACCGAACTCCCTGAACGGTTGATCACCTTGTTGCTGAATCGGATGATACACCTAAACATAAAAACCATTCGATACATTGAAGAACAAGATTAACAATGTGTTACGTAAAGCAGGAGAAAGAGTAATGTTTTGTTCGAAGTGCGGTAAAAAGACCGACGATTCCGGAAAATACTGCCAGTGGTGTGGGGCAGAAGTGAGAGTTGCGCCACCGTCACCGGCACCAAAACTTCTTCTTAAAAAGAAGTCTTCTGGAATTTACACTGAAAATTACGCCGGTTTTTGGCAGAGGTTCCTGGGGTGGATTATTGATCTTGTTTTCATCCTGGTCCTGGATATCTTCATCATGAGCCTGGCGGGTCTTAATGAAGGCGTGCGGATGATATACCAGTTCCTGCGCGGGTACCCGATGACCGACCGGTATGGTGATGTGGTATACACCATGGTACCAACACCGGTCATCTATGCGATCACGGTACTCCTGATCCTCGTCCCCTGGTTATATTATGCAATTCTCGAGAGCTCGAAGAACCAGGCCACCCTCGGAAAAATTGCGGTACGTATCGCAGTGACAGATCTGCGAGGAAACCGGATCACGTTTTCGCGGGCGACTCTCCGCTTTTTCGCCAAAGTGCTCTCTGTCCTCACCTTCTTTATTGGGTTCATCATTATCGCCTTCACCCGGCAGAAACAGGGCCTGCACGATATCATCGCCGGTTGCCTGATGTACCAGCAATACTAAACATCCCCCCACTCTTTCTCCTTTTTTTGCGTTAATCATCCCGATTTCTTTCTTTTTTCGTTAACTGACCAGTATATCAGGAAAACAGAGAATAACCGGGCAATAACAGCGGCCATGCCCGGGTGTACCGGATCCCCACAATCCCATGGTGTGCCGTTGTTAATCAAATCTGAACTTGAGGAACACGATCAGGATGACAAGTAAAAATGTTGCCCCGTTTGCGATGACAATGGGTAGTTCCTGTATCAGAATCCCGTACACGAGCCAGAGCAGGATTCCGGAGGCAAATAAAATGAGCATGCCGGGTGAAAGGTCTTTACATGACTTCGTCCGCCACGCACGGTACACCTGGGGGAGGAACGCAACAGTCGTGCAGAACCCGGCGATATATCCAAGTACAGGAATAAAATCCACAGACGATTCACCGGTATCCACAGGATTTTTTATCAGTCATACTTTCCTTTCAGTCCCGCCCATCCCGTAAAGCCGCAATAGATGCAGCCATCCCCGTCACAGGCTTTGCACCTGCATGCAGGCTCTTTTACCAGTACGTGCCCGGTCTTGTTACAGTACAGGCAGCCTTCACCTTCACAGTGCGAGCAGACTACGCTACAATAAGTTGTGGATGAATTTGACATCGATGACCCCGGATGATAGAAACCAGTAAGGTTTCTGTCAGGCAGACATGAAAAAAACTGGTATTGGGTCCGACCCTCCCGGACCAATTATCCGGTCTGGAGTTTCTGCACGGCACCCTGGTTGGCCTGGCTGACCGTTGCTGCATACCGTGATAGCACGCCTGTCAGCGGTTTCATCCGGGGTTTCCATTCGTTTCTCCGGGTGCCCAGTTCAATATCGGGCACCAGGAGGGCAAGTGTTCTTTTAAAGAGGTCTAACGCTATCAGATCCCCATTTCGTACGAGTGCGATCGGGCCTCCTATCGCCGCTTCCGGCGCGATATGCCCAATACACGGGCCCCGGGTCCCTCCCGAGAAACGACCATCAGTAATAAGGGCAACACGGGTATAACCAAGCCCCATCAACGCTGAGGTCGGTGAGAGCATCTCGGGCATCCCGGGAGCGCCTCGTGGCCCCTCGTACCGGATAACAACAACGTCCCCCTCCTTAATCTCCCTGGCAAGGATCGCTTTCATTGCTGCTGTTTCTCCATCGTAAACCCTCGCAGGGCCCTGATGGACCCACATCCCTTTCGGAACTGCCGCACATTTTACGACGGCCCCGTCGGGGGCCAGTGACCCGGTGAGAATTTTCAGGCCTCCTGCCGGGCTGACCGGAGAGTGAACACTCCTGATGATATTTGCATCGCGTACAACCGCGGCTTTTGCAATCTGCCGGATGCTCAATCCCGATACTGTCGGGGCATCGGCAAGCAACGCTGAAAGTTCAGATAACACGGCAGGTATACCTCCTGCCCGGTAGAGTGCCTGCATTGAATGTGGCCCCCCTGGCTGCATATGGCAGATGTGCGGGGTTGTTTCTCCAATGAGGTTGAACTGGCCAAGGTCAAACGGTACCTCCGCTTCAAGGGCGATGGCCATCAGGTGGAGGACGGTATTCGTCGATCCCCCAAGGGCCATATCGACCCTGATCGCGTTGATCAGGCTGTCAATGGTAATAATATCCCGCGGTCTGACATTACTTCGAACAAGGTCAACCACTCTTTCCCCGCTTTCTCGTGCAATACGAAGTTTACCGGCATCCACCGCGGGGATTGCAGCGCAACCCGGGAGTGACATTCCCATCGCCTCTGTCACACATGCCATCGTGTTTGCCGTGTACAGCCCCTGGCAACTGCCGCAACCGGGCATTGCACAACATTCGAGCTCCTGCAGGTCAGATTCACTCATCGTTCCGGCAGCAACTTTCCCTACTCCCTCAAAAATGTCGATCAGGGACAATTCCTTCCCGGCCAGGTAACCGGACAGCATCGGCCCTCCTGTCAGCATCAACGACGGGATATTGCAGCGTGCGGCAGCCATCAGCATCCCGGGAACTATTTTATCACAGGTACCCACGCAGACGAGCCCATCAAACCGGTGGGCTTCTGTCATCAGTTCTATCGAGTCCGCGATGTTCTCTCTCGATGGGAGCGAATACCGCATCCCCTCATGGCCCATCGCAATTCCATCGCAAATCCCGATGACACCAAATTCGAACGGTACCCCCCCGGCTGCAATGATGCCCTCTTTTACCTTGTCGGTCAGGGTCCGGAGGTGTACGTGCCCGGGGACAATCGTGTTGTATGCATTGGCGATCCCGATAAAAGGAAGCCCCATTTCCCGGTCGGTCACTCCGAGTGACCTGAGTAGCGAACGATTTGGTGCCCGCTGGTACCCGGATTTAACATCATCACTCCGCATTCGAAAAACCTCTTTCCTACCGGTGATTATGTGCCCTGAGGTTTATATCCCTTTGTTGACCCAGGCAGTCATTACAGGTTTTTAAACATCCGGGCTGCGTGAACAAATGAATCCGAAAATTTCCTGGTAAAGTAACTGTGGGTGTAACTTCCGGTGGTTTCATGCTCTGATAACCCGTCTTTGCCATTAAAAATGCCTTTGCCCCGCGAGAGATCGACAATAAACCGTGCGTCGGACGTACAATCAATATGGGAATAATGGAACTCATGACCTTTTATGCTCAATCCCGTGCGGATGAACGAATTATTTCCGCAGGCACTGCCATCGGAGTACCCGAGCGCCTGGACAGAACGTGTCATCTCCGCGCATGCCGGAAGGACGCCTGCCATCCGGTACTCACGGTCCGAAGAAATTCCCCGGGTAAGATAAAGCAGGCCACCGCATTCTGCGTAGATAGGCATACCACGGTCCGACGCCACTCGGACTTCTTTCGTGACGGCTGATGCTTCAAGCGCCCCGGCATGGAGTTCGGGATATCCACCCCCAAGATAGAGGGCATTGGTTTCTGGGAGAGGATCATGAATCGGGCTGAAAAACACAAGTTCCGCACCCGAAGCAACAAGAAGGTCAAGGTTGTCCTTGTAATAAAAGCAGAAGGCCTCATCACGGGCCACCCCGATAACTGGCCGGTCTCCGGTCACTTCCTGAAATGGTCCCACGACCGGTAGCGGGCGGGTATTACGTGCGATATCAAGGATAGCCCCGATATCGCAGTCTTCTCTGACAGCATCCCCCGCGGCCCCATCCAGATCAAGTTCAGATGCCATGACGAGTCCAAGGTGGCGACTCATCACCTCAAGCCCGGTTCTCCTTTTCATCCATCCTACTATATTCGTTTCAGCTGACCGTTCTATCAGCGATCTGTGGCGGTCACTGCCAAGGCGGTTGAAAATCACCCCGGTTATTCGTTCGCCACCTGGAAAACCGGTAAACCCGTTGACAATCGCATGGGCACTCCCTGACATCCCTTTTACATCGACGACGAGGATGACAGGAGTGGACAGAAGATCAGCAACATGTGCCGTACTGGCTTCCAGTGTCCCGTCAAGGCCGTCGAACATCCCCATGACGCCTTCAATCACGGCAATGTCCGCACCCCTTGATGCCCGGACGAAGGTTTCCCTAACCCCGTTTTCACCCATCATAAATGGGTCAAGGTTTCTCGAATCCCTCCCGCATATGGCGGTATGATACGTAGGATCAATGAAATCCGGTCCCACTTTGAAAGGCTGTACGATGAGCCCCTCCGATGTGAAGGCCTCCATCAGTCCGCGTGCAATGGTTGTTTTGCCACATCCGCTATGTGTCCCTGCAATAAGGATCCTTGGAACCGGAAGGTTACTACTCACGAACTATTCTCACCTGGTCAGGAAGTTTTTGAAAATCCACGCGAGGAAATGACACCCGGGTTGGATAACGAATGGTCTTCTACCAGATGGTTTGACGCACACGTACATAAAATCATCAGGGCTTGACTTCCAGATGATTGTGTTATCGAAGGGCTGTATCCTGTACCGAAGAGGACCAATCCTGAACTATTTCGTCGCCGGGAGTGCCCATGTCCGGGTGAAGGTAGTTAATTCTTTTAAGCCAACACCAGAATAACGTATTGAGAAATTCAGGAGCAAGGTTATGGAAAAACAAAATGCAGTATTCATCGGCGTCGTTGTCATCATCGTCACGATCGCCCTCGGACTTTCCTACATGAATGGCCTGATGTTTTCAGCCGTAGTACAACCCGGCGATCAGGCAGACACTTCAAATCATATCTTCAGGGTAGAAGTAGTATCGGGTGGAAATTATTTGACATTCCGCTATATTCCTTCAGTTTCAATGACCGGACCCGTCACAGCCATGTACCAGGCAAAAAATGAGACCAGTACACTCTTTAGCGATAAAAAAATCTTCGGATCTGTAACACCCGACAACCCGATAGAAATTGCCATGAAAAAGTCTGATAATGGCACGTATACCATGACGATGATGATTTCCGACAAAAGAAACAGCATTGTTTATACGGGCAATACTACGTGGTATGGCTCAAATGCCACTTTCTTTACCACGCCGCTATCATTGAATGCAACGGCCCGGCCCTGAACACCCTGGCGGGAGATTTGAGTGCTGATCGTTTCCCACCGGGTCATTTTTCCAAAAAAGGGAAGAAGGGCCCGGTCAGAGACCCCTAACCTCATCCCAACCCAAACTGTGCAAGCGTTGTCCTTGATGGATCGATACTTGCCCAGTCCCATCCAAGGGCTTCAATAATTCGCGAGATGGGCTGCTTGATGGTTTTGTCAAGCATCATCTCGTAATCAATTGTGAATTCAGGCGGTACCTGGTCACCGTATTCGAAACAGAGGACATCAGTCTTAGGGTATTTCGATTTCACCCCCTTGATATAGACCCGTTTCGGCTTGCTGCCTTTTGAAAACTCCATGCCAAGGTATTCATTTGCATATTTTGCCCCACGTATGTGCGCATCGTCAATTTCATAATCTGCAAGTTTCTTGCCAATTCCACCAGGGATCCCTATCTCATCAAGAGAATAACGGCCCCCCCGGTAGTCCCTGATAATGGTACCAAGATAGTTCCGGGTCCCCTCGAAGGGCTCACCATGAAGGATCATCTCCATCACCTTCATCTGGACACGTTTCGTAATCTGGGGATAATCGGACCTCCTGATCTCAAACCCGACGATGTCGATCTCATCGACTATTTTCCCTTCCTTCCACGTAAGGTGGCCTGCATACCTTTTTTTCTTCCCGGCCTGGAAGAAACTGCCATAGATTTTTTCGAATTTGATCGAAAAGAAGTGAGTACCGGCATTCAGTTCCCGTTTCGCAAAATCCCCGTAACTTGCGTTCAGCTCCTTTTCAATCCCCCGGGCCATCGCGATTGTTTCCTCCATCTCCCCGACAGGTAATTGAACCATACAGGAATCTGTATCTCCATAAATCACACGATACCCTGATTTTTCAATCACCGTTCTCGTATGTTCGATAATCGCCCGTCCCACCGACGTGACCGCTGAACCGATCTCCCGGTCATAGAGCCGGAACCTGGTGTACCCGCTGACCCCGTAGTAGGTGTTCATAATTACCTTCAGGACATTCTGCTGGAGGTCGAGGAGCACATATTCGGGTGAACCAAATTCATAGAGGTTACGCTGACGTTTTTTCTCATCCCGTTCCCCGAGGAGTTCCGCGATGATACTCCGTGTCAGCCCGTCCGGTTCCTTGCGGAACCGGATCCCGTTTGGCGCACGGAGTTCCCCGGACGGGTCTTTTGTTTCAGGGGAGGCATTGATCGTCATCATCGCCATCGGATAGAGCGATTTTAAGTCGAGGACCACGACATTCGAACGCAGACCGCGGCTTGGGTCGAAAACAGTGGCCCCTTCAAATTCGTTCGCTGCAGCGAAACCCTTGGACGGAAGGACATAGCGGCCATGTGCCTTCCTGAGGATATAAATGTCGATAACATTCGATGAATTCAGGGTCCGGTCGAGCGGACACCCCACATACCGGGAAATCTCACGATAAAACTCAATAATCCGGTTCTTCTGGTTGATCCGGACGCATAGTTCCACGTCCTTGAAGTTATATTCAACGAGAAGCTCAGGGTCGCTCTTCCAGAGATCACTCACCCCGCCTTTATATCGGACTTTTGCATCACCCAGTTCTGCTTCCGCAATTGCATCAAGCCGGTAGGACTCTCTCTCGGCCAGTTGCATTTTTTTATACCCGGACAGCAGGTCAAAAAGCGCACGCCCCCGGACAGCATTTCGTTCTGTCTGTCCTGGCAACCGGGATAAAAATGTGGCATTGAGCCCGATTGCTCCCATTCTCCCGTTGATATATGGCATGTCGAAATCGACGAAATTCCATCCCGAGAGTATGTCAGGGTCCATTTTCCTGATGTAATCAATAAACCCACTGAGCATCGCCTTTTCATCGGCATAGGTGCAGATCGTGTGCCGGTCATTCGCGAAACAACCGTTTTTCAGGCCTCCACCCGCCACCCGGGAAGAAAAGTCGTACGCTGCCCCTGATGGACTTGAAACAAACGTAGTGTAATGATCCTCGAACGAGTCCCAGGCGGTAAGGCAGATGATCCTGTCACGTTCCGGTTCAGGAAAACCCCGCTCGTCCTCACACTCGATATCAACCATGCAGACCCGAGCAGGGGAATGCACCTCCGACTTTTCCAGGTCCCGGTAGTCTGCAACCGGGGAGGGGGCCTCCACACCTCCGGTGAGGCCTGTATCAATCAGGAAACGAGTTGCAAACGGGATATCTGCCTCGCAATGGTGGTATTTTTCACGTAGTTCACGAACGTCTCCCGGACGGAGGGTATAGAGCCTTCTCAACGGTTCACGGTGGATCGAATAATAGGTGTTCTCCCAGTCAGCGGTGATCGATTGCGCAAGCGTTTTCCCGTCCGCCTCACCCGCCGGGACATAAAAATATGGCTTAAATCCGGTTATCTGGAGGTGAAGTGCCTGCCCGCTCTCATCCCGGCCGAATATGTGGATCAGTGGTCCTTCAGGAGTATTACTGTATTCCACCTGGTTTATTCCGATTTTCATGGTACCCGAAAGCCGGGCTGCTTCCTGCCCTGGATGGCTGTCTGACTGCGGAGCTGATTCTACCTGTTCAGTCATCCACTCTCCTGCAGAATTCCCTTGTAGTTTCAGCAGCAGCCTGGAAATGGGCCTGCTCCCAGTTGTCGAGTTTCCATTCCTCGATCTTATAAACTCCGTTTCTTCCAACCCGTGCAGGGACACCGAGTGAACAGTCCTCGATTCCATATTCCCCGGAAAGGATACATGAACAGGTTACAAGTGAACGGCTGTCGCTGGAAATCATCCTGATCAGGTTGGTAATATGCCTTGCAGGTCCGAACACGGTACCACCTTTGCCCTGGATGACCTCCATGCTTGCAACTCGTAGTTCGGCGAGCACCTCTTCCCTGGTAGTTTCCGGGACTGCAACCGGAAGAGTCGAAAAGACTGGTACCTGGTGTTCGCCATGGTCACCAATGACCCATGCCTGCCCGGGGATCTCCCGGTTCTTCAGGGCAACTGAATACCGTGCACTGTCCAGCTGTCCGCCAAAACCGATACACCGCCTGGGATCAATGCCGGTTTCTTCGGCGAAGAAATAGTTATTCACATCCATCGGGTTTGTCACCGTGATCAGGACACCGTCATAATCATGGAGTGGCCTGCTGCACATCTCCGCCACAGGCAGGTTCACACGGAGGAGGTCAGCCCTTGTTTTTACCGAGGGGTCCCTTGGAAAACCTGCAGCAAACACACAAATATCCGATTCTTTGGCGGTCCAGGGATCAGTACTGATCTCGATATCGAGACCGGCATGCATAAGGTCCAGCACCTGAGCACGGAGAAATGGCTTATTTACATCATAGATGATCAGTTTATCGATGATGCCGAGCACAGATGCAAGGTACGCCACTTCGCCCCCAATCTTTCCTGCCCCCAGTACCGAAAGGCATGTCATGACTTCTAGTATTGGTGTTCAAGAGAATAAATAATTACAATCAAAACACTCTTTCTTCCTGATGATCCGGTTGAAAGATGGAGGAGTGACGGCAGGTGGTGTCCGGATGGACAACCATCTGATCCTTGCAGCCGGAGTCCTCGGGACAACAGGGGCGTCACTTGCCCGTATTCTGTCAACAGGGGCAGGAGCCGTGGTCACCAAATCGATCGGGCCCTACCCTCATGAAGGGCATCCCGGCCCCTGTTTTGCCGAGGTCAATGGAGGCCTGCTCAATGCGATGGGCCTCCCCAACCCTTCAAAGGAATTCTTAACTGAATTAGCCCCGGTGAAAGAGAAGACGGTTATTGTAAGCGTATTTGGTGGGAATCCATCGGAATTCCGCGAAGTCGCTTCATGGTTCAGAGGAAGGGTGTCTGGGATCGAGTTGAACCTCAGCTGCCCGCATGCCAAAGGATATGGAGCGGCCATCGGGAGTGATCCCGGCATGGTCGAGGCATGTACAAAAGCGGTAAAATCACTGGGCATGCCCGTGTGGGTGAAATTAACACCAAACGTTACGGACATTACTGAATGTGGTCTCGCCGCCGAACGGGGGGGGGCCGATGGGATCGTCGCAATTAATACCGTGAAGGCTATGCGGATCTCTACCGATCTCCGGCGTCCGGTCCTTGGAAACCGATATGGTGGGTTGTCGGGTCCGGCGATATTCCCCATCGCTGTCAGGTGCGTCTATGAGCTCTATGAGGCATGCAGTATCCCGGTTATCGGGTGTGGCGGGGTCTCATCAGCCCGCGATGTGGTCGAGATGATGATGGCCGGTGCCTCTGCAGTACAGATCGGGAGTGCAGTTGTGCACGACCGTGATATTTTCGGATCGATACGGGATTCGCTCTATGCCGCTGACGGCGTCTCCCCTGTTGAGATACTGGGGTGCGCACATGATTGATCATCTTCCGACAGGGGTGCGGATTTCGGAGGTGGTGAAGGAGACACCCTCAGTCTCGACCCTCTGGTTTGACCACCGATTCTCATTCAACCCCGGGCAGTTCGTCATGGTCTGGATCCCGGGTATTGACGAGGTCCCGATGGCACTGTCATCAGCATCTTCCATTACCGTCCAGATAGCCGGCGACGCGACAACGGCCCTCCTTTCTCTGAAGGAAGGTGAGATGATTGGGATCAGGGGCCCGTTAGGAAACGGGTTCACGCCGAAGGATGCCACACTCGCGATTGCGGGGGGTGTCGGAGCAGCGCCGCTCCTCCCCCTTGCGATGACAGGAGTGGTATCTACATTTATTCTGGGGGCGCGTACCGCCGGTGAACTCCTCTTTCAGAAGAGACTGGAAAAGATAACAGACCTCGTAATAATGACCGATGATGGCTCTTCGGGTAAGATGGGGTTTGCAGTGCAGGGTATGGATGACATCTCACTTGATTCGTATTCCCAGGTATGCGTATGCGGACCGGAGAAGATGATGTCCGCAGTTCTCCTGCGCCTCATCAATGCAGGTATCGAAGAGCGCGGGAAATTCAGCCTGCACCGGTACATGAAATGTGGCTGCGGCGTTTGCGGGTCCTGCTGTATTGATCCATCCGGATTACAGGTATGTAAGGACGGCCCGGTTTTTTCAGGGGAATTAATCCGCGACAGTGAATTCGGACACTATTCGCGTGACGGGAGTGGCAGAAAGAGGATGATTTGAGGCTCTTTAATTAGGTCTGTTTGACTATCTCCAATGTTTACCGCTTCGTATGGATTGTAATACCCCAAAATACGCAATTGTAATTATTTTTTCAATTTAAGCCCGAAATTCAAAAAGAAAGTTATTAATAAAACCACAAAGGATTTTAATTTGAACCTATACAAAAGACGAATTCCTTAGGTGAGTATAGGTATGACAATCGGAGAGGTGTAAAAAAATGGTATTTCATCCACCAGTGGCAATCACTGCGAAAGCCGGTGACGCTGGTAAGTACAAAGTAGGTCTTCCTGCATGGAACATGGTATTACGTGGTTTCATGTCAGGGGCTTACATCGCTATGGGGGCAGCCCTTGCAACGGTGTGCAGTACAGGTATTGCTTATTCTGCAGCACAAATTACAGCGGGTGCCGTTCCAGGTGGTTTCGCATCAGCGGGTATGACACAGCTCATTCTTGGTGCCGTGTTCCCAGTCGGGCTGATTATCACCGTGTTAACGGGTGCTGAACTCTTCACCGGTGACGCAATGCTCGCTCCGATGGCAGCATTTATCCACAAGGTCACCTGGGCACAGGTCATCAAACTGTGGGTTCTTGTCTATATCGGCAACCTTATTGGATCCCTGGTATTCGCCTACATCATGGCATACGGCCCCTTCACGTCCTGGAATGCCGCCGGAGCTGCAACAGTAACGGCGTTCGGTACACGGGCGATAGCTATCGCGTCAGCTAAGGTCAGTTATGTAGGAGTCGCGGGTATGTGGTCCGCATTCCTGAAGGGTATCGCCTGTAACTGGCTTGTCAACCTCGCTATCCTCCTTGGAATCTGTTCAGATGACATGGTAGGCAAATTCTTTGGGATCTGGTTCCCGATCATGGCCTTCGTTTCGAGCGGTTTCGAACACTCTGTCGCGAACATGTATTTCATCCCTGCCGGGATTATGACCCAGGCATTGGGAGACCCTGCTGCGGTGAATGCCGGGCTGAACTGGGTCACCATGTGGACGAATAATATTATTATCGTCACAATCGGAAACATCGTCGGTGGAATGTTCTTCGTCGGTGTAATCTTCTGGGTTGCGTTCAGAAAAGAGATCGCCGCGTTAAAGTAGAGTAAACCCGGATGAAAATCGGAAATATCACTGTGAAGATATCGATCGTCGCGCTTGTGGTGGTCGTTCTCTTCGCAATTCTTTTATTTTTTGCCTATTACAGTTCACGTGAGATAACGCTGCTGTTATTTGGCATTCCCGGGGTGGTACTCCTCCTCGTGATACCGATGGCACTCAATTATATGAGCCAGAAGCAGTACATGGAACTCATCCCGGAGTATGAACGGGTGGCAAGACCGGTCCGGATAAAAATGATTAACAAGAGTATGATGGGGCAGGTCGTCAGCTTCGAAGGTGTCGTGGAACGCACCTATTTCCAGTTCCTAAACCGCCCGCAATTCCTTATCGGTGATCGGTCAGGTGAAATATCAGTGAAGATGTTCACCAGTCCGGAAGAGACGATCAAAAAGGATGACGTGGTTGAGGTGCTGGGAACGATCATTCAGCGTTACATTTTCACCGGTGAGCCGGTCGTGAATTGTATCTCGATCAAAAGGGTACCCAAAAAAATTGAGACCAAAAAGGATTCTTCAAAACAAGAATAATCCTTTCTTAAGCCCGATTTTACCAGATTTATCTGTTTTGCAGAATCCTCTGGAATCTATTCCGGGGATTCGTATTTCACTGAGAATATATCACGCTCCCGGGGCTCACGGCCTGCCGGTTAGACGACCCCTGCCGGGGAAGGAACGATCACCCGATCCATGGAGTTTTTCATTATCCCGCCCAACAATATCGTATCAGGGGAAAACCTCATCCGGTCTCTACGTATTTCTGATTTACTGTAAACATGCGGAGTTTCAAAAAAGCCTGTCTTCTTACATGTTTTTTATTTTTCTTGCGGTCAGGACAAGACCCTCAATTTCCCGCGGCAATTGTTCATCCTGCCACCTTCGTTCCGCATCTTCTGGTTTACCTGCATTTTTCACGGCTTTCAGGGCATACCACGCTGCACCTAATGAATGGTCTGCCATATGAGCAGTTGCAACAGCCTGGCCAACAGACCGGGCTACCGCTATTGAAGCCGGATTAGAGGATTCTCTTGCCACAGCATGTGCGACTAACGAAGCCTTCATCGCGTCGCCTGCCGGAACATTTCCCTGTTGCCACTCTTTTGCCACATTTAGTGCATTTGTCAGCCGAACATCCGGTATGTCACCGAAGAGATGTAATACATGCTCCGAACAGCCAATGGCCCATTGCATCAGCTGGTAGTGCTGTTGTTTTTTCAGCGGTCCACCCCGATGTTCTGCAACGAATTTTCGATCCCGCATTTCTGCCGTTGTCTCCCAATGCTTTGTGAATTGCAACTTTGTTTTCAGAACCCGGTATCGGGCCCGTCGGTTATCCTCGCCTTTTTCTCGCGGTTGGGTTCGGTAATGTAATCCTCGAACCGGTGGATGCGGGTGCCAACCGGGAACGGTATATCGATCGTGCTGATGATGGCTTCGCCCCGGTTCCCAAGGCCATGACGACGAAGGTATTGATCTGGACGAGGACTTCCGGGTAGATGGTCTTTGGCTGCTGGGCTGCCACATCGAGACCAACACCGAATATCTACCCTCGTCGTCCAATAAAGATTGCTTAGAAATTTTTCCCGATTGCCCGACTCTCATGGTGTGGGAGGGGATCCCTGACAATTCCGCACCAATCATACACTATAATATTAAACGAAATAAAGACAGATAGTATGAAAGTCCTCCATACCTCAGACTGGCATCTTGGGGGTTTGCTCCACGAAAGGAAGAGGTATGATGAGCATGAACAATTCCTGAAATGGCTTATACACCTTCTGGGCAACGAGAATATTGATGTCCTGATTGTGGCAGGCGATATTTTCGACACGGTTACACCAAGTAACCGGGCACAGGAACTCTATTACCAGTTCCTGCACAATGCTTCGTCAATCGCAGGTCTTCAGGTCGTGATCACTGCCGGTAATCATGATTCCCCATCGCTACTGAACGCTCCGAAAGGTCTTCTCAGGACACTCCACATCCACGTGATCGGGACCGTTACCGATGATCTGGAGGATGAGATTCTTCTTCTCCGTGATTCACAGGGACATATTTCGCTCATCATTTGTGCGGTACCTTATCTTCGTGACAGGGATATCCGGCAAACCGAACCTGGTGAGAGTATCGAAGAAAAAGCCAGGAAAATGCGGGAGGGCATTTGTGAACATTACCGGAAGGTATGGAGACTTGCCGAAAAAAAACGACTTGAACTCGGCGTGAATATTCCGATTATTGCGATGGGTCACCTGTTCGCGGACGGTTGCGTGACTACCGGCGATGATGGGGTGAGAAGTTTACACATCGGAAACCTGGCATGCATCGAGGCGGAGATGATTGGCCAGGGATTTGATTATCTCGCACTTGGGCACCTGCATAGACCCGAGGTGATCCGGGGGAACACACACCAACGCTATTCGGGGTCCCCATTGCCAATGGGTTTTGGAGAGGCAGGGCAGAAAAAACAGGTCGTCCTTATTGAATTCCAGAATAACTGCCCTCTATCGGTGAGTGAAATTTCTGTCGCAATTTCCCGCGAGCTAAAAATAATACAGGGTGATATCAAATCTATCAAAGAAGATTTGAGTAATCTTTGCCTCGCAAATCGTCCCTTTATGGTAGAATTAATAGTTGAATCAGAGTTAGTTACACCATTGATCCAGGCTCAATTTCGTGAACAGGTTGAACATACCCAGGTCGACATCGTAAAAATCAGGAGAAGATACTCTATTGACGATGAAAAGATGTCTGATCCAGAGGAAACCCTGACTGACCTCGATGAGATGGATGTATTTTTACGTTGCCTTGAAGAACACAAGATATCGGAAGGAGAGAGGAAGGATCTCTTCGATGCATATTCCGAAATCCTGGCGTCGGTTCATGAAGAGGACATGCAAGCCCACTGAGGAGTGCCGATGAGGATAAAACAACTACGATTCAGGAACCTGAACTCCCTTGTGGGTGAATGGTGCATTGACTTCACTCATCCGCAGTATGTATCAGATGGAATCTTCGCGATCACTGGGTCAACCGGGGCCGGAAAAACCACGATCCTTGATGCCATTTGTCTTGCCCTGTATGGACAGACCCCCCGGCTCGACAAGATCTCAAAGAGCACGAATGAGGTGATGAGCAGGAATACGGGTGAATGTCTTGCAGAGGTTGTTTTTGAATCCCAAAAGGGTCAGTTTATCTGCACATGGAGCCAGCGCAAAGCACATCACAAACCTGATGGTGAACTGCAGGCACCAAGGCATGAAATTGCAGATTTTAATTCAAAGAAAATTATTGAAGAAAAACTAAGCCGTGTGCCTGCGAAAGTAATCGAAGCAACAGGGCTCGATTATCTCCAGTTTACCAGATCGATGATGCTGGCCCAGGGGGATTTTGCGACGTTCCTTAATGCGAATGCTGATGAACGGGCACCGATTCTTGAAAAGATTACCGGCACAACCATCTACAGTACCATATCGAAGAAAGTTCATGAACGAAACGCTGCTGAAGTGGAAAAACGTTCAGAATTGAAAGCCAAAATAGGAGAGGTGGAGGTTCTTACCCCTGAACAGGAGAACAAACTGACAGATACCTTTTCCCGAAAGGAACTGGAAGTAAAATCTACCGCCATACAACAAACACAACTTAAGGAAGCAGTCGATCGGGCGAAAAAAATGGAGAGGCTCGAAAAAGAAATTGAGGAACTCGAAAAAAGAAGGATCAATCTGGAAGAAAGAAAAGTGAATGCCTCAAAGGACCTGGACCTACTCTCCCGTGCGAAAAAAGCCCTTTTGCTTGAGACAGTATATGCGAAACTGGAATCTGCAAGGCATCTTGCAGAAGCATACAAACAGGAGATTAAGGATAATCAGGAGACATCAGATGCACGAAAGAGATCAATTGAGGATTGTCTCCCGTTGTTTGTTACGGCAGGAGAGAAATTTAAATCTGCAAAATCCCTGAAGGAACAAGAAAATAAAATTCTTATCCATGTCAGGGAACTGGATACCCGCATCAAAGAATTCCGGCAGCAATGTGAAGAGAAAGACCTGGAATTGAAAAAATTAAAAGTGAAACGAATTGACTATCAAGAAAGCATTGATAAAATTGAGTTAAACCAGGCAGGGAAAACAGAACTACTTGCAAAAGCGGTCTCCTATCTGGACAGTCATAAATCCGACAGCATATTGTCAGAACACCTTTCAGGTCTTGAGCAGCGGCTCCGGCAATATTCCAGGATATGTGACATCATTGAGACGAACCAGAAAAAACTGAAGGCAGACAAAACAACCCTTGAGAAAATTGAAGACAACCTTGCAGGAAAGAAAAAATTTCTTGCAGAACGGGAACTGGAATACCAGTTATTGATAACAACAAATAACAGGGCAGAGGAGGAGTTCAATCAGGTTCTCGACAATCGCAATCTTGAATTCTGGATTCATTGTGAATCCAGGTTAAAAGATCGAAAATCCCGGTTGGAGTGGAGTCTGGGGATCTTCGAAGCCGTTGAGCGACAGGAGTCAAAGATCCAGGAACTTAAAAATATTCACACCGGCCTGGTTGAAGATCTTGCACAAAACTATGAGATTCTTTCAGGATTGCGAGAGAAACAAAGACTGACAGAAGAAATTCTGAAAACATCCGAAGAGAACCTTTTTCTCTCCCGCAAGGTGAAAAGTCTCGAAGAGGAACGTACGCACCTCGAAGATGGGAAACCCTGTCCGTTATGTGGATCCCTCACTCATCCCTATATCGAAGTGAACCACACCCTACCCGACACAGATGAATCAGAATACACAAAAAAGAAAGATGCACTTCAGGAGATTTTAGTAAAAATCCGTATCAGGGAAAATACGGTTGCAGTTCACGAGACAGATATCCGGGCTAATATCGAGGCCCAGAGAGAGAGAGAGATCCAAATCCGGGAATTGCTTGACTCTGTGGGTATGGGATTCAATGATGTCATCTCTGTTTTCAACACATGCCCCCTGAAAGAGATTATCCTCAATGCGTTCCATTTATGCGAGGAACATTACTTCTGGTGCCGGGATATCTGCGAATCAGGCAACGAAATGGAGAAAAGACTCAGGGAAACCATGATTGCAGCCGGGTCATTGAAAGATACCATTGCAGGGCTTTCGACAGCATTTAAGGAAGCGGAATATGAGCGGAATAATGTGTTGAAAAATATTGACGTTTCTCATGATGCCATTACTGGATTATTACAGGATTGTAACCCGCTATCCGAAGCCCTTCTATCCGACCTGAAAGAATTTGGCATTAATTCTCTTTCTCCAGAGACAGTTGATACTATTATTACCTCCCTTCAGCAGCGTAAAGGTGATTATGAACGTATGCGGGATCAGCAGACAGCGATTCTGAAAGAGAGAGAACAATTCTCTAACGATATTCAGCGATACATGGGTCTTATTGGCGAGGTTGACAATTCGTTACAATTACTCCTGAAAGTAATTTACGAGAAAAACAGCCAGATAAAGAAATTAGCCGAAGAGAGAGAGGACCAGTACGGTCAAAAAGATCCGGGCACCGAAGAAAAAAGGATTGCCCTTCTCGTTGATTTAGCAGAAAAAGAATTTCAGGAGGTATCGGAAAAGAAAACGAAGCTTGAATCCGAGATCACTTCTTTGGATGGCCAGATCTCCCTGACAAGATCCAAGATAGAGGAATTTTCTGAAACTATCAGGAAAATGGAGGATATGTTCCGGAAAGAGACCACGTATGCTGGATTCCTGTCAGAAGAAGATTTTTTTTCTTCCCGCCTCCCCGGAGAACAAATTGAAACCCTTGAAAATCTTGAAAAGGAGCTTCTTATCGAAGGGAATGAGATTTCAACACGGATTGTGGAGAATAATGTGATTCTTGAAGAAGAACGGGCAAAGGTGCTGATATCCGATCCCCTGGAAGAGTTGGAGGAGAAGATCATAATTTTTGATAATCAGATTGGAATACTCCACCAGGAGATTGGAAGCATCCGTGAAAGGTTGAAACAGAACGAGGATTTATTGACAACCAAAAAGGGACTGATCGAATCCCTCGAAAAACAGGAGATTGAATGTTTACGGTGGGAGAAGCTCCATGACCTGATTGGGTCCGCTGATGGGAAAAAATTCAGGGTATTTGCCCAGGGGCTCACGTTCCAATCACTGGTCTCACATGCAAACCAGCATCTCCGACGGATGAGCGACCGGTATCTCCTTGTCAGGAATAAAAATTCACCATTAGATCTTGATATCCTGGATGACTACCAGGCGGGAGAGGTCAGGTCTACAAAAAATCTCTCCGGTGGTGAGAGCTTTATCGTCAGCCTCGCCCTTGCACTCGGGCTTTCCGGGATGGCGAGCCGGAATGTCCAGATCGACTCCCTTTTCCTCGATGAGGGATTCGGGACGCTCGATAATGAGACACTCGAAGTCGCACTTGATTCCCTATCTAGCCTTCACCAGGAGGGAAAAATTATCGGGGTAATCTCCCACGTTCCCGCTCTCAAGGAACGCATTTCTACGCAAATTGTCGTTGAAAAGATTACCGGCGGCAGGAGCCGGCTTTTTGGTCCGGGTTGTTCTTCGTGCAGCCGATGATATTTCCTGGAAATTTTCAAAGATTATATGAATGACACCAGGTTAATGTGATGATCGAAAAGGAACTTTTTTGAGTTCACTGTTCAACCACCATGGTACATCATGAGCCCTTCCCTGGCAGCTGACTAGCAAATGTTGGCGGTAGACTTACGAATATCATAAAATGATTGTTCCTGCGACCGTTACCTCTGGATACATTCACGGATTAATGCACATCATTTTTCTCTCCTGCTCGTCAATCGTATAATCATGCCTCCCGAACCGGATCTCCCGGAACGCACGACTATATATCGCGGGCTTCCCGGCGATGGGTTGAATGATTATATTCGGAAGTTCTCTGTTGCGGCCGCTGCAGATCCTTTTGGGACGAGGCTGATCTTCCCGACGAACCGGCTCGTCCGGCAGGTCCTGGACCAACAGGCCAGTGCAGGTATGCCCATCATCCCCTCCCGCATCTGTACATTATCTGATCTCTGCCAAAACTACTTCGATGAACACCGGACAACTTCCCGGCTCCTCACTAATGGAGAGTCAGGCCTCCTCCTGAAGCGGGTTCTTACCGAGAACAAAGCCGAAATTCCGGCCTTTATAACAAGGAACCGTCCTTCTCCCGGGACCATCGACGACCTTCGCCGGTTTATCAGTGTCATCACCACGCGGAAGATTGTGTTCCCTGAGTGCCTCCTCGATCTTGAGAGTTCAAAGAGCAGCCAGATCGATCTCATTATCAGATCTTACCATGACTTCCTCCTGGAACTCGATCTCCTCGATGCGGATACAATTCTCGACTGGACAATCGATCATCTATCTGCTGCCGGCACGGATTCATTCGGGCATGTTTTCGTATATGGCCTCTTCAACCCGGAGCCCCTCGAACAGGATCTCCTTCTCGCGCTCAGGACACATTCTTCGGCATTTTCCCAGTTTATCCCGACCGGAGCAGATCCTGCGCTGTTTCGGAAGCCAGAACCATGGCTCCCTGATACGGGAAAGCACGTTCCCATCCCGGTCTCTTCAGTGATCAGCGAGGCGTTAAGCGGGCTTTTTGTAAGCGACGAAATGATAGATACGGGTGGAAAATTACGTATCACATCGTTCTCCTCCCGGTACAATGAGACCATTTCCATCGCCGGGGAGATCTGCCGGATTCACGATAGTGGGATCCCATACTCCTCGATTGCGGTGGCGTTCCCGGATATCCGTGGGCAAATCCCGGTCGTGGATGAGGTATTCGCCGATTTCGGTATTCCCTGGAATTCGGCGACAGGCAACCGACTATCCAGGTCACCCGTCATTGGTTTTCTGACCTCAATCCTGCGGCTGGTCAGTGACCGGTATCCCAGGGAGGACGTTGTCCGGCTTGTGGGGAGCCCGTATTTCCGGCTTGGTGCGGGGTTCACTGAACTCAATGTCCGGGAGCTTGATGCCGTCTCAAGGCTGGCGCAGGTAGAGGGAGAAAAATCAGGATGGATCAACAACCTGGATCGCTACCTTACCCGTGTAAGTGACGAAAATCGGAAAGGTGCTCCTCCTTATGCGAAGGAGACAGTGGAACGTGTAATTAGCGGAATTTCGCGTCTTTTTGAAGATTTAAAAGCGCTTGAAGGGAATAAAACAGTCCGGGAACACCGTAAGAATTTTTCTGATCTTATGGACCGTTGGGGACTCATGGATATCCCTGCATCACCCGGGAGGGATCAAAGCCGTGAAGAGCAAACTTCCCTGGATGTGTTCATGAAGTGCCTCGCAGGACTCGACCGGAATGCCGGTCTCATACCAGATGAGAACGTCAATGCGGGCGAATTTCTCTCGGTACTGTCAACCCTGGTAAAGGAAGCCGAGGTTCCTGCTACAGCAGACCGGTCAGGTGTAGCGGTGCTTGGTGTTCGTGAGTGCGTCCATGAACATTTTCCGGTCCTCTTCCTTGCGGGTCTCATCGAAGGTGATATGCCCCGGCTTACGACCCGTCTGCCCTTCATGAATACCCGGGAGAATACCCGGATGGGGACGCGAACCCTCGAAGAAATTCTCGGTGAAGAGCGTTATTACTTCATTGCGGCGCTTCTCGCAGGCCTTGATCGTTTGTATATCAGTGCTCCGCTTTCGGATGGCGATAAACTTCTTCTCACCTCCGCATTTTTCGAGCGTGTGAAAGAACGGACGAAGGCAGAAGCATGGGGGGAGGACCCGGAGTCCGTGCGGGTTTACTCGCTGCATGCGGAGGCAATTCAGGCCGGGACGATGATTGTTTCGGGAAATGTGTGTGGTTCGTTGGCTTTGCTACCTGAGGGCGGGAATATCGATGAACTGGTCGGGCGGGTAAATATAGAACGTTTCTCACGCAGGGGTGAGTATGATTCGCCGTATGATAGTGTTCTCACCGGGGATTCCGATATCTGTGCCATTCTCGCAGGAACGTATGGTCCTGGTTACATCTACTCACCGACCATGCTCGAAACCTACGCCGGGTGCCCGTTCCGGTTTTTCCTTGAACGAGTGATCGGGATTAAACCGCTTCCGGATGTCGAGCCGAACCTTTCGCCGAAGGACCGGGGAACTGCGGTACATGCGGTGCTTACCACATTCTACCGTCAATGGCGGGCATCAGGGAAGACGAAGGTAACCGGATCCAATATTGCGGAGGCGACCGATTTGATGCTTCGGATTGCGGCCACCGAGTTGGACCGGTTTTCTTTTGCCAGCCCTCTCTGGGATGCGACACGGGTCCAGATGACCGGCGGGAACCACACAGGTCCCGGAATATTTGTCCGGTTCCTGGAAAAAGAGGTTGAGGAGGAGTGTTCCCCTCTTGTCCCCACCCACTTCGAATTCTCGTTCGGGATGACGGCGGATACAGGCGATGACCCGGAGTCCGTTCAGGAGCCGGTTGCACTTTCAACAGGTGGAGGGTCGGAACCATTGCGCATAAAGGGAAAGATAGACCGGATCGACATTACGGGGGATGGTCTTTTCTCGATCTACGATTATAAGACCGGGTCGGTAGTTGGGAGTAAAAAAGAGATCGAGTCAGGGAAAGCCCTTCAACTTCCTCTTTACCTCAGTGCATTTGAGCAGGTCACCGGGAAACGAGGGGTCACGGCAGGTTATTACCGGATCCGGCGCGAGGTGGAGAACAAGGTCGTCCTTTTAGATGAGGCAGGACGGGACCTCATCTGCTCGTCCCGGCCACGTCCGGCGGCGGACTTCCGAGAACTCCTCCGTCATTCACACGAGAGCGCGATGGAATCTGTCAGGAAGATCCGCAGCGGGGTCTTTTCCCTCATGCAGGAAGAGAAGTGTCCGAACGCATACTGTGAATTCCGGTTCGTCTGCCGGTTCGATCCAGCCCGGGTTTTTAGTCTTGAAGGGGAGGTGAACTAGATGGCGGCGACCGAGCGGCAGAAGGATGCCATCACGACCCATGATAAGAGCACCGTGGTCACGGCCGGGGCAGGAACCGGCAAGACCTTTGTCCTCGTGCAGAAGTACATTGACCTGATTGCGACCAAAGGTGTGCCGGTACCGGCGATCCTTGCCCTGACGTTTACGGACAAGGCGGCAACCGAGATGAAAGAACGGATACGGCGCGAGATCCAGAATCGGTCCGGTCCCACCTGGGAAAAGGCTGCCGACGATTTCATGGTGGCACCGGTCCAGACCTTCCACGCGTTCTGCGCACAGGTGCTCCGGGAATTCCCCATCGAAGCCGGTATCGAACCTGGTTTTGTGGTACTAGATGAGCAGCAGATGGCCCGTATCCATGCCCGCTCATTTGAGGATCTGGTTCACACCCGGCAGGAGGGCCCTGTTCAGGAGGCTGCGGTCTATGTCCTTTCAGCCACGGACCAGAACATGCTACGCGGGTTGCTCTCTGCGATGTATGCACAACGGAGTCGGTACCTCCGGTTCTTTGATTTGCTTGAAGAGGACGAGGCCGACATCGTAGCAGTATGGCAGCGGGAAGTCCATGCGTTCCGGGATTCCGAGATCCAAAGCCTTCTGAAAAACGAAGGGTTCTGCGCTCTCATCCAGACCCTGCTTACCTTGTCCGAGCAATATGGGACGTCGGTAGACAAGGCAGCAATCCACCTCCGTGAGATCAGCGGGCACATCCGGCAACTCGAATCGCTCACTACGTCGGAAAATTTCTGCGGGGCAGTGACTGCACTGCTGGCTGCAAAGATGGGAAATGTCGGGAGTAAAAAGAACTGGGCCGAAAACGATCTGGAAACGTTCAAGCAGGCCCGGCGGAGCCTTCTTGAAATCCTCGGACAGAAGACTCCTCTTCTCCGGATGAACGTGGACCCTGCTGATCCCAAAATTATCGGATCAATCCAGTTCCTCCGTGAACTCGGGCTTGTCTTCCGCCGGTACCTGGCGATCGTAAGTGAAGAGAAGGCGGTGCTTGGCGGGCTCGACTTTTACGACCTGATCCTGTATACCAGGACGATCTTTACCGAAAAACACGAACTCGTCGCCACCCACTTCGCTGGCCGGTACCGGTACATCCTCGTCGACGAGTTCCAGGACACCGACCCGGCACAGTTCGAGATCGTGCTCTCCCTTGTGGGCGAACCTTCTCCCACCACCGATTGCCTGTTCATCGTCGGCGACCCGAAACAGTCGATCTACCTCTTCCGTGAAGCGGACGTGACCCGGTTCAAGGAGGCCCAGAAGATCGTCGAACTCGCTTGCAGCGGAAAAGTAGTGGACCTCGATACGAGTTTCCGGAGTACGAACGAGGTAATCGGGCTTGCGAATATTCTCTTCGCAAAGCTCTTTGGATCTGTCGAACGTCCGTGGGAGTTCGGGTACGAGGCAATAAAAACCTCACCGGCCCGGATGGAGCACAAAGGTTCGGTCGAACTGATGCTTCCTTCCAAAGGGATCGATTCGTCGTCAACTAAACGGAACGAGGCAGAGATGGTGGCCCGTCGGGTCCATTCACTTGTGAACGCCCAGCCAGCCGATGTGTTCGAGGAAATACAACCCGGGGAATACATCAAACGACAGGCCCGGTATGGCGACATCGCAATCCTTCTCGAACAGCGGACGAACCTTTCTTATTATCTTTCATCCCTTTCCCGTGCAGGAATCCCTTACTATGTGCACGGAGGCACAGGTTTCTATGGCAGGCAGGAGATATGCGACCTGTACAACCTGCTCTCCTTCCTTGAAAACGCCCACAGCGATGTGAGCCTCTTCGGGGTCCTCCGGTCCCCGTATTGCGGGATGTCCGATGCCGAACTTTTCTTCGTTTCGCAGGAAAGGGGGGTGACTATCTGGCAGAAGTTGCAACGGTACGCGGAACATGGATGTTCTCCGGCCGCAACCCGGGCCGCAACGCTCCTTAATGGATGGAAGGCGGTCGCTGGAAGGACCAGTCTCGTCTTTCTCATCCGAAAGATCCTCACGGAGGCCGGGATGTACACGGTATACGCAGCCCTCCCTGAAGGGGAACAGATTCTTGCGAACATCGAGAAACTCATCGCGATCATCCGAAGCCGGGAGGAGGAAGGCTATGCACTTTCCGATCTCACCGCCGACCTCCGGATGGCGATGGACGAGGAGGAACGGGAGGGCGAGGCACCGCTCGATGCCCTCGCCGAGAACGCAGTCAATATCATGACGGTCCACGCCGCGAAGGGCCTGGAATTCCCCATTGTTATTGTTCCCGACATGGGGATGCCATTCCATGAGAAACATCCCTCGATCATGATCGGCGATGACCCCCGTCTTGTTGGTATCAAGGTGCCGGACCCGAAGGATGAATACGCCCTTGCCGATACCCCGGTCCTCACTGCGCTCCGGATGATGCAGGGACAGAAGGAGCGGGCGGAACGGAAGCGGTTGTTGTACGTAGCGCTGACCCGGGCCAGGGACCACCTGATCATGAGCGGGACGATGCCGGAGGACGTGCAGCCGCCGGAATTTGCCCGGACCAGGATCGAGTGGATCTGGTCGGCCCTTGGGATCGGTGGGGATGCGATTACGGCTGGTGAAGTAATGCTTGATGGCTGGCTCAAGCTTGGGATTGTGTCTGATCCTTTGTCAATTCCGGCTGAGATGGTAGAAGTGAAACATTCACTGATCGAGGTTCCTTCCGAATGTGCAGGTTGTGTTGGGACCTGGAAACGGCCGGAGTATTCACCGGAGCAGGAGGTTTTGAGACCGGTTACTGTCTCGGAACTGGAGGAACTGGCTGGCGTACACCACCCTCGTTTACCAGGTGTTTCGAAATATCTTGCATCAATCGACGGAGCAGTGAAGGGGGCGATTATCCATGAGGTGCTCAGGGGTTGGGATGCAGGGGCGGTATGTGCGGAATATGGAGTAACCGATCCTTTGGCGGTTGGGCAGTGCGAAGAGATTTTAATTAAGTTCTTTGCAACGGATTTAATGAAAAATGTGAAACGATCATTTTGTGAGCTGCCGTTTGTCGTTCCTTTTGGCACTCAACGTGTTACGGGGAAAATTGACAGGTTATGTCAGTTGTCAGATGGATCGTGGATTGTTATCGATTATAAAAGCGAGGTTTCGGCGGATTATTCAATAGTTGCAAACGAGTATGCTCTTTCGTTGTCAGTTTACGTTGAGGCGGCCCGGCAAATTGTTCAAGCGGAGATTGAAGGGTGGTTGTATTTTACCGAGACGGGGGAGTTTAACAAGATGAAAAAATATGATTCATCCCTTGAACAAAAAGGATGATTAACATTCTTGAGTATCATTTTTTAAGAGAATGCTGAATTATGGAATCATTCTATGGTAGAATACAAACGAGGCAGACTTTTTCTGAATGAGCTCGAAATAGTGATTGTGAGCTTTTTCAAGCTGAAATGGATTGCTTTACAAGGGTTTCGATGGCATCTCCCAATACACAAATCCTATTATTATTCCCGAAAAAGATCCTTTCAATAACTAATATGGCGCCAACCAGGGAGCGACCAATAAATTGGATAATCATACATATATGTTCACGAACAGGAGAATCAGATAATTTCATGACAAATACGACCGCATCCTGTCAGATCGGGATCAAAGGAATAGTCGGCCGGATCGTCAATGCCCCACATCTTAAACGGGTTCTCCTCTTCGGGTCCACTGCGAGGGGCACCACCGGTCCCCGCGGCGACCTTGACTTTCTTGTGATGATAGCCGGCATATACAACGCATGTCAGGTCGCGGGGACAATCTACAGGCAAATGCGTGGCATTGCCCGGTCAATCGACCTCGTCATCGTCACACCGCAACAGGTTGAGAAATACCGGGACTCCCCGTTCAGTGTAGTGAGCCCGCAATGCAGGAGGGCAGGGTCGTCTTTGATAAGAAAAAGATGGTCACCTGGTAATCACCTATGATCTCACATCAACCACCCAATCAGACCCCCCTGCAACAGACCATGCATCCAGCTTCCCCGGTCGCGGTGATCCACGGTTCAGTCAATACCGATGGAACCTTCTTTTTCTGGGGTGAAAAGGCCATCCTCCAGACCGGGAAGAAACGCGGTCGGAAACCGTCAGTCAAACCTTTATCCCCACATCCGTTTGCCCTGTCCACAGCAATGTTGAAAACTTTAGTCGGACAGGTTCTCCCGCCGTCTGCGGCATTATCTGCTGGGGAGCACATCCTGTATCTTCCGACATCAGGTGGTTCACCCCACCCCTCACCGGAACACACACACATCAGAACAACAACTGGCAACGAGGAAACCACCCTTAAGCCCTGGACTGTACCGGTTGCAAAAATAACCTTCCCTGAAGTTCTACCGTTTCTCCTGTCGCCGGACCTGAACGGGGAAGGGTTCCGGTCCGGGAGGTCTCTCGCTGCCTGGTCGGTTGTCGCTCTCTTTGCCTGTGAGATCGTTGCCAGGGGTCTGTACGCACCAGCATTACGGACATCCAAACAAAATTCATTGACCGGAATATGGTACCCGCAGCTCCCGGACGAGGAAAAACAGCGCGAAAAAGATCTCACCCTCGCAATGCCACCCCTCATTTGGGCACACCTCGAGGATGAAACCAGAGGAACAATTGGTGGTGAACCGGTCAGAATTTTCCTGGAGAACGCAGTCAACAGTCTTGTAACTGATGGGATACGCAACATCTCCGGAAAACGGAACGGGGATCGCGGTGGAAATCTATCGGTTGAAGAGTGTTTCTACCATTCACTTTTCGGGACCGTACACTCTCTTCCCATGGGGTCGCCCACGGTAAAGGAACTCCTGACATGGCTTTCCGGTCCGCCTCTGGCAAAAACACAGGACCGGTGCATCACTTGTTTTACCGTGCAGGAACCAGAAGATGAAGAATCCGCATGGAAGATCGGGTTTTTCCTGCAAGGGAAAGAGGATCCCACGCTCCTTGTCCCGGCGGGGGAGGTCTGGTCCGGACGGTCCGACGTAGTTGCCCGGTTATCCGGAAAAGGGGGCAGTCACCCGCAGGAACGGATGCTCTATGACCTTGGGACTGCTGCCAAAGTCTACCCGCCAATCCGGGAAGCACTGAAGAAAGCGAGGCCTGATGGAATTACACTGCCCCCCGAACAGGTTTATGGTTTCCTGTCCGATACAGCACCCCTTCTCAGGGAACTCGGCTGTTCGGTCCTCCTCCCCTCGTGGTGGCAGCACGGCTGCCAGCGTCCGTCGATCCGAATGAAACTGAAAGGAAAGTCAGGAAAAGGGAGCGGCCGCGGAGTATTTTCCCTGAAAAGCATTGTTTCGTTTGACTGGAAAATTGCAATCGGTGACGAAGAACTATCCCCTGAAGAGTTCCAGGAACTCGCCGAACGGAAACTACCGCTCATGAAAGTCCGGGGCCGTTGGGTTGTCTTCGATCCCGATGAAGTGCGGCGTGTCATCGCCGCCTTCAAAAAGGAATATCCCGGAGAGGAGATGTCACTTGCCGATGCACTCGCCCTGAATCTCGGGGGCCCGGCTGACGAAGAACTCCCGCTCACAACGACCATCGGGGATACGAAACTTCTGGAGTTTTTCGACGGTCTCGTATCCGGGCAGTTCCAGGGGCCGGTTGCCCTTCCGGCACTATTTTGTGGAACCCTGCGGCAGTACCAGGAGACTGGAATCGCATGGCTGTCCATGCTTGGGAGGTTCGGTATGGGCGCCTGTCTGGCCGACGACATGGGGCTTGGAAAGACCGTGCAGGTCATCGCGTACCTGGCTCTCCGGAAGAGCGAGGGAGTGAATGAAAAAAAGACGCTCCTTGTCTGCCCGATGTCGATCATTGGTAACTGGATGCGGGAACTTCACCGGTTTGCTCCTTCCATCAGAGTGTATATCCATCAGGGTGGAGACCGGTGCCCATCGGAAGAATTTGGCAGGGTACTGGACGAAAATGACATGGTAATTACCTCCTACCAGACCGTCCTGCGGGACGAAGACCTCCTCGCTTCGCACTCCTGGGACTGTCTTGTCCTTGATGAGGCCCAGAATATCAAAAACCATACAACCCGGCAGTCACGGGCGGTCAGGAAACTCCCCGCCTCCGCAAGGATTGCCCTCACCGGGACACCGGTCGAGAACCGGCTGGCCGAACTCTGGTCGATCATGGATTTCTTAAACCCCGGCTATCTTGGGACTGCGACAGCCTTCCAGAAGACCTTCGCCAGCCCCATCGAACGTCAGCACGATATCACACGGGCGCTTGCTCTGAAAAAAATAATCAGTCCGTTTCTCCTGCGAAGGGTGAAAACCGATCGTCTGATCATCAGCGATCTCCCGGAGAAGATGATCATCAAAGAGTTCTGCCTACTCACAAAAGAGCAGGTCTCGCTTTATGAAGCTGCGGTGCAGGATATGCTTGATAAGATTGATTCTCTCACGGGAGTTGCACGCAGGGGCCTTGTACTCGTCACACTGATGCGGCTGAAACAGATATGCAACCACCCGTCCCAGTTTCTGAACGATAAAAGCACCCTTGCAGCCCGATCGGGGAAGCTTGATCGGCTCTGCGAAATCCTCGAAGAGGTCCTTGCAAATGGCGACCGGGCGGTGATCTTCACCCAGTTTGCATCGTTCGGCGGGATCCTCAAGCCCTACCTGGAATCTGTCTTTTCCACCGAAGTCCTATTCCTGCACGGGAAGACTAAGCGGGAAGACCGGGACAGAATGGTCGCACAGTTTACCGAAAAGAAGGGGCCTAAACTCTTTATCCTCTCGCTAAAAGCCGGTGGAACCGGGCTGAACCTGATCTCGGCAAACCATGTCTTTCATTTTGACCGCTGGTGGAACCCGGCTGTCGAGGACCAGGCCACCGACCGGGCATTCCGAATTGGACAGTCGAAAAACGTCGAGGTGCACCTCATGATTACCGGCGGGACTCTGGAAGAGAAGATCGATGCAGTCCTCGATGAGAAACGGGCGTTGGCGGGAAGCATCATCGGAGCCGGTGAAGACTGGATTACGGGACTCCCGACTACCGAGTTACGGAAACTGTTGTTGTTGAGAAAAGATCCCTCCAGGGGTCCTGCCTTATGAACTACTGGGGAGATCACTATCCACCGGCCAACCCGATCAAGGTCAAAGACGGGATTTCGGTACGGAGTAAAAGGGGCGCCATCGGTGGGACCTGGTGGTCGAAGCGGTTTATTGCTGCACTTGAAAATATCGGGATCGGTTCCCGTCTCCAGAGGGGACGGGCATATGCTCGCAAGGGGCAGGTCATTAACATCTCGGTTCATGAAGGGGTTATTCATGCAGAAGTGCAGGGGACGACGCCCCGGCCCTACACGATCCGAATATCATTTACCCGGTTCTCCGATAAAGAATGGAAGATGATTCTCGATGCCCTCGTGTCGCAGGCGCTCTTCACAGCCTCGCTCCTTGGCGGTGAGATGCCCCAGGAGATCGAGACCGTTTTTTTGGGTTTTGGTCTCCCGCTGCTCCCGGTCGGGCGAAAAGAGATAATCACAACTTGTAGTTGTCCGGATTCTGCAAATCCCTGCAAACACATCGCCGCAGTCTATTACATCCTCGCGGAGCAGTTTGACCGGGATCCGTTTCTCATCTTTGCCCTTCGCGGTCGTGACCGTGAAACGATCCTGGAAGAACTCCGGAACCGACGGGAAAATACCGGGCCGGAAAAGGGTGAGGCACAACCAGTGCAGCCTCTTGGGGAAATTGTAGCACCAGGGTTCAGCACTCTGGACTCGCTTTCTGCCCACATGGACTCGTTCTGGGACACGGGGGATAACCTTGACACATTCCCGATTTACCTTCACAGAAAAACAGAACTTGATGCAGCAGCCTTGAAAAGGCTAGGGCCGTCCCTGTTCAGAATAGGGAACCGGGATCTTGCCGAATTGCTCGTCCAGGTGTACCCGAAGGCACGCGACCATGTTCTGAAGGAGATCGAACGACTGGAGTCAGGGGTATTGAAGGAGGTCCCGGGACATCAGAAAACTTCAAAATGAATTCGTGATCCACATTCCGGGCACCAGTCAGGTATGCCTAATCCTTTAATATATTCCCCCCCCCTTCAAACCCCTTAAAAATCCATTCACCGTCCCGAATGGACGCGTTCTAGGAAGAAAATCAATTGCCATAACCTGCACCCGTAAAATGAACCGTGGAAATCCATGTTGATGTAATCATGGACGCCTGCCAGAATCCCTGTTCCCTGGTATTGGCAAGTGGAGTGAATCAAAAGCAGTGCAATCACAAAACACAGAAAGACAATCAGTGCCTCCCAGCCACATCGGTAACATCGTGTAAATAGATCTCACCCGAAAGTAAAAGGGGACGGGACGGGGTCAGGTAAAACGTGAGAATGATCAAAAAGAAAAAAATCGGCTAGTGCCTGACACAACAATATCCTCCGCGGACATGATGCTTCGTGAAGAGCTCGCAGGCTGGGCAGAAGCAGCCTATCTCTTTCATTGATAGGACCGAGGAGGTTCCCCGTGCGCAGAAGAGCTCGCCTGGCTGATATTGGTCCAGGGAATGGTGTTTGTAGTTCTGGCAGATTGTGCAGTATTTCCGGCAGATCTGTCTATTCTCTTCGGTATCCGGTACACGGTCTTTGTCTGGGTTAAACATGCGCAACAAAATGTGCGATTGTGGATAATATGTTTTTTTAATCGTGTTTCCAGGTTTTCCTCACCCGGAAGTTCATTTTTCCTTTTGGTCGTCCTTCCCGGCACCGAATATCCGGTCAGCACCAAGGAGGACATTTACCCAGGTAAGCTCGTCACTGCACTGGAAAAGTATCAGGACCAGGAGGGAGAGGGGCACTGCAAAGACCATTCCGGCAATGCCAAGAAGCCAGCCCCAGAAGATAACCGATAGGATTACCAGGACTGCAGGAACCTCGAATTTTCTCGATGAAAAATAGGAGAAAACCGGGTTTTCGACGACGAGGTTCAGGATACAGACGACAGAGACGACCGCAACAACACCCCACACACCATACTGGAGCCAGGCAAAGAATATTGCCGGGATGGCAGCGATGATCAGCCCGAAGTAAGGGATATACGCGAGGACGAAGGTCAGTACCCCCCAGAGCAGGGCCGCATGGACTCCCATTGCGTAGAGAATACCACCGAATAGGAACCCGTGGACAAGGTTCGTTTCTGTCCTTACGACCACAAAGTCGATCATGTACCCGCTCATCTGTCCTAGGCGCGATACTTTATCCGGGTTCACGCCCGGCAGCCCCTGAAACCGTTTTACAAAATGTGGTGCTTCCAGCATCATGAAGAAGGTGGTGACCCCGATAAAGAATAGGTAAAGCACGAGGTCCGAGATGCTTAAAAGCGATGAGAGGACAATCCCGATTATTGAGACCAGGTCCGGGGACTGGGGAAGTGTCCCTCCTGAAAGACCGTAGTTCCCAAGGAAGCCAGTGATCTCTGCCATCCTCATATTGAGGTCTGCCTGGTACATGGGAAGGTCCCGCATGAGAACCCCGAATGAATAAGTTGCAATAAGAATGAGCACCAGGATACACATAACCGCGATAAGTGTGAGGGCCGTCACTGATAAAATATCGGGGATACTCTTTTTTCTCATCCATTCCATTGCAGGATAGGCGAGAAGGGTAAAAATCAGTGATATGACAATGATAGTAAAGATATACGCGGAAAATTTCAGGCCAATAATAACGATGAAGAAGAGCGCCGCAAAGACCAGGGAGCGTAGGGCCGTTGATCCTTCACAAGGAAGCATGACATTAACTTGTCCTTCTCTATTCAGAAAACTTTCTCTTTCTTGTTACGACGGAACCACTTCGGCTTGCACATATTCTGCCATCCGAACACGGGATCACGTCAGACCATGCGGTAAATAGCATACCCTGGTTGATGACAAGTCAGATACGACCGACGGAATAGTGATGTGATCGCAGGGCCTGGATTACCACGATAGAAACCAAATCATTCGACCCTACATATCCTTTTTGCAGTTATCGAATCGATTGTAATCCTGATGACTGCCACGTTACTGATGGCTCAACAGAAAACCCGTGGGTACTGCCATAGCTCCGATGGATAATGGAGTTGATCCCAAAAGCCTTCTCCACCGGATCGGTGAGGATTGAAGCCGGGCACGGAGAAAAATTTTACCAGTCACTAAAAGAAAAGACCCGTAGGGTGTAAAAACCATTTTCAAAATAACGACAAGTTTTAGAGAGATCATAATTTTGTGATGAGCCGATGAAATACTGGTTATCAAGCAGAAAGGAGTACTACCTGTGAGATCAGGTCATAAAATTAATTTTAGGAATGACTACCTCGGAATAAAAAAATCCCCGCACTAATAAATTGATTGTATAGCACGAGTAAAAAATAGTTAGTACCGGGGTTTCCTGTGTTTAGGAAGGCATTCCTGACAGTAAACGGGTCTCCCTTCGGTGGGTTTGAAGGGCACTTCACATTCCTTACCACAATCTGAACAGACTGTCTTTGTCATCTCACGGGGGCCGAAATTCCTTGGGCTCCCATAGCTTCTTCTCTCATTCATTTGATTAACTCGTGCAGGTTTAGATTCTGCATGTAGTACTTAGCAGAACTAGTATAAAAAAAGGGTGTGGGGCTGGGACACCAGGCCAAATGTAACCCGCATTACGCCAGACCTGAAATTTACTGTGAGCCCGGTGAAATCAATTCAATGCAGGGAAATCCCGATTTATATTTGGTATCCCGGACAACCGGCAGATCAGGATGGGAGTTACAAAAAATAGAAAGACCAATACCGTATCTGCGGTATTTACGAGATCTCCTGCACAATTCGCCCGTTGCGGAAGATCGAGATCTTTCCACCGCTCTGGGATACGACGATCCCAATTGCATTGGTCACTTGTGTGATCCCGGCAACAGAGGCATGACGCGTTCCCAGTCCTTTCGGGATCTGGACATTGCTCATCTCTATCGTGATCCGGCGTGCGGCAGCTTCGATCAGCCCATCCCCACTGACTACGAAGGCCCCGTCAAGCTGGGCAAGTTCCTTGATCATCTCCCTGATCTCGCAGTTCGTGATCATCCGGCTCTCTTTCGCATGCCCCTCAAACGGGTTCAGGATCATCTGCTCCGACTTCGCCTTCACGTTATCGGCATCCCCGATGATAAACGCGGTACCAACTGCTTTCCCTTCGCGTCCCTCCCGGGCAATCTCCATACTGATATGAAAAACCGCTTCAAACACTTCTTCCGCGACGTCAGTACCGGCAAGCACCTTGTCTTTCCACATCGCCATACTGATCCGTATCCGGTCATGACCGGAGTGATTCGTGATATCATTTCCAACGCAGAGAATCTCTGATATTTTTCCAGCTTCATCACGGACCGGTTTATTCATCCAGGCAATCCACACCGCTTCCCCTCCCCTGAGCACATTCTCATTGATATGAAGGCCCCCCTCACTTCCGGACCGTGAGAGGTCACCCATCATGCTGATTACTTCCTTCGCAGAGTGCGAGGTTGGGGAAACGATCGTTCCAACAATACTTTTTCCAACCACTTCTACAGCAGACCAGCCAAAAAATGCCTGTGCAGCCTTGTTGAAGAACGTAATAATCCCTTCCGAATCTACCTTCAGAATAATACTATTGGAGTCCTGAATGAGTTCACGATATTTTATCTCCGACTGTTTCACCGCCTCGAGGAGCCTCACCCGTTCTGTTGTATCCTCCACAATAACCATATCACCTTTTCCCGGGTCAGCGGGGTCTGCCGACCTGATCCGCAAGTGGCAATGTAGGTTCATCCCATCCTTCTTTCGTAGTTCCGTATCTGAATTACCCCATCCCTGCCCATCTATCCGGATGGATAATTCCCTGCAGGTACGGTCGTATTCTTCGCGGCCAGGAAAAATGACTGACATTTCTTTATCAGCAAGCTCCACCCCGGTGTACCCGAGCATCATGCACATTGGCGTGTTGACCCAGTCGAATTTCCCATTTCTGACCCGGCTGATCGCCAGCGGAGTTGCGGACAATAATGCATTCAACATCTCACAGCGGCTATTCTGTTCCCGTTCCAATCGTTTCCTGAGCACGGCCTGCTTAATGATATCGAGAATCTCAGAGAGCGGGGTCCGGGCACCGGCGACCACCTCAGATGCATAATTGACATCTTCGAGTACCACTTTGTTGTCGGGGTTCCTCGCGTAGAGAATAAAGGGAGTGGTATTTCCCTGTTGTTTCAGGTATTTGAGAAGCTCGACACCGTTCATGTCCCCGAGGAATTCAATCCCGTTCACCACAGGCAGGTGATAATACGAAACAATCACGTCGTAGGCCCGGTTTTTTATGACCTCAATCGCCTGCTTTGTCGAATTGACACTATCGACCCTCACTTCACCCATCCGCTCGAGATAGGAACGGGTTACATCGATAAGGTCGGTATTGTCATGAACAAGAAGGACAGTAATCATGGGACACCAATGGCTGAAACCAGCTGGAAATAGTACAGAATATTAGGGTATGAATGGGATAAATAATTAGTGTTATTAGGGAAATTTGAAAAATTAATGGGTATATGACCGTCGATCCCTCTGACCAGCTGGCCGTGGCCCGCCCCGGTTACTAGCTGCAGGGTGTGGGTTCTTATATACCTCCCTCCTTCGTGGAGGCCGGTTGTTCCGCTCCCTTCTCTCATCATCCCTTGGAATCGGGGCCTGGGATTGTGAATCAATTTTCGGCCGGCCCTTGTCCGTCATGAAGAGGAGCGCCGCAGCAATATCAAGTGATGTAAATACCTCACCCATCATGGTTTGCACACGAAGGCGGTAATTATCAAGATTTTCCTTTTCGATCGCCTCCCGTATCTTGGTGAGTGCCTGAAGGGTCCGTTGTTCCTCGAGGTCCTGATCGCTTGGTATAAAGTCAGGTGTTATCCTTACATTTGCATATCGCTGTATGTCACGGAGTTTCCAGACTTCTTTGCCGGACACGAAGGTAAAGGAGCGCCCGGACCTCCCTGCACGAGCAGTCCGCCCGATCCGGTGAACATAATATTCCGGGTCTTGTGGAACATCGAAATTGAATACCGCTTCAATATCATCGATATCAATTCCACGGGCAGCGACATCAGTCGCAATGAGGATGTCCGTTACGCCACTACGGAACTTTGCCATGACCCGTTCCCGCTGGCTCTGGCTCATATCCCCGTGAAGACCCTCTGCTGCGTACCCTCTTGAGTTGAGACGACTCGTAATTTCATCGACCCGTCGTTTTGTATTGCTGAACACCAGGGATAATTTGGGGTTATAGCGGTCAAGGAGCCGACACAATGCCTCGATCTTGTCGCCCTCCCTCATCTCGTAGTAGAACTGTTCAATTGTTGGCACGGTGAGTTGCGAATGGACTACCTTAACATTTTTCGGGGTCTTTTGGTACTTCTTCGCCAGCTCCATGATTGGTGGGGCCATCGTGGCCGAGAATAAGACAGTCTGTCTTTTTTCAGGCGTTCTGCCAAGAATATCCCCGATGTCGTCGCGGAACCCCATATCCAGCATTTCGTCGGCCTCATCAAGTACGACCACACGCACATTGGAGAGGTCAAGTGATCGGCGGTGAAGGTGGTCGATAATTCGTCCGGGTGTACCGATTACGACCTGTACACCTTTTTTCAGGGCAACAAGTTGTCGTTCGATCGGCTGACCCCCATAGACAGGGATGATCATGATACCCGGAAGGTACTTGCCAAGTTTCGCGAGCTCCTCAGAGACTTGGATCGCCAGCTCACGGGTCGGGCACATCACAAGGGCCTGTACCCGGCGATCGTTCTGGTCTATCTTCGCAAGTAGCGGAAGGCCATAGGCTGCAGTCTTGCCGGACCCGGTATGGGCCTGGCCGATTACATCGTGACCCTCAATGAGCATGGGGATTGCCAGTGCCTGGATCGGCGTCGGTTCTTCGAACCCGAGATCGGTAATAGCCTTCTCGAGCTCCTTTGACAGTTCAAGGTCAGGAAATGATAATGTTTTCATAGGTGGTTCACCATTGACCACTCCGGACCATGTAACTTCCAAGGATACGTGAGAATGTATGACCACTCGCAGAAAAATGAAATAATTGGCCCGTTTGATCGATATTAGACATATGCACTCCCGGGTTAAGAGTGTTGGGGTGGAGGTAATGGGGATATGGAATATTTCTGTTTCGGACAGTGCGACAACCAACAGGGGATGACAGGGTAATAACACCTGAATTTCACCAGATTTCCCCCTGAACCGCCTGCACCTCTTCCCCATCCACCCCCTTCCGATCACATATCCCATCACTCGTCACAGATCGCACACGAAGTCCATGGAATAGAACCTGCGGGTGTCCACCTCCTACAAAAAACATGAAGCGGTTAATGTTTAACGCCTGGTAGATCACCCGCCCCTCTGCAGGATTCGTTGTAGAGGGACGACATCCTTTCAATGAACAGGACAGACGTCAACCGGAGGCTCCGGAAGTACGGCCAAGTCACCCCTTTCTGATTCAAGGAGTGTGAGATACAAGAACGATAGAACAAACAGGGATTCATGGTACAGTAAAAAATAAAGTGTGATCTGGCACGAAGTAAAGTGAATAACCCGTGATGCGGGGGTCTTCCCAACGCCCCTCAATATATCACATATCATTACCTGAATATCACTATATCAGCCTCATTTTCTCTCTGAAACCCTTAAAAATCGGTTCAATTTGAGATGTCCGTAAAAAAGGCAATACTGAGTCAGATCAATATTCGAAGAGAAATGCCGCAGGTACCATAGGGCATGAGGGGATTCCCGATCATACTCCGGAGATACATAAGGGGGAACCTGGATAACAGGCAGGATTTGCGTTTGGAGAGGCCGGAAAACAGGCGGATTTTTAATGAGAATTGCTGATTTCAGAATTCTGGTAAAAACTGGTTAAAACCAGGTGGTACCCGGAAATGTAACGAATCCTACCAATGAAAGACCTTGTGGAACAATGGCCGTTTCTGGCAGATTATCACGCGCATCATCTCGAACGGGACCAGTTTGCGTAATAAAGACCTGCATACGACTTCCAGGTCGAATTATGACGAAGGATTGAAAAAAGACATCGTAGTGCCCGTTGTAGAATCAAATCAGTTTGATGCACATTTGATGAACTGTTGCCAGATGGATGACTAATGACATATTTGATATTAATTTCCTCACAAGGAGCCGTCGGTACAGCTCAACAGCACAATCAGGAGCGTATCATACATTATTCCTGAAAAATTTCAGTTTGAAACAACATGAATAAAAAAGATCCGAGATTCATTTTATCCGAGCTCTGGTTCCCGTTAACCCACGCGGTACCCGCCGCGAGGTACCGTAATCTCAAACCGTGCCCCATTTTCTGCTTCCCCGGTTTCGGAAATCTTCATCCCGGTAATCGCAAGGATCTCTCTGGCGAGGTACAGTCCGTACCCTCGTTTAATTCCAACACCACGGGCAAAGATTCGTTCCTTGTCCCCGGCAGGTACGCCGGCACCATTATCCGAAAATATGATGACAAGTCCGTCAGGCTGTTCCCGTGAATTAATCGTAATGGATGTGGCAGTCTTACCATGCAGGACGGCATTCTCGATAATATTTGAGATAGTTTTCCTGATCAATGGATCTGCAAAGATCTTCAGTCCGGGACTTATCCCAACCTGCACCTTCACCCCCGGATGATCGATGACCGATGCAGTCTCCTGGAGCAGCACTGGCAGGTCCACCCACATCGGTACGTTGATGCCAACATCCTGGTAGTCCTTGGTAAAGGCAACCTGCCGTCTGATCGCTTCAGCGGCACCTTCTTCTTTTGAGATGAACTCTTTCAGCGTAGCGTCCGTTACCAGGTCATGTGAAAGTTCCAGGTAACCAAGAAGTACCGTTAAGTGATTCATGATATCATGGCGGTTAACACTATTGAGCCGGTTTAACATCAGTAATGCAGAGATTAATGCCTTTTCCGATCGTGCGCGCTCAGAAACATCACGTAATCCTACCACTACCAACCCGGGACTTCCGGCACCCCGGGATCCCCTGCAAAGCGAGAATTCACCGATAAAAACGGTACCATCCTTCCTTTGGACCCCAAATTGCCCCACACCCCCCAATCCAGTTGAGAGAACCTGATTAAGGAATTCCATGAACCGGGCATGATCAGTCCCGCCCAGAACCTGGATAATGTTCCGGCCACGGAGCTCTCCTCCATCTGAATAACCGGTTAATTCAAGCATCCTCCGGTTCAGGAGGAGGATCACTCCCGAGGTATCCAACGTTACCATCCCATCCGGCGCCTGCTCAAAAATTTCCTGGTATAACTGGTTACTATCCGGTCCCATCATTTCCCTCTATCGCAACGATCCCAGATTACTGCCATTGCTACAACATGTATCCGCCATAATATAAATCAGGTAGCAGCTCACGTTATGCCCCCCCCATACCCGGGGTTGACCATGTGATAACCGCTATTTGTTGTGAACGCCCCGTTAATCGCATTCCCGACAAACTCTTTCGCTGCGGCACAAGCGGACGGAACATCCTTACCGAGAGCCAGGTGACCACAAATCGCAGCAGAAAGGCAGCAGCCGGATCCATGGGTTTCGTACGGCATACATTCCCCGGAGAAAACCCATTCTCCTTCATGGCCAATCAGTACATCCGGTACGACACCGTTGCCCTTCGGGAGGTGGCCCCCTTTCACCAGTACATAGGATGGACCTTTCATCATAATATTCCGGCCGGCGGCACGCATCTCATCAACCGTTCGAATCGGCCCGCTGCCGGAAAGCACTTCTGCCTCGGGCAGGTTAGGTGTAACCAGCATCGCTCTCGGAACAAGTTTTTCGATCAGTTCACTCAACGCCTCCGGATCCATCAGGGGACGACCACTTGACGAAACCATCACGGGATCCACAACAAGGGGTATATCCTTCGGAACACTCCATACGACGGCAGCAACAGCCCCGCGATCTGGAAGCATACCGGTTTTAAACGCCATTACATCGAAGTCTTCGAGGAGCACCATCAGTTGAGACCGTATCGCATCTTCAGGGACATTCCAGATCCCCCTGACATTTTTTGGTGTCTGGGAAGTCACGGCAGTGATAACTGACAGACCTAACACCCCCAGTGCACTAAATGTCCTGATATCTGACTGGATACCTGCTCCACCTGAAGGATCAGACCCGGCAATCGTGCAGGCACAGGATACCGGAGGTATGGCCATACCAAGAGTTGAGAGGGATTGAACCATGAACCTTTTCATTACATCAGGAATTTGGGAAAATTCCCATGCAAGCTGGATAGGACTTCATTGCACCCGGTTGCATCATAAATCGGTTAGAAGATCGACCCCTGCCCCCGCTATCTCCCATGGTAATGAGTGTAATAGATGCGCCCCTGTGTACCAGGTCACCCAACTTTCACGGTTTCCTCTTCTGAAAGTGTCCGGCAGGACGTGCACCTCACCCGTTTTACTACGGTTATTTTTGGCGAATTTAGCCATTCCTGGCGAAAAAATGGCCACTTCGTATAGGTTTAAGTATGCCTGTAACCAATAGAATTGGCAGTAGAGAGGCATCCGGTGCCTCTGCGATCTTTTAGGACTGAATCACTATGACTTCACGCATGCTCGCCCCTCATACAACATGCCCAGGATGCCAGGAGGAAGTGTTCCTCGATGAACTGGTCAGGGGACGGTGTCCCCTCTGTGGGTGCACACTTGAGGATTTCGCGGACCAGACCGGGGACATGGACGAGATGGTCGAACGGAGCGATTTTTCGTGGCTGGTGTTCAACTACTTCCTCTTTAAAAAATTCGATGAAATGGGTGCGAATCCGCTGCAGGTAATGCAACTGATTGCAGGTCTTGACGAATGCTGCCTGAACCCGGTTGCGGGCGAATTCCCACGGACAAAATTTGAGTTTGATATCCCGATGAACCTGGGTGACCGGATACAACCGAAGAAGTGTACCCGCTGCGGAAAGGTTTTCTTCCGCGGGGGCCGGAAAGTCCTTTCAGGAGATCTGGCGAGCCCGGAATTAAAAATCAACTATATCTGTTCCCGAAACCATTGACCTGTTTTTCGTGATCTGGCAAAGTATGGACCTGGAATGGCGATACATGGGGGTGAGTCGTCGCTGGAAACCCTCATGATCACCTTTTGAAGTGAAAAATAGTTTGGGACGAATCAGTCAATACGCCCGGCCAATAAGTGTTGTTCTCCCCGGATTCCCGCAGATTAAGCAATTGCCTTCAGTTTCATCCAGGTACCGGGACCGGGCACCTGTACCAAGGACACTTGCGCCAAGACGTTCTTCCATCGCATCAGCGCACCCGCGTTCCCCACACCAGTTGACAACCGCCACTCCCGTGGTGAGAGCCTGTAATGCTTCTTCAACCGATCCTGCACGGATAAGACGCGATTGCATCTGGGACTCCGCCCGCTCACGGAGCCGTTCCTGCTCACTGGCAAGCACATTATTGACACCGATCACCAGTTCACTGACCTGGATGGCAGACCGTTCCCCGGTTCTCGTGACTACGGTCACCTGGCCCGCATCAATATCTCTCGGCCCTACTTCAAGCCTGACCGGGACCCCCCGCATCTCCCAGTAGTAATATTTTGCTCCAGGTCTCATGTCACGGTTATCTGTTTTGACACGATATCCTGCGGATTTCAGGGTGGATTCCACCAGCAGGGAAGCCGCTGCCACATCATCTTTCCGTTTGCCGATGGTAATCGGGACTATGACTACCTGAACAGGGGCCATACATGGCGGGAGCACCAGTCCCTTATCATCACCGTGAAGGCTGATCAGGGCCGCAACCGACCGTTCTGATATTCCATAACAGGTCTGGTACGCATAACGCTGTACACCTTCAGAGTCCTCAAACGTAATTGAGAATGTCTTTGAGAAATGGTCCCCAAGGTGGTGCACCGTTCCAATCTGCAGTGTCTTCCCGTCGGGCATGATCGTATCGACTGCCATCGTATAGTCAGCACCCGGGAATTTGTCCCATTCCGGCCTCTTTGAGACAACAACAGGGATACAGAGTTTTGCATAGAATTCAAGGTAGAGGGCAATGGCTTTCTCGACCTGGGCCTCTGCCTGTTCCCAGGTGGCATGGACGGTATGTGCTTCTTTAAACGATGTAATCTCCCGAAGCCTGATCAGCGGGCGGGTATGCTTTGTCTCATACCGGAACGTATTCACGACCTGGTACAGCAGTATCGGCAGGTCTGCATGTGACCTGACCCAGAGGGCATACATCGGGTATATGGCAGTTTCACTCGTCGGACGGAGCGCAAGCGGCACATCCAGCTGATCTTTTCCCCCATGGGTCACCCAGTACACCTCATCCTCGAACCCCTTGATGTGCTCGGCCTCCTTCATGAATTCATATTCCGGGATCAGGAGTGGGAACAGGGTTTCCTGGTGTTCCCGGTCCATCAGCTCGCGGAGCCAGTTATACACATGTTTCCTGATCGCGAACCCGTGCGGGTACCAGACGTAGAGTCCCTTGACAGGGTAGCGGACATCCATGATCTCCGACTGCCACAGGAGATCATTGTACCATGCAGAAAAGTTTAGTTTAGGCGGTAATGCACCGCGTTCTTCTTCCATATCCCACTCCTTACGTCACCAGACGTATGATTTCAGGCGTAATAAATGCCTCGACAAACGCTGCAAGGATTACGAGGGGGAGAACATACATGAGGAATTTCACACCGTAGTGCGCAGCCTCCGTCGCTGCATCGCCAGACCCGTTCCATTCGTCATAGAGTGATTTCGCAAGGAGGATGCCAAGGGCACCTGAAAGGACGAACGAAGGGATCTCAAAAATACCGTGTGGCAGGATCGCGACAAGTACAAAGACAGGCCCCTGTTGTTCCCGGACAAGTTCTACGATCGAGCCGATGATCAGGCCATTCGTAGAGAGAATAAACAGCGAGACCACCCCGAACGTCGCTCCCCCAAGAAAGAGCAGGAGGCATGCCTGGAGGTTATTCAGGAACAGCGAAACAAAAAGGAGTGGCGCGGGTGCACCCCCGATCTCATCCACGACCGTATCCTTGAACAGAAGAAGGAAATTTTGTCCGATTGATGGCTCTATCACCGTTATCGCAACACCAACCGCTAGTGAAACGACAAAAATGACCAGGGTAACGAGGATACCCTGTTTAAGTTTCCATTCAGACATAAAACATCATCCGGACCATGTCCCTGATTCCGGGGGCGAGGCCGACCACGATCATCGCGAGGATAATGAGGTGCCAGAGGTCACTGCTCCCCTCGTGGCGGTACCGTTCAAGGACCCAGATCCCGGGGATAATGACGATGAGTTTGAGCGGGAACATCACAAACGCGGTACCGGTCAATTCTATCAGGCCGGACCCCACGACATGTTGTTCAATATAGGCCAGGGGGTGAAGGTCGATACCGTAACTGGTGGCACTCGCATCAAGTAACTGGCCGAAAATAAGTACCTTGTAAAGCGGGTCAGTCACATATTCCCATCTGAAGAGATAACGCAACACGCCATACACGAGCAGGCTGGAAACGGCTGCAAGCATGAGGATAAAGACGGCAACCTCCGGATGGATGACCCCGCGCGAGAGCCCGGAGAACACAAGGATCGAGAACGCCAGGACCGCTGCAACCGCGCCCGTCCCCGCATACCAGGGGATATAATCCGTAATGACACCTTTCCGGGCGAGCGTTGTGGTACCAACCAGTACACCAGCTGCAATAAAGAAGATAACAAAAAATATCAGCGGTGTCGTTAAGAGAAACTGCCAGTCAGAATGGATCAGGTGTGAGTCCTGCACAACACGGATGACCCCCCCAAATACCACGTAAGGAAGCGTGGCAAGGATAAACCGCCCGTCTACAGAGACCTTGGCATACCGCAGCCAGCGATATACGGCGTACACTCCGATGATGAGGAATATCGCATAGGTCAGGGTTTCCACCGGGTTATAGGGCTGATCGTACCTGACAGGATCGATGTAGTATTTGTAGATGAATTCCCTAATCATCTCAGATAAGAATGAGTGCCGGAAGTATAAACGTACTGAAAAATAAAATTTTCGAAAAATCCAAGTGGATGCAGTTACCAAGGGACGTCATCATCGGACATGATGTGCTTACCCAGCTCCCGGCGGTCTGTGAAGACCTGCGGATTGGCCATTCAGTCCTCATTGTTTCCGGCGGCCATACCCGGGATATTGCAGGGGAACGGGTCAGGGCTCTCCTCGCAGACACGTACGATATCGCCACGTTTACCGCTGAAACAATCAGCCCACAGATAATTAAGCAGACAGAGATTGCTGCAAAGAATGTGGATTTTCTTATCGGCGTAGGGGGTGGCCGGGTCATCGATACAGCAAAGATTACTGCCTTTAACCTTGACCGGCAGTTCATCAGTATCCCAACCGCAGCGTCCCATGATGGTATTGCGTCAGCAAGGGCCAGCGTACCCACCGCTGAGGGCACAGGGTCGCTCGAGGCACAGCCACCGATCGCGATCGTCGCCGATACCGAAATTATTGCCGCAGCACCCCACCGCCTGCTTGCAGCCGGGTGTGCCGATATCATTTCAAATTACACCGCGATCCTCGACTGGGAACTTGCCCACCGGTTGCGGGGAGAACGGGTATCAGAGTACGCTGTTGCGTTATCGAAAATGACGGCAGAACTGCTGATGAAAAATGCCCATGTCTTAAAACCTCATAGCGAGGAGACCGCCTGGTTTGTAACGAGGGCCCTTGTCTCTTCAGGTGTTGCGATGAGTATTGCAGGTTCATCGAGACCGGGGAGCGGGAGTGAACACAAATTTGGGCATGCTCTCGAACGCCTCGCTCCCGGTAAAGCGCTCCACGGGGAGGCGTGCGGTATCGGGACAATAATCGCGATGTACCTGCATGGCGGGGACTGGAAGATCATCAGGGAGGCCTTAAAAAGTGTCGGTGCACCGGTAACACCGGCCGAACTTGGCATTGATGACGCAGTTGCCGTGGATGCGCTCCTTATGGCAAAGACTATCCGCCCGGAACGCTTCACCATACTTGATATGGGACTGAATGAGGAATCTGCATGGGAACTCGTAAGAATGTTGTACCGGGAGTGACCGGCATGGCAGAAGTGAAACCGAAAGTCACCCTGATCGGGACCGGACTTGCAAATGTGGGGCTCGAATTTGTCTACGAGGGACCACTCGATGAGTGTCGGCCTTGCACGCTGAAAAAGGCCTGCAATAACCTGAAAGAAGGGAAACGTTACCGTATTGTCAATGTACGACCGACAAGGCACAACTGCCTGGTCCACCGGAACGGGACCTGTGCAGTTGAAGTTGTGGAGTCACCCATCGCGGCCCTTTTAAATGCAGAAATGGTAATTAAAAACAGCCGGATACGCTATGAGTATACCTGCACCAAGGAAGACTGTCAAAATTACGACCTGTGTCATCCCGACGGGATCATCGAAGGTGAGAAATATGCGGTCGTGGAAGTGATCGGCAATGCCCCGGCCCCATGTGAGAAAGGGCGGACGCTCCAGCTCGTTAACCTGATGTCGTCCTGAAAAGCACAGGGTTTTCCATATCCGCCCGAATTTTCCCAATTTCCTGACAGGACGCAATCGGTATATCATCGATACCCTAACGATTGTGATACCATCCAGAGCCTGGCCCCAAGAGATGTGATCATCCCACAGTCCTCGAGGTTCACCAGCCACCGGCAGGGGATGCCCCTGGTACCTGACCAGGCACCGGCAAGGGTGCCGGCGATGGCCCCAATCGTATCAGTATCCCCCCCAAGGCTGATTGCCCGGACGATCGTCTCTTCGAAAGACCGACTGTCCATGAAAACAGTGAGTGCGGCATGTGTTGTCAGGAGAGCGTCAAGTGCGGGTTCCGGGTCGTACCGGTGGTATGCCCCGAGCATCCTGATAACTTCGTCGTCATGGCAGCGATTGAGAGCACGGGAGAAGGACCAGGTACGGGAAAAACCACGACACATGTCAGATACCATCTGGTTCACGAAGGCCGAACACTCCGCGGCCGTCTGGTCATAGTGGGTCAGTTGTGAACACCGGATGCTCACCTCGCGCAGGGCAGGCCCGGAAAAAAAAATCCCTACCGGGGCACCTCTCATTACACTCCCATTACTGCGGCTGGTCCCCTTTTGAGTATGCACCATCTCTGCCGCACGTTCAGGTGGGGTGCCCGACTGCACCAGATCGAAAACTGCGCCTGAAGTAGGCCCGTAATATTCAGGATTCCGTATATAACCGATAATAAGCCGTTGTAGGAGATCGTCTGGGGAGAAACCCCTGCATTGGATAAGCGATGTTGAGACTGCGATTGCCTGGAGCGTGTCATCCGTGTAATGGCCTGCAATTCGCATACGAGGCCCTTTGCCGTGCATCTCGGTGATGGGATCCTGGGGTGGAGGGCACCCCTCAAAAGGCGCACCCATTGCATCCCCAATTGCGAGCCCCGTAATGGCTCCCACTGAGCTTAACCCTCCGGATATAAAGATCACCAATAAGGTATATCTGCTCCCGGAAATAGTAAATTTTGAGGAAAGGTGATAGTGTGCAAAAAGAAGAATTGCTGCATTTACACATGCTGATGGTGCATATTAAAAAATACTACGAGAACATCACCAATGATGAAATTCCTACGGTGCGCTATGATGCGCTCGAAGTCTCTCCTGTCCACATTCACAAAAATAAGAAGTGTCACAAGGATGCGATCCTCGCCCTGGGGGATGAGATCGTGACCCATGTGAAACTCCAGCACCCCGTGACGGTGGGTTATACCTCGGATATTCCGCAAGGCAAGATTGCGGTTGAACCATAATCCCGTGATGGACGAACATCAGATCTGCAGGGAAATTATTTCCCTCTTCTTCTCCCGTAATGACCTGAGTATTAGCCAGGCGCGGATAGAGGTCTGTAGGAAATACAAGCTTAAGACAGTTCCAAAAAATTCACTCCTGCTTTCTTATGCCCTACCAGTGGAGCGGGAACCGCTTCGGCTCGTACTGCAGGTTAAACCGACACGGACGCTTTCAGGCGTGGCACCGGTTGCGGTCATGACATCGCCTTCGCCCTGCCCGCACGGAAAATGCTTACCCTGCCCCGGGGGTCCTGACCACCCATTCCAGTCTCCCCAGAGTTATACCGGTGAAGAGCCAGCAGCAATACGCGGCAGGGAACACCAGTATGATCCGTATCAACAGGTAATCGCCCGGCTTTCGCAGTTTGAGAACCTGGGACATCACGTGGGGAAGGCAGAGCTAATCGTCATGGGCGGGACCATGACGGCACGGCCGAAGGATTACCAGGAGTGGTTTGTAACCGGGTGCATCCGGGCAATGAATGAATATGGCAGTCCTCCGACATCCCGGCCGGGAACCCGGTCAGCCATCGGACAGTCTGAACCTGTCGCCCCGATTGACCCGGGATCAGTATTCCATGCCAACGAACATGCCCATGTCCGGTGTGTCGCCATTACATTTGAGACCCGTCCCGACTGGTGTAAAAAAGAGCATATTGATTCAATGCTCTACCTGGGGGTCACGAAAGTTGAAATCGGAGTCCAACATGTCGATGACGAGATACTGACAGTCAACCGGAGAGGTTGCACCGTGCAGGATAGCACGGAAGCGAACAAACTACTCAGGGATGCCGGTCTCAAGACAGGATTCCATATTATGCCAAACCTTCCGGGGAGCACCATCGAAAAGGACCGGGCGCTTTTCAGGACGCTTTTCGATGACCCACGGTTCAGACCGGATTTTCTCAAAATTTACCCAACGCTCGTCACACCCGGGTCAGAAATCGAAGCACTCTGGAAAGAGAACAAGTATTCGCCTTATAGCGAAGAAGAACAGATCGATCTCATCGCCTACGGAAAATCGCTTCTCCCGGTCTATGTCCGACTCCAGCGGATCCAGCGGGATATTCCGGCGAAACTAATCGTAGCGGGGTCAAAACACAGTAATTTCCGGCAACTGGCCGCAAACAGGCTTACTGCCAACGGCGGCCGCTGTCGCTGCATCCGGTGCCGTGAGATCGGCCGGTACCCATCCGATGAGATACCTGAACTCCGGACTGAAACCTACGAGTGCGCCGGGGGGATCGAGCACTTTATCTCGTCCGTTGCAGGAGACTCACTAATCGGCTTCGCAAGGTTAAGGTTCCCAGGCACTGTGTTCCGCGAAGAACTGGAAGAGTGCGCCCTTCTCCGCGAGCTCCATGTGTACGGTAGTATAGTCCCAATCGGGCAGGAGCCATCTGGCGGAGAGCAGCAACACCGTAGTTCCGGGTCATCCCTCCTTTCCACTGCAGAAGATATCGCACGAGGATGCGGATATCGCAGGGTTTCAATTATGAGCGGTATCGGGGTCAGGCCATATTACCGGAACCATGGTTATGAGAGAAGGGGGCCATATATGCAGAAGGAACTGTGATGAAAGCGGCAACCCTTGAATTCCTGGTGCAGCGGTTCTCTGCTTATTACCGGGAGGAGGTGATAATCCCACCTTCTTCGCTCTCCCAGCGGGAATGGGGTTTTATCATGTTCAACACATCAGGAGAGACCCGGATGCGCCGTCACATCGGCTTTGGGAGCAGCCAGGAAGTCGGGGAGTACGTGCAGTCGTTCACTCCTGCGCACATTTACTATTCAAGTGCGTATTACGAGACACCCGGTGCACCCACCATGGATGCAAAGCAATGGAAGGGTGCGGACCTGATCTTTGACCTCGATGCCGACCATATCGTCAGGGGTACCTATGACATCATGCTCACCCGTGTCAGGGAAGAGACAATAAAACTGCTGGCGATGCTTACCGATGAGTTGGGGTTTTCCGAAGACCTGATCGAAGTGGTCTTTTCAGGAGGGAGGGGATACCACATTCATGTGAAAGACCCGGCCGTCCGGGGATGGGGGAGCGCTGAACGGCGTGAGGTGATCGATTATGTCTGTGGGATCGGTATCGACCCCGGGCATGTCCTTGCAGTCCGTTCACCTTCACCCCGCGGATGGCGGCGGCGTTATATAGCTGCGATGTCGGAGTACCTTTCATGGTTGCAGGGCCTGCCCACAGAGGAGGCAATGGCTGAGATCGAACGGTTGGACGGGGTTGGAGAGATCGCAGCGGAGCGGTTCCTTGCAGCAGCCCCGGATATGCTGGAAAAGATCCGGGAAGGTATACCGGTCAACCCGAACGACCGCGTCATCTGGCCGGTGATACGATCACTTACCTCAGCACCGGACGGTGCATTTGCCACCCGCTTAAAACAGGAGGCAGCCCTTGCCGATGAACCGGTGACAACCGATATAAAACGTCTGATACGACTTCCAGCATCGCTTCACGGGGGGAGCGGATTCCGCGTGACTCCGCTTGTTCCCGGGGAACTCGCAGACTTTGATCCTCTGGTCGATGCAGTCGTCTTTGGTGAAAAGGGGGTCATGGTTGACTGCTCGGTAA
>Ga0114951_10000301_pt1 | contig 71547 bp, 62 predicted proteins | sample AM7aDNAmetaG_FD_88677 | JGI IMG/M metagenome (GOLD analysis project Ga0114951, IMG submission 88677) | Freshwater microbial communities from Finland to study Microbial Dark Matter (Phase II) - AM7a DNA metaG | ecosystem: Environmental > Aquatic > Freshwater > Lake | place: Finland: Lake Alinen...
CTATTTTCTTACTGGGTAATCAATACTATAATGCAAGCCAATACTCTCTTTACGTTTCATTGCAAATTTAATAATTAGGTAAGCGATATTAATAATATTGCGTAGCTCACAAATTTTCTGGGTTAAGATAGATTTGTCGTAAAGATCTTCTGTTTCTTTGTAAATGATAGCCAGTCTGTTTAAAGCTCTCTCCAATCGTAGATTAGACCTTACAATTCCCACATAGTTAGACATGATACTCTGCACTTCGTGCAGTGTTTGAGTAATTAATATCATCTCCTCGTTAAGTACAGTACCTTCTGCATTCCAGTCAGGGACAAGCTCATTATGGGATACATTTACGAAAGTCTCTATAGATTTTTCAGCAGCTATGTGAGAAAAGACGACTGCTTCGAGCAGTGAATTGGAAGCTAATCTGTTGGCTCCATGTAATCCGGAACATGCACACTCACCGGCTGCATAAAGGTTTTTAATAGAAGTCTGTCCACTGGCATCAATGCTTATACCGCCACAGACATAATGAGCAGCGGGTACAACAGGTATCATCTCTTTAGTAATGTCAATGCCTATGCTCAGGCATTTAGCATAAATATAAGGAAAGTGTCTTAATAATTCATTTTTGTCGAGGTGGCGACAATCAAGGTACACATGGTCGAACCCTGAAATCTTCATCTCGTTGTCGATAGCTCTTGCTACGATGTCTCTGGGGGCTAATGAAGCTCTTGTATCATATCTTGACATAAATTCCTTATTATTATTGTCAATCAATATGGCGCCAAAACCACGCAGTGCTTCTGTGATAAGGAAAGAAGGCTTTTCTTTAGGGTTGTAGAGAGCAGTAGGGTGAAACTGAATAAATTCCATGTCATTTACAACACCTTTAGCCCTGTAAACCATTGCAATGCCATCGCCTGTGGCTATTGTGGGATTTGTAGTGTTGCTGTACGTATTACCTGCACCCCCTGTTGCCATCATGGTAGCTTTGGATAATATAGTAATAATTTCATGGTTTTCTGTATTGAGCAGGTACACACCATAACATGCAATATCAGGAGTGCGTTTGGTAATGTGTTCACCAAGGTGATGTTGTGTGATTATCTCAATTGCAAAATGATTTTCTAAAAGAGTGATGTTCTTGTGTTTTTTAACTTCTTCTATCAATGCTCTTTGTATCTCAAAACCCGTCCTGTCTTTCCAATGCAGAACCCTTTTTTCAGAATGCCCACCTTCTCTTGACAAGTCGTACATTCCTGAGTCTTTCTTATCGAATCTGACCCCCCAGTTAATTAACTCGTTAATCATTTTATCGGATTCATTAATGACCATTCTGACAATGGCTTCGTTGTTTAAATAACAACCGGCTATAAGAGTGTCTTTGATATGTTTTTCATAACTGTCGGGCAGATAGGTTACGGCTGCTATGCCTCCCTGAGCATAACTGGTAGTTGTTTCATCTATTTTAGATTTTGATGCCAGAATTACTTTACCATGTTCAGCAACTTTTAATGCATAGACTAAACCTGCCAATCCTGAACCTATAACTAAAAAATCTGTTTCTATTCTCATAATATTTTATAATCGGTTACATATTTTTTTAAAATCGCAAAACTTACAGTTTTTTTCGTTCTTAGTTTGTGTAATGGGAATTGTTTTGTCGTATAATTTTTCAAAAACTGATACAAGAAAATTCTCAAACTGAGCATGAATATCATTATTATATGATTCGTCACCACCGGGAAACTTTAGAATCAGCAATCCTTCATCAGGCTTTTTCATCGAGGTGAATCCGGAAACAAAATTTATTTGTTTAAAATTGGAAGCATATAAATATGAATACATCAATAACTGGATAATTTTACCTGATATAGTATCGTCGGCAAGCATTTCCCAGTCTTTTAAATTTAAATCTTTGGAATCAATAGTTCCACTTTTATAATCAATAATACGTGTCAGATTACCTGTTCTATCTATCCTGTCCACTTTTCCAATTAACTTAATTGGTATATTTTTACCATTAGAACATATATTAAGCTGGGTGTCAAATTGTTTCTCTGTGCTTTCTATAATAAGCTTCTGCCCATTTTCAGACAAGCTGTCTAATAATTTCTTTTCCTCATTAAGGAAATTGTTTAAGTATTTAAAGGCTATTTTGAAGAGCAGATGGTTTTTCCCAAAATTAACATCAATATGCTGTATATCTTCTTTAAAAGCACGAATTAATAAATCTTCAATATCATTTACAGACAGGGTGATATCTTTTTTATAGAGAGATTTCCCTGCAAAAGGCTTATAGATTTCTTCTAAAGCAAAGTGAATAGCGGAACCCAGCTGAGCTGCATCAATAGTTTCGTCGGGTTCTTCGGTGGCTTCTATCCTGAGGATATACTGAAAATAAAACCTCAGATTGCACTGTAAATACACACTCAGTGAAGAAGGTGAAATACCTTTTACAGTCTTTTCGTTTATTAGTTTTAATACGTCCTCTGTTTTTTCAATGTATATGCTGTAATCATTTTTATCAGAAATTAAAGGAGCTGTGATGATGCTCTCAGTGATATTAATGGCATTATTATATTTAGGCAGTTCATAGAGCAGTTGAGAGATAAACCTGCTCCTCTCGCCACTACCCAGTATATCATGTTCTGTATTGTAGATAAGATAAATATTCTCGGCTCTTTGCAACAGTCTGTAAAAATGATAAGCGTAAATAGATTCGTTTTCAAAATATACTGGTAGCTTGAAATGCCGGCGTATGTCTATCGGGATAAAAGAATTGTTTGCTTTGGATAAGGGGAGCACACCCTCATTTACAGAAAGCATGATGACATTCTTAAAATCAAGATTTCTTGATTCCAGCAAGCCCATTATCTGCAAACCCGACAAAGGCTCACCCGTAAATGGCACAGATAGCGATTTGGCAAGCAACCTATGCAAAACTCTAAAAGAGTTAACCTCTATATTATCAACGGTCTCAAAAAATACTTCAAGCTTTTTCAAAAGTTTTGAATAATAGTAAAGAAATTCAATTTCAACACTTAAATCAACAGCTTGCTTTTGCTGAAATACATTTGCATTTTTAATAATATTAAGAACATTGGTTAAAAGATGCACCATTTTAAGGCTGTCCTGTTCATCAACGCTAAATATTAACTTTATAATATCGGTATAAAGGCTTTCATCGATAAATATCTCCTGAATCAGCGTTGCCAATTGGTCGCTGGTGTAAAACAACTTATTGTCTTTAACCAATCTCTTATTGAAGCTATAGGTGGCTTCCTGGTTATAAGATATTTCAAAAGAATTAATCTGATTAAGAAAAGGATTTTCAGTAATCTTAAGCAAGTCTTTGACATTAAATTTTAATTTACTGTCAGCTTTTAATTTTTGAATGCGGAAAGCATTTTCATAGAGTGTGATAAAACTTTCAAAAAGGTCGTAAATCAACGTTTTATCCAAAGGGTAACCCATTGTAACATTGGTATATTCAATGTTTTCGGGGAGTGAGTTTAATACAGGAAACAACAGGTCTTCTTTGGGCAACACCAGAGCTGTATCATTGGGTTTATCTGTAGTCTTAAATTTGCTCAACAACAGACCGCAAACTTTGGCTTGACCAATGTTTTGTGGTATGCCGATGACAGATATTTTTTTTGAAACGATTTTAAAACTGTTCAGGTCATCATGAAAAGGACTTTTGCCCCATTTACTGATGCTTTTTCTGATGTGGTTACCTGCCTCAGTAATCTTATTGTCGAGGTAATAATGGTCGTAATCAAAGAACAGTTGACCCTTATTATTTTTAATATAGAAGTCAACAATGTTCTCTTCGGCAAGAGTTAAAGCATTAAAACCAACAAAGTATATCATTTCCCAGGTGACAGAAAAAGCTGTACACAAATTATTCTCAACAATATGCTTATACATCAGTCCCTGATAGGCTATCTTATTTTCAAGGAGCTTTTTTAAAAAAACAGAGTAAATGCCTGATAGCGAGTTATAAAATGTAAGATAATTTTTCTGAAATGGTGTTAAAATGGGATTGTCGGGGTTCCATTGTGCAATAGCTTTGGCTTCGCTCAGGTAGCTGAAAACCTTCTCTGCATCTGCAAGTTGTGAATCAATATCATTAAAATCGGCAAGTAATATATTACCCCAAGTCACAAATTCATCAAAAGGATGTGAAGTTGTTTTTTCATCTGATAAGGTTTCTTTGTAAGACTGGTAGAGAAGTGAAAGCAGAGTTAAGTTATCGGAGGTTTCCAAACCACTTACTTTTGAAGCAAATTCATCAATAGTAAGGAATTGTGGAGAGAAGATGGTTTTTTTAATTTTTTCCGAAAGATATTTCTTTAAATACAAACCTGTCCTTCTGTTGGGAACTACAAAACAACATACCTCTAAGTGCTTAACATCCTTAGCAATAATTTCTGAAATTACTTTTTCTAAAAAGGCTTCCACCTGGTTATATTAGTTTTAATTCTGCAAACTTAAGAAATTTATAGAAATGCTTAAAGAATCTACATCAAAAGAATTTAGACACAGATTCACAAATTAAACCAGGAAATATATTTACAAAATACGATTGTTCTTTATTTTTGAAATTTTGGCTATTTTGTTAAAATGAGTCTTTTTGCTTAATCTTAAAGATTTTTCTTTCAATTTTTATACTTTTGTAAGTTCAAAACAAACTTTTTATGATAGTCTTCCCTAATTGCAAAATTAACTTAGGACTCTTTATCACTGAGAAAAGAGCTGACGGATTTCATAATCTGGAAACGATATTTTACCCCATTGGATTAAGTGATGCTTTAGAGATTGTCAAAACGGATGGTGATTTTGAATTCAATATTTCGGGAATAAATATACCTTCCCGAAAGGAAGATAACATCTGTGTAAAAGCTTACAATCTTGTTAAAAACAAGTACAACATAGGAAATGTAAAGATGCATCTGCTTAAAAAGATTCCTGTAGGTTCAGGGCTTGGAGGTGGTTCATCAGATGCTGTTAGTGCATTAAAAATATTGGATTCTTTGTTTGAGTTGAACATGACCTCTGAAAAACTTTACAGTTTTGCCCGTCAGTTGGGCAGCGATTGTTCTTTTTTTGTGGACAATAAACCCAAGCTGGCTTTCGAAAAGGGTGATAAATTTGAAGATATAGATATTTCTTTTAAAGGTTTGCATCTTGCCGTTGTAGTACCGCCTTTTGCAGTGAGCACTGCCGAAGCCTATAAAATGGTAAAGACATTCAGCAACCGGGAGTCGTTACGTAAAATAATTAAATTACCTGTTCAGGATTGGAAATACGAGCTCTATAACGATTTTGAATACACAGTTTTCAACAGATATTCACAAATAGCTTCTATTAAAGAAAAATTATATAAAATGGGTGCTCTTTATGCGTCAATGAGTGGCAGCGGCTCTGCTGTTTATGGATTTTTTAAAGAAAAACCTCTGATGGGAAAGTTAAAAGATTGCATTGTGTGGCAGCAGGTGTGTGAAATATGAGTTTGTTCATAATGTCCGACTTCTTCGTTATGCTTGTTAAAAAAATGCTCATATACACTAGTAAACTCTGCTTTTTTTTGACTTCGCAAGCCTCGAATTCGAACATTCTGACTCAAACTCTGAAAGTGATTTTAAAACATTAGTGGCAAGTGTTTCCATCAATTTGAATGGTGTTCTATTAAAAATGAATATTTTTTCTAAAACATTTTTAATTATTTCCGTATAAAATGATTATCTTTGTACGTATAAAAATTTATTATTTATGGATACTAAATTAACTATAAAATTAGATGCTATTGTTATTGACAGAGCAAAATATTATGCAAGAAACCACAGAACAAGCCTTTCGCGCATGATAGAATCGTACCTTGAAACATTGACTAAAAAGGATGTAAAAGATTTTGAAATTACTCCATTGGTTGAAAGTTTGAGTGGTGTTGTAACACTGCCAAAAGACTATGATTATAAAGATGATTATCCGAAATTCTTAAATGAAAAATACAAATGAAGAATTTATTAGTTGATACAAATATTATCCTTGACCTTCTTGCGAAAAGAGAACCATTTTATGCCTTCGCAGCAGGATTATTTTCATTAGCCGACAAGAGAAAGATTAAACTTTACACATCCTCAATTTCAATAATCAATACTAATTATATTCTGTCAAAATCTTTGTCAGAAAAAGAAACAAAAGAAATATTGCGAAAATTTAGAATTCTTGTAAAAATATTACAATGTGATGAGAAAATAATTGACTTAGGTTTAAATTCACATTTTAAAGATTACGAAGATGCTATTCAATATTTTACTGCCACCGAAAATAAGATTGACTGTATTATAACAAGAAATCTAAAAGACTTTAAAAATTCAAAAATACCGGTTCTTACAGCAGAGGAATACTTAAAATTGAATAAATAACAATTTCATACCAGTCATGGCTTTAATTCAAGTGAAGCCATGACTAACCCTTTGATATCCGGCATTTAAAAACATAAAATAGTAAATCTATTTATATCTACTTTAACAAATTACATGTTTTTATAAATTGTAATAATTTGTTAATTTTTGTAGAATTATTTTTGTTTCCTGTATTAATTTAATAATATATTTAAATTTGACCTAAAACTTGATAAACTTGGTTTTACTATATTTTTTTATAATTTTTTTAAAAATAATTTTCCAAAACAATTTTCAATTATTTTTGACTAATGTTTTTCAGTTCTTATTAATGTATTTATAAACATTAAAAAAAAATCTATGTCATTTTTAAAAAACTTATTCTCTTCTTCAAGCCAGACAGAAGAAGGAGCTACACCATCCAACGAACGTGCCTTTGGAAGATATACCGAAGTTAACAAAACAGCAGAACAGCTATCATACTGGACTAAATCTCTTGATGATTTTGCCCAGAAGAAATATCTGGATGCTTTTAATAATCTGCTGCTGTACATGCTCGACCCTAAAATAAATAATGTTACCATTAACAGAAATGCATACGAGCTTGATTTCGAGTTGGTTCAGGGTTCTAAAATTATCAGGGGGAAAGCCAATGACAAGACTTTTATTGCAGAAACTAAGATCGCACGTTTCGATAAGCTCAGTGTATCCTTTTTACGCAAACTGATGAACCTGAACTTTGTGCATCAGTACTCCCGTTTTGCAATTAAAGACGATTTAATTTATCTGAAAATAGACAGTAAAACTATTGATGCTTCTCCCAATAAGGTTTATTTTGCTCTTAAAGAGTTGGCGCTGAAATCAGATAAATTAGACGACTTCTTAGTCAGTGAATTTGAATCCCTTCATCCTATAGATTGCAGTCATGTTATTGAACTAAGCAATGATCTTAAGGAAGTTAAATACAAGTACATGAATTTATGGATAAACGATACCTTAAACAAAATCTATGAGCTGAACGAGGACAGAATGTCCGGTGGTATTTCATACATGATTTTATGCCTTCTATTCAGAATAGATTACCTTATTCAACCTCAGGGAAACCTTTTTGAAGATATCGACAGGATTAATTCAATATACAATGCAAAGGACAACAAAACCACTCTGGAAAAGAACAGACTGATGATTGAAGAACTCAGAAAATTGTTGCACAAAACCAAAGAAGATATTTTCAAAGACTTATATGATATTAAAGCTACTTTTGGCTATGTGCCTGTTACAAGCCACAAGCAATTTTATGAATTCATACTTGAGCAATTCAAAAACACGACATGGTATTATGATAATAAATATGAAGGTATAGTAACCAATATTTATGAATGGATTATAGGATATTCTATATTTTATTATGGACTTTATCCCGCAACTTACGATTTGCTTAAAATTGCCTATAAAGCATTGCAACCAGATTATTTCAGAGAGATGGGCATTGCATCAAATCTTTACAATACAGCAACCAATATGTTTAATAATCAAGCTGTAGAGAAAGAAATTCAAAGGGTAATTAAGAGTCATGTAAAGGACTATCCTAAACTTACTATTATGACTCAGAACATAAAATACCGTACAATGAACGAGTTTTTATTTTCTTATTTAAACGAATTAACTTATTTAAATTTTTCAAAATAAAATTATGAGCAATATAATAGAAAATTTTAAAAATATAATTATCCAGATAGCTTCGCCTTTAGGCAGTGGTACTGGTTTCTATGTTAAAGAACACAATTTGTTTATTACTAACTTTCATGTTATAGAAGGCAATGAAGAAGTTATCATCAGTGGCACTAATCTTAAGAAAACGATAGGTAAGGTGATATACTTCGACCCATTATATGATCTTGCTTTCATTCAAGCTCCTGAGAATCTCGATATGTTGTCGGCGGTAATATCATCAACGCCTGTGGTAGAAGGGGATAGCATTATCGCCATTGGGCATCCTTACGGTTTGAAATATACAGCAACCCAGGGTATTGTTTCAAAGGCCAGCCGTCCGTACAATGAAATAAGTTACATCCAGATTGATGCAGCCATCAATCCCGGCAATAGTGGAGGTCCTCTGGTTAATACGAACGGTGAAGTTGTAGGCGTCAATACCTTTATCATTGCTCAGGGTGAGAGTCTTGGCTTTTCATTGCCTGCTAAATATTTACATGAAACGTTGGCTGAGTATGCCCTGCTTAACAGACAAAAAGCCATCCGCTGTAAATCGTGCAAAAAGATACTAACAGAAGATAAAATAGAAGGTACTTATTGCTCCAACTGCGGTGCTAATATTGACCTGAATGCATTCAGACCCAAACCATACATACCTGCCGGAGCTGCCTATAAAATTGAACAGATGATAGAGAAATTAGGCAAAAACGTTAAAGAAACCAGAGTTGGCTTTAATACCTGGGAAATTGAACAAGGAAGTGCTAAAATTAAAATTATTTACAATAAAGATTCTTTGTTTATAGTTGCTGATGCGTGGTTATGCAACCTGCCAAAAGAAAATATCATTAATATTTATGAGTATCTGCTTAAAGAAAACTATGATAATGAAGGGCTTGTTTTCAGTGTTAATAACCAGGCTATTCTGTTGTCGTTTATATCTTACGAGGATGATTTATCTATTGATTCTGGCTGTGAGCTGTTGAAAAACCTTATGTATAAAGCCGATTACTATGATGACATTCTGATTGACAGATTCGGGGCACAACGGCATATAGAAGAGGAAGATTAGGTGAGCTTTACAAAATTATTTGCTTTAAATGGAAAAATGGAATAATGGAAAACTTGAAAAATCTTTATACGAAAAATTCCCATTTCCTTCCAATCCTCCAGCTTTCCAACTTTCCAGTACTCCTCGTTCATCACTTCAATATTCCATTTTCCCAACAATTAATCTTAATCTATTTTTAAAATGAACATTTCATTTAATGATAACGACAAACACTTATTCAAAGAAAAAGGTATTACCGAAAAATCAATATTAAACCAGATTGAGATTTTTAAGAAGGGCATTCCTTTTCTAAGACTGAGTGCTTCTGCACTTATAGATAATGGCATTAAAAAATTTGATAAAGAAAAGCAAATTGAACTGTGCCGGTTGTTTGATAAATCTTCAAAATCAATCAGCATTTTAAAATTTGTTCCTGCTTCAGGAGCTGCCAGTCGTATGTTTAAGGATATGTTCACACTTAAAGATAAGTGCGCAAAAGGGATTTATGACGAAGCCTCTGAAAAAGCTGTCGGAGACTTTTTTAAAAGAATAACCCATTTTGCATTTTTTAATGATCTTAAAAAAGTTATGACTGATGATGGTATCGATATTGAAAAATGCATATCAGATAACGATTATATTACAACTTCTGACTATATCCTTTCTGAAAAAGGGCTAAACTATGCCAATACACCTAAAGGACTTATCAAATTCCATGATTATGGCAACTTCGTACGTGCTTCTGTTGAAGAACATCTTGTTGAAGCTGCACTGTATTGCAGAAATAAGGAAAACCAAGCTGATTTGCATTTTACTATTTCACCTGAACATAAAAAAAGTTTTATTTCACTTATTGAGAAGGTTATAACAAATTATAGTAATTTGTTTAAAATGAAATTTAATATCAGCTATTCTATCCAGAAACCTTCTACAGATACCATCGCTGTTGATTTGAATAATATTCCTTTCAGAGATAATAATGGTTCAATATTGTTCAGGCCAGCAGGGCATGGGGCTTTAATTGAAAACCTTAACGACTGCAAAGAGGAAATAGTTTTTATTAAAAATATAGATAATGTAGTGCCCGACAGACTTAAGGATGTCACAACCCTTTATAAAAAGATAATAGGCGGCTTATTGATACATTTAAAAGATAAGATAAAAGAGTATCTGTGCCTTTTAGAACATATTAAAATTAATAAAGATAAACTATCAGAAATTGCCATTTTTGCAAAAACTGAGTTATTTATTAATATTGATGCATCTGTTCTGCTTGATGAGAAAAAGCTAAAAGCGTTTTTAATAAGAAAGCTCAACAGGCCTATCCGTGTATGTGGTATGGTCGTAAACGAAGGAGAGCCCGGTGGGGGGCCTTTTTGGGTTGAAGACAGAGAAACCAGAGAAATATCATTGCAAATTGTAGAATCTTCTCAAATTGACATTGATGACGCCGCTCAAAAGTCTTTTCTAAAACAATCAACACATTTTAATCCGGTTGATTTGGTATGTTGGACTCACGATTATAAGGGCAATAAATTTAATTTACTCAACTATGTTGATAAGAAAACAGGGTTTATCAGTATAAAATCAAAAGATGGCAAAACCCTTAAAGCCCTTGAGCTTCCCGGTTTGTGGAATGGTGCAATGGCTGACTGGATTACTGTTTTTGTAGATGTCCCCTTAATTACTTTTAACCCCGTTAAAACAATTGACGATTTGCTCAGAAAAGAGCATAATGCTAAAAATGATGATATTGCAAACTGTTAATAAATAAACTTTTAAATATTATTGTTATATCGATATATTGCTAAATTATTAATAATCAACCACTAAACGTTTAATTAAAAACAATTTAACAATTCTAACAACTTAACCATTTTAATATTATATACAATAAATAACATTGTTTCCAGTTTTTGAAAAATATAATTAAAATTAAATGCTTAATAAATTTTTATATTTTATTACTTTTTGTTTTCTCTTTTCATGCAATAATGATAAAGTAGATAACAAACAGATTAATCCCAATGAATTAAAAAAACCTTTGGAAAAAGCTAACCATCACATGGTTAAAGTTGAAACAGAGGATATAAACAACTATATCAGTCGCCATGAGTGGAATATGCAGACTACCGGAACTGGTTTAAGATATTTGATTTATAAGAATGGACAGGGAATCAGGCCTGTCAGCGGAGATAAAGTCAGGATTAATTATAAAGTTAGTCTTATTAATGGTGTTGATTGTTACTCCTCTAAGGACGATGGACCTCTGGAATTCATTACAGGCAAAGCAGAAGTTATCAACGGACTTGAAGAAGCTATATTGCTTTTGCGAGAAGGCGATAAAGCAAAAGCTATTATACCGTCACATCTGGCATATGGATTTATTGGCGATGAAAAACAAATTCCTAAAAGAGCAACATTAATATATGATATTGAAGTGCTTAAAGTGATTAAACAAAAACAAGATTAACGTTTCATTTATATAAAACTAAATATTCTGAAACTATTTTCAATTGATAAATTTTTTATAGTTTTGCAGCTTTAATTTGAACAAGTAATAATTTTAAAAAAACTAATATGGAAAAAATGAACAAGTCCATTGCTTTTATTGCGTTTTTTGCTCTGTTTGCAACAATGATCCAAGCCCAGACATTAGACAAAGTTAAACTTTCAACTAAGATGGACAGTGTAAGCTATGCTATTGGCATGGACATAGCCGTTAACTTAAAATCACAGAATATTGACGTTAATCCGGACGTTATTGCTAAGGGATTAATTGATAATTTACAATCAAAGAATCTTTTACTTACTGATGACCAGAAGGTTAAAGTTATTGATTTATTTTAACAGGAACATACTAAAAAACAAGAAGAAATGGCAGCACAAAAGGCAAATGATAATATTAAAGCAGGACAGGAATTTTTAGCTAATAATGCAAAAAAACCTGGTGTAAAAGTTACAGCCTCTGGTTTACAATATGAAATAATTACTGAAGGCACAGGCAAAACTCCTTCTCCTACTTCTAAAGTTACTGTTCATTACGAAGGAAAGTTAGTTGATGGTACCATATTCGACTCTTCTTACAAAAGGGGCGAAACGATTTCTTTTCCCCTTAATGGTGTTATACAAGGATGGCAGGAAGGTTTACAACTTTTAAAAGAAGGTGGTAAAGCCATGTTATATATCCCTTCAAATTTAGGCTATGGCGAAAAAGGAGCAGGTAATATCATTCCAGGGAACTCTACATTGATATTTACTGTTGAACTATTTAAAGTTGAAGACTAGTTTATTCATTTTTTAAAAATAATTATTTATGAAATTTCTTAATTACATTTTGGTAGCGATGCTTATTACAATTGCTGCCTGCAACAGAGACGGTTTTAAAACTACAGATTCCGGAATTAAATACAAGTTCGAACGTCAGAATAAAGATGCTCAAAAACCACAGCTAGGTGATATCTTAGAACTTAAGATGAAATATGCAACTCCTGATAGTGTTATCTTTAACAGTGATAGTTACGCAAAAAGTATCCCTTTTCAACTTATGAAACCTTTGTATAAAGGTGATATTGTTGAAGGTATAGGTATGATGGGTCTTGGCGATAGTGCTACATTTATTGTAAGTGCCGATTCCTTTTTCTTTAAAAATGTTGGCTTAAAACAACTTCCTCCTTTTGTAAAGAAAGGCAGCCAGTTAACATTTAACATCAGCGTGCTTACTATAAAGAAAAAAGAAGTTTATGAAAAAGAACAGCAAGAGCTTAAGAAACAAAAGAGTGCCATGTTAGAAGTACAAAGGGGCGAAGAAGCCGGACTCAGACAAACCTATTTAGAAAAGAACAAGGTAAAAGTTAAACCTACTAATTCCGGTTTGTATTATATCGAGACACAAAAGGGTAAAGGCAAGCAGGCTGTTGTTGGTTCGGTTGTTCAGGTACATTATAAGGGCTCTTTATTAAACGGCTCTGAGTTTGACTCTTCATACAAACGCAATAAACCTATAAGTTTTAAAATTGGTGGCGGTCAGGTAATACCTGGTTTTGAAGAAGGTATTTCTATGATGAAAGAAGGTGGCAAAGCACAACTTATCATCCCTTCTGAAATAGGTTATAAAGATTCTGAACTTGAAAACATCCCTGCTTATAGCACACTCGTTTATGAAGTGGAATTAGTTAAAGTAGACTAGAAGAATACTTCATTTTGATTTAATTTAAATAAAAAATAAAGCTTTTAGCCGTCAAGTTTGCAAAAACTGACGGCTTTTTTATTATACAACTATAAAAAATATTATCGGACAACAGAGTTAAAATATATAGTTTAATTTTATCACACTTATAATTTGCTCAATGATTGAATAAATACAATGAATACTTTTTCCGGACTCAAGTTATTTATATTTTCAAAATAAAAAAGTCTTTAAATTTTCTTTAAGTTAATTTTTTTATATTTTTGTTGAAATTAGTATCTGTTAAACAGGTTACTTTTCACAAATTTAATTAACAACATATTATAGTTTATCATGAAAAATACAGCTTTTTTAAAATTCCATGAAGCAATGGGTGGTAAGATAGTGCCCTTTGCAGGTTTCAATATGCCGGTACAATTTGAAGGTGTCAATGCAGAACACGAAACGGTGCGTAAAGGCGTAGGTGTCTTTGATGTATCGCACATGGGCGAAATATGGGTTAAAGGTCCTAAAGCTCTTGACTTTATTCAATGGGTAAGTTCTAACGATGCTTCTAAATTATACAACGGAAAAGTTCAATACACATGTTTCCCTAACGGTAAAGGTGGTATTGTTGACGATTTTTTAACTTATCGTATTGATGAACAGACCTACTTATTAGTAGTTAATGCATCAAATGTTCAAAAAGACTGGGAATGGCTCAATAAAAACAACAAATTCGGTGTAACATTATATAATGCTTCTGACGAAACTTCTCAGTTAGCTGTTCAGGGACCGTTGGCAATTAAAGCTATGCAAAAGCTTACCAGCACTCCTATAATGGATATGGAATATTACACATTTAAAATAATAGATTTTGCTGGCGTTAAAGATGTTATTTTCTCTATTACAGGATATACCGGTGCCGGAGGTTGTGAAATATATTTCCCTAACAAAGATGCAGAAAAAATCTGGAATGCTGTTTTTGAAGCAGGCAAAGAGTATGGCATCAAACCTATTGGCCTGGCAGCCCGCGATACGTTACGTCTTGAAATGGGCTTTTGCTTGTATGGTAATGATATTAATGATACTACATCTCCTATTGAAGCTGGATTGGGCTGGATTACTAAATTTACAGATGAAAAGGATTTTATTGACAAAGCTTATTTGTTGAATCAGAAAACAAATGGTGTTACCAGAAAACTTGTAGGCTTTGAATTAATTGATAAAGGGATTGCACGTCAGCATCACGAAATTTGTGATGAAGGTGGTAACCTTATTGGTGAAGTAACTTCAGGAACCATGTCGCCTTCTATGAAGATACCTGTTGGGATGGGGTATGTTAAAACTCCATTTTCCAAACCAGACGCCATAATTTACGTCAAAGTAAGAGATAAACTCTTAAAAGCTAAAGTAGTTAAATTCCCTTTTTATAAAGCTTAATAAGTATTATATCTGATGGTTAAATTGTCCTATTGTTAAATTGTTATTTTATTATAGATATGATATTTGTGATGGTCTTTTTCAATTTGAAAACTTAACAATAGGACAATACTTATTCATTAAAATTTATGAGGAGATTATTCTTAAAGCAATTTTGCACAACAGTTCTAGTAATGGTTTTAATTGCTTTTAACTATGACAATCTCTTCTCTTTTGGATTTTACTCTCACAGGAAAATTAATCGCATGGCAGTTTTTACTTTGCCTCCCGATATGATAGGTTTTTTTAAAAAACATATTGAATACATAACGGAACATTCTATTGATCCTGATAAGCGTTCTCATTCTGTTGATGGCGAAGCTGCAAAGCATTACATTGATATAGAGCGCTATGGACCTATTGATTCGATACCCATGTACTGGAGAGATGCTGTTGCTAAATACACAGAGGATACGTTGAAGCTTCATGGGATTTTGCCTTATAATATTTATACCATGTATTTCCGCCTTAAGCAGGCATTTAAGGATGAAGATCTGGATAAGATATTGTTTAATGCAGCTAATATAGGGCATTATATTGGTGATGCTTGTACCCCTCTTCATAATACAAAGTTTTATAACGGAAGAAGACCTGAGGAAAAAGGCATTCACGGTTTTTGGGAAACCAGATTACCTGAGATTCTGGGTGAGAAATTTGATTACTTTGTTGGCAGAGCCGAATATATTGATAAACCGCAGCTTTTTGCATGGCATTTGATTAAAGATAGTCATGCTGCTGTTGACACTATTTATATGGTTTTTGATGAGATGGCAGCAAACTATCCGGCAGATAAAATGTATGCTTTTGAAATGAAAGGGCAGGCCTTGGTTAAGCAATATTCAGAAGACTATTCAAAAATATTTAACCAGAAAATTAATTCCATGGTCGAAAGGCAGATGCGTAAAGCCATCCATGCTGTTGCCAGCTTTTGGTACACTACCTGGGTTGATGCAGGTCAGCCTGACTTAAAACGCCTTGAAGACAAAGAAATATCTGAAGCTCAAAAGAAAGAATCTAAAGAGCTGGATGAAATGTGGCGTACCGGTAAACCTAAAGGAAGACCTAATCCGGAAGATAGTATCCAATAATATTATTTAATAAACTTATGAAAAAAAATATTCTAATTATTATGGTAATATCAAATTTATTATTCTTCTCTTGTATTAGGTCTGAACAGGCAGATGAGCATGAAAACAAACTACCTGCTGACACATTTCAATATCAGACAGAGCAGTTTGCCGATATAAAAATATTAAGGTATAAAATACCTGGTTTTGAAGAATTAAGTTTAAAACAGAAAACACTGTTGTATTATTTATATGAAGCAGCTCAAGCCGGTTATGATATTGTTTGGGATCAGAACTATAAAAATAATCTGATGATCCGTAGAACATTACAGCAGATTGTTGAAATGTATAATGGTGATAGAACCAAACCAGAGTTTAATAATTTTTTGATATATTTTAAAAGAGTTTTAGTCTCTAATGGCATTCATCATCACTATGCTACTGATAAGCTAAAACCTGACTTCACTGAAGATTATTTTATTGACTTGATTAATAATTCTCCTGAAGCAAAGTTCCCTACTGCCGGTTCGGAAACAAAAAGTGATTTTACAAGGTCTATTTTGCCATTGATTTTTAGCCCTGATATAGATGCTAAAAGAATAGTTCAGGATACTAAAAAAGATATTGTAGCTGCCTCGGCTAACAACTTTTATGAAGGTGTTACTCAGAAAATGGTTGAAAGTTATTATAATTCTATTACTGACAGAAAAGACCCTAAACCAATCTCTTACGGGCTTAATTCTAAAATTATCAATGTTAATGGAAAAGTTACTGAGAAAGTGTGGAAAGTAGGAGGTATGTATTCCAAAGCCATTGAAAAAATAGTTTACTGGTTAGAAAAAGCCACAACTGTTGCCGAAAATGACTTACAGCTCATGGCCCTTCAGAAGTTGATAGAATATTATAAAACAGGCGACCTGAGAACATTCGATGAATACAGCATCTTATGGCTTAAGGATACGCTTTCTACTGTGGACGTTGTTAATGGTTTTATTGAGGTATATGGCGATCCTCTAGGCAAGAAAGGTTCTTTCCAGTCAATGGTTTCTATAAGAGATTTTGAAGCCAGCAAACGTACACAACTAATTTCTGATAATGCCCAATGGTTTGAAAACCATTTACCTTACGATGAAGCCTATAAAAAGAAAACTGCAAAAGGTATAAATGCAAAAGCTATTAATGTAGTAACCCTAGCCGGTGATGATTATCCAACACCACCCATAGGTGTTAACTTACCAAATGCTGATTGGATAAGAGCTGAGTATGGCTCCAAATCCGTTACTATATCAAACCTTGTTCATTCATATAATGAATCATCTAAAACATCAGGTGCTCTTGAGGAATTTGCTTATTCAAAAGAAGAAATTGAACGGTCTAAACTATACAGTACTATCTCAGGTGAGTTGCATACTGACTTGCACGAAATTATAGGACATGGTTCAGGACAACTCAAAAAAGGTGTTGCTGACCCATCAGAAACACTTAAAAATTATGCTTCGCCTCTCGAAGAAGCCAGAGCCGAACTCGTAGGGCTTTATTTCCTTACTGACCCCAAAATGGTTGAGCTAGGACTAATGACTACTCTGGATGCAGGTAAAGCTGAGTATGACAGTTATATTCGCAATGGCTTGATAACACAACTCGTCAGAATAGAATTGGGCAAGGACATGGAACAAGCCCACATGAGAGCCCGTCAGCTTATTGCCAAGTGGGCTTATGAAAAAGGTAAAAAGGATAATGTGATTGAGAAAAAAGTTAAAAAAGGGAAGACTTATTTTGTTATTAACGATTATGTCAAACTGAGAGCAATATTTGGTGAGATGCTTAAAGAAGTACAGAGAATTAAATCTGAGGGAGACTACAATGCCGGAAAATCCCTGATAGAAAATTATGCTGTAAAGATAGATTACAAGCTTCATAAAGAAGTTCTCGAAAGATGGAAAAAGCTTAATATAGCTCCTTACGGCGCTTTTATAAATCCTGTTCTTGTTCCGGTTTATCAGGGAGATAAAATCATAGACGTGAAAGTGGAATATCCTAAAGACTTTTTACAACAAGGGTTAGATAACATTAAGAAATTCAGTAACTTGCCACTTTATAATTGATAAAGAAGAAGTGTGGAGTGTGGAGTATCTAGAATTGGAAAACAATTTGAATATTAACGTAAATTCATATTGAAAATGAAAACACTAAAATTATTTTCTCTTGGCATCATCTTGATTGTCAGTCAACAAATTACTAAAGCTCAAAATGTATTCAGCAAGTTAGACGAGAAATCAGGTTTATATGGCTTTGTTGATGCTGATGACAAATACGTTGTCAAACCAATTTACAAAGAAGTTGATTTTAGCTTTGGTTTCAAGCCGGGTTTAAGTAAAGTAGTGAACAAAAATGGGAAGACAGGTTTTGTAAATGAAGAAGGGAAAGAAGTTGTTCCTTGTAAATATGATGAAGCAGGCTCTTTCGAAAATGGTTATACCATAGTAAAGATTAAAACCGGCGAATACGATTATAAGAATGGGTTAATAGATAGCACAGGGAAAGAAGTTATTACTCTTAAATATGGTAAGTTGGAATATTACCCCAAAGATAATGTTTTGGTATTTGGTGAAGAAAACACATCTAAAGTAGGCTTGATGGATATTAAAGGTAAAGTGTTAATTCCACCTCAGTACGAATTCTGGTCAAAAACTGTCTCTAAAGGCTTATGGCCTGTAGGGAAAAATGATATTTGTGGCGTGGTTAACCTTAAAAATGAAATTGTGGTTCCTTTTACTTATGAAATGATAGAGAGCTATTCCGATGAGCTGAATGTTGCTCTTGCCAAAAAGGATGGAAAGTACGGATTTATTGACAGAACAGGTAAAGTAATAATTCCTTTTATGTATAAAGATGGATGGTCATCAAGCACCTATTTAGCTGTGAAGAAAGATGACAAATGGGGGATAATAAATGTTGACAATAAAATAATTCTCCCTTTTGAATATGTATCTATCTCTTCAGTAAATAGTAAGACGGCCTGGGTTAAAAAAAATGAAAATGAACAGGATTATGAAATTGATTTGGTTACACAACAAAAAGTTAAATAAAATTTAAGAACCCTAATATCTTATATTTTATATTTGCTATCTTCTTTATTTTTTTGATATTTGTATTATTGAATTTAACTTTAAGTACTTTTACACAGCGATGCACTGAGTTTATAGAAGTGAGCGTTTGTCGAAGTGTAGCTTATTAAAGGCACTTTATATGGATAAACTTTCATCTGAATTAAGCAACATAAAAGTCCTCCTTTTCGACTGGGGTGATACCCTTATGCGCGATTACAAGGAAAAAGAAGGGCCGATGTACTATTGGGATGAAATAGCTCTTATTGATGGTGTCGACAATTTTTTAAGTCTGTGTTATGATAAATATCAATTAGTAGCAGCTACTAATGCTGGTTGCTCAGATACCGGATTAATGATTAAAGCTTTAAACAGGGGAGGTATTGACAGATATTTTTCTTATTTTTTTTCTTCAAAAGAATTGGGTGTTGAAAAACCAAACCCTCTCTTTTTTCAGACTATTGCCCATGAAATTAATGTAAAACCATCATCAATAGCAATTTTTGGAAATGATTATAAGAAAGATATTGAACCCTCAAAAAAAACAGGGATGACCACTTTCTTTTTTAATGAAGCCAATGTTCAGAGTGTTTATCCTGCGGCTGATTATATTTTTAATCATTTTAGTGAACTCTACGAATTATTTTAAAAAAATATTTTAATTTTATATACGGTAGAAGTATAATTTATTACTTTTATGAGTAGTTTTTTAAAATTGATATATGAGAAATATTCTTATTGTCTTTGTTTTTATATTTAGTACAAATTCTATAATGGCTCAGGCTTTTGCTAAAGATACTGTGCATGTTAATTTTGGTGCAGGTGTTGGTTGGCCATACAAATTTGAAGATATTTATTCAAACATATGGTCTCCACCAGCCTTTACAGCAAGTGTTGAAAGAGGCTTTTTTTCTTTCGATAATATAGGAAGTATTTCCATTGGGCTTTCGGGTTCTTATAAATACCTCGAAAATAAAAGGTTAAACAAAATAGCTACATGGAATAATTTTTTAATAGGAGCCATGGCAAGATTTAACTTTTATTATTTCAATGATAAAAAGTTTATTCCCTATGCGGGTGCCTTTGGTGGTATAAACGCTATTAAATTCAAAGATACTTTTTATAACACTTCCAATGATTATCCAACAAATTATAATGGGATATTCCCTCTGGCTTATGTATTTGCCGGTGTAAAATATATTTCAAAACCTACTTTTGGTGTTTATGCTGAAGTAAGTTATGGCTTTACCTATCTTACTGTTGGTATTTATAAAGTTTTATAAAACTTTTTTTAGGTGCGAAAATACAAGAATTATGTAATTTGAAGAATTAGAAAATTGAAAGTTGTTTAATGTTCTTATCTTTCCACTATTCCATCTTTCCACTATTCCATATAATTAATCATTAATAATTATTACGTACTATTGAAAAAACATGTATTTTTGTGGCTGCTTTATAAAAAAAAATTATGAGAACATTTATTTCTTTTCTTTTCATACTGTTTATGGTTGTAGTAACTGTATCTTGTAATAATACATCAAAAGACAAAAAAGTTACAACCGATGTTATAAATAACCCTGCCACAGCTGATGGTAAAGCAGATACATCTTCATTACCTGTTATTAAATTTAATTTTCTGGAACACGATTTCGGACAAATTATTCAGGGGGAAAAAGTAAGTATCGCATTCAAATTCAAAAACACCGGAAAATCAGACTTGGTGATTGCTTCAGCCAATGCCGGATGTGGTTGCACAGTGCCAAGTTTTCCTAAAAATCCAATCCAGCCAGGGAAAGAAGGTATGGTGGAGATTTCTTTTAACAGCTCCGGAAAAAGAGGCTTTCAAAGTCAGCATGTTTCTGTTGTAGCTAATACACAGCCTAATACAACGGTTTTAACTATTAAGGCAAATGTTGTTGTACCCGAAAATTAATCAATAAATTAAATAAATACAAAAATGAATTTACTAAACATTCTTTTAATGGCTAATCCTGGCGGAGCCAAAGGTGGTGCCGGTGGCATTGGCGCTTTTTTACCTTTAATTCTTATCATCGTTGTTTTCTATTTTTTTATGATCCGTCCACAGATGAAGAAAACCAAAGAGCTGAAAAAATTCAGAGAGAGTATAAAAAAAGGTGATAAAATTATTACTATTGGCGGTATTCATGGTAGAATTGTCGAAGAACAAGAAACTACTTATACTATTGAAGTAGAGGGTCAAACACGTATTAGAATTGAAAAATCAGCTGTTGCTATGAACGGCGAAACTATAGCCTCAAAACAATAATTTGTTGAGAAGATAAACAGTTCTCTAGATTTGGAAAATGGAAAATTGGAATGATGGATATTGTCTAAGAACCAGTATTCCCGTTTTCAGATATTTCAATGTTTCAGTATTAGCTTAAATGTTATTTTTTAAGATTACTTATTATTTTTCTTAAAATATCTTACATTGGATAAAGAAACTTTAATAGTTCAGCAAAAAACACATAAAAAAAAATCAAGATACAATATTTATGTGTTTTTGGTTTGTTTGTGCCTTTCTACTTTGATATGGCTATTCATCAAATTATCAAAAGATTATAATATTGTGGTGGTGGTTGGCATTGACTACGTCAATGTTCCAAAAGACAAGTTTATTACTAAAGCAGATACTATATTTAACTTTACTGTGAAAGCCAATGGGTTAAAATTGTTAAGCCGTAAGATTCCGAAGAAGGAAAGAATAAAAGTTAGCTTGTCAGATGTAAGTTTTAAGAAAAACGCTAATAATCAATATTTTGGAAATGTTGAACTTCAGAATTATGTTGAGAATTTGATTTCCGAAAAATTCCCTTTTGTAAAGAAAGTAGAGGATATCTCTCAGAAAACAGTTTCATTGGAATTGGATAATGCTTATAGTAAGAAAGTTCCTGTTAAGGCAGTTTATTCTTATACTTTGGAAAAACAATTTTTTGTGTGTAGTCCTGTTAATATTGAACCTGACAGCGTTTTTGTTTATGGTGCTAAATCTAAAATAGAGAAAATAAAGTATATTGAAACCGACAGTGTGGCTTTTGGCAACCTTAATAAGTCATTAGATAAAATATTAATACTGAAAGATAATGGTATCTTTAATTATCATTTATCACATAAAAATGTGCAGATTCATATCCCTGTTGAGAAATTTACTGAAATGGAATTAACGGTCCCTATCTTAATACCTGATTTAAAGTCGAAAAAACATATAAAAATATTTCCCGAAAATACAAAGATTACTTTTATAGTAGCATTGAAAGATTACTTTAAGGTTAACGCCGGCATGTTTAAAATTTTTGTTGATACTGTGGGTATGAACAATAAGACAACGTTGCCTGTTTACATCCAAGAAGCACCTCAATATATAAAAGTGAATAAAATATCTCCTGATATTGTCGAGTTTATTAAAATCAAGTGATGAATAAAATTGCATTAACAGGAAATATTGGTTCAGGCAAATCAACTGTAGCGAGAGTCTTTGAAATTCTTGGAGTCCCTGTTTTCAGAGCCGATATTGTTGGCCATAATATATTGCTCAATAAGGATATAGCAGTCAAAGTAGCAGTTTTATTTGGAGATGATGTCATTAATAATGGCAAAATAGACAGAAAAGCTCTTGCCGGAATAGTTTTTAAAAATAATGAGGCTCTGAGAAAATTAAATGCCATCATTCACCCGAGGGTATTGGATGATTTTCACAAATTCGCTAAAACTTTTGATAAGAAAAAGTACGTGATCTTTGAATCAGCTTTGATCTATGAAGCAGATTTAAAACAGCTTTTCGACGATAATATTCTGGTTTATGCACCTGCCTGGTTGAAAATTAAACGGGTAATGAAAAGGGATAACTGTAACAGTAACAGTGTTATATCACGTCTCTCTAATCAAATTGATGATGATTTGAAACTTCAAGACTCCAATCACGTAATTGTAAACGATGATATTTCTCTTGTAATACCACAGATCATAGAATTGCATAAGGTTTTTGAGGGATTATAGAGTGTATAAAATCAATTTCATAATTCAAAAAATAAGTGCAAGTATATGAAAGACAATAAGATAGAAATTTTCATAGACAAACTCAAATACTTTGTAAGCAATAACGAGCTTATAAAATTGACATTAAGTAATAAAAGAGATAAAACATCAACCCTAAAAAGTGTTGTTGTAACTATTGCTCAATTAAAAAGAGGATACAGGTTAAATTTTATTTACAAGCACGATACAAAAGATATCACTAAAAATTATGAATATGCAGAAGGTATAGACTTAATAAATAAAGCCCTAGATAATGATTTCTATAATGCTGATATTTATGCTAATACCGAAAATATAAGCCTGATAATTTATCCTAATGGTAAAGTTCTGTTAAAAACCAGTAAGCCTACCTTGCAACCCCTGACATCTTTCAGTCATGATAAGGTAAAAAACAGACTAATAAATACTGTTGATAATATATATCTGCGAGAATTGGGTATAACCAATACCAACTGGGAAGTGCGCAGAGAGATGAGTGATAAATACAAACAGGTTAGCAGATACATTGAGCTTTTAGAACCTTACCTGAAAGAACTAACGTTAACCGGTGATTGTCATATAGTGGATATGGGCTCAGGAAAAGGTTATCTGACATTTGCTTTGTACGATTTTTTGACTCATAATATGAAGTTGAATATCCATATGACAGGCATTGAATTCAGAGAGGACTTGGTTAATACTTGTAATGCTATTGCCAGAAAAGCTAATTTTAGCAACTTATCTTTTGTTAAAGGGACAATTGAAAATGTGTTTTTGGAACCCATTGACATTTTAATAGCTTTGCATGCTTGCGATACTGCTACTGATGAAGCCATTTACAGAGGAATAAAATCAGATGCTTCGTTAATCGTATGCGCTCCCTGCTGCCACAAGCAAATCAGAAAAGAACTTAATGTAACCAATGAGCTATCATATGTAGTGAAGTATGGCATTCTGAAAGAACGTCAGGCAGAAATAATAACAGACAGCCTGAGAGCTATGTATCTCGAGGCTTTTGGTTACAAGACAAATGTATTCGAATTTATTGAAACAGAACACACGCCTAAAAATGTGATGATAGTAGGCAGGAAAGTTGGCGTTAAGAACACAGATAAGCAACAGATATTGAATAACATAGCTGCAATAAAGAGAATGTTCGGTATTGACCGGCATTATCTGGGAACGCTGCTGAATGTATAAAAACATCACTTTTTTGAATTAATGATAATATAGAAATAATAATAACTTGTTGCGATTATTTGTTATTAAAATAAGAATACAAAGTTACCTTGCAAAAGCTGAGTTGCAGGTAATGTAAAAATCAAATTAAGTTAAAAATCAAATGTCTCACTATCAGAATCTGTATGTATATAAAATATTATTAATAATTTAATGAATTATCAAAAATCTATACTTCTACCCTTATTTTTGGTTTCAATTTACTGTTTTGGATCCGAACTAAAGGGTATTGATGAAGTAAAAGATGCTCTTGGCGTTGAGATTATTACTGATACAACTTTTCATGGTACATGGACTTCGGTTTCTTATGATAAAATTCAAGATACTGTACGTATTATTAATTATTTAAATTTACTACTCGTTGAGTATGGCAAGTACCCTAAAGGATATTTGCATAATGTGAGCGTTGAAAAAATTATTTTATGCGATAATCTCATTTATTATGGTCAGAAGCGAGCTGCCATTCCAGACCCTTATAAAAAAGCGCTGTATTTAGAAATAGATTCCAATAACACAAAGAATTATCTTATTCATGTCATGCATCATGAGTTGCATCATTGTACAGAATACTCACTTTATAATGATATGTACTATAAATGGGAAGAATGGGAGAAAATAAATATCAGTAATTTTAAATACGGAAAAGGAGGGGGGAGTGCTTATGAAGGCAGCAATAAGAAGATTGACTGGTACGACATGAGCCATCCCGTGGAAGGATTTGTAAATTTATATTCTACTACAGGAGAGGAAGAAGACAGAAGTGAAATCGTAGCGTTGATAATGAATGATGATGAAAGATATCTCTTGTTTAAATATTGCAAAGACGACTTGCGGTTGAGAAGAAAAGTTAAGCTTGTACTTACTGAATTGGATAAAGTAATTGATGCTCAATCTAAATACTGGGATGAAAAAATGGATAAAATTGGAGAAGACTAGTAATCTAAAAGAGTGATGAAAACAAGCAGGAAAGTTGTTGAAACAAACTCATAAAAAAACAGATATGGATTTTACAATTATCACTGCCGAAAATTTTAAAACGAATAATTGGTCGGGAGGCAAAACCACACAACTTTTTATATACCCGTCAACTGCTGAATATCAACAACTTGATTTTAATTTCAGATTAAGTACAGCTAAGGTTGAGAATGAGAAATCTGTTTTTACCTCTTTGCCTGGTGTATCAAGAAAGTTAATGATTCTAGACGGTGAAATAATAATTAATCATGAGAATCATTATACCAAACATTTAAGCAAATTTGAAATGGATGCATTTGAGGGTGATTGGAAAACTACTGCTGTTGGAAAGTGTACCGACTTCAATTTAATGACTACTGGTAAAACAACAGGTGAACTTGCTGCTGTTTCTGTCGAAAAAAACCAATTTACTTTTTATAATATTAATAACGCATGGCAATGGTTGTTAATCTATGTATTTTGTGGAAAAGTAAACGTTTTTATTGACACTATCAGTCATGCTTTAATCAAAGATAATTTATTAGTAATAAACAAATTAGAAACTTTATCTCTCAAAATTGAAGGTGTTGAAAACAGTGAATTAATATTTTCTAAAATAACTCATTTTGAAACTTATTAATGAAGAAAGAAAAATCTTAAAGTAAGTAAATGATAATGAAGTATATAACCCGTACTGTTTGGATTTTATCAATAGTGAGTTTGTTTACAGATGTAGCAAGCGAGATGCTTTACCCTGTGATGCCCATTTATTTAAAGTCAATAGGCTTTTCAATACTGTTGATTGGCATTCTGGAAGGTCTTGCAGAGGCTACTGCCGGTTTGAGTAAGGGCTATTTTGGTAAACTCTCAGATGTGTCCGGCAAACGTGTTCCCTTTGTACAGATTGGCTATGCATTAAGTGCTGTTTCAAAACCCCTGATGGCTTTTTTCATATACCCTGTTTGGATTTTCTTTGCAAGGACTGTTGACCGTTTTGGGAAAGGCATACGAACAGGAGCAAGAGACGCCATTCTGTCTGATGAGGCAACACCTGAGACCAAAGGAAAGATATTCGGATTTCATCGCTCAATGGATACTTTTGGCGCTGCTTTAGGACCAACATTAGCACTGGTCTATCTTTTCTTTTTCCCACATGACTATATTACATTATTTTACATTGCTTTTATTCCCGGACTGTGCGCTGTTTCTGCTTCACTTTTTCTTAAAGATAAAAAAAAGAGAGTTGTCAAAGAGAAAGTTAATACATCATTTTTCTCATTCTTAAAATATTGGAAGGTAAGCCCCTTGATTTATCGAAAAGTGGTTATCGGGCTTTTATTGTTTACCTTGTTTAACAGTTCAGATGTTTTTCTTTTATTAAAAGTGAAACAAGCAGGACTTAATGATATGGCAGTTATAGGTGTTTATATTTTTTATAATCTTATATATGCTTTGTTTGCTTTTCCTATTGGAATATTAGCCGATAAAATAGGGTTAAGGAAAACGTTTATTGTTGGCCTTTCACTATTTGCAATAGTATATTTTGGTATGAGTGTAAGCACTCATATTTATGTTTTTATAGGGTTGTTTTTTCTTTACGGAATATATTCAGCGGCGACAGAAGGTATTTCAAAAGCATGGATTAGCAACATCTCAGATAAGAAAGACACAGCAACAGCTATAGGTACTTTCTCGGCATTTCAAAGTATTTGTACCATGATTGCAAGCGCATTGGCAGGATTTATCTGGTTTAAGTTTGGTGCAGGTGCTACGTTTGTAGTGACAGGTATTGCCACGGTATCAGTCATCTTGTACTTCTTGCTTTCTGTTTATTTTGATAACAATACACGAAATAACGGAGTTAGAAGTTAAACAAAATATTTTTCACTTTATTTTTAAAAATCTCATTTAAAAATCTTATATATTTGTTTCTGTATTTTTTGCAAAATATCTTTAGTTTGATTAATTCTAAACTTGTTTATTAACTTGATATTCATTAAACAATAGAACAATAGAACATGTGAATTATGAATAATATTTTTTTACTTCGCTGTTCTGAATTCGTTTGTTCGATTGTTCGTTTGTTTTTATTCTAAGTTTATGTATAATGAAGGCCAGATAAGTTGAAAAAACATTGATAACAGAAATAAGTCAGTGGAGGTCAGAGCCCACTTTAAAAAACGGGACTTTTCTGACTGCATGATTGTAGTCAGGGAGCCATAAATGTTGAAAATAATTTTAAATAATTAAAGTATGAAAAAGTTAATTTTTTTATTGTTTGCCATTGTGGCATTTTCTTTTGAGATTTATGCTCAGGAATTTAAAGTAATAACTATTGTTGAATCCATTGTCCCAGGTGGGATGGGTCGTTCAAGAATGATAGAAAGTAAGACAAATCTTAATGTAGCCAGCTTTACTACTGAAAGAACTGATGGTAAAGACAGCAAACAAGATGAAGTAGATAGGTCAGATGCTAAAATTGGCAATTTCGCCGAAACAAAGATGCTTAATTTCTACAGCCTAGTAGGTATTAATTTCCAGAACATAGCATCAAACGATGCTTTAATTACTTCAAAGATTAATACGCTTATAAAAGATGGATGGAAACTTGCATTTGTAGCCAGTGGTGTTGAAAGTGATTGTGGAAAAGGTGATGGTAACGGTATTTTTATCACACGTTTATTTTTCTCAAAATAAAAAAGATAAAGCAACTCAATTTATTTATTGAGGCTTAAATATAAAGCAAATTTACCTGTCTGGCTTTAAGTAGGACAGGTAAATTTGTTTATGTAAATTGAGGTTTAAAATTTTACTTTCAGGCTGCAGAAAATTTCTCTTCCGGGAGCCGGCTGATAACTGTTATAATCTACACCGTTATTTGGCTCTGTGAATCCATAATAATGCTCGTCAAGGATATTCTTAGCATATAGACTAACATCACCTTTAATAGCACCTAATTTCCAGTTATAAGTTAAGTTAGCGCTGTAAATATTAAATCCGGGTACCCATGAGCTGCGTTTACCTCCCGGCTGATAATATGTCTGTCCGATAGTGTAATAATCATAGATTGAGTCATCAACCTGAAGTTTCCATCTGGACTGGAATTCAGTATTAAGAGTAAGTGTAAAATTCTTAGTTAACTTAACTGAAACTTCAGCAGTGAGCATTTGTTGCGGACATTCGGGAATCAGATGTTTAGGCACAGAATCGTGGGCTACATACTGAAAATCAGAATAAGTATAAGCTACATCTAACTTGACAGATTTAACAGGAGCAAATGACAGAAACAATTCTGCACCCGTTCTGGTTTCATCTCTGTTGCCAAAGAAAGCAGTATTATTACCTCTGCCGGGGATGCTGAACCTGTAAAACCCATTTGTAGTGTTAATATCAAATCCTGTAACGTCATAACTGAACTTTTCTCCTATATAGCCCCTGACTCCTAATTCCCCACCCTGCGAAACAGAAGGTTTTATTGTTGAATTAAAGCCACCCCAACTTATTGGGTTATTGTACAATTCATCGTTAGTTGGAACTAAGAAACCGGTACCATAGTTAGCATATATGTTAGCAAACTTACATACATCATATGCTAATCCAAAACGAAAAGTAGGTTTCTGAAAAACTTTATTTCCGGAGAAATTTAAGGAATCAGGTGTTGGAATATTGTTTTTTAACTCGCTTGTTACATAATCATAACGCACATTGAGTGTGGCATACAGTTTTTTACTGATGTCGAGTTTATCAATAAAATAAGCACCGGCACTTTTCTGAATAATAATCTGATTAATAAGAATTGTATTGAGGTCGAAACATTGTTGACTGAAATGACAATCAACCCTGTTAGAATCTCTTTGGTTTTCGCCGGGCACTGCAAATTCATGTTCATTCATAGTTTCTGCTTCGAAATCAGCACCTAATGAAACATGATTCATGAGTTTTTCTTTGCCATGATTAATATTATATTGGACGGAAGCTCCCGGGTTGACGTATGGTTTATAATCATCACCATTATTTGAAGTCTCCCTGTAACTATTCATCCTATAAAAACCTTTTACTAATACATCCTGATTTTTAGCTATATCATATTTTAATATTGCAGCTCCTGTGAGCCTGTGTGTTAGATGAAACTCGTTAAAAGGTACAGCATCATTATTAGAAGCCTGCCAACCCATATTATTAGATTGTAAACCGATTATTTTTCCTTCAATGCGGTCCAGGTTCATACCTTCAGAATTCTGATTAAAATAGTTGGTATAGGTAAGCAGCTGAGTAACTTTTATTTTATTGGTAGGAGCCCAGTTTATTTTTTCACTGAAATTGTCACCCATGAAAGCCTGGTGAGCGCGATATCCATTACCCTGCATATGAGAATAAGAAACCCTGTAGTTAACATTATCTTTTGTGCCGTCAACCTGACCTAAAGTCTTCATAAAACCATAAGAACCTATTGACTGAGAAAATGTATAATTAATAGGTTTTTCACCACCATTATCTGTAGTAATATTAAGAACACCACCGTTAGCACTTCCACCATACATAGAAGCGGCAAGACCTTTAACAACTTCTACATTATTAACAGTTTTCCAGTCTACATCATATAAGTCCGGAGCATATCCACCGGGGTCATTAACAGGGATGCCGTCAATAATAACACCTATGCCTCTGAAACCACTTTCTGATAATACACCCTGACCGCGGATATAAACGTGCACTCTTGAGCCATCGGTTCCATTGTCAACTTTTAAACCTGGAACAAGTCTCAAGGCTTCATCACCGGCTATACTCTTGCTCATGGTGTTTAACTGTTCATGGGTTACTATCGAAATGGCCGCCGGCATCTCTTTAAGTGGCATATTTGTTCTTGGCGCAGTAACAATTACTTCGTTAAGATTTAAAACTTTTATTGAGTCTCTCTTTTCAGGTTTATTCTGAGCTTTGATATAATTTACTGAAAATAAGATCAATATGAATAATATAAATATTTTGATTTTCATAATAATTATTTAAATGATTTAACATTAATATAAAATATACATCAACATATTTCTTAGATGAAATTGTTGAAGAGTTGAAAAATAATAAAATGGTATCTTTTATATTTTAGGCGGTGGTAAGAAGATAGGTATATATTCTTCTTGTAGAAGAGAAGTGTAGATAATAGGAATATCAGATAATGCAGTATTAAACTTAAGAAGATGTAATTTCCCGGGAATAGCTTCTTTTATGATGTTTTTAGCCAATAAATTTGATTTGTCTTTCGAAGGTGTGTTCTGATCTAAATTATGTTTAAGATGTTCCTCGAGTCCTTTAAAAAGGCTTTCTTCATTCTTATCATTAATACAATAAAATATGGTGTTATTACCTTCAACTTTTTTCTTGGCAACATCATATAATTTACCATGATACATTATTTCATTTTCTTCAACAAATCTGAATGATGATGAGGGATTAGAAATTTCAGCGTTTGGGATGATAATCTTTTCCAGTTTCTCATCACACAAATTCTGATTTAACAATGCTTTCATTTCTTTCCTGGTGTCATATTGCATCAATTTGAATACGACATAATATCCTGAAATGTTGAACAGGAATATAACACATAATAATATAGAGAATATCTTTTTCATTGTAACTTCTGCAAAAATAGATAAAATTCATTCCGTAGCTTTAAAAAACGGATAAATTTTTGAAAGATCGGTTTTTTAATAATCTACAACGGATGACTATAGGCTGCTACCGGTAATGTAATTGATGTTAACAGAAATTTTTGTAACTTTGTAAAATATATATTTAAGTGCCATTGATAACGACACTTAATACAGCCACCATTCTTATATAGAAATTTCTAGTGAACAATTTAACCGATGAGCATATCTAAGAAAAACGAACCACTTAGTGCATTGACACACTTCTTAGCAGCACTTTTTTCAATTGCCGGATTGGTTTTGCTTGTGGTCTTTGCTGCTAAATATGGAAGCACAGCCCATGTGGTAGGCTTTTCTATTTTCGGTGCAAGTCTAATCATTCTTTATTGTACAAGCGCCCTCTATCATTATTTTCAAAGAGAAACAAGAGTCAAAACCATTTTCCAGCGCCTTGACCATGCCATGATATATGTGCTTATCGCTGGTACATATACACCAATTACCCTTGTGATGCCGCAGAGAGTGTGGGGGTGGACTATCTTTGGTATTATCTGGGGACTGGCTGCAATAGGGATAACTCTAAAAAGTATAGGTTTTAAGATGAAGGAATGGTTCTCAGTAGCTATTTATATCATTATGGGCTGGTTGGCAATTATAGCTGTTAAGCCTCTGGTGCTATGGCTCCCAACGGGAGCTTTGATGTGGTTTTTAATGGGTGGTATATTTTATACTTCAGGATGCATCTTCTTTGCACTAGATAATTTCATGCGCCGTGCACGTTGGTTCAGCATGCATGATGTATTTCATGTGTTCGTTATAGCAGGTAGTTTCTGCCACTTCTGGCTGATGATAAAATATATCTTATGAGCTGCTTAGGATTGATGTGCCTTAACAGTAGTGTCCAATAAAAAAGAGGCAAACAGATAAAACTCTTTCAATTCTTCCTTTTTAATAAATAAGGTCATGTTAATTATTAAATCAATACTATAAAACTATGGAAATACAAGCAGTAACAGGCGCATTTGGATTTTCAGGTAAATATATAGCGCAAAGGCTTTTAAATAAGAATATTACAGTAAAAACTCTCACCAATTCAATTAACAGGAAAAATGATTTTAATGATAAAATAATTGTTTTGCCTTTCAATTTTGATAATCCGGATAAATTGGCAGCCGCATTAGATGGTGTCACGGTGTTGTATAATACCTATTGGGTTCGCTTTAATCATAAGACTTTTCATCATTCAGAAGCTGTTGATAATACCCTTTTGCTCTTTGAGGCTGCAAAGAAAGCAGGTGTCAGAAGAATAGTACATACCAGCATCACCAACCCTGACAAGAATTCATCACTAGAATATTTTGCAGGTAAAGGAATACTGGAGGAAGCTCTTATTAATTCAGGTATTTCGTATGCTATTTTGAGACCTGCCGTATTATTCGGGCATGAAGATATTCTGATAAACAATATCGCCTGGATGATGCGCAAGTTTCCTGTTTTTGGCTTATTTGGTGATGGACAATACCGTCTGCAACCTGTTTATGTAGAAGACTTTGCCGACCTGGCAATAGCACAAGGTGAAAATAATGAAAACGTTATCATTGATGCTATAGGACCGGAAACTTTTACTTATAAGGAGTTGGCTAAGACAGTATCTGAAATAATATTGGGCAAAGAGCGCATGATGTTTCAGATGCCTGATGAAGCAGGTTATTGGATATCAAAAATTGTTGGGGCAATAAAAGGAGATGTATTAATAACCAGGGAGGAAATTAAAGGATTAAAAACCGGTTTGCTTTGTACAAACTCCCCTGCATCAGGTAAAACAAAACTTACGGACTGGTTAAAAGCAAATAATGGCACAGTAGGGAAGGAGTATGCCAATGAGCTGAAGCGGAGAAAGGACAGAAGTGCGGCTTATAAAGTTGAAAATTGATAAAGAATGTATCTTTGAATATTATCTAAACATGAATAAACCTGACTGATCATTTTTTATCAGATATTCTTGAGTAATAAACGTGTCGGGTTGCATTACGAAATACTATATATAAGTTGTATTTTTGCTTTATAAAATATGATTATATTTGAGGTCGCAATATGCGACCTCAAAAAATTAACTATGACTCAAGATATCATAAAGGCAAATTATCATTCTTTGATATGGCAATTCAGAGGACAAAAAGTTATGATGGATTATGATTTGGCTACTCTGTATGGCTTAGAGACCAAAAGATTAAAGGAACAGGTAAGACGAAATATAAATCGATTTCCAAAAGATTTCATGTTTGAATTAAACAATGAGGAAAATGATTATTTGAGGACGCAAAATGCGACCACAAAACGTGGAGGAACTCGGTATGCTCCTATGGCTTTTACAGAACAAGGAGTTGCTATGCTTTCATCTGTAGTAAATTCAGAAAAAGCAATACAGGTAAATATTGAGATAATGAGAGCTTTTGCAAAATACAGAGGACTCTTAAACGAATATGAAGAGTTACGGGCAGAAGTAAAAACTCTTGATGAGAAAATAAACAAAGTTTTTAAATATTTATTAGAGCAAATTGACGCATTACACACAAGTCAACAGGATAAAAATAAAGAGAGAAAGCGAATTGGATACAAGCGTCACGACGATTAATACGCACTTGTGACTGCCGCCAAGTGTTATTACAACACAGATTTTTCTAAAGGGGTTCCGCCACCACAAAAGCAGAGAGGTGCTTCGTTATGTTTTGATTTTTTTGCCATTTTTTACTTGTACAAAGTACAATCGAAGTATCTAGAAAAAGAGATATAAATAAAAAATAAATATTGCGTGTTCAAACGCTGAAAACAGTTACAGTTAATAGCAATGTAGCTTCCATACGTTTAAATTATCAAATTAATGCCACTTGAATAGTTTAAGTCCAAGCGCAAAAAAGAATATGCCTGTTGCGGACAGAATTAATGAAGGGAGAGCTATCTCAGCAAATCCACCTCCCTCAATAAAGATGCTTCTTATGCCATCGGCGAGTAGGGTAAGAGGTAATTTTTGTATCACATGGATGCTCCATCCGGGGAAATTGTGATAACTGAAAAATATACCTGACAGTATCATCATAGGCATTACGATAAAGTTTATCAGCCCGTTTCCTATCTCTGTTTTTGATGTGTTGCAGGAGGCAAAGGTAGCGATACCGGCAAAAGCAATATTACCTGCTACGAAAACAACTATAAGTGCCGGGATGCTCCCCTGAATGCTTATACCAAAAGCAATGAACGCGAATAACAAGAGCAGCAAAGCTTCGGCAAAGTTCATAGCTACGCGGACAGCTATTAGAGCTATGAGGAAATTAGATTTTTTCATGGGCGTAGCCACCATTCTCCTTAACAGCTTTTTCGACCTTCTCTCAATTATAGTATAGCTAAGTCCCCACATTGCAGACATCATCACACCCATGGCTATCAGTCCGGGAATCAGGAAATCTATGTACCGTGTACCTTCTAAAGTGAGTGGTTTTATTTCGTCTTTAATGGTATTAATGTCGCTTTCTTTTTTACCAAAGATGCCTGATAGTTGTATGTAAGATAGTTTAGCTTCTGCATTGGAAGGATCGAAATGATATTGGACGACACCGTTTTTCTGTTCCAGTACAATGCTTACATAACCCCGTTTAAGCCATACCATGGACTGTTGCCAGCTGATTTCAGAAAAGATGAAAGTGGTATTCCCCAGTTTATCATTCTTAAGGGTAAAAGAATAGTTTACTTCATCTTTTGCATCAGCAGGAGTTTTTACAGCATTTTTATTAAGGAAGTTACCAATGATATTTAAACTGTCTGAATCAGAAATGCTTGTATTATTTTTTATTATAGCCACTTTTCTGACGACATCTTGTTTTTTAGTAAAAGCTAGTCCCAGACCTACCGACATAAGTATAGGGAAAATGATACCCCAGAAAAGCACACCCGGTTCGCGGATTATTTCTTTGAAATTAGCAACCACAAGTTGCCACAGTTGTTTATATTGGATTATTTTATTCATGCAGATGTCTCCCTGTTAGCGTGATGAATAAGTCGTCGAGGGTTTTGCGTTTGCATTCGAGGGTTTTGAGTCTCAGGTTGTTAGTGTACATGTAATTAAGAAAGTCGGGAAGCTCATTTTCAATGCTTGAGAGCACAACAGTTCCCTGTCCCTGAACGGCATCCCATTTAATATCAAACTTTTCGTTTCCTTGCAGCATACCAGGAAAAGGGTGACTATCTTCAAGAGAAAAAGCCAATATATTTTCGCCGTTATTTTCGTTGAGTAACTGACGGAGTGTACCTTCTTTAAGTATTTTGCCATTGTCTAAAATGATTATGGTATCGCAAAGTTGTTCTGCTTCTTCCATATAATGAGTAGTGAGGATGAGTGAAGTTTGCGATTGTTTTTTAAGGTCAGCCAGAATGGCCCATATTTCGCGGCGGGCAAGGGGGTCGAGTCCTGTTGTTGGTTCGTCGAGCAGCAGTATCTGCGGGTTGTTAAGCAAGGCTATACCAAGGGCCAGACGTTGTCGTTGACCGCCGGAAAGATTAACCACATAAGATTTTCTTTTTTCGCCAAGGCCTGTCAGTTCCAGAACTTCAGAGCAGCGCCCGTTTTTAACACCATAGAAGCTTGCAAAGAGTTTTAGTGTTTCCCACACATTGAGCTTGTCTATGTAGTAAGTTTCCTGAAGCGACAGCCCTATAATGTTGTGAAGCTCTGTTTCGTTGCCTTTCCATTTCTTTCCCATGATATATATTTCACCCTTATCGGGTTTCTGGACACCTTCGATCATTTCTACGAGGGTGGTTTTACCGGCACCATTGGGTCCGAGGATTGCAGTAAACTGCCCTTTATGTATGCACAGGTCTATGCCGCGTACTGCCTGCACCGTCTTGAAAGACTTATAAACATCCTTAACTTCTATAACTGTTTCCATCATTGGCGTTTTCTTCTCTGCAAAAATAGAAAATTCTTATCAATTCTTATGTATGGGAAATGAGCCGGGCAGAAGTGTATAAATGTATTGCAATAAAGTTGAATAATATTTTCATTTGACAAGATAAAGAGTCTGTAAGACAAGTTGAATAATTTATAAATTAAAATTGTTTATAACAAATATTATATAAATTTGTACAGCTGTAAAACATAACAATTTATGTTATGGATTAACAGTAGCCATTAGAAAAATAAAAATAACCTATTAAACAAAACCTGACAGACAAGACAAAAGACCTCAATCCCGATCTACCTTCCGGACAGACAGGCACACAATGCCAGCCCGAAGTGTTTTATTTTTTTTGGCTGACACACAAAAATTTTGAATGAAGTACTACTTAAAAATGAAAAAATGAAAGTAACGTTGACAGCCTACGCACAATGGCACACCTACCCGACCGGCAGGCGGGTTTGCTTTTGCCCCTCCGCTGCAAGCCAACCCTTCGGCAAAATCAAAAGAGCCATTTTTGGGCAAGTTCTCATTTTAAAACCTAAATTTGAATTAATAAATTAATCATTAACAACACTTTAAAAATTATTATATATGATTACACAAAAAAAGCAAACCATTTTTACTCTTAAAAATGGCAAAAAAATAACTGTAGTGGCAAATCCTATATATCAAAATTGCTATTCAATTTTGATTATAAATGATGAAAAGAGTACTGATTTTTTTAAGATGGAATTAAAACCTTCATTTCCGAGGTATCAATTATTAAATCAGGCACAAAAGATAACAAAAGAAAATGAAGAAATACTTCCCGAAATATCAAAATGGATAATTGAGTTTGAAGCCAATGAAGAATCAAGTTTATTAGAAAAAAGAAAAATTGAATTTTATAATAAAGATTTTTTGAAAGGTTTGTAAAATTTATAAAAAATAAATCACATGAAACAATTATCTGCTTTTTTATTTTTAGCTACAAATGGAAATTCACAAAAAATTAATCCAATAATTTACAGAATTTTATTTTTACTTACAGCTTTAATATGGATATTTTCGATTATATGGTTTGTATATTCTTTTATTATATCTACTCAAGCCTACATCATATATAATAACGATAATAAAATATTAAACGAAATACAAAAAACGATTGAAAATAATCCAAGATTATATGATGATTTTCAACAGCAAAGTTATAATGGTGAAGTGATGTATTATGATCCTGAAAAAACCTTAGATAAATATTTTCTAAAACTTAGTTTTTTTGACCCAAGGGTATCTAATCCTATTACTGTTAAAATTAATTATGAAACAGCAAGAAAACATCATGATTCAGATCCAAATCCCTTAACAAAAATTTTCATACAGTTTATTTTAATAGCGTTTGCAAATTTTATATGGTGGTTTTTGCTAAGAGTATTCTTTTGGTTAAGATTTGGAAATAAAAATTAATAAAAATTAAAAATATGAAAAAAATATTTGTATTGATATCATTATTAATTATTGCGTTTACGTGTTTTGTACGATGCAAGAATGAAAAAGACTATTATAAAGATGGTGTAGCAAAGTTTGAAAACAAAGATTATAAAGGAGCAATAGCAGATTTTGATAAAGAAATAGAGAAAGACTCATACGATAAATATCAAGTATCAAATGCGTATATTTATAGGGGAATGTCAAAAGAAAATCTTAAAAATTATCAAGGAGCATATGCAGATTATAATATAGCTATTAAAGAAAGCTCAAATAATGCTTGGGCTTTTTTAGAAAGAGGGCTCTTAAAATATGATTTCGAAAATTATAATGGTGCAATAAGAGATTATACTACTGCAATTCAACTTGATACTTCTTATGCAATTGCATATTTCAATAGATCTCGCGCAAAAGAAATCAATGATAACTCATTTGATATTGAGGATATGAATAAATATTTAAAATTAAGTGAAGAAACAATAAAATTTTATCATGATAGATCTGTTTTTAAATTAAAATTAGAAGATTATAATGGTGCTATTGAAGATTGCAATGAAGCTATTGAGTTAGATATATCTTATGCCAAGGCTTATTTAATTAGAGGATTTGCAAAAGCAAATTTATTAAATTATAATGGCGCAATGAAAGACTATAAATTATCAATTAAATTAGCTCCAACTGAATCAGGTGTTTTTAACGAAAGAGGTCAATTAAAAATAACCTTAGCCGATTTTAGAGGTGCAATTATAGATCTTAATAAATCTATTTTATATGATTCTTCAATGGCTTCTTCTTATTATTATAGAGGTGTTGCAAAGCAAAAACTCAATTATGATATAAACGATTTTTGTTTAGATTGGAGTAAGGCAGGTGAGTTAGGCTATTTTGAGTCTTATGATATGATTAGTAAATATTGCCAATAATAGAAATAGAAGTGTATATATTAGATCTGCCTATGAAAAATTTCATAATCGTGTTTCTCGTTTTCTTTATTTCGTGCAAAGGTTCTGATAAAAACACAGTGAAAGATAACAGCCAAGAAACAAGTCTGCAAAATAATGCTTTATCTAAGGTATTTGAATTCTCAGACTTGGCTGATACTATTGTTATAAAAACACTTTTCGATGCAAAAAAAGTAATAAAAGGTACTGCATACTGGTTGCCTGATTTTGAAGAAAAATTAAATTTTCTTGTTTCAGAAGATGGTTATTGTAACACGTCCATTGATACTATTTTTTATTATGGCAATGAAAAATATAAAAATGCAATTGTTTTATACTCCACTATTGACACAACCATTACTTGCCATGCGTGTGCGCCCACATTAAGCATAGCTACTTTTTATAAAATAAATAATGATAAAAAATGGAAATTAGATAGATTTAAAAAAAATTGGATTTTATCTGGTTCATGGGGTAAATCGTGTAGTGCAGAACTTGTTGAAATTGGTTCTGGTGAGTATGCTATAAGAAAGGATGAAGGTTATTTTGGTCAGGGAGTAGAAGAATCAAGTTGCACGTTTTATGAATTATATTCTTTTGAAAAAATATTTACTCTTTCGACTTCCGGCTCCAATACAGGTAATTTTGAAGAAGAAAGTCCATTAGCATACGATTGGGTAGCTGACCTCAAAGTTGTTAAACCATCGTCGCAGGAAGTTCCCTCAAAATTTGATATTTCTGTCCATATTACTGGCAAAAAACCTGTCTCAGATGGTGGACCTATCAAGAAAATTAATAAAAAAGTCATATATAGATTTATAGATGGTATTTATCAACCTATTTGAGTTTTTTCTATGCGTTGTGTTTGGGTTTTGTAGACTATTTGACTATTTCCCTATTTTATTATTTCCGCAACTTGTACTGAGCGACAGTAGAAGTAAGCGGTCGATTTTTTTTTAAAAAATGGGTTTAAATCAAGGATTATCTGAATAACCTTAGAAAGCCTAAAAATTTGTTTTTATCATATCTTCAATTTGGCTTTGTTCTAAAAAAATGTTATTTTTGCTTAAAGATATGTATAAATATAATATATCTATAAAACGTTACATACAAAGCTATTAGAGTAAAATTTATATTACAAATGATATTAGGATATGAATAATTTTGGAGGCGACTGGACAAAGATTAAAATTGAAATACTAGTTGAATATGCAAAAGCTTATTTATCTATTATGAAAGACCGAAAGTTTTTTAACCTTATGTATTTTGATGGGTTTGCTGGCTCTGGCTTCATAATCAAAGATAAAAAAATTGATATTGATATTACTATAGGTGCAGCAAGAAGAATTATTGAAATTTCAGAGCCACGCTCTTTTGACAGTTATTATTTTGTTGAAAAAGACCCGAAAAATTTTACTTTACTTGAAGAAAACACAAAAGAAGCATTTCCTCTAAAAAAAATTTACACCATCTGCGAAGACTGCAATAAAAAAATAATAGACCTTTCAAATTTTCTTCGCGACCCTAAAAATGCAAAAGTAAAAACCCTTGCATATATTGACCCTTGCGGTATGCAAGTAGAGTGGCGTTCCATTGAAAGTTTAAGAGGACTTCCAATTGATATGTGGATTTTAGTGCCAACAGGTTTAGGGGTTAACAGACTTCTTAAAAAGAATGGCCGAATTTCAGTTGCATGGTTAGAAAAACTTGAAATTTTTCTAGGATTATCTAGAGAAGAAATCGAAAAGAGATTTTATAAAAAGTCTGCTACTCTTTTTGAAGACATTACACATATAGAAAAAGAAAAGGATGCTATAGAAAGCTCTGCTAATCTTTATCAAAGCAGGTTAAAAGAAGTTTTTGAATTTGTATCAAAGCCCTATGAATTGAAAAATTCAACTAATTCAATAATGTATCATTTATTTTTAACTTCAAATAATAAAGCTGCTGAAAAAATTGGTAATGATATAGTTAAAAAATATAACAACTAAAAAAATGGCACAATCTGTAATAGAATGGACAGAAATGACATGGAATCCGACAACGGGTTGCACAAAAATATCATCAGCATGTCAATTTTGTTATGCTGAAATTATGTCCAAAAGGCTTAATGCAATGGGTGTTGCAAAATATAAAGATGGTTTTAAATTAAGAGTACATCCTGACCAATTAAACATACCGTACACATGGAAAAATTCTAAAACTATTTTTGTTAATTCAATGAGTGACTTATTCCATAAAGATGTTCCCCTTGACTTTATCAAACAAGTTTTTAACGTGATGAACGAAAATCCCAAACATGTTTTTCAAGTTCTTACTAAAAGGGCTGAAAGGCTTTTTGAAGTTCACGAAGAACTTAAATGGACAGACAACATTTGGATGGGCGTTTCTGTAGAAAATGAAGATGTAACTGATAGAATTGACTTTCTTAATAATACAGGCGCAAAAGTGAAATTTTTGTCCTGTGAGCCATTAATAGGCCCTCTTTCAAACCTTAGTTTAAAAAATATTGACTGGGTTATTGTTGGTGGTGAAAGTGGTCACAAACCCAGATTTATGGATGAAGATTGGGTTTTGGACATTCAAGAGCAATGCGAAAATGCTAATGTCGCATTCTTTTTCAAACAATGGGGTGGACGAAATAAAAAGGCAAATGGCAGACAATTAAATGGCAGGACATACGACGAAATGCCAGACAGCAATTATATAAAATTGCCTAAAATTGCAAAAATTAATAAAATTGTAGAAAAAAGCCCTGTTTTAAATGATATTTTTGAACCAGCTAGTATATAATACCAACAACACAATGTCGTTAAAGCCAGATAAAGTTGAAACAAACAACTTTCAAAAGGTTTTTCCCTACATTACTTTGGAGAAACCTTTTGTCATTTAGGAGAAATGCAACTTTACTTTGGATAAACTCAACTGCCAAAAGGTTTTTCGCAACTGCCAAATGGAATCTTACAACTTTATTTAAGATAAATGCATCTGTAAAGTTGAAACAAGCAACTGCTTAAAGGAATCTTCTAACTTTAAAGTGGAAACAAGAAACTGCAAAAAGGAAATGAATAACTTCAAACTCTCCAACCGCACAAAGCCAAGCACATTCGCAAACCCCTGCAAGCCAACGCTACAACCTAAGTTTGCAAATACGCTTGCCATTATTCAAACTCTTCGGTTTTATAAAGTTTTTAAGTTTTCAAAATTTTTCTCCCCCCTTTAAGAAAGAAAAAAATAAAACACCCCGACCCACACCCTCCCCCGACAAAAAAAACTACAGGAAACAGAACTGCAAGTTTAATAGAGCCATGACGTTTGACATGACATTAGTGTTGATAGGTCCGCCAGTGCATAACAAGCTGTAAATTTAATTGGCTTTAGCATCATTTCTTCGAAACGGGAAGTGCTTATTTTAACATGGTTAAAACTTTCGTTTTCAAAAATAAGTTTTAGATTTGTGAAACAGCAGTGTTTATCACGCCAACTAAAGCCGTACCGCCAATCGTTATGCACTTATGAAAGCTTATTTAAGCGTGTAGAAAAAGCTATAATTGCATAATTATATAAGTATAAAACTTGGAAAATTCAATCAAATTTTTTTAACTTTGTAAAAAAACAGATATAAAATGAATCTTGAAAAATACGAACTTAAATCGGGCGAGAAACTTCAGGTATTTGAGTTTGTGAGTGTTGGTGTTAAAGGTAAAATAGTTAAACTCGTACAATACACACCAACCAACTATAAAGATTTATATAATCTGGGTTTTGGAGATAAAAATGCAGAGACCGGGGATATTGATAATACTGTTGTTTCGAACAATGGCGACAGTGAAAAGGTTTTGGCAACTGTTATTGCAACTTTATATGCTTTTACCGACAAATATAAGGAGTCAATTGTTTATGCTACAGGTAGCACCAAATCAAGAACACGTTTATATAGAATGGGAATTACAAAATATTTAATCGAGGTTCAAAAAGACTTTGAATTATATGGTGAGGTAGAAGATGGATGGGAAGATTTTCTTAAGGATAAAGAATACCTTGGATTTATTGTAATACGTAAAAACAAAAGACATGAATAAGAAGATAAAAGATTTAAACTCTAAAAAAGCACCTATAGTGCTCATTGATAAAACCCTTGATTTTTTCAATGATAAAGTTCTTTTCCCTGAAAAACTGGAAAAAGCTAACAACATGTTGAAAAAGATAGGTTTGCCAAAACTGAGTAAAGCCCAGTAGGCAAAAAATTTTTTCGTTCATTTGGAAACAGGCAACTTTCAAAAGGTTTCTCCCTAGATAACTTTGGAGAAACCTTTTGTCATTTAGGAGAAATGCAACTTTACTTTAGAAAAACTAAACTGCCAAAAGGATTTTAGCAACTGTCAAATGGAATCATTCAACTTTATTTAAGATAAATGCAACTGTAATGTTGAAATAAGCAACTGCTTAAAGGAATCTTCTAACTGCAAAGAAGAAACATGCAACTTTATATAGGAATCTTCTAACTTTAAAGTGGAAACAAGAAACTGCAAAACGGAAATCAATAAATTTACCCCCCTTTAAGAAAGAAAAAAAATAAAACACCCCGACCCACACCCTCCTCCGACAAAAAAAACTACAGGAAACAGAACTGTAAGTTTAATAGAGCCATGAAGTTTGACATGACTAACGGCGTGACAAGTCCGCCGGTTGCTAACAAGCTGTAAATTTAACTGGCTTTAGCATCTTTCCATCGAAACGGGAAGTGCGTATTTTAACATCGTTAAAAACTTTCGTTTTCAAAAAATAAGTTTAAATTTGTGAAACGGCAGTGTGTAAAAACGCCAGATAAATACACCGCCACTTGTTAGCGGGTATTAATGCTATTGACCGTCATAAGAATGTCTAATAATCATAACGAACTAACAAAACAATAAAACCAATTCTATGAAAAAACAATTACAATTTAAAAAGTTAACTAATAGTGTTATTCTGACTTGGATAATGATGATTATTTTACTTGCAAGTGTCAAAACAAGTCAAGGACAAACAGTGTATCAAACAATCTTCTGGGACAATCACACTTCAGGTTCTAATGTTCCATATTGTCTCTGTGACAGTATAAAATGTGTCCCTCCGGCAGGAGCAACTGGGATTTCCTGGGTTGCTCTACCACCAAAGACATATCATGGAGATACATTGATACTACCGAGTGGATATAATGATAACGTAACTTGTATTTATAATAGTACCAGCAAAATGTTGCAGTTACGACCTACCGCCATCCCAATTTCTCCAAACTTTCCTACAGTAGATACTGTCTGTGGTGTAATAGATTCAATGTTATTAGATGCTAACAACTATAGCCAGTACGGTTTTACTAACTATTCATGGAATAACGGTGCGACAAGCCAAACTATAGCTGTTGCACCACAAAGTGGTGTTCATTGGGTGAATATTTCTAATGTTTGCGGAAGTGTTTCTGATACAATAACGATTGTGAAATACAATCCTAATCATCCTAATTTAGGGCCAGATGTTGTAAAGTGTCAGGGTGATTTTGTTCTTTTAGACCCGGGTACCGGATACAGTAATTATCTTTGGACTCCTGGTAATAGTACAGCAAGTTCTTTAATGTCCACCATAAGTGGAACTTATATTGTACAGACTACCAATGCTGTTGGTGGTTGTGTTGATAGAGACACTATTCAGATAACCTTTCTTATACCCCCGGCACAAGCTATTTGCTACGTAGAGTTCGATACCGCCACCCACAAAAACCGTATTGTATGGGCTGCACCACCGGCCAATGCAGACAGCATAAAAATTTACAGTGAAGTATCCACCAATGTTTACGACATAATAGGCACAGTACCCGCATCACAAACATACTATGTTGATAGCACTTCTAACCCACAGAATGCAAGTAACAGCTATAAAATAGCCGTTTTAGATACCTGTTTCAACGTAGGCAGCAAATCGGATTATCATAAAACAATAACATTACTGAGTGCTTACGACCAGCCCACCAACACTTACGGCTTTTCGTGGAGCGCTTACGAAGGACTTACAGTTCCGAATTATAACATCTACGGCTTAACGGCAAACAATCAGTCTACACTTATCGGAACTGTGCCCGGTAACTCGTTTTTCTACAACTACCCCAGTCCGTCGCCCTTGTTTGTAAAATATTATGTAGCCTTTTTAACACCAACCTGCAGCAGCAAAACTGATTATTTGGTTAAGTCTAATTATGTGGCTTCGGTAACATCGGGTATAAATGAACTGACAATCCCATCATTAAAAGTTTATCCTAACCCTGCCCAAGACATAGTGAGAATTTATGGGTCTTTTGGTGGCACTTTAAGACTTTTGGATATTACAGGGCTTTTAGTTTTAGAACAAGTAAATAAAGATGGTTACATTAACATCTCGACCCTTGCAAAAGGCAGTTACATACTGGAATTGCGTAGCGACAAAGGTATATTAAAGACTAAATTATTTAAAGAGTAAAATAAACAACTACAAGCGGGGTTAAATGCAGGACATAATAAACGGTAGAAAACTAGACACCAGTGCATAACAAACGCTAAAACAGATTGCTGCACGGAGGACAGCAGTCTGTTTTAGCGTCATCCTTTACCTGCCCCTTTAATAAGCAGTATTCTTTATCAATTCTACTATATACAATATAATAAGAATAATGATAAAAATATTACTTTTCAACTCATAGACCGGACGACAATTACAAGAGTTGAATATAAAGGAGAAACAGGGCTGTTTTCCGGCAAACTATTCAGCTTCCCGGATCAGGAATATAATTGTATATTTGTCAATAGAATAAAGACATTGCTTTACAAACCTAGAGCTTATGAAAGATGAAATAATAATATATCAGGAAGATGAACAAACAACAAAGTTGGAAGTTAGAATTGAGGCTGAAACTGTATGGCTGACACAAATGCAAATTGTAAGTCTTTTCGATAGTAGCAAAGCAAATATAAGTGAACATATAAAACATATTTTTCAAACCAAAGAATTGAAAGAACAGTCAACTGTTCGGAAATTCCGAACAGTTCAAATCGAGGGTGGTAGAGAAGTTAACAGGTTTATTGCACATTTCAATCTGGATATGATTATATCAATAGGTTATAGAGTTAATTCTATCAGGGGTACACAGTTCAGAATATGGGCCAACAAAGTAATTAAAGAATATTTACTGAAAGGTTATGCAGTAAACAATAGAATAGAACGACTTGAAGATGAAGTACATGATATTAAAAATAAACTTGGCGAAATAGTCTTTCAAATAAAAACCAATTTGCCTCCAAATGAAGGAATATTCTTTGATGGACAAGTATTTGATGCTTATTTGTTTGTGTCTGATTTAATTAGATCGGCAAAGGAATCTGTTATTCTTATTGATAACTATGTAGATGAAAGTGTATTGTCTCTATTATTAAAGAGAAATAATGGTGTTAAAGTAACTATTTTTACTTCAAATGTTACAAAAGAGTTAACATTGGATTTGAAAAAGCACAATGCACAATATCCGGAAATTGATATTAAAACTTTTACAAAATCACACGACCGTTTTTTAATTATTGACAGACAAATTGTTTATCATATAGGCGCATCATTAAAAGACTTAGGGAAAAAGTGGTTTGCATTTTCTAAGATAGCTTTAGACCCTGATGAAATCATTTTAAGACTAAAATAAAAAACAGCAACAGTATTTTATTAAGAATATAACGTTTGGTAACACGTACCTGCTGCATACGGTTTAGACTCGTTTTTACATATAAGTTTTCTGATGCAAACCGCAAACAGCAAGCGACAGCTGTTATAGGATTTTTTCAACTCTTGCACCGAAACGGCGGTTTCATTTTGCGACATTATTCGTTTCCCCCTTTATGGTGTTAACAATGTGATACCTGTTAAATCCGCTTTCCCGTTTTTCAAAAAAGCATAGGTCAGCTTATCTGCCTTGCATTCTATAAAACGGGTCCGTTTCAAACGCTTGTTTTTAAAGAAAGTGTTTATAAACGTTGAATTCTGGAAAGTTACCCTGGTAAATGAGCAGTTTTCAAAATAACAGTCTTCTAATGTGCCATCGAAAACTATATCGGTAATCTGCGTATCAATAAAAGAAGTGCGATTCCACACTGCATCAGATATTGGGTTGTTCTGGAAGCCACCAGATTTAAACGTCGCTCCGGTAAAATCGGCACCAGAGAAATTGCAGCCCATGATATAGCTCTCTGAAAATTCAGTTTCTTTCAGTGAACAGTCCTTAAATATATTGTTGACTAAGTTAGAACTTTGAATGTGGCTGCTGCTAATGTCGGAATTTGAAAAGTCACAGCTATTAATATTATTGCTTTTTAGAAGAAGACCCGACATCTCTGAACCCATAAACAGGCAGCGTTGCATATTGGAGGAACTGAATTTTTCATGCAGATTTTTCAACCCGGAAAAATCAGCGTCCACCCAGTTTCCGCGTGACATATCCCAGCAAAGTTTTTTTTTCTGCTTTCCGGATGATAATTCAGCCGATTGCTTAACCAAAGACTCATCCGGTGTCAATTCAGTGGATGTAGATTGCATGCTTTCTGAAAAATAGTTAAGGTCTACACCCAGAATTTCAGCGAGACGGTTAAAAGTAATGATGTCCGGCATTGATTCTCCGCGTTCCCACTTTCCTACTGCCTGTGAACTGATGAATAGACGCTCAGCAAGCTGGGCTTGAGAAATATTTATTTTCTTCCGTGCTTCGGCAATTCTATTGCCAATCATTTTAGTATTTAACATAGGTATTATCTTTTAATTTTATTTTTTAGACACAGCAAAGATACTCGTATTCTTTTCCGGAATCAATAAAAAACAGTTACTTTTAGTTGTATCTAAGCTATTTAATGTTGTATTTAACAACCATCAGTAGTATTTATTAATATATTCTTCAATAAAAAATGAATAATGATAATAATATTCCTTTTCAACACAAATATTGGATAGCAATTCCAAGAGTTGAATATAGAGTAAAATGGCTGTCTTCTGGTAAACTATTAAGCTTCCCTGATCTGGTAAGCAACTGCAAAAGAAAACTTCTAACAGCAAACAGTATAAGCCTTCAGTTTTTAAACAATAAAATTTAAGCCTTCCTCTGCACAGAATGTATTTTCAAAAACGCTTCTGGCTTCTTTCAGAAGAGGTTCAAAGGTGGTGTATCGTGCTGAAAAATGCCCTATAATGAGTTTTTTTGCTTTTGCCATTTTTGCTATTGTTGCAGCCTCAAGGGCTGTTGAATGGAATTTCTCTGCAGCTACTTGCTTCAAATCTTCACCAAAAGTAGCCTCATGGTATAATAAGTCTATGTTGTATATTTTCTTTACAACAGACTCATCATAAGCAGTATCAGAGATGTATGCATACATTCTAACCGGTTCTTCGGGGTAAGTGAGCAGTTGTTCGGGAACCATATTGCCTTTTTTATCGATGAATTTTATCCCCTTTTTAATATTTAAAATGTCTGCTATACTTAAACTATAGGCTGCTATAGCCTCTTTATAAATTTTCTTTTCTTTCTTTTTCTCTTTAAAAATAAAACCAAATGTAGGAACGCGGTGTTGCAGCTTCACACTTGAAACAGTAAGTTTTTCATCTTCATAAATGACACCTTCATTATCCTCTTTAAGATAATGAAAGATGATCTTGTATGAGAATGTGGTAGCAGCGGCTTGTTTTTGAATTTCTATAATTTCTTCCAGTGCCTTAGGGCTGTAAATGTGTAAATCGGTTTTTCTACCCAGCAGATGGTATGATGATAGAAGCCCCATCAAGCCTAAGTAATGGTCTCCATGAAGGTGACTAATAAAAATATGATTGATGCGGTTAATTTTAATGTTAAACCTGCGCAGTTGCATTTGGGCACCTTCGCCACAATCAATCAGGAATAACTTATTTTCGTAATGAACAATTTGTGAACTTGTAAACCTGTTTAGCGTGGGTGTGGCAGAGCAGCTACCCAATACGGTTACAGAGAAGTTCATTAATTTTTAATTATCATTTTGTTGTGCAGGAAATTATCTTTTCCAGCAATAGTGTAGAAGTAAATGCCATCTTCAATAGCCAACTTTAAATGATGAATATTTTCCCCGTTGATAGTCTTGATCTGTTCATTATATACAAGCTGTCCAATGCTGTTGTATATATTCAATGTCACATTTTCATTGTCTGAAGCATTGAACTGAATGGTAGTTTCTTTTGTAAATGGGTTGGGATAGTTGAATACTTCCTTCACCTCATCTTTAACAGTCTCTATCCCTACTATATTGGCAATAACTATTTTGTAGTAATTAGCATGGGTATCTGTTAAAGCTGGTGAACTATGGTTTACCCAGTCTTCTAAAGTGATGGTGATAGGATAACTGCCAATTTGTGCAAGTGTTGGCGTTCCTGAAATTAAGACACATCCGGAAGTGCCGCCGTGAATATAACCGTTAGTTGGATTGGTGCTATAGGCAAAGCCAGCGGGGAAGCCTGTTACAGAACCAACACCAATAGAGTCGATGGCAAAAGTTAATCCGAACAGCACTGTATCTGTAGGCACTACTACTGTAATAACAGTATTATAAGCAGTATTAACATAAGCTGTGGGCAATCCTATGGCACTGTCGGGATAAATACCCGAGGTAGAATAATTACCCGGAACACACGGTTGAGCTGAGACTTGAGATGTGAACTGGTAAATTGATAAAATGAATAAGAGTAAAGCTAATTTTTTCATATTTTAATTTTTTAGTTATTAATGAAGTAAAAATACAAAATATTTTGTAAATAAAAAAGTCCCCGACAATTATTAATTGTGAGGACTTTTTTAGAAGTAGGAAATACCTTATTTATTTATTATCATTGATTTTGTCTGGGTATACTTGCCATTTTTAATATTGAACATGTATAGGCCTGAAGGTAAATCTGCTTTAGCAAAACTGAAAGTGTTAAATCCTGCTTTGGCATTAATCTGAGTTTTATAAACTTCAACACCAATCATATTGATAACAGAAAAGTCATAAACTGCATTTTCAGGAGAAGTAATGTTAATATTAGTTGCATCTGAAAAAGGATTAGGATAGCAATGAGATACTTCAAACGAAGGTTTTGAGTTCTCTGTAGTTCCAACAGTAGAGTATTCAAAATAGAGGCTGTCTACCCAAAACAGACTGCCAACTACTCCGGTAGCTTGTATATTAGAAGATGCAATAATAATATTCAAACTGTCAGGAGTATCTGAGTTTTTCCATGTAATATCAAGCTCAAAAGGAGTCCAAACGGTAGCAGCAGTAGAGATAAGCATAATACCTTGTCCAATGGTATCACGTACGCCGGCAATGTTTTCTGATAAACCTAAACCGATAAAACCCGCGTCACCTGCTGCTGGTGAACCTTTATAATAACCTTTTAGTTTACTTGGACGATAAGGAAATTGAATACCTCCAGTAACTGTTGATGGTGGACCAACATGAAAAACGCCAAGTGTAATCATTCCTGGAACTGTGTTTCCTAACAGAGACTTGGTTTCCAGTTTAACTGAATTTAAACCGCTTTGAGGATTTGCAGTTTCATCGGTTATGGTTGTTACTGTCAATCCATATATACTAAAATTAGTTCCATCCCAGCTTGTAGGTTTACCGCTGGTCCAGCTTTCAAAATCGTTGTTTGGGATAGTCTGTGCGAAGGTGAAAGTTACAAATGCTAATGCAAAAAGTGTAGTAAAAAGTTTTTTCATAGATAAAAATTTTTAAGTTAATAATCTTTAATAGGTACAAATTTAAAATTAAATTGGATAATAACAATAAATATTAAATATTTTTTTAATATAGCCCGATTTGAGCCCCTATAGACAATCGGGAAAGCTCAGGATATTTACTGCCAAGATATAAGTAGCTGCTTTTAAAATAGTCACTCATGCGGTAGGATGCAGTAATAATATAGCGGTTAAACCCTATGCGTGCCATGAGACCCCAGTTTAGAGGGTTGTAATATTTAAGCCTTTTTGTATAGGTCTCTACAATATTATCATTAGGCATTTTGTTTTTTGTATAATGCACCAATTTAAAAGTGTATTGCCCAAAAGCACCAATATCGAGAAAGTTACCTATATGATTGCCTCTTTTGCCAAAATTAATACGGTTATATAAACCCAAAGAAATATTATTGAAATTTAATTTCTCTTTATCATTTAACAAGGTGTCAGGCAGAACTTTGGTCTTGGATTGTTTGAGGTTATAGGAATAAAAGCTCCACCATAAATCAGTACCGACAGCATAGTGATTTGTAACTTTCAATTTATAACGGTAACCTATGTCGAAATGAGAAGAATTTCCGTAGTTAATGTCAGCTCCTTTTTCAGCCTTATCAACCATAAAACCATAGGTTAAATAAAAGTGATGATAATTTTTGAGATTAGGTCCTTCAGTTTTTTTTATTGTATCATTATTAACGTTTTGTTCAAGTAAAACTGCCTGAGCACTAGTCGTCAGGGTAATAAGTAGTAAAATTGCAATAACATAATATTTTTTCATGCCTTTATTAGTTTTGATATGTGTTTTGATAGCCTTTGTAACTTACGTTTATCCTTTGCCCTTTTTTAATAGTTTTTAAATCAACTGAAACAGGTTTGTCTGAATGAACCGAAATGACATAATATTTACTCAATGTACCATCTTGATTTTGAATGTTATAGAACAGGATTTTCTCTTTCTTGTCTTTTTCATCAAAAATGCCTGTCGTATCACTTGCTTCGGTTTTGATAACCACATCTAAAATGGCATCATTAGTTATAAAAGAAAATGTTTCCTTAGGTGGTTTAATTTGATTTTTATTAGTGAAGTAGTTTGCTTGCGGTACGCCATAACCATGGGCATAATCGAAGTAGGGGTAAAGATCGGCAGATTTCTCAATTTCTTTGAACAGTGCCATATTGGTCAGCTTCTTATTCATTTGCCATGCGCAGGCTGCAAAACCTGCTATCAGTGGGCACGAGAAAGATGTTCCGCTGGCAGAGGTAAAAGATTCTTTATTGGCAACGAAAGCAGTACCGTATGCACATACATTAGGCTTAAGGCGTTTGTCGGCAGTAGGGCCAAAGGAACTAAAGTTTATTTTATAGTTGGTCTCTGGGTCATAACCGCCCACAGACAGTACACTATCTGCATCAGCAGGAGCACCCATAAATTTCCATGAAGAAGAACCTTCATTACCGGCTGCATTAACTACAAGCATACCCTTTCTGGCAGCCATATTGGCAGCTCTTGTCACAAAAGAAGTCTTGCCGTCCATGTCTTTCTGGAAATAACGCTTGTTGGTATAGCCCAACGAACTGCTGATGATATTTGCTCCATTCTTATCGGCCCATTCTGCTGCTGCCAGCCAGTTCTCTTCTTCTGAAAAGGGTTCACTGTTAGATTTCTCTGTGCGTGCCAGAAGAAATTCTGCTTCAGTTGCTAAGCCTATAGGCGTATCTTTATATTTGCCTGCAATACAAGATAAAGTCATAGCGCCATGAGTCGAGAAAGCGTATACATATTCTCTTTTTTTTACAAAATCCCATGTCTTTAATATCCTGTTAGCCGCCCTTATGTGTGCAAAAGCTTCATGCTTATCAACACCCGGGAAACCGGCATCGAAAACAGCTATTCTGATGCCCCTGCCATTGATATTGTTTTTAATAAAAAGGTCGCCTTTCATACGACTGAGCTGCTCTTTAAGTAAATTCTCATCTATTTTTAATATATTTTCATTTTTACTCTCATATTGTGCTAATTCACTGTAAGTTGCAATGAGTTCAACATTTAAAACAAAAGGCAGATGTGATACATTTTCAACCTGTGAAGGTTTCATATAAACAGCAACAGCATTAAACCAGCGACTCATCTGTGATATGGAATCAGCATAAATCATTGTCGTTTTAACATACGATTCATTTAATGGAAAGTCAGTGTAATCGGACAAAGGGATGTTATTTAACACCCTTCTTTCAATAGCTTTTGCATCAAAATAAGCGTATGGGTCGAAGGTTACGCCATTTTTATCTTTATAAAATACCCAGTATTTGTCTTGTCCATAAGTAATGACATTAATAAACAATATAAATAATGTAATCAGTTGGAATTTATTTTTCATTTGTAACAAGTTAAGAGATAATCTTTAGCTTACCTTTTATGTTCAGTGGAGCATATTAACGAAACAAAAATAAAGTAAAAAATGTGATAAATGGAATTATAAGTTAATAAACTTCAATGTTTTTGAAGTATTCGATTGAATAAAAGTTACGTAAACCATCGAACCTGAGATTTTATTTTTTAATGGAATAAAAAGCACATTTTTCCCTGCGTTGGGGTTGTATTCAAGCCTGTCAATGACTACTCCAAGTGTGTTATATATAACTATGTCAGCTCTGTCTGTTATAGGAAAATTAATAGTCACATCAAATCCATTTTTAGTGCTGCTGTATGAATAGCTGATAATTTCAAATGAGTTTTTTATTTCAGTCAAGGTTGGACTAACAGAAGTAACAAATGATGTGTCAGTACATGTAGCAAGCTCTGTCCCAGACAGATACCTCGATTTGGCAGGATTTATTAATGTGTTGAAAGCATTAGGTGTTCCTATAGGGGGATAATTCTGGTAAACATTCCAAAAATGAGGTTGACCATGATAAAAATAGGAAGTATCATTTAATGATGAAGTTCCGGAGGGTGTTATTGTGCCTTTGATGTTATTGCCATATTGGAAGTGCCCAACGCCCATCAGGACATATAAGCCCATAAGAAAGCCTGTGTTTGTAACTTCGTTGCCCACAAAATTTAAGCTGTCAGTGGCAGGTGCATTATTCATAAATATACCGTACAGTTCAGACCTGTTGCGGAGATAAGTATTGAAGGGTCCGTTTTTGCCGTGCGAGTCGTCAATAACAATATGCTGGCATATATTACCTTCAAATAGGTTGGCATAAGGATAGTTGCCATGCAGAACAATATCTCCTGCAGCGTTAGATGGCAATGAAACATCGGTCCAATAGGGTTCTTTTGAGTAATTGTAAGCGAAAACATTACCGTTGGCACCCGATTGAAGCAACATAGAATGCCTCAGATGCACGAATATGTTGTTCTCTGTCAGACATTCACCGCTGGTAGCATGTACACAAACGCCATACCCCTTGCCTCCGTCACCATAACTGAATGCGTGATGTATAAATGAATTCCTGACAGAAATATTTGATGATTTATTGATTTCAATTTGTGCAAAATTGCACATGTAGCCCTCTACACCTAAGACTTCGCAGTTATAAGCATAATTAAAAAATATATTTGATGTTTGACTGCTTGTACTGTCTAGCCTTTCAATTTTTAAACATTGAACTGAAACAGCAGTTTTAGGGATTATTTTTCTGATCCTCGGGTTAAGTGTGTCCAGATAACCCATTCTTAAAGGAGAAGAAAGGAAAATATTGTATCCGCTTACGGAATCTATTTTAATAATCTGCCCAAGACATTCCATAGCCCATGAGGAGGTCATTTGAAGTGTTCCATCTTGTATTATTTCAGCTAAATCTCCTTTCGTAAAAATCAATGAGTCATCAAGTGTTAACTGAGTAGAATTTTTCTGATAACCACTTATAATGCTTTTGAAGATGCCTGAAGCAGAACCTGAAATATTAATAGAATTATTATTCTCTCCTGAGTTAAATTTAAGTATGGTTGATTCAGCACCACTTCCTTTAAGGATAATACTGTCAGGAAGATTTAAAGTGTTATTGATGAGGTAGGTACCGGCAGGGAAATAAACAATTCCCGGCTTTTCATACAACGAATATATTGCAGAATCAATAGCACTGTAATTATCAGTTATGCCATCACCTACAGCACCAAAGTCGGTCACATTAACGCTATCTGTTATTGAAGTGAAATCAAAATGATTTCCGGCACCACGCCAGTCAACCATACGGTTCTGAGGTATGATCTGAGCACATAATTTTAAGGATAATAAGCTAAGAAAAAGTACAATTCTATACATTATAAATTATTTCCATATTGTGGATCTGTGGCAATTTTCTTTACTAACTCAATCAAATTTAATACTTTATAATTAATATCGGTAATTCTGTGACTAATATAATTAATTAATACTTTGCCACAGATTCACAGATTATTTTAAATACATTTACACAGATTTGCTAATGGCGAACAAGTTCGCCTCAGCAAATTTGATTACAGAATAACTCTTTTTGTTATCAAAGAGTCTTCCCCAAAATTAATTATTAATCCTAAAGGACATCTTGATATTCCTAAATAATTTATTACCCAAGTTATATGCCCTTCGACTATCCCTTTCTTTGATTTGACTTCAAGAATAATTTTGTCGTAAACCACAAAATCTGCAAAAAAATGATGAGGGAGTATTATCCCTTTATATTCTACTTCAAATTTTTTCTCTCGTTGGTAAGGAATATTTTGTTTTTTAAATTCGTATTCAATAGCGTCCTTATAAACAATTTCCAATAACCCTCTGCCCAAAATTTGATGAACATCCATACAAATACCAATTATTTTATAGCTTTCTTTTTGTAAAGGATATTCTCTTTCAGTGTACGTCATAATATGTTTATCTGTGAATCTGTGGCAATTATTTGTGTTATTTAATTGATTTTGAATTTATTATATTTTATTCTGTGGCTGTTACTTTGTATAAGAAAGTTTATTTTAACCCCAGCGATTCTATTATGTTCTCTATTTTAGTATTAAGCACGGCATTAACTTTTTCATAATCGCCCTTATTATTTAATTTCTCTTTAACACTGAAATAAAATTTGATTTTAGGTTCTGTTCCAGAAGGGCGTACAGTAATTTTAGTTTCATCTTCGAGGAAAAACTGCAATACATCTGATTTAGGCAGGTCAATTGGAAGCGATGTACCATTTAAAAGAATCTTTATTGTACTGCTTTGATAGTCTTTTATCATAACTACTTTTGAGTTGTTTATTTCGCGGGGAGGGTTATTTCTGTAATCAAGCATCATCTTGTTTATTTCTTCTGACCCACTCATACCTTTTTTTGTAACAGAGACCAGGTTTTCTTTATAGAAACCATATTTAATAAATATATCAATAAGTATATCATACAATGTCTTATTCTGATTTGCTGCCCATGCTGCTGCTTCGGCAATCATACAACAAGCAATAACAGCATCTTTATCTCTTACAAAATCGCCTATCAGATAGCCGTAACTTTCTTCACCACCAGCGATAAATTTTTTACTGCCTTCATTCCTGAGAATTGCATCAGCAATGTATTTAAAACCAGTCAGGACGTCAAAAATCTTTACATTATAATAATGGGCTATCACTGAAAGTAATTCTGTAGTAACAACAGTTTTAACGATAAACTCTTTGCCTGTAAACAATCCTTTTTCGTGCCAGCTGTTAAGAATATAGTGAATAAGTATTGAGGCAGTCTGGTTGCCATTAAGAAGGACGTACTCACCTTTATCGTTTTTACAGGCAACGCCCACACGGTCTGCATCGGGGTCAGTTGCCATCACCAGGTCTGCATCTACAGCTCTGGCTTTCTCAATAGCCATGGTTAATGCTTTGGCTTCTTCTGGATTAGGAGACTGAACAGTAGGGAAATTACCGTCAGAAATATTCTGCTCTTTAACAGTCATAATACTTTTAAAACCGTATTCACTCAAACATTTAGGTACCAGATGAACTCCTGTCCCATGCAAGGGTGTATATACAATTTTTAGCTTGCTGTTCTTTTCAATAATATTTTTTGATAAAGACAGGGACTTAACTTTATTGATATAAACATCATCAATTTCTTTTCCAATGATGATAATATTTTCAGCCTTCTTATTAAAATTTACATCTTTAAAATCGCCAATTAAATTTACTTCAGCAATAACATTTTTATCATGTGGGGCTATCAATTGACCACCATCCGACCAGTAAACTTTATATCCGTTGTATTCTTTCGGATTGTGGGAGGCTGTAATAACAATACCTGTATGACATTTCAGTTGTCTTACAGCAAAAGACAATAGGGGAGTTGGTCTGATATTTTCAAATAAATATACTTTAATGTTATTAGCAGAAAGTACTTCTGCTGTTATCTGAGCAAAATACCTGCTGTTGTTACGAGTATCGTAAGCAATAGCTGCTTTGATTTCCTTTTCTTTAGGAAATGATTTTTTTAAATAGTTTGCCAAGCCCTGTGTCGCCATGCCAACGGTATATTTATTCATACGGTTAGTGCCTACACCCATTATACCGCGTAAACCACCGGTGCCAAATTCTAAATTCCTGTAAAAAGATTCAGTAAGTTCTGAGATGTCTTTTTCAATAAGGTGTTTAACTTGCTTCTGTGTGTCTGCATCTATGGCATCGTTTAACCATGTCTGTGCTTTTATAATGATGTCGTTGGTCATATTTAGTATGTGTTTATTATTAAAATGATTTTTAATAATAAATAGTCTATACTATAAAACCTTAAAAGAGATTTCAGAACAAGCCTGCTTGCCTGCAGGCAGGGATTTACGACTTTAGATTTATATTTTCAAGTATTTCTAAAATCTTCATTTTTCTAATATCATTCGATAATTAACAAAGAAGGACTTTATATACTGGTACTATTTATTATTTTTCAATTTTGCTATACAGACTTCCAGACTGTCTCTCCAATAGGGTATTTCCTGTTTAAAGGTCTTTTTAAATTTGCTTTTATTAAATACTGAAAACAAGGGACGTCTGGCTTCCTGTTTGTAATCTTTCGTTTCAATAGGATTGATAGTGCATTTAATACCTGCAATGTCAACAATAGCTTTTGCAAAATCATACCATGAGGCAACTCCCTCGTTAGAGAAGTTATATATTTCAGTACTGTTAACTTTTGCTATTTGAGGTAAAGCCTCCATGATAGCTTTTGCCAAATCAGCAGCATAGGTTGGCGTGCCAATCTGGTCGAAAATAACATCTAATATGCCCTTTTCTTTGGCTAATTTTATAATGGTTTTTACAAAATTGTTTCCGAAAGAAGAATATAACCATGAAGAACGTATTATTACACCTTTGCGGGTATTAAAAATAATTTCAATTTCAGATTCGTATTTGCTTTTACCATATATTGACTTAGGGTTAGCTGTATCGTTTTCAGTGTAAGGTTTATAGTTTAGACCTTCAAAAACATAATCGGTTGAGATCTGAACAAGAGAGAATTTATATTTTGAAGACATCTCGGCAAGATTCTTAACGGCATTAGTATTAAGACTGTAAACTTTCTCTTTTTCACTTTCTGCTTTATCAACGGCAGTATAGGCTGCACAATTGATGACAATTTCGGGTTTGTTTTTTTTAATAAATGTTTCTACAGCATCAAACTTACAGATGTCAAGAACATCAATATCTGTAAAAGTAAAATTATAGCCTTTGTACAACGGGGATAACTCCTGTAACTCAGAACCTAACTGACCATTGGCACCGGTTATTAATACATTCATAAATAACGAAATTTAGGGTTAAACAATTTTCTTAAAATATTCAATAGTTTTAATAAGTCCTTCTTCAAGTTGTACTTTGGGTTCCCAGTTAAGAACCTTTTTAGCAAGTTCTATATTGGGCTGTCTTTGTTTGGGGTCGTCTTCAGGAAGTTTATTAAAAACAATCTTCGACTTTGAGTGGGTTAATGCTATGACTTTCTGGGCTAATTCTTTAATGGTAAACTCATTAGGGTTGCCTATATTGATAGGTCCAATGAAGCTATCATCAGTGCCCATCAATCTTATCATGCCTTCAACAAGGTCGTCAACGTAACAGAAACTTCGTGTCTGAGAACCATCGCCATAAATAGTAATATCCTGATTTTGCAAAGCCTGAACAATGAAGTTGGAAACAACCCTGCCATCATTAGGATGCATTTTAGGACCGTAAGTATTAAAAATACGTTGAATTTTTATACGTACACCATTTTGAAGGTGATAATTCATAAAAAGACTTTCTGCACATCGCTTGCCTTCATCATAACAAGAACGGCTTCCTATAGGGTTACAATTGCCCCAGTAACTTTCTGGCTGCGGATGAATTTCAGGGTCACCATAAACTTCGCTTGTAGATGCCTGAAGAACCTTCCCTTTAATACGTTTAGCTAATCCCAACATATTGATGGCACCCATAACAGACGTTTTAATAGTTTTTATGGGATTGTACTGATAATGAATAGGAGAGGCTGGGCAAGCCAGATTGTATATCTCATCAACTTCTACATAAAAAGGCATAGTTACATCGTGCCGTATTAACTCAAAAAAAGGATTTTTAATAAGATGAACAATATTTTCCTTAGAACCTGTAAAAAAATTATCTAAACATATTACATCATTACCATCATCAAGAAGTCTTTCGCAAAGATGAGAGCCAATAAAGCCTGCACCACCTGTAACTAAAATTCTTTTTTTCACAGAAAATATATTTTAAATGTTTATACAATCATTTAGTAACCACACCTATACAGAAATAATCAAAGCCATTTTCTTCCATTTCTTTAGCATCGTAAATATTTCTTCCATCAAACACTACTTTTTTACGCATTAACTTAGCCATCACATTGTAATTCAAAATACGGAAGCTGTTCCATTCAGTAACAAGTAATAAACAGTCAGCGTCAATTAATGCTTCTTCTTTATCATTGGCATAGTTAACTTTATTTCCTATAATATGTTTTGCTTCCACCATAGCCTCTGGGTCATACACAATAATATTGCATCCTGCTTTAACCAGTTTATCAATAAGAACAACAGCAGGGGCTTCTCTCATATCATCAGTTTGAGGTTTGAAAGACAATCCCCAGATGGCAATATTTTTTCCATTGAGATTATTTTTGTAGTACTTTTCCAGTTTGTTGAATAGTACAGACTTCTGGTCGTCATTAACCTCTTCAACAGCTTTGATAACCCTCATTTCGTATCCATATTCAGAAGCTGTTTTAATCAATGCTTTTACATCTTTTGGGAAGCATGAACCACCATAACCGATGCCTGGATAAATAAACTTTGTTCCTATACGGGTGTCACTTCCAATACCTTTGCGTACCATATTTACATTAGCACCTACCAATTCACATAAATTAGCCACATCATTCATAAAACTTATTTTGGTAGCCAGCATAGCATTAGCTGCATATTTAGTCATCTCTGCAGAAGGGATGTCCATAAAAATAACAGGATGTCCATTTAATGTAAAAGGCTTGTAAAGCCTGGTCATTATTTCTTCTGCTTTTACTGATTCAACACCAACAACTATCCTGTCGGGTTTCATAAAGTCGTCGACAGCAGCACCTTCTTTAAGGAATTCAGGATTAGAGGCAACGTCAAAAGGAATGTTTTCTCCTCTTAATGTTAATTGTTCCTGGATAGCTTCTCTTACCTTTTTAGCCGTACCTACAGGAACAGTGCTTTTAGTGACAACGAGCATATAAGATTTCATATATTTCCCTATCTGGGAAGCCACTGTTATTACATGCTTAAGATCGGCACTCCCATCTTCATCGGGTGGCGTACCCACAGCAATGAAAATAACATCGCATGAATCCAGCGTCTCTTTAATATCAGTAGAAAAATTCAATCTCCCTATTTGTACATTTCTTTTAACCATGGCTTCAAGTCCCGGTTCATAAATAGGTATGATACTTTCTTTTAGCTTATTGATTTTTACTTTATCAATATCAACACAGGTTACGTTAGTACCTACTTCAGCTAAACAAGCTCCTGTCACTAATCCTACATAGCCTGTTCCAACAATTGTAATGTCCATAATTTCTTTATTATTTTAATGTTTGCAAAATTAATTAAAAAACCTATTAATTTAAACCTCTTCTTTTGAGTAATGCATCAATTTTGGGTTCTGAACCTCTGAAATTGATGTATAGTTTCATAGGGTCATCGGAAAATCCCTTTTCAAGAATATTTTTTCTGAACGAAAGAGCAGTAGCTGCATCAAATAAACCTTTTTCTTTAAAAGCTTGAAAAGCGTCAGCATCCAATACTTCTGCCCATACATAACTGTAATATCCTGCACAATAATCACCACTAAAAATATGATTATAGTAAGTGCTTTTGTAACGTACAATTATTTCAGGTATTAAGCCTATTTTGTCCATTGATTGTTTCTCAAAGTCAATGGGGCTGATAGTCATAGGCTCGTTAATAGTATGATAATCCATATCTAATAAAGCAGCAGCAATAAATTCAGTTGTAGCAAATCCCTGATTGAAAAGTTTGCTGTTGGTCATCTTTTGTATCAGCTCATCCGGTATCAACTTACCTGTTTCGTAATGCTTGGCAAATAGTTTAAGAACTTCAGGCTCAGATGCCCAGTTCTCCATAATCTGTGAAGGTAATTCTACAAAATCTCTTGGCACATTGGTTCCTGATAAGCTGGGATAGGTGCTGTTAGAAAATAGACCATGCAACGCATGACCAAATTCATGGAAGAAAGTTTCCACTTCGTCCATATTAAGCAATGATGGTTGTTTGTCTGTTGGTTTTGTGAAGTTGCATACAACACTGACAATAGGACTTACATTTTTACCATCTTTCTTATATTGGTCCATGTAGCTGGTCATCCATGCGCCACCTCTTTTGCTGGCACGTGGATAAAAATCAAGATAAATTATTCCTAGGTGTTTGCCATCAGCTTCTTTAACCTCATAGACTTCAACGTCTTTATGATATTTTGGAACGTTATTAAGAGCAGTTAGTGTGATACCGTACATCTTCTGAGCTACAGTGAAAACACCTTGCTTTACATTTTCCAGCTTGAAATATGGTCTTAGTGCTTCTTCATCAAAATCATATTTTTCTTTACGTAATTTCTCTGAATAATAGCGCCAGTCGCATGGCTCTAATTTAAAAGTTTTGCCATCTTTTTTAATCATCTTCTGTAGGTCAGCAGCTTCTTTCTTTGCAACTGCCAACGCAGGTTTCCACACCTGATTTACCAGTTCATATGCTTTCTCGGGTGTCTTTGCCATATTTTCTTCCAGTACGTATGAAGCATAGTTTTTATAACCTAAAAGTTGTGCTTTTTCCAAACGAAGATTTACAATGGATTTAATTATATCGTTATTATTTTTATCATTTTTATTATTGCCTCTTGAAGCATAAGCCAACAGTATTTTCTGTCTTAAGTCCCTGTTGTCTGCATATTGTAAGAAAGGCATCACACTTGAATTCTCCAATGTAAAGAGCCACTGTCCCGTTTTACCATCTTTTTTAGCAGCTTCAGCAGCGCCGTCTTTTAAGCTCTGAGGTAAACCGGCAAGGTCCTGTTCTTTATCTATATACAATTTATATGCGTTGGTTTCAGCAAGTACATTATCTCCGAATTTTAAAGTTAGTTTAGATAATTCGGTATTAATATCCTTTAAACGTGTTTGTTTTTTCTCGTCAAGTGCAGCACCACTTCTGATAAATTTTTTATGGGTTTCTTCTAATAACCTTAGTTGTTCAGCATTTAATTTCTGGCTGTCTTTGTTCTTGTAAATAGTATTGACCTTATCAAAAAGCCCTTTATTGAGCATAATGTTATCAAAATGTTGCGACAACTTAGGCGACACATCCTGTGCTATAGCTTGTAATGAATCACTGGTGTTGGCAGACAAAAGATTGAAAAATACAACACTGACATTATTAAGCAAACGACCGGAGTATTCAAGAGCCTCAATAGTATTTTTAAATGTAGGCGCTTCTTTATTACTTATAATAGCTGTAATCTCTTCATCATGCTTCTTGAAAGCAGTATCGAAAGCAGGTTTGAAATGTTCGTTTTTGATGAGCTCAAAAGGTGGCACATTAAAGGGCGTGTTATACTCATTCAATAAGGGGTTAGTTCCTTCTTTCTGACCTTTTTTTGTTGAACATGATGTTGTCATAATAATCAACGCTATTAAAAATAAACTCAGTTTTTTCATCATTTTTTTGAAATTGTTAGTAATACTTTAATTTTTAAAATGAGATGCAAATATATTCAAATTTTATAAGCATATATCATTAAATTTGTAAGGAAATATAGTTTCACCAAATATTGGTGAATAACATTAAAATGAGGTATTATTATTTATTTTAAAAATGAAAAAGTTTATTTTCTCTTTTTTTACTTTGACTTTTCTAGTAATGTTCTCCACAGCCCAGATTCCGAATTTTAGTTTTGAAAACTGGACCAATATGGGCAGCTATGAAAACCCAGACCAATGGGGTACAATGAATAATACCAGTTCGGCAAGTGGTATTTACACTGCCACGAAAGGCACTCCAGGCAATCCGGGTACTGATTTTTTAAAGCTTACCTCTAAAACTGTAACGTCAAGTGTGTTAAACGGTGTTGCTGTATGTGGGGTGTTGGATACATTAACAATGCAACCCAAATCGGGTTTTGCTTTTAATTTGCGTCCACAAAGTTTTACAGGAAACTGGCAGCACATGATTTTTGGAAGCAGCCAGGGGTCTGTATCTGTTATCCTTACCAAATGGAATAATGTCTCTGGCATTAGAGATACCATTGCAACTGCCAGTAAAACACTAACAGGAATGGCGATGAGCTGGGAAAGTTTTTCAGTAAACTTCACCTACCAAAGTGGTGACTATCCTGACAGTTGCATCATATTTATAAAAGCCAGTGGCTCAAATCCGGCTAATGGCGATTATTTATGGGTGGATAACCTGGCTTTTGCAGGCTCAGTAGCAGGAATAAAAAATAATGCTTCAGTTCCTGACAGCATTTCTATATTCCCGAATCCAAACAGAGGTGATTTTTTTATTCGTTCCAATCAGTTAATGAACGAATCTTTTGAATTAAATATATTTGATATTTCCGGACAAATGGTTTATAAACAAAAAGACAATCTATATTGGTCTAGTGAGCAACATATTAAAGTAGAAAACTTAAATTCAGGAACCTATTTTATTAATATTGTCTCAAAAAATAAAATATTGACTTCAGGATTCGTTATTGAATAAAGAAAAAATCAAATTACCTTATTAAAGTTACACGTCCTGTATATCTGTACAGATGTTTGTCGTGGTCTGCAGTTTTAGTATAATATATAAGCCAGACATATACACCTATAGGTTGATAAATATTGGTTCCTGCTATTTTGCCATCCCAATGTTTGTTAACATCATTAGTTTCAAAAATAAGTTCGCCCCATCGGTTATAAATGTACATCTTGTAGTCGTCCAGATCTAATCCAACGCCCTCTGGGCCGAATGTATCATTAAGTCCGTCGGCATTTGGAGTAAAAGCATTAGGTATATAAATGGTGTATTCGGGATGATAAACAAGCGTTTTATATGTGGAGTCAATACATCCTTTATCGCTTGACACAACTAACAATACAGTGTAAGTATCAGGAGCGCTGTAAGCATGCATAGGAGAATGCTCATAAGATGAGTTCAGATTACCCGAGACAGGATCGCCAAAATTCCAGCTCCAGATAGAATCTCCTGTAGATTGGTTTATAAAATAAATAATTGGATTCTCTATATCTGCAAAAGGGGGATGAAAAGTAAAGTCAGCTATAGGCAATGCATATACATTAACAAAATTGGAATATGTTTTCGAACCTGCACACCCGTGAATTGTTGTTACATCAAGCTTTACATAGTAAGTTCCGGGGTTTTCATACAGATGTGATGGATTTTGAAGTGTGGATGAATTGTTAATACCACTTAGCGGGTCATCAAAGTACCAATGCCATGTGGCTATACTGGGAAGACTTAAATCTGTAAATTCTACTTCAAGAGGCTCACAACCTGATTTATTGGTTGCGTTAAAGTCAACTTCAGGCAATGGATTGACAATAACCGTTATTGAGTCAATGCTTACAGGTGAGCCACAATTATCAGAAGCAGTAACAATATAGTTTGTCGTCTGTGTAGGAGTTACTTGTATGGGAGGTGATTGAACCCCTATATTTTCATTCCATGTATATGTATAGGGACCACCATTACCGCCTGTTGCAACGGCCGTTAGCTGGGTACTGTTATTTAAGCAGATTGCAGAATCTCCGGCATAATAAGCTGTAACACCAACGGGAGGATATACAAAGACTTCAAGAGACTGGGAACTAGTTATACAATTATTACTGTCGGTAACAAATACTGCATAAATAGTTGTTAATGAGGCTGTAAATGTTAAAGTATCGTTATTGCCTAAATTATTACTCCATGTAAAGACGTATGGTTGCACGCCTCCTGTTGCAGAACAGCTTATAGTATAAGATTCTCCTATACAGACTGTATCATTACCGCTTGTAGAAAGTACCAGAAGTGGCGGTTGGGTAATAGTAACGCTTAAAGATGTGTCACATTGATGGTTGTCTGTAATCGTAATGTTGTAAGTACCTGCAGATAGATTTGAAGCGGTCGTATCTGTGCTTACTGAAGGTGACCAGTTGTACGTGTAGGGAGCTGTTCCTCCGCCATTACTTATTGAAATTTCACCGTTAAGACCATTATGACATAACACATCGACAGAAGTGTATGAATAACTCAGTATATCAGGTTGGTTGACAGTAAATGAAGTATCAATCTGGCAGTTGTTACTGTCTTTAATGATTAATGTATAAGTACCAGCGCACAATGTATTCAGTGTGCTCACATTGCCTCCTGTGCCTGGGGGCGACCAGATGTAGTTATAGGGTAGGGTGCCACCGGCAATGATAGCCGCTGCCTGCCCGTCACAACTGTGAAAACACATGGCATCGTTATAACTGAATGTCATGCTTATGCCTGGGGTTCTGTAAGCGCCAGACTATCCTTTGCAGAGCAACCGTTAGCATCAGTTACAATAACGGTATATATTATTCCAGGAGAAAGTCCTGTTGCTGTCTGTGTTATTTGAACAGGCGTTGTATTCCAACTAAAAGCATAAGGGAACAAGCCATTATAGGGATTAGCTGTTATTGTACCATCATTAAAACCTTTACAGGTTATATTCGTGAACGTATGCGTAATCAGAGGGTTATTGTTGACAGTTACAATCACATCGTCAGTATTTGAGCAAGAATTATTATCAGTAACCGTTACAGTATATGTAGTGCTTTGGTTTGGAAATGCAACAGGATTATTGATGTTATCTGAACTTAGAGTTGATGCAGGACTCCACAGATAGGAGATACCTCCTGTGGCATTTAACTGTGTGCTGTCACCATGGCAAAAAGCTGCATTCAGTCCTGCATTAGCTGGTGGTAGTTGGTTTACTTTGACAACTACATTGTCTGTTTGAGAACAGCTATGTATATCTGTAACAGTAACAGTATAGGTTGTCGTAGTTTGGGGAGAGACAACAGTGCTGGCTGTGATAGCATTATTACTCCATATATAGCTGATACCTCCTGTTGCTGTTAATGTCGTACTGTCGCCAAAACATATTGTGTCAGATAAACCAGCATCTGCTACAGGTAAAGGAAGTATTGTTATTTTAACTGTATCTTTCGTTATGCAAGATATCCTGTTTGTAGTAAGTATATAAGTCAGAATAATAGGTGTTGTGCCATTATTAGTGCCAATAAAAACAGGTTGGGCTAGAGATGAATTATTTAATCCAGTTACGGGTTGCCATTGATAAGTATAACCATTAATTGCAGGCATTCCTATATATGATGATTGACCTGAACACAGAGTGGTGTCAGGTCCTGCATCAATAAGGGGAACATTTGTAAATGTCTGATTTGGATTACACACACAGGTATTAAATGTCGTGTCAATATAGATGATTATTTTACATGAATTACCTGCCGTCACATTAAAATGAGATGCAAATGTATTGGTTGAATTGGTGTCAATAAAGGTGTTAAGTGAATCTACCGCTAATAAGATATCAGGGGAAGATAAAATATTATTTCCATCAGTATCATGATAATAGCTGATATAAAGCTTATGATTTGCATTTATAGCTTCACCAACGTTGTTAATAGAATAATTAATGAAGACAGTTTCTCCTGTTGTACCATTGGGTACAGCATATGCAGAAGCGTTCGATAAAGAGAGGAAAGCCTGATAAATATAAATAGGTACCTGAATACTGCCTGTATTTACTTTAATGCCACAACTCTGTCCTAGTAACTGACACAACAAATTCCTTGTACTGAATGTTGTAGCTTCTATTTGTAAGATACCGCAGTTAACTTCTTGTGGGACACTGTAATAGTTTATCTCGAAAATAACACTATCGCCGGGATTTGTAGATACAGGCAGTTGCCAGGCCAGATATTGCTGATTGTTAAGCATGAATACTGTAGGTACAGGGTTTACAGGGGAATTATATACAGGAACGAAAGAATTGGGTACCATAAATACACCTACCGGTAATTTCAATACTATAGAGTCAGTATTACCAAAAAATAAAGGGCCATTATTAATTATTTTGATTTTTAAATTAGTATTGTTGTCAGCACAGGGAGAGACGAATGAGGTGTTTATGTTAATATCTGTATGATAAGGTTCTGTTGCACCTGTAATGGCCAATTGTGAAGACATTGATATTTCTTGACCTGTGTTATATCCGCAATGACTTTGCCCGTGAAAATTGAAACCTATTACACTTCCGGAAGTGTACGCACAATCGGTTATAACCCTGAATGAGATCTTAACAGAGTTATAGTTAGTGTCAAGAATGCCTTTCAGTCCATCCGTGCCAATTTGTGAATTGATGGCAGAGATATCCCACATCCATTGTGTGCCACCTATATTGACCGGATTAGAAATATTTAAGAATGGAGCTCCTTCTGGATAGCTTAGTTGTGAAGACCCGGGGATTATTGTTACCCCAAGTGGCAGAATCACTTTTAATTTAAGATTGTAAGCTGTTCCTAATTGTACATTAATCCCCTCCACAAGATAACCGGTTGTGTCGCAAAGGTCAATTGTAGTCATAGGACTTGTAATATTAGCGATAAGATTAGGTATTTGTGGTGCCAGTGCAAGTAATAGCTTTTTAGTAGTACAGGGATAATCTGCAACGGTTAGTGGATACCCTGCATTGCAGTTCCAACCAGCATATATCATCATCTGACTAGGAAAACATGAAGTATATGTTGCTGTAATCTTAAAATTTCTTGTACTGTTACCTGGTAATACACCTATCTGATATATATTTCCAACAGGGGTTACAGCAACATTATTATCAATATCAAATACACTTAAAATGGTAATACCTGTCGTTTGATCGCCTGCAAACCAAGTGTTTAATGCATTGATATTGGTTGTGTTAGAAAGTGAGATATTCCAGCTGACCTGGTTGTTAAAGGCTAAAACAGAGGGCAGATTAGACTGCAAGAAAATATTTGGACCCTGATAGGTTATAATATCCTGATTAGTAGTATTTGAAGAATTAGGAGTGTTTGAATTTAGTAAATAATTAGTTGTTGCGAAATCCCATAAATAAGCTATATTTGAAGCTGTATTTGGAACGACATTGCATGTGGGAGCTAAAGTAACCTGCAGGGTACCGTAAAAACCATCATCACTCAAAGGAAGTGTACCACCGAAAGTTTCAAAGTAAGGTTCTACATTAAATATAAGTGTGTCAGAGTATTGATTGACAGGTAATAAAGGTATCCATGCAGAAGTACTGCCTGCAACCGTACCGGCAGTTCGTGTCTGATTAAATTGCGCAGAAATAAACTGATATCCAGTAGGTAATATAGTTGTGAGTTTAAATATATGTGCCCAGCTTCTGTATTCGTAAGGAAACAAATTCCCACCTGCATAATTCTGGCAGCAAGGTCCTATACTGAGATAATAATTCTGACTAATAATAACATTATTACATGTGTTTACATTAAAGTTATCAGGTCCCCAATTGGTATAATAATATCCAATAACCGAAAAACGTCCTTCATAATTATTACAAAAAAATCTGTTCTGAACAGAAGGGTTAGGTACATTGCTTAAATAAATATCATTTTTGATATAGCAATCCACAATGGTACCTCCGGGGTTTAAATTAACTTTATATCTTACCCTGAAACTAATTGAATCATCATTATTAAGGCTGAATCCGGAAGGTAAAGAACCATTGGCTATCAACGTAACAGGGCTTAAATCAAAGCTGAATTTTCTGGTAGAACCTGTATTAATTAATGTTGGAGCGCTTATATTGCAATAGAATACATTCCCTGAAGAATGTTGGAAAATTTGGAGATATCCATCTACAAACCCTAATGTATTGCCATTACTTATTGAGGACGATGCATAGAAATAATTCCAGCTTGGGTTATTGATACTTGTTTTGACAGTGCTGTAAAAAAACGTAGTAATAGTATCCCCGAACATAGCTCTGTCCGTTCTAATCTTATTAAAATTTAAAACTGCCGGAGGCACATCAGCCAAGCCATCATTATTATTATCAGGTAACCCATAACTACTTCTGTAGGCATCAAATCCTTTGTTGTTGAGCCCATCACATGTAATCGGGCAAACAACACCTATAGAAATATCCAGACAAGATACAACGACTTCACAGGCGCAACTGCCATCAGGCACAAAAATAGATTTAATATTTAATATGTTATCACCTTCAACACAGCCTGTATTACTGCAGTTGGCTGTTAAGTCAAACTTGACGAGCGCCTGAAATAAATCCCATGGCGGGTTGCTGTTAAAAATAGCTGTTAATGTATTGCCACTGACAGTTACACTGGTAGGATTCCAGAATTGAGTGCCATTAAATCGTTGAATTACAAAATTACCCGCATAGGTTAGGCAGGGTGGTAGGGTAACAACGAATTTCCAAAACCTACCTGTTGTATTAGGATAACTATTACCATAACTCGAGAAAACAAAACTAAAATTCTTTGTTGTTCCGGTAGAAATGTAGGAGGGGGATAAGTTGTTAGCTAACTGACCGTATAAATCACGGTAAGTATAACCCCATGTGTTGGGAATTACATAGGTGTTTTCACAAATACTCTTATATGTACCCTGATAACGCCATCCTGAAAGGACTCTGGTGCCTCCGCATGCATCTGAACAACAATTATAATAGTTCCATTTGATTAATACGGTATCGTGTGAATTGATTACAGGTATATTCAGATATACCCTGCCTTTAGGATTTGCTGAAAGACAATATTGTGATGTGGTAGCAAAAGTCTGTGTTGGCGTTATACTGACAGGTGCTGCAGAATTTACCTTCATAGTAAAGCTGCTGGGGTCTATGTTCGATCTTATGCTATTAGTGTATGTTGTACCTGTCGATTGAAAAATATCTATAAATACATTGTATGCATTACCCAGTCCGTTGTTGATTATCTTTAAACTGGGTTGGTTCGCATGGTTTAACCCAAGGCATGTATTTGGATTGGCTGTTGGTGTAACAACAAGATTCGGTGTGAAATTCGGAAATATTACATTGGCTGTTGATGCAGAACTCTGACATACTTGCCCTTGGCATCCCCATTTTACCTCATAATTTGAAAAAACCGAAACACAGTTTAAAACTTGTATCGTTTCACATATTGTTATGACTTCAGCATTTTCAAAAAGACTGTTATGGTTGCCGATGGTAGCAAAATTAGCACCGCTAAAATTAACAGTTTCAACATTGCCGGATGAATTCCATGCTCCAATTGAAACACTGTTTACTTTAATGCCATTGCCATGAGTATGCGTGAAAGTGAATTGGTTTAATTCTCCAAAACCTCCATTGGTAATTGTTATACAACGCGTAAAGGTGTCTCCAATATTACCTGAATAAGTTTGATTCGATATGGAGATTATTGATAAATTAGGTTGTTTAACAAAATACAAATAACTTGTATTGTTATCATAAGTGCTTATATTGTTGTTGGTAGTGTAATTAACCCTTGATTCGATAGATACTAAATTGCCTTGTGAGATAAAACTAATGAGTTGACAATCAGCTGAAATATTGAATGATATGTTTTTTGTAGCTTGAGTAGCTAAATTAGTTAGTGAAAACTCAGGAACACTTAAATTACTGATATTAAGTTCATTCGCTCCAGTAATTGAACCCGTTACATATGATAAGCCTATAGGCATTGTCACTTTTAATACAACATTTGTCATATTAAAAGGTGATGGGTTAATAACTTGTATGTTTACGTTTTGTGCTGTACCACAAATAGTTATATTATATGGTAACTGTGTATTTACAGTTATCATATTTCCCTGACTAAAAGAAAATGTTGAGAGAGTTACAAATGTGATGAACAGTAATAAAAACTGTTTCATTTATTATTTATTACACTTACTATATATCTTTAATGAGAGCGAATAATTTTCTCTATCATAACTTTATCCCCAAATTCAAATTTAATGAAATACATTCCGGGATTTAAGCCTATTTCTGATGCTCCGATAGTGTAAGTGTAAATACCTTGATTTTGTTTTTCATTCAAAACAACATCTTTAATTCTTTTACCAAGAATATCATATATTCCTACAGTCACAACAAAGTCTTTATTAAGTTGATAACTGATATTAATGTCGTTCTTAAATGGATTCGGAAATACGTTATAGTTGAATAAGGCATTATCATTTTCTTGTACACCTGCCAGGTTATTATCTCCTGCGCAAGAATAAACCCTTTCATTAATATAACATTCTTGTATAAGTTTGGTTTCACCATTCGAATAACGTTGTTCAGTAATAACTACAGATACTAAGGGATATCTTTCATCAGAAGAATACCAGACATATTTGTAAGCATCAACTTCAACAACACTACACTTAGAAATTTGTGTTGAATGTGTGTATTGTTTTACGCGAAGAACATTTTTAATACGGTTACCAGGTAGTATCAGCAGGCCATAAGCATCTGCCTCAACAGAATATCTGCCATAAATATCAATGTTATAGTTTGAACCATATTTGGCATAGCCATTAAATTCACCGTCAAAATAATCTTCATAAATAAATGGATAGGACATCCTTTTAACAGGTCTTTCATAAACCAGATCATAATCTTTTGTGATTGTACCCACCTGCTCATACGATTTTTCGGTCAAATTAAAATAATGATATTTTTCATCTTCAAAAAGAGAAATGTTAGGCGTTAAACTCATCTTGTCAATACCATTTTTATCTGGAATCTGCTGCTTGCTGATGACAGTTTTTGTAAGTGGTGTAAATTTTGAGAAATCCCATACCTTGTCACGTCCGCCATCTCCGGGTTCAAAAAAAGGAATTTGAACAAAATTTATAACATCTCCAGCTATTGGAGCATGTGTGTTAAAATCTATTACTGTTTGAGATTTTACGTTAAATAGTA
>Ga0114951_10000303_pt1 | contig 71244 bp, 85 predicted proteins | sample AM7aDNAmetaG_FD_88677 | JGI IMG/M metagenome (GOLD analysis project Ga0114951, IMG submission 88677) | Freshwater microbial communities from Finland to study Microbial Dark Matter (Phase II) - AM7a DNA metaG | ecosystem: Environmental > Aquatic > Freshwater > Lake | place: Finland: Lake Alinen...
AACTAATGGTGTAACAACAAGTTATGGAAATCAAGTAACTTTCACATCAGGTCCAGTTGGTCCAACTGTTGGAACAACAGTAGCTGTAAATACAATAGGACAAACAACAGCAAGTTCTGGTGGTGCAATTACTTCTGATGGTGGATCATCAATTACAGCAAAAGGTGTGTGTTGGTCTACTTCGTCAGGTCCAACAATTGCAAATTCAAAAACTTCAGATGGAACAGGAACAACATCATTTACAAGTAATTTAACAGGATTAACTGCTGGTACATTATATTATGTTCGTTGTTATGCAACTAATGGTGTAACTACAAATTATGGAACAGAAGTAAGTTTCACAACATCATCAGCTGCAATAACATTAAATATAGTTGCATCAATGGTTAATCAAACATCAACACAAACTATTATTAATTGGTTTGCAAATTTATCATCAGTTGCACCAGCAAATACAGTATTTAATCTTACAGTAACTAATGTATCTGGAAGTGGTACACATTCAGTAGCAGTAAATATTTATGCTGGACAACAAACAAATATATCACTTGAAACTGATATGTATGCACGTTTAGTTGGTTCCAATTATACTGCAACTTGTGTATTATCATCAACTCCATCAGGATATACTCCTGGAACAACTGGGGCATATATAATACCAAAACAATAATCAATAACTTACAGCTCATTATTTATCATTAATTTGGATAAATAAATATGATAAAATACAAATAAATTTCGAATCATATATAATATTTTATAAAAACAATTTAAAAATTAAAATCATGTTAAACTCATTATCAAAATTCAAAACAATTTCCTTAAATGGTGTTGTTGTTGTTTCAGAAAAAGAAACTCAAGTAACAATTACAGATGAAACAATCACATGTAGTAGTCCTGTTGGTACTGAAGGAAATTCATCAATTACTGTTACAATTAACAGAGTAGCTAAAACATTTAACATTAATTACAATAATGTTAAAAATATGGATGCTGCAAATGTAATGTGTGAAGCTATCATTGAAGAACTTGAATTAGTTGTATTGGAAATCGATAGTATTTAATAATTAATTTTTATAATAATTTCAAATAATGGGAACAATAAAAATAAAACGTAAACAAATTCAATATGTTATTGAGGGTTTATCTTTAGTTGTTGGAATGAAAGATTATCGTAAAGGTATTTCTTTGGGACGTGATTCAAGAGTTTTAAAAGATGCTCAATCTGATATTGAAACAGCATTAAATAATTGTAAACCTGATAATTACGATGTTCTTTTGGAAGAATTTCAAGAATTACAAAGAAAAAAAGCAAGTGAATACAATGTTAATGAAGGTGAAATAATAAATGAAAACGGAATTATTTCACATATTTTGCTTAGTTGGGATAAAGCAAAAGAATGGTCTAAAGTTAATACTGAATATAATAAAGAAATTGATAGACTCAGAAATGAAGTTATCGATATTGATGTACATACAGAATTAACAATAGAAGATTTTCCAAAGTGTGCTGTTGATGTTAGAATTGCTGAAGCACTTACTTATTTTTTAATATCAACTTCAGATTAATGTTAATAAAATTACGATTAACAAATATTTGGTTAAAATATCGGTATTTGTTTTTTAAAAAATGGTTGAATAAAGTTGATTTCTTACAAAATAAGGAATTACTTTATTCAACACCTTTTGAATTTCTAACTGATTTCAATATATCCGATAATGTTTTTTATAATGATAATCCAGTTTGGCTTTCAAAAGATTGTGTTAAATTAACAGATCAAGGATTAGAAATTCTTTGTAAAAAAGATTCAGCTACTCATGTTGTGAATGGTGATGTAAGACATACAGATTGGACTTCAGGAATGATAAGTTCCGATTTTAAACTTACAAATGGAATTTGGGTTTTTGAAGCAAAAGTTTGTGATTCATGGCCAGCTATTTGGTTATTGAGAAAAGATCATAATACACCTGGTTTTACTCGTCATCAAATTACTCCTGAAGTTGATTTAATGGAAGTAATTGAAGGAAAATTGAAAACAACAATTCATTATGGTTATTCAGATACTGTTTATCGTACAAAAATGATTGGCACAAGTATTATAAAACCAGATAATGAATTTCATCAATTTGCTGTTGAATTACTTTTAAATGGTTATAATTTTTATTTTGATGGTATTTTAGTATCAAAATATATTAATAATGATCCTGAATTTGTTACTGATTCTCCATGTTATGTTGTTATTAATAATGCAGCAAATTCAACACATAATGGAGATAATTATAATTTGGTTGTTAAATCAATGAAAGTTTATTCCAATTAATAAATTTTAAAAATCAGATTATATTTTGATTTAAAATAGGATAAATAAATTCTAATAAAAATACTCTCAAGATTTTTTATTTTTTCAAATTTTAATAAACATTTTTTTAAACAATTTTATTTATGACACAAGTAAATCAAACGAATGACGCTTTAAGAAATGCGTTCCTTCAAAGTACGGTTACTGAAGACACATCATTTGCTGTAAAAGCAGAAGATTTATCGAATGGTAGTTCTATCGATTTTAAGAAACATTTTTTCGAGCCTCAAGTTGGTAAAACTTACACAATTAAGTTTTTACCTAATCCTGGTGCTGATCCTATTATTCATCGGTCAGCTTACAAAGACCTTCCAGATCCTGAAAGAAAAGGTAAAACTTTTCATTATGTTTCATCTGGTAATGCAAAAACCTGTAAAGCTTTGGAGTTGTTTTTCGAATTAAATCAGCTGAAAACTGCTGGTGATGCTGTTGCTGAAAAGAAAATTGACAAATATTTGTCAAGAACAAATCAGGCAGCTTGTAAAATTGAAATTCTTTCATCTCCGGATATTGAAGAAATTGGAACCGTTCGTATTTTTTCTTTCTCAACTTTTGGTGTTAATGCATCTGTTGCAAATTTGGTTAACAAGAAATTGAATCCAACTGCTGAACAAGTAAAACAAGGATTTGAAAAAGAAGATATTTTCGATATTTTCGAATCTTCAGTTATGAGTCTTGTTTGTACTGAAAATGAATATCCTGTTGCTGGCGGACCTGCTCGTAAAGGACGTGATTTTTCTAAATCTGATTGGTTACCTAAAAAACGTGGTGCTTACATCAAAATGTCTGATGGTACAGAACATACTTTTACGAAAGCTGATCTTGTTGGTGGTGCTATTGCTCCCGGAGCTGAAAAAGCATTCAATGAATTTGTTAGTCTTGTATTGAATGAAGATTATGACATCTACAACTATTTTGCTTACAAAACTGTTGATGATCCACGTAATTCAAAAGACACAAATGATTATTTGAAATCAGTTTTTGCAAAAGTTGATGAAATTACGGAAGTTATTCGTACAAAATCTCTTGCTGAAATTGCCAATTATGGTAAAAAAGAAGCTAAACCTGCCGGTGAAGCTGATGCAAATGGTAAAGTGAATGGAGCTAAAAATATTTTGGCTGATTCAGTACCTACCGAATTGCAAGATTCAGTTTTAAATGCCGGTGCAGAAACAGTTCAGACAAAATCTGATGCTTCTGATCTTGCTTCAAGTATTTTGAACGATTAATACCAAACTATTGCTTCCTTAATTAAAGGCGGATTGGATCACTTCCGATTCGCCTTTATTTGTTTCATTTTCAAATTTTAATCATGAGATTAACTGTTGTACCAGGATCAAATAACAAAACTTATGTAGCAATTCAAGATATTGTTACAAAGGAAGATATGGAATTACATGATGTAATTGGAAAAGTTTTGTCAAGAACTGAATTTAAACCATTTCTTCAAGGTTTCAATAAAACAATATCATTTTCTTATCTTTTTAATGAAATATTTTTTCCTGTTCAATTCTGGGATGATGTTAAAAAACAATTAGAAAAAATATCTTCAACTCCGATAACATTGATCAATGAAGATATGATGTATAATAATGACATAACTCGTGATCATTTTGATGAATTTGTTGAATCATTACAATTACCTGAAGATATTGATACTGTTTCTGAAGATTATGTGTTTCAACAAGATTCAGCATTTTTAGCAATTCAGAATAAAATTGCACGTATTGATGTATCTATGGCTGGAGGTAAAACTTTCATTACCTATATGTATTGTCGTTATTTACATGAATATATAATTCCAAAAAATAAAAAAATATTAATTGTTGTTCCTTCCAAGTTACTTTGTCAACAATTACAAAAAGATTTTGGTCATTATGATAGTAAATATAAACAAAATCCAAAAGAAGAAGGTGAAAGAAGAAAATTAGTTGTCGAAACAATATATTCAGGTGCAACCAAATATTTAGATTCAGATATAATTTGTGGAACTTATCAAAGTTTATGTAATTATGATATTGAATATTTCACAGATTTTAGTGTTGTAATATGTGATGAAGTTCAAGGTGCAAAAGCTTACAGTATTAAAAACGAAATATATACGAAAACTTTAAATGCAGAATACTTTTTTGGTATGTCTGGAACTCATCCAGATTATAAAACATTAGATTATTTACATATTGTGTCAATGTTTGGAAAAGTAGTCGTAACAAAAACTTCAGCTGAATTGATTGATGCTGGTATAATAACACCTGTTAAAATTTCAGCAATAAAAATTAATTATAAAGAAGCTGGTGGATTTGCTCAAGCATTAAAAGATCAAGGAATTTTAGGTACTGAAAAATATGCAATGGAAAAAGAATGGTTCCATTCAAATAAAGATAGGACAAAATTAATTGGTAAATTATTGAACGGAATTAAAGGAAATAGTTTGATAATTGTTGATACAGTAGAATATTGTTCACAATTAAAAGAATATTTGGTTGAATTTTGTCCAGGAATACGTTTTGAAATAATTCATGGAAAAGTCAATAATAGAACCGATATTATTGAAGAAATGAGAATTTCTACTGAATTTGCACTTATTGGAACATATGGAACAATGTCTACAGGAGTTTCAATCAAAAATATTGCAAACATATATTTTCCTGATGGTGGAAAATCTGAAAGAAGAATAAGACAAACTTGTGGTAGAGGAATGAGATTATTTCCTGATAAGGAATTTTGTAACGTTTTTGATTTTCAAGATATGATGCCATGTTGTGCATTTAAAAATCATGCTGCTGAAAGAAATAGAATTTATCGTAAAGAACAATTTCCGATAAAAATAATAAATGTGGAGTTATAATGGAGAAATTTTCCAATTATTTATTTTAATATATAATATGTTATAAATTATTAATCCATTTAAACTAAAAACTCATGAATAGTAATATTTTTATTCAAATTTTAACTGAAAAATATTTAAAAGTTTCTGCAATCAAATTACAAGTAGATGACTTAATTGTTGGAGAATTGGAAGTATTTCTCGATAATAATACAGGATTACTTGATACAGTAAGTCCTTCGCAAGTGGGTAAATTATTATTGGAAACTTCAATTAATTTAACCAATAACAGATTACCAATTCAGATCATTAAAAATGTTTATGATGCTGATGCTGTTAAATTTGCAATTTTAATCAGTAAAAAATCAATTGTATCTGTTCCAGCACTTTATAAAAAACTTTCAAAATTATTTTATGAAGTTATTGCAAATTCAAATCATTATGCACAATTAATTAAATCATCAAATTTAAAAGGTGCAAGAACGAGTGTTATAGCTCCAAAATTTCCTATTGAACTTTTCTGGCTCATACCACTTACAACAAATATTCCTGTCTTATTAAAAACTGACATTGATTCGATTGTTAAACAAAATTGTCAAATAGCTTGGAAACTTGATTCAACAGGTTTTCCATATACTCAAAAATATGATGATTTTAATAATAATATTGAACAGTTCAACAAAGAAAAATACAAACAATTTTTGATTGATTCTTATCAAAAGTTTAATAATCTAAATAATGTCTAAAGAAACAAGTAAAGAAAGTTATGTTGAAACAACTCAACTTTCTGGTAATGAAATGCAACATATTTATGATCAATTATCAATAACTGATGATATGTTATTTGATGTTTCAGAAGAAAATAAATATATTCAAGATTGCATAGAAAATTGTTTTCCAAAAAATTTCTTACAAATTTCTGCAGAAGTCTTACAATCAAATCAAAACTTATTGAATAATAATTTTGTTCAACTTATCAAATACTGCTTAAATAAATCAAAATTCAAAAAAATCGGAATAATTTTTATAGGATTTTGTGATTATTTTAATCTTGATTATCACAAAACTTATTTAGAATTACATGAAAAATTACAAATGTTGATAACAAATAGTACAATTTGTTTATGTGGTAAAGAAAAATTCGAACGTAAAAAAATGCAAAATCGCACAGCTACTGATAAATTAAATATTGTCACATTATTTGATTTGGTTAATAATAAAAAGTAAAAAATGATCAATACAGCAATAAAGTATGATTTTAATCAAATAGAATTTGGTTTACTGGCATTCATTGGTAATTTGGAATTAAAATTACAAAAAATAGTAAGCGAATTACCAACATTTGTATTACAAACAGGTGATACTGGATATTTGATTAATGAAAAATTTGTTTTAACTGAAAACAAAGAAATATATGAAAAAATACCAAGATTTGTAATAAATTTTGATTCTATTCAATATCAATCTGATCAAAATACAAACCAATATAATAAATTTGTATATATGTATGAAGGTGTCAGATATTTGGCATCTGGTAGAAGATTAGCAATTCTAATACCTGTTAACACTGATTTCGTTTCTTCAAATTTTATAAAAGGATTAGAAAATTTTGAAGTTATGAGTACAATTATTGCAAAAGATAATGTATTTACTTATGATTTTCTTGGAAATACATTTGAGGCTGCATATGTTTTTCAAAATCCAGATATAGAAAAACCATCAATGGATTTTGGTGCTGGAACAAGAAATTTTTCAGTAAAAACATCATTCGATTTACAATTGCATCTTTTAGTTCCAAGAATTGAAAGTATTAAATTACTTTCTGAATCTGGATTTGAAGGAATGAAATATGAAGGTATAATTACCGGAGATAATGGACAAAATAAATTTTTAATGGATAATAATCAATAATCAAATGACAAAAACTTATTTATTTTTAGAAAAGTATTTTAACGGAAAAAATAGATTTTGGTATATATTATTTAGTCCGATATTTATGTTATTGGAATTTATGACATATAGATATTTTTGGAAAAAAATAATTTTACCTGAATTGATAACAAAAGATGATATATTCAAATTTCTTGATAAAAATGAATTTGGATTTCATCGTGGAAGACTTATTAAAAAAGATATTCTTGATGATAATGAATTTTATGATTCATTAGATTTAGAACAGGCAAAAGAAGCTATAAAAAAAGAATTTGTTAGTGGTTTAACTGATTTAATAAATGCTCATTCAACATTTGATATTGAAGAATATTTAGTATTGATTGTTACTACTGAATTGAAATTAACTCATAATAAAGGTGAAGTTTATAGAAACAAACTTTATACAGTAACTATTCAATATTGTAGATATTATTATTTACAAAAATGTTCAAAATATTTCTTTTTTTGGACAATAAGTTTTCTTATTTTATGTTGTGGTATTTATTTTGGATTTAAATTCATTCAATAATATCATATATTCAAGGATAAATAAATCAATAAAATTATAAACAAATATAAATCAAATGAATAAAGAACAACAAATTGCTGAAACACAGGAGAAAATTGAAAACATTTTCAATAAACCAACAAATTTCTTCTACGATACTATTGTAAAATACTTATCACAAGACAAAGATCAATTATTATCAGATCTTAAAAATTCCAATAATTCAATGAAAAACAATATTTCATTGAGTCAAAAAGAATTTATTACACTTGGTAGTTTATGTTATATGGTTGGTATTGATTACACAAATCAACCATATCTTCAAGAAAATATTGCTAAAAAAGTTAATGAACGTTTTGCACAATTCGATTATTCTTTTGAATTTATCAATGAATTTATCAATTGTTTAAAAGTTGTTAAGGAATCATTTTTACTTGAAGGAAAAGATTCATTAAGAGCACTTGTTACAAAAGAAGTAAAAGTTGTTACAAATTCAGATAAAGTGGAATCAATTCATGTAATTGAACATAATATGAATTTGTTACGTGCTGAAATTGTAAAGTTATTAAATGCTTGCACATATCGTGTTGGTGTTTCAATTGACATTGATGAATTGAAACAAAAATCAAAATTTACATATTTTGATTATTTGAAAGTTCAAAAAATATTACAGGAAGAAGTTAAAATTCCAGGATCAAAAATTAAAAATTTTATCAAAATACTTCAAAATCCATTATTTCAGATTTTCATTGAAACAGGAATGGATTATTTTGATAAACAAAAATTTGCTGTTGTTTATATTGACAGTATTCTTTCATTAAAGGAATCAGAACAAAAACTACCATATAATGATTTGTTAAATATTCTTGCACCAACACTTTATAATGAAGATGGTGATTGTGTTATTGATTTTGACATAATCAAAGATTGTTATGATCAAAGAATACTGGAAAATTCTAAAAATTCAGATACACCTGTTTCAGATAGTTCGGAATATGTTCCAACATATCCAAAAGATGAAGTAAATGCTTTTATGTCTGCTGATCCAGATAAATTTATTGCACTTTGTTTTCAGGATATTGTTATGCAAAATGTTTTGGATATTCCTAAAATAATGGAAGCAATTGAATGGATTATTAATGATTCAGATTATTCACAACATCTTTACACATATCTTAAATCAGTAATTAAACAATCAGGAAGAACATATGCGAAATTTGTTGAAAATTATGTTATTGATATTGATATTGACAAAAATTGGGTTTATTTGAATGAACTTATTTCATTACTTACTGAAAAAGAAGATTCTTTAAAAATTGAATACAAGGAAGTTGTTGAATTTACATGTAAGGAAATTCCAAAGAGTATTAAATCGAAAATTATTGATTATATCAATAAAACAATTGAATCTGTTGTTCTTGAAAATGATGAACAAAAACAATTTCTTGTTTCTCAGTTGATGGAAAATTCAATTTCAACTTATAATCATATTCAACAAATTGTAACATTAATTGAAACATGCAATATTAATGGTTCAGATGCTTTGAATTATGTTACGCTTTATAAATTCTTACATGAAAATGAAGAAATTGTTGAAGCATTCGAAAAATCATCATCTGTTGCAACATTAGGTAATACAATATCAATTTATCAAATATTCCGTGAATGGTTTACTGTTAATAAAGAAGATGGTGAACAAGTTGCTCCGGAAGCTTAATTTAAAAATATTATTAATTCCAAGAAAATCCCGGAAAATATTTTCGGGATTTTTTTACTTAAATTTTAAAAACATTTTATGAAAAATTCAATTGAAAGATTTAAAAGAATTATTAGATTTTTGGTAACAGTTTCAAGTTCGAGAGAATTTGGTTTTATTTATTGTTTGACAGGTACAATTGGTCAAATTGCACACACATATTTTCTTACAGAATCAATATCATCATTAACAGGTACTTGGAAAGTTGTTCAAGCTGTTATATTATCATTTTTCATTAGTTCTTCGTTACTTTATTTTGTAACAATTGCTGATAATGAACAAACAAAAGAATCAAGAACAATACGTATAGCTGTAAACGTATTTATGATTATCGAAATTTTAATAAATTTTTATTATTATTCGAGACATCTTTTAATAGATGCAAAAGAAGTTCAAATATTTGATTTCATTTTTGCTACAGCTGTTTCATGTTTGATTCCAGTTACTATAAAACTTTATGCTTCATTAATTCGTGCTAAAGAATGGATGATTGAAATGGAAAATGAAGGAAAAGATCCAATAAATATAGAAACATCAATTGATAAAATACAACAATTAATTGATGAAAAATTTACTGAATTTGAATCAAATCAATCACCTGTTCAATTTGATGAAGAAGATATTAGTAATATAGTTTCAAATAAAATTGCTGAATTAAAAAGTTCAATATTATCGGATATTGATGCAGAAGTTGTTAATATTTTTGAGAAAAATCAAAATTTATTTTTGAATCAATTCGAAAATAAATGTAAATTGGTTTTAAAGCAACAATTATCAAATAAAGAACTTGTAGAAAAAACCGATCAATAATATGTAAAATTTATGGATATACAAAATATTCCAAATATATAATAATTATGAATAAAGAAACGACATTACTTGAAAAATACTTTCCTAAAGACTTTGATGGATTAAAACTTCCAACAAGGATAAAACAAGTAATATTGGAAACTCAGAAAAAAGAAGGTTATAGATTACTTATGTATTCCAGCCCAGGAACTGGTAAAACCACAACCTCAAGACTATTAACAATTGGTCCCGAATATGAAACAATGTATTTGTCAGGATCAAATGATTTTAAAATTGATACTTTACGTTCAAAAGTAATGTCATTTGCTTCAGGATTTTCTGTTCTTGGTAAGAAAAAATGTGTTATTATTGATGAGTTTGATGGTGTTCGTAATGATCTTCAAATTGCATTTAAAATAATTCTTGACCAATGTAAAAAGGTTAATTTTATTTTCATAACAAATGAAATTGAAAAAATAAATGAAGCTGTTAGATCACGTTGTACAAATTTAGAATATGATTTTTCTGGTAAAGATTTGGAAGAACAAAAATTAACATTTATTGATTTTGCAATAAATGTTTGTAAAACTGAAAAAATAGTTTTTGATAAAGAAGGAATGAAAGCATTGTTTCAATTAGATTTTCCTGATTTCAGACATTTATTGGTAAATTTACAACTTATTAAAGATGCTAATGAACAGATAACCGCTGCAAATATTAAGAAATTTGCAGAATGTGGAAGACAAAATATTGAACTTTATAATATAATTGAAACACCTGGTATTAATGGTAAAGATTTGTATGAAGAATTAACGAAATTCAAAGGAAAAGAACGTGAATGTTTTCTTTCACTTGGTGAACCATTCTTTAATTATTTGAATAATAAAAATTTATTCGATAAAACATTAGAATCAGCAATTATTGTTTCAAAATATTCTGATTCATTTGTTCAATCAATAAATAAATTCGTGACATTAATGTCTTGTGTTATTGAACTTAAAGCTTTATTTAGATAATCATGGAAGAATTAAAACAACCACCAATCGGATTAGTACCAAAAGAAATTTGGGCAAAAAATATAAGAATTGATAGACACAATTTAATAGTTTCAGCAATAAAACGTTATAATCAAACTGATAAACAAATTCCATCTGAATGGCTTTCAGAATTAATTGAATTAGAAGAATATATAAGACAATTAACACCAAAAGGTTTTGTAGAAACAAAAAAATTTCATTATGAAACAAGAATAATGATAATTCCCAATCATATTTTTGCATTAGAATTACATGCTTTACATTCATTTATGGAAACTATTTTAAATTCTTGGGGTGAAAAAGGATTTTGTATTGTAAATTCAACTATCGGAGATACTAAGGAATTTTTTATAAAATATAGAGATTTATATTATCAAAATAAAGATGTTGTAGTTGAGTATTTTGGATATTTTGAAATGAAATAATTATGGTTTATGTAATGTTGTCGAAAGTAGATTCAGTTATTCAAAAATTAATTATTCGATATGTTAAAGAAAAAATTAAATTTGAAAACATAGAATATAGATTTATCTATAATCCAAAACATATTTTTGAATCAACTCTTGTCAATATTAATAAAGATAAGGATATTGTTTTATGGAATCCAAATGTTGCTGGAGATAATATTTCGGTTGTTAATGAATTTAAAAATAGTGTTGTTATTCTTGAAAAGCAAACATTATTTGTACAAAAAATAAGCGAATTGAATCCGATCAATGAAAACATGGCAATAAACAATGGTTTTTATTTGATTTATATCAATCCAGAAGAAACAGAAATAACAAATAATGAGTGGAAACTTGTTGTACAAGAAGATCAATATTTATTATCAATTCAAAACTTATTGGAATTAATTAGGTTAGATCAAAATAATCTTAAAAATGAACATATTGATATTCCAATAATTTTTGATGATAAAATCAATTTAACAAAAAATCAAATAAATCTGTCAAATAATGACGAAATAGAAATGTTATAATAATGGAAAACAAACATAATTTTTTTATTTGGGGCCTATCAGGTTCTGGTAAAGACACAATCGCAAATCATTTACATGAAAGTTATAATTATTTGAAAATTCGTATTGCCGATACAGTTAAACGAATTATTTGTGAAAAAGAAAATTTAACTTTTGATGAATTAGAGATTAAAAAACGAAATAATCCTGATTTAAGAAAAATGCATAATTTTATTGGTAGATTTCTTGATGATACAAATGGTACAACAAATAGGATTAATCAATTAATTGATGGAACAGCACTTGATTATCAATTTTTTGAAAAAGAATATATTCAAAATGTATCAAAAGTTGCATTTGATTGTAGATCAATTGAATGGTGTGAACAATTCATAAAAGCTGGTTGGACAGGTTTGTTTTTAACACGAACAACACAAGAATTTAAAGATTCCGGACATTTTACAGAAAACAATATTTTTGAAGGAACTTTTCAATTAATGATTGAAAAATATAAAAATAGATCACAATTTATTGTTATTCAGAATCATGATGCATTTAATACAAATCGAAAATTAATTGATTTATATGATAATGAATTTTGTAAATGTTATGCTTCTGATGGTACAGTTGAAAGTTTAACAGATATGATTGATTTGATAATTTTCAATCATGATTTATTCAAAAAAGAATGTAAAGTACCAACAGACCATTGTGAAAAATTTCTTAATCATGGTTTTGCTACTTGTAAATTATGTGAACATTATAAATAATCTATAATAATATGAAAAGAATACTTTTAATTGACGGAAACTACTTGGGAATGCGTGTCTTAGGACAATTAAATATGGCAGATCAGGTGAATTACTTAGAAAGTTCAGCAGAACAACAATCATTCACAAATACATTAAATTCAAGTTTGATTAATTTATATCAAACTTTTAATAATCCTGTTGTTGGTAACTTAGTTGATCAGATTATTTTTTGTAGAGATGGATATTCATGGCGTAAACAAGTTCCACCTCACAGACCATATTATATTAAAGAAACTGATCCAAGACCAATTGGTTATAAAGAAAATCGTGTTGAAACAAAAGAAAAATCAGCAGTAAATTATGATAATTTCAATATGTTGTATAATCAATTTGTTGAATCTATCAAAGATAAAGTGATTGTTTTTGATCCTGCTTGTTTGGAAGGTGATGATTCATTAATGTTGATTGCAAATAAATTCAATGGAAATCCCAATTATGAATTGATAGTTTTTTGTACTGATGGTGATTTAGTACAAATTGTCAAACCTAATTGTATGTTGATGCGAAATATTCGCAGTAAAGAATGTCCAAATGGTGAATTTGTTATTTCACTTAATAAATATGGTGAGGTATTTGAAAATCAACAAGATAAAAGATTAGCTTTTCTTGGAAACACAGTTGATTTAACATATTACAAAAAATTATTTGGAGTTCGTATTGGAGATATGTATGGAAATGCAAAAGTTGAAAGAAAAATAAATCAAGGAATTGATATTGCAACACCATATAAAACAGCATTAATCAAAACTATTTGTGGTGATAAAAAAGACAATATTTTTTCAATTTTATCTTGGGAATCTTCTACAGGAAATATCAATTATAAAATTACTGAAAAACATTTGAATACTGCCTTAAAAATTCATGGTTATTTATTAACAGAATCAAATTGTCAGAAAATACTTTCAGATAAAGATATGTTGATGAAGTTAATGATTTCTTTGAAAAAAGTAACAAAACAAAATGATGTTCCATTAAAAACTATTGCTGAGCATCTCAGACATAATTTGAAATTGATTGTTCTTGCAAAAAGTAATATTCCTGTAGAATATTTGGAAAATTTTGAAAATATTTGGAAAGAAAAAGAAGATATGATTATGAATCAAAACTTTGATATTAATAAATTCAAAGGTATTAAAACTGACAGAAAAGATTCAGCAACAGATGTCTTTCAAAAATCAATTCCTAATATTGAAGATATTTTAAACAGTTAATAATTCTTAATTAAAACAGATAAATAAAATTAAAACAACATGAAAAATCTTGAAGCAAAAGAACACAAACCAGAATCTGATGAAGTTTTGATAAAAAATATATTGGATTATCATGGTTTTAAGAAATTGAACATGTTCAATGATTTCAAAAAATATTTTGATATTGATAATCTTGATGCTGATAAAACACCAAAAATAATGACAGATAAAAATACAATTATTATATTTGATAATCATAAATATAATGAATGTTATTTATTAGATGTTATGAATAAATGGTTTGATCAACATCAATCACATCTTGATATTTTATTATCAACAAATTTATTATATGTTGATTCTCCAATGATGAGAAAAGCATTATTTTGTCCTGCTTTTACTCTTGATGATTATAGTACAATTGAAATACTTGAAAAAGATTTTCTTATGCCAACAATAATGATTATTAATCCTTTTGATAATCAATTTACATATTTTCAGGAAACAATAGTACCATTTGATGCACAACAAATTGATAGTATTTTAACTTGGTTAAATATTGATAAATAAGTATGTCTGAAAATTTTGAAGCATTAAATAACTTTCAAAATAGGTTTTTTACAAATATATTGGAATTTAATGAATATTCGAATTATGAATTTAAACAATTCGGATATAAATTATTGAATAACTTAGCTAAAGGCTATCCAAATCTTGCCAATATATTTCTTAATTTGAAAGGAATAAATTGGAATAGTGCTGAAAGTCCTGCTATTTTAAAAGCTCTTCAAAGAAAGTTTGTTAATGGATTTAATAAAGCAAGAATACCACAATTTGTTTATTTTAAAAATCAAAAAGAAGAAAAAACAAAAACAAAAATAAAAGAATCCAAACATGGATTTATTTTTGATTCTGAAATAAAATCACAAATTTGTAATATAATGTTTATTGATACAAAAACATATGATTATTTGCAATTTGGTGAAAAAATACAATATTTAGGACAACAACTAAATGGTGAATTTCAACAAGTTGAAAAAGCAAAAGTTTCTCGAAAAAAGAAACCAATAAATTTATAAATTACTGTTTTTCTGTTTCAAAAGGGAAAAATTTTCGATAAAATAAATCGAAATTTTTTCCCTTTTTTAGTTTCGTATATAAAATAACGTTTAAAAATAATCAAAATGAATACAAAAATAATTATAGTGATTGTCATAGCTTTGTTACTTGGTTATTCAGTTTATATGACAAATGAATTAATAACTGTTAAAAAAGATCGTACAAGAATTGAAACTAATTTTTTCAATTCACAATTTCATTTAGATTCTATAAAAACAGCTAATGGAACATTGGATTACAGTGTTAAGACATTAGAATTGAAAAAAACTGAATTAGAAAGATTTGATGCTGATATGACAAAAACCATTGAAGATCAAAAAATTAAAATAAAAAATCTTGAAAGTGCTAAGAAAATAGATATACGATATTTGGTTAAAACAGACTCAGTCCAATCAAAGAAAACTTCAGATTCAACATATATAACATCATTTAAAGATAATTGGGTAAATTATTCTCAAAAATTATTAATTAAATGTAAATTGAATAAAATAACTCAAGTTAAAGCTGATTCATTAAAAATAAAAATAAGTGATGAATTATTAATTCTTGATGAAATAAATTATAAAGGTTGGTGGTTTTGGAGAAAAGCTGTTAATATTACAGTGCATATGAAATCATCAATTGATAATCCATATATGAAAATAGATCAAATACAATCATATAAACTTGTAAAATAATTAAATAATGATTGATACTTCAAAAGAATATATACTTTGTTCTGCTATTTCAGATCCAGATCAAGAAGATGTTGCTGGTGATTGTTTGATTTTTTGTGGATTAAGACATCATCATATTTTACATCAAGGAAAATTTGTTTCAAGACAACCTAATCATCAAGGATTTTTAACATCAAAAGGAAGATTTGTAAGTAGAACTGAAGCAAGAGAAATAGCAATTTCTTGTGGACAAGTTACTGAAACAATAAGAACTAAAGAATTGGATAGTTCTGATTTATATAAATAATATAATATGACTGAAACAGCTGAAAAAATAAATAATTCAACAAATAATCTTAATCAAACACTTAGAGCTAAGGAAGTTTATGATCCTCGTATTTTCGATAATGAAAATACAAGTAAATCATTATGGACAAGCAAATCTGTTGAATTAGGTATAAAAGGTTTAGCTGAAGGATTCAAACTTCGTGAAAATCCATTTTTAAAATCACTAAAAGGAACACTTCTTCGTAAGTCAAATTTACCATTTGAATATTCGGAAGAAGAACTCAAAATTCATGAAATTTGCATGAAAAATAAAGAGTTCTTTTGTGATAATTTTGGTAAATTAAAAGATGGTGAAAAAGGTTGGACAAACATTGTTTTAAGACCATATCAAAGAAATTTATTAAAAAGATATACTGAAAATCTTCGTAATATAATAATGTTTCCAAGACAGTCTGGTAAGACAACCACGACCGTTTTGGAAATTGTTCATTTTGCTATATATAACATTGATAAGGATATTGTTGTCATTGCTCAATCAGACAAAGTTGTAAAGGAAATTTTAGCTAAAATTAAAGAAGCATTTGCAGGTTTACCATTTTTTATGCAACCTGGTTTCATAAGCTTTAATAAACAAGGATTTGCATTAGATAATGGTTGTCGTTTATCAATAGGTATTGCTGCTGAGTCAGTTGTTCAGGGATTTGCATTAGATTTCCTTTATATTGATGAGTTTGCTTATATCAAAGCTTCAATGGTTGAAAAGTTTTGGACAAATATTTATCCAACACTTGTTAATAACCCTAAATCAAAATGTATAATAACTTCAACACCAAATGGTAGAAATAAATTCTATCAAATTTGGACAGCTGCAGAAGCTAAATTGAGTAGATTTGTTCCATATAGAATATATTGGCATGATGTTCCTGGACATGATGAAATATTCAAAGCAGAAACTATTGCTGAAATTGGTATTGAAGGTTGGGAAATGGGTTTTGAATGTTCTTTCGATACTCAATTACGTTCAATATTTGGTTCAAGTGTACAAAAAAGACTTAGAGTACAACAACTCAAACATGAACCACTTTGGTCAAGAAATAATCATTCAATTGGAAATGAATTTAATATCGAGTTCATTTCACAAAATGTTGTTAAATATGACTTGAAAAATGATTATTTCTTGATTGGAGCTGACTTAGGTGAAGGATTAGAACAAGATAGCTCTGTTTTGAAAATAAAGAAAATTGATTGGTCAATTGAACATCAGAAATTAACTTATACTTCAATAGGAATATTGAGAGATAATACAATAGCTGTTGATGATTTTGCCATAATGAATATGGATTTATCAAAACATTTTACACCAAGTCATATTCAATTTGTTGTTGAAAATAATACTTATGGTGGTGAATATTTTTTACAAATTGATAGTTTAAAAATAAATAATCCAGAATATGCTTATTTTGAAAATTCTGTTTTTGCTAAATTTCATAGAGAATCGAAAAAAGATTACGAAAGAGGTATAAGATGGAATGGACAAAATAAAAAGCTTGGAGTTAAATCATTTTCAACATTAGTTAGTTCAGATACTCTTATTGAAACACATTCTTTAAGTATTGAAGAATATTTGAATTTCAGTAAACAAAAGAATGGTACATATTCTGCACAATATGGTCATGATGACTTAGTAATGGCAGATGTTTCAATTTCACATTTTATAAAATGTAACAATTTATATTCTGTTGCATTTTTAAACGGAGTTAAAGAAGCTTTAAGATTACGTTATAATGATGAAGATATTGAAATTCGAAGACAAAAGGCAGAAAAATTAAGAAAAGAAAAATCAGTATATACTTACAATGGATTTTCATTGAGAAATCATGATGATCATGTTGAAAAAGATTTTGACAATTTATATTTATTCGGAATGTTAGAATAAAAATTATTTAATATGAAGAGAATCATTATATTATCGTTATTTCTTATATCGATTATTATTTGTCAAGCTCAAAGAGTTGATAAAATAATCAAAATGAAAAAATATACGAGTTATTTCAATTATGATTTAAGAGAACCATTATATGTAAAATATAAATTATATAAAGGTGGTGGTAGTAATATAAGAACAGATTATTTTTTCATAACTGGTGGAATATTTAATTCAGCAACAAGTTCAGATTATAAACTTGGAATTTATGATAAAGGACATTTAGCTAATGCTGAAGATTTTTCATATTCGCAAGAATTACTTTTACAGACATTTTATTATTTTAATTGTGTTCCACAAACACCAAAATTAAATCGTGGAATATGGAAAAAATTTGAATTTGATATTCGTAAACTTAGTCAATCAGATAGTTTATTTATTTTTGCTGGTTCAATTTTTGGAACTAAAAGATTGAACAATATTGCAATACCTGATAAATGTTGGAAAATAGTTTACTCATTATCGAAGAAAAAAATTATATATTGTTTAATTTTTAATAATGATAATAGTAATACATATGAAAATATTACATATGAAAATCTGAAAAAACAAATTAAATATAAAGTTGATTGGTCAACTTCTAACCAAGGATTCTCGAAATAGAAAACACATAAACAGTTATTAATCCGGTATCCACCGATTGTTTCTTGGAAGTGTATAAATTAAATGATTTAAACAATATATATTTTAGATAAGTGTTAAGCATATCCATATATGGTTGAAATTTTATAAAAGTTCTTGAAGGATAGCAAGCATATCCATATATGGTTGAAATTTTTAAAAAGTCTTTGGAAACATCAATAAATTTTTAATTTGCTAATCCATATTATCAGAAAATAAAGGATAAATATATTATTAATTAAAAAATTAAAAAAAATGAAAACACAACAACAATTAGAAGATGAAAAAAATTTAGCTGTTAATGAAATGGTTATTATTGTTGCACATAAAAATATATTCACAGATTTAATGTGTACAAAAATTTTTTCATGTGATTATTTAGAAGAAAAATTGAATAATTTTATTTATTCGCTTTCATTAGAAAATTATTACATGGCAAATTATGAAATATATGTATTGGATATTGAAAACAAAAAAATTGCTTGGTTAGATGGAGAAGATTTTAATGAAAATATGGTTGATAATTTATATTTAGAATCAGGAAATTATCAAAATATTGATGATACTGAAAATATGAATGAATTTGTTAAAGAATTTATTGAAAATAAAGACTGGGATAATGCTTAATAATTTAGGATATACATTAACTGAAATTCTTGAAGCTAAAAAACTTTGGCTTCAAGAATTTAAAAAAGAAGAATTTATTTATCATGTTTCTCAACCAGAATATTTGAATGAAATTAAAGAAAAAGGTTTAGGATTAAAAAAAGATAAATTTGGACCAAAAAATTATTTTTCAATATATATTGAAAAAGAATATTCAGATGATGGTGAAGAAAATTTATTGGTATTTATTTTGGAACCAAAAAAAATAAATTTAAGTTTAATTTATCCTGATCCTGAAGCATTTTTTTTGGAAGATGATTTAAAAAATGAATCAGAAGCAGTTAATATTGGATTATTTGGAGAATTTCATAAACCAATTAGTTATTGGCAAGAAAAAAATATGAATTTAGATTTACTTTATTTATTTGCATTAAAATATTCGGATATATATCATTTTATGTATAATGAAATAATAAAATATAATGATTGTATTGTAAGAATTTATGAAAATGATGAAATTATTGCTGAAAGTAAATATGGTAAAAAAATAATATATTAACTAAAAAAAATATTTAAACATGAAAGCATATTTAAGTCTGGTTTATAATAAAACCAATTATATTGCAAAAATTATTGATCTTGATACAGACATCAATGATTATGCAAAAGATCTAATTACAAAATTAACAGCAACTCATGAAGAATTAAATTTTCTTCTTTTGATTCAACATGACAGTTGTTATTATTATAATATGTTGTCAGGTATTTCAATGCCATGTGAATTGAATAAATTGGAAAACATTGATGTTTCTCCAAATTTTACTCATTATTCAAGAAGTAATACTGCTAAAAGTAATACTTGGAATGATTTTTTAGAAATTGATGTTTTGAACGCTCATCCTGAATTATATCAAATTTTACCAATAAATTCAGAAGAAAAAATTCGTTTGTTTACTGATTTTATTATCAAAACATTAAACATTAATTTTCATCCAGATGATGAATTTAGTGATTATCTTGATAATGATCAAAAAATAACAGATATTTCTGGAAGAGAAATAATTTTTAATTATATCGCATGTGATTTTATGAATCAACAAATTGAAAATTGTTTAACAGTTGGTGGTGATTATATGTATGAATATGGTACAAAAGTACTTCAAGAATTTGGTGAACCATTAACATTTGAAGAACTTGTTGGAAAACATATTTCTATAATTCATGAAGGTGAAGAACCAATTAGTGCTCTTATCAATAGTATTGAATTTAAAGATTTTGATGATAAGAATGGTGGAAATTATGAAATGAATTTTGGTGATGAAGTATCACATGAAACAATTGATATTGATTCGGCATTACTTCAAGAATTAATTGATGAAAAATCAATAATTTATAGTGACACAAATATTGGAGATGTTACAATTCAATTAAATGATGCACCTTGGTTAAATGATGGTGAAGAAGATGCAGATGAAGATGTTGATTATTCTTTTCATGCAATGTTTCCAGAAACAAATCCACTTAATAAAAAAAAAGTTGAGACCGGATTTGATGTAGAAGTTATAAAATACTTTCCAAATGCAGAAGAATTTGATAAATTGTTTGCTGATAAACTACCAGTTTTCAAAACATTAAATCTTGATGTAGATAGTCATCAATATGATGATAATTATGAAATTGTTAAAAGTGTTGCTCAAGAATATTTGACAAAAAAATTCCCAAATGTTAAAGAAAGCAAAGCATCACAATATGATTTCATAACAAAAACAGAAGCTGATATTTCAAGAGATTCAGAATGGGAAAATTTAATGACAGCATGTGGTGATTTAGCTAGTGAATTAGTTCAAAAATATTTACAATATTTGCAACAGGCAAATTTTACTCTTGATCCTGAAATGATTGAAGAGTTATCAAAATTTGAAGGATCATGGCATTTTTTAAGTTCTTTTTGGGAAAAACAATCAAATATATTAAACACAAATTATCCATTAAAACAAAGTTTTGATGAATATACAGTAAAAATAATAAATTGGGTTAATCAAATTACTTCCAATTATTTTTATGAAGATAGAGAAGATATATTTGAAATTGAACCAGAAGATAAAAATATTCCAAACTTATTAAATATTCTAAAAGACAGTATGATTAATATTAATAATCTTTGGAATCAAAAAGAATCAAGTACAACAACACCAATAGCTGATAAATTTAATGAATGGATGCAAATTCAATATCCATTTGAATTAAGTTTTGATGATTTAACACATGATATGACAAAATGGATTGATAATTGTTTAAAATTAATCAGTCAAATAAAAGTAAATTCAAAATCAGTAAATCTTTTAAATTTGGATAGTGCTTCAAAAGATAAATCAACATTAATAAAAGAAATTAAAGAATTTATTGCTGTTGAATCATATTTTGAAGATGATAATGGTGATGAAGAAGATCAAGATGAAGATGATGAATTAGAATTTTCAACAAGAGAAAATGGTGATGTTGGTTCAGAAGAACCAGGATATGAAGATATTGTTGAATCAAAAAGACTTCGTAAAGAACTTCTACAACATTTTCCAAATTATGTAACAACAAGAACAGATGTTGTTGATGAATGGGTTTATGTGTATGTAAAAATTGAATAAAAATAGTTTAAGTATCATCGATAGTAATATGGATCGAAAAGAAAATATTTTTCTTTTCTTTCCATATTTCTTTTATATAAAGGATATAAATATTTGCAAATAATAATTTTTCCAAACACTTTTAATCATTTATAATGGAAGATCAAATTATACAAAATTTTGATGAAAAATATCAAGTTAAATCTGAAATAGATCATGTACTGGATAGACCTGGAACTTGGGTTGGTTCTATTCAATCAGAGTTAATTGATTATCTTTTGTTTCAACCTTCTACAAATAAGATAATACCAATAAAGAATGTTTCACATAATTCAGGTTTATTGAAACTTGTTGATGAAGTTCTTAGTAATGCTGTTGATGAACATCGTAGAAAAGATTCATTATTTAAAGTTACTGAAATTGATGTTCAAGTTTTCACAAGTGGTAGAATTATAATTAAAGATAATGGTGGTATTCCAGTACAAATTCATAAAGGAACCAAATTAATAATTCCTGAGATGATTTTTGGACATTTCAGAACATCATCAAATTATGATGATACACAAGAAAGAGATGTTGTTGGTACAAATGGTTTAGGAGCAAAATTAACCAATATATTTTCAAAATATTTTACAGTTCAAACATGTGATACAAAAAATTCAATATCTGTTGAATGGACAAATAACATGAAAGAATCAAATAAAGATTTGAAAAAATATCCTGGTATTGGATTTTTAATCAAAAAAGAAGATTCGAAAGATATTAATAATCATGGAACACGTATTGAATTTCAAATTGATTTAGATCGTTTTGATCTTGAACAATTAAATTTATCAACAATTCGTATTATTCAAAAACGTTGTATTGATGCTGCAGCAACAAATCCAGGATTAAAAATCAGTTTTTCATCAGATATTGCTGAAGGAAAACTTAATTCAGAATGGATTTTTGATTCATTCAAAGATTATGTGAAATTATATTTAACTCCAGAACAAACTGAACAAATAAGACAATACAAAAATCGTAAAGACGATATTATTTTACTTCCAAGTATTGGATTTAATTTTGGTTTTGTTAATGGTGGTATTTGTTCTGCAGGTACTCACATGAAAAAAATTGAAAAACAAATTGTCGAAAAAATATTGAAATTTTGTGCTGAAGCAGATATGGAATTAATTACTGAAAAAGATATTACAAATAGAATATCTATTTTTGCAAATACTTCCATTCCTAATCCATCATACAATTCACAAACAAAAGAAACATTAACAACAAAAATTGATAAGTATCTTTTAAACATATCTGAAGAATTTCTTAATGCTTTAAAAGATTCAGAAATATTTGAATCACTCAAAGATTACTATACAATCAAATATGCTGAGGAAAAGAAAAAAGAAACAAAGAAGTTAAATGCAACCATAAAAACAACAAAAATTAAAAAGTTGATTATGTCTGCAAATCCAAAAGCAATAAATTCAGAATTATGGCTTTTCGAAGGTGATTCAGCTGCAAATGGATTCAGAAAACATTCAGATAAAATGTATCAATCAGCATATCTTTTACGAGGAAAGATCAAAAATACATTTAATCTTAAAAAATCACAAGTACTTGAAAATCAAGAGCTCAGAGAAGTAATAGCTGCACTTGGAATTTTATTTGATGAACCAAAGAAAAATTTATTGACTTGTAGATTTGCAAAAATCGTTATAGGTTCAGATATGGATCATGATGGTGATCATATCTGTGGTTTATTGATTGCATTTTTTGCGAAACATTTTCCAGAACTTTTCAGAATAAATAAAATTTATAGATCATTAAGTCCTATTGTTGTAGTTTCCAAAAAAGGTCAGAAAAAAGAATATTTTTATACACTTGAAGATTTTGCCAACGAAGAACATAGATTCAAGACTGGTTGGGAAATAATTTATACAAAAGGACTTGGTGGTCTTTGTGACGAAGATTACAGGCAAATGTTACATCAGAAAAAATTAATTCAATTTTCATATGATGAAGCAATGGATTTGGAATCTGTTGTCACATGGTTTGCAAAATCAACAGATCAACGTAAAGCTTTAATTCTTGAAGATTCTGGAGAAGGAGATTCATAATGGAAAATATAATTATTTGTCGAACATGTAGAAAAGTGTCTACATGTAGAGCAGCATCAACAATGTCGGAATATAAGCATCCTGTTCCATGTGTTCATTTTGATAATGAAGAAATTATCAATGCTTTAAAAACATATAATTATATTGAATCAGCTAAAGATTGTTTTCAAATTTACAGTACTGGAATTATTAATAAATGTGAAACATATTTGATTAAGATTGAATGTTTACCAAAAGTTAATGATATTAGAATTGAATCTATTCAATTTGATAAAGAAACAGAAAAATTTGGTTTAAAACCACGTTTTAGTTCTGATAAGTATCAATTATTTTCAATAAATTTTTCACCAATATTTTATTCATTATTTCAAACAGGAATAAGATATATTTCATTAGAAACTGAAAAATCCAACTATGGAAGAATGATGACAATTATTTCAGATAGTATAAATAGAAATTTTAGTTATGAAGATATTTTTGATGGTTCACAACAACAAATAATACTTGAAGCATTATTAAATAAAAAATTTGAAATAAAAACTTATGGAACTTGATATATTCAAAAAAATTAATGAAGGTAAATGTCAAGTAGTTCACTGTAAACGTGAAAAATATGATGTTTATATCGGAAGACCTTCAAAATGGGGAAATCCATTTTCACACATGCCAAATACAATTGCCAAATATAAAGTAAGAACAAGAAATGAAGCAATTGAAGCTTTTGAAAAATGGATTACTGAAGGAGCTGGACAACATTTATTAAAGGATTTGTCTGAATTGAAAGGATTAACACTTGGTTGTTGGTGTAAGCCACAAAGATGTCATGGCGAAATACTTAAGAAATTAGTCGATAATTTAAAATAATACATAATGGATGCAACATTCGTAGTTGATAATAAAGTTGAATTTGTATTGGAAATAGATCCAGTTAGAAAATTATCAGATGATGAAATAATTGATATATTCAAAATTTTTAAAAATCTTGTTGAATCTATTAATGATATTAATCCATCACAAGTTCTTAGAAATGTTAAATTTGAAACTGAACTGAAATTTCGTAAAAACGAATATTTTCATATGTTCAAAGAAAAACTTACAAATCAAGATTTAGAACAACTTGACAAAGCTGAAGGAAAAACATCAACAGCAACAATATCAACACCAACATCATTTGTAAATACAAGTCAAAAACAAGATAAAATACTTGATGATACATTTGTGATGCCATTTGGTAAACATAAAACAAAAACAATTAAACAAATAATAGCTGAAGAAGCGTCATATGTTAAATGGTTAATAGAAGCTGAAGTTTTAAGTAATGGAACATTTGCCGATTATGTACAAGTAGATGTTTATGAAGCTTGTGAACAACAAAAATAATAGTTATGAAAATAAGCAATCAAGAACTATCAGATTTAGAATTTACATATTTTGTTGAATTATGTAAAGATCCAAAATCTTTACAACATTTAATAGAAAAATATAACATAAATGTAAGGGACGAAGTTTACAAATTTTTAGTTGAAACAAAAGATATTGTTAAACCAAAATTTGTTGAAACAAAATTCTTTATTGATCCTGAAGATAATTCCGAAGAAATATTTGAAGATATGTATATGTTGATTGATCAAATTAATAGCGATCTTAAAGAATTAGAAAATTCAAAAAATTCATAAAATGGCATTACAATTATATCATGGTTCAAAATACAATTTTGATAAATTTTCATTTAAAAATTATGGAAAATCAAATGGTTTAGATGCTGGATTTGGTCTGTACTTTTCAGATTCAAAAATAGATGCTTTAACATATGGTGGAATAGTTTATACTTGTATGGTTCAACTTAAAAACAATATTTCAAATGATGTTGTTACTTTTGATAAAAAAATATTAAAAGTTATTTTGGAAAAGCTTATTGAAAAAATTGGAGTAAAAAAATTAAACCTTAATGTTGATGAAAAACAATTGGATAATATACTTGATAATAAAGTTATTGATCTTTTAAAACTTGAATCAGATACAACTATAATATCAAATATAATAGGCGAATTATGCAAAGTTATTGACGGAATTGGAAATATTGTTTTTGGAATATTAGATAAATATGGTTATAATCATACGATTGATCATAATTCACCTGATTTTGCATATATAACACATTACATTATTTACAACATTGATCAAATTCAAATCACAAATAAAGAAATTTTGGATGATAAAAATCATTTCGAAAAAATATAATTTTCACTAAATAATTATAATCATGAATATTTTTGTATTGGATTTAAATCCTGAAAAAGCTGCACAATATCATTGTGATAAACATGTTGTTAAAATGATTTTGGAAACAGCACAAATAATGTCAACAGTTATTCAAAAACAATTTGATACAGAAGATTTTTTGTATAAGTCAACACATCAAAGTCATCCTTGTGTTTTATGGGCAGAAAAATCATATGAAAATCTTATGTGGCTTTATAATTTAGGTATTTCATTATGTAATGAATACACTTATCGTTATGACAAAGTACATAAAACACGAATTATAATTGAACGTTGTTACGATTATATTCAAGATATTTTTTATAATGAAATAGGATTGACAGAATTTTATCAAGCAATGCCTGATGAATATAAAAATTCAGATGTTACAATTGCATATCAAAATTATTATTTGGGAGAAAAAAATTCATTCTTGAATTATACAAAACGAGAAAAACCAAATTGGATAAAATAAATAAAACATAATAATCATGGAAACAAATAAACAAGAATTATTCGATTCAGTTCAAGAATTAGCAAAAGCTTTTGCTAAATTCAATGAACTTTATCAAAATGCATCTGAACAAGATCAAACATTTATTACTAATGAATGGCCATTTGTTGAAGGTCTAGAAGTAGAAACTATTGCAAAAGAAGTTAATATTTGGGCTGAATATCATGATGAATATTTTCATAAGGCAAATGGTATTGAAAAACCAGTATTTTCAGAAGCAGAAAAATCTTGTGAAACTTTCTTTAATATTAAGAAGCATAAATTAATATATGATTCAAATCCAAATTATAAATCAGTTATTGATGAACAATCATATGCAGTTGGTAGAAAATTATATCTTGAAGTAACAGTTGTTGATGGTCAAATGTCAACATATTTGAATAGATGGTTATATGGTAATACTGTACCAGATAAACATATTCCATTTGGTTGTGAATTAAATACAATTCATTTTAATATTCCTGGATCAGATGATTTGAAAAAGAAATTACTTGATTTTTTAAATGAACAATAATTTGTAAATAATCAGTTGATAAATACATTAAATTTAAAAACTTTACAATTATGTCAACACTTAAAACAATTTTCAATCAATTACATATTTTGGATGATATGTATTTGAATCTTAATAAAAATAAATTTGGTTATTTATCAGAAATTTTTGAAAAAGAAATGTCAGCCGAAGATACTTTCGAAGAATTTTTGAAAAATTTACTTGATTATTTTGATGATCTTTGTGATGCAAAAATTTTAGTTTATTCAAAAGAAGATAAAAATAAATTATCAATAGCACTTGGTGATGAATATTCTGATGAATACAAGGCAATTTTTAATGCTTTGAATACTCCGGAAAACAAACAAAAATTTGAAAACTGGATAAATTCTTAAATATAATGACTGAAAACGAATTTCACAAAAAATGGAATAATAAACTTATCAAGATAGGTTTTATTAAACCACGAATATATCCTGAAAAAGGTGCAAATTTTATTTTTCAAGGAATAATTCCAAAAGATGCAAGACTTTGGTTTTTATCAGAAATTAATTATCAATATCAACAAAAAATTGTTGTTGATGGTGGTAATAATATTAAAATGACTCTTAATGATCATGATTTTTCAGTATATTTTGAAATTACTGGACAATTAGCTACTTCACTTGGACAAGGAAATACTGAAATTTGTGAAAGACAAATAAACAAAAATTTCAAAGAATGTCGTGTAGCTTTATTAAATAAAATGTATAACGATGTTATTCTGATTGAAGATATTTCAGAAGAAGAAAGTTATAATAAAAGAATTGAAACTTATTCAACAGAACTTATTGGTAAAGAAATTTCATTGACAAGAGATGGAGAATTTGAAAATAATTTTTTGATAAAATCACTCGAAATGGATGAGGAAGATTTTATCTGTGTTTATCTTGAAAATGAAGAAGAAACAAACTTTGATGATTTTTCAATTTCAGAAGAAGATTTAGAATTATTTATTGAAAATAAAGAAGTTGAATTTCAATATAAGAAGAAAGATGATAAGATTGAAATTTCATTTTATGAAGAAGATTAAAACAATATTTTTTTGATAATTATGTCTGTCCATATTTTCCTATAAAATAGGATATAATTAATAAGATGAAAGTCTTGTTATATTATATCCTGTTTTTATTTAATTCGAAATTTTTAAAACAAAAATACAATGGCAGATAATAAATATGCTGAAGATTCTATTGAAATTCATAAACGAAAAGTAAAATCTTTCCTTGATACTGAAGTTCTTGGTTTTGCTAAATATGTTATTGAAACACGTGCAATGCCAAATATAATGGATGGTTTACGAGTTGGTGCACGTAAAATTTTATTTGCAGCAATAACCGGTGATTTATCAAAAAAGAATTTAATAAAAATGCCTTCATTGATTGGTGATGCAATGAAAATGCATTATAATCATGGTGATTCATCATTGTTAAATACAATTGTTCAACTGTGTTCAACACATATTTACAAATATGCTCCGTTAGAAGCTATTGGGCAAATTGGTTCTTTGAGAGTACCAAAATGTAATACTGCTCCACGTTATTTACATATCAAAACTCGTAAGAGTATGGATTTCTTCAAATTTGATATGGAATTATTAGAACGTTTAACAGATGATGGTGATTTAGTTGAACCAAAATATTTTTTGCCAATTATTCCAATTGCACTTTTAATTAGAACAAATTCACCTGGCTTTGGATTTTCATTCAGAGCATTTTCATATGATTTTGATTCAATTGTTGATAATTGTGTTAAAGCAATAACAACAGGAAGTTGCAATGTTGATTCAGATATAATTCCATTAGTACCATGTGTTGAAGGTATTAAACCAGAAAATATGATTTATAATGGAAATAAAAATTCCTGGTATAATGTTGGAGAATATCGTATTGACGTTGAAAATGATTCTTTGATAATAAATGATTTTCCATATAATATTGCTTTTGACAAATATGAAGAACATTTACAAGAACTTCTTGAAAAGAATTTTATAACTGGATTTTCAAATCTTAGTCAAGATTTGAAAATCACCTATATTGTAAAGTTTGCTCGTGGTAGATTAAAAACATTAACACAAGATCAATGGAAGTTTTTTCAAACAATGAAATTGTATTCAAAAATTCCAAATAATACATTAAGTTGTATTGATCAAGATGGAAAATCAATTTTATTTTTCGATAATCCTTATGAATTGGTTGATTGTTTCGTACGTAAAAGATTAGTGTTTTATCAAGAAAGAAAAACAAAAACTGTCTTTTCAACTAAGAAAGAAATTTTATCTTTGGAAAATAAAATCAAATTTATTGAATTAGTTACAAATGATATATTAATTATTAATAAGCGACCAATATTAGATATTAAAAAAGAATTGGATAATTATCAATTACCATATGAAGTTTTAAAACTGAATATTGAAAAATTAACTCAGGATGAAATTGTTAATATGAAGAACGAAATCATCGAGAAAAAAGTTTATCTTGAATATCTTGAATCAACAACTATTCAGGAAATGTATGTTAGGGATTTAATTGATTTAAAACTCAAATTTTCAACAATACAAAAACCAATCATTTAAATGAAAAAGAATGTTTATCGAATATATGACAATACATTGTTACGTTTTATTGATGATAATCAAGTAGATGCATTTTGTAATGTAAAAGATGAAATTCAACTTGATTCTATTCAATATCTTGAAAATTTTCTTGCAGTAATTAATTCTACTGTTTGGAACTCAGGTATAAATAAAGATAAAATAAATAAGACTTGGAATACATTAGCTTTATTTAGACCTGAAATTGAAATAATAAAAAATTGTTTGAATGTTTCATTAATGTTGAAACAAGGATATTCAAATAAAAATTTATTTGGTATTTTGGTTGTAATTAAATCATCAAAAACAAATGATGTTCTTATTTCAAAAATATTTGAACAAAATGAATTTCATATTACAAATAATAAGGAATTAATTGATGGTAGTTTTTGGTTAGAAGAAGCAACTTTTAAAATACCAAAAATAAATGATATAATGGTTGTTGATATTGTGAATATATTATATTCTGATATTGATGCAAACACCGGATATATTTCAAATTATCCAACTGAATTTATTCCATTAATTGATGAAAAACCAGTACCAGATTATATTCAAACAAAAATTGCTTTTGATATTAATCATTTTTTGAAAATAAATTTAACAACAACCGAAAATAAAACAGTTAAACAATCAATACTTGACTATTTCGAATTAGAAATGGCAAATATTGAAGTTAAACATATTATCAATTATGGTACGGAATTATTGGGATTCAAATCAATTTCAGTAATAAATAATGACGACATTTTTGGACCAATCAATATTGGTTTGAATTTACTTGAATTTTCAACAGAAACAAATGATATTGTTAATATTTTCGTAAGTACTGAAATTCTTGTTGATGAAAAATTGATTGTTAGACAAGCTTCATTAAACACAACATTATTAGAAACAATTAATCCATTGGTTCAAAATATGTTGAGATTTCCTGAAACTGTTTATCCTGTTAATGTTAGTATTGAAAATGTTGTACAAAATACAGTTATTGAAGCTCGTGAATCAGTAAAATTTGTTCCAATTATCCAACCAGTATTTGCTGAATTAATAACTGATGATATTAATTTTAATAATCAAAATATTAAATTCGATAATGTTGTTGCTGATTGTTATTTGTCTATTGGTGATCCAATACAACAAGTAATAGAATCACATAAAACATCTGATAATATATATTATTTTGATTTATCTGAATTAACAAAACCAATAAAAAACACAACATATGAATTACGATATTATGTTGGTAAAATTTTAATTGGTAAAGGAAATTTCTTAATTTAAAAGTAATTTTATTTCGAGTATTTTTTCAATTCATATTACAAAAAATCCGTGGATATATTAAATTATCCACGGATTTTTTATTTAATTTTTTGCTATGTCTAATAACAAAATACTAACAGCTCAGGATATTGACGGTAATAGAAAATCAATCGAAACACAAATTGAAAAAAATATTATCGAGTTCAATAAATTACGAATTAAAAAGAAAATCAAAGAAATTAAAGACATTAGAAAACATGAACAAAAATTAGAATCAGAAACAATAACAGAGTTACTTACAAAAGAAGATATAATCAATTTACGAAATAAGTATTTTACCGATAATGAAACAGCATCATTTAGAGAACAACAAAAAGAACAACTTCAATTAAAAAAGGAAAATTATTTTATAATGCGTCAAACAATTCAGGATTTGAATGAATTGAATGAATTTTCAGCAGAAATAGAAAGAAATAATATTCAAACAATTGATAACTTTTTACCTTTCAATGAAGTTATACAAAAATCAGTAGCAACATCAGGAACATTTCAAAAAATTGAACAAATACGTAAGGACAATATTAATGAATATATTCAATTATACTCTGATAAAAGTTTATCATTCAAGAGTGATCCTATTCAAATTTTGTTGAATATGCGTGAGTTATATTCAATTGATAAAACAATTGATGATATTGATTTATATGAAAAATTTGAAATGGAATCAAACATTGATATGTCAAATAAATTGGCAGATATTTGTTTTCAAAAATATTCTAATAATGAAAAATCAGATAATATTATAAATGAATTTTCAAAAAATATAAATAATCCATTAGAAAAATTCGTTTCAAATCAAATTATTAATAATAAAATGCTTGGTTTACTGTTGTTATCAAGTATGAATAATTCCAGAACATCTTTTATAACCAATAATTCTGTTACATGTTTAAAAACCATGTATTCAACAACAGCAAATAATCAATATATTTACAATACACGTACACTTGGAGAATTATTGTACGAAATAACTAATGATGAAAATCGAGACATTGATAAACAATATAAACAACAAATATATTTAACCTATGATGGAAGTAGACCTTCATCTGAAGAATATTACAAATGGAATGGTTTACAAGTATTTGATATTGACTTGAAATATTGGAATGGAAATTTCGATTTATTAAAAAAGAAAATGTTTGAATATTTACATGATTTCCATTGGTTTCTTTGGATATGTAAATCTGCATCTGGAAAAGGTATTCATATTTATACAAAAGTATCACCACCACATCATGTTTATGTTGATTCAAAAGAAAATGAATATATAAGTAAATATTGGTTCAATGTTAATTATGCACATAAATCATCTGTAATTTATGATATACTTTATCGTTTGAATAAAGATAGATCAAGTAATATAAATTTTCCAAATAATTATTTCAATGAAGATTCAAATTTCTTTGAATTGACAAATAAAGTAATAATTGATGGTGATACAAAACTTATAGGTGTTGATAATACTGTTGCAAGAATAACATCAGGTATTCGTTTAACTTATGATGAAAAACCAATTGTTAATCCAAATTTTTTAGATTTACATGTTGGATTAGGTTTAACACAAACATTAGATGGTCACAATTATCAAAAAACAATTAAAGAAGTTTTATTAAGAGAATCAACATATCATAGCAAATTAATATTGAAAATCAATGTTGATTTGATGGTTGTTAACATAAATGATATAAAAGACAATAAACCGTCAGATATTGATTTAAGTAAATTTATTACTTTAGGTGGTGATATATCAAATTTGTTACCTATTGCTCGTTCAGCTATTAATTACAATATGCGATATAATGTCTGTAATACATTAGCAGCATTATTTGGTAAAGATGGTTTACCAATAGCACATACTTTACTTGATTCCTATGGTTGTAAAAATGTTGGTGAAATAAATTCATTCTATTCTTGTGCAATTAGTAATGGTAAAAAACCTTCTAAATTTGGATTAGATATTCTCAAAAAGAATGGAATAATAAAAACTATCGAACCTGAAGTAAAAGAAATAATAACAAATAACTTTAAAAATACTATTCGCAAAGCAATTGAAAATGCTTTAGATAATAAATTGAATCATCAAAATATTGAATTAGGTGATTATGAATTTCTATCAGATAAAAAAGATATTCTTTTAAATCCTGCTAAAGGCGGAATAACTGGTTCCAAAATAAATATTATATTCTCTCCTCCTGGAACTGGAAAATGTCTTGGAAAAAACACACCAGTTTTAATGTTTGATTGTACAACAAAAATGATACAAGATATTAAAGTTGGTGATAAATTAATGGGATTAAATTCCACACCAAGAACAGTATTATCAACTTGTATTGGACAAGAAGAAATGTTTAGAATTATTCCTGAAAAAGGAGAACCATGGGAATGCAATAAATCACATATTCTTAGTGTTGTTGAATCAGGAATATATAATAGTGATTTTGGTAAAATACCAAACAACTATGATATACAAGATATTAACATATCTAAAATGTTAACATATTCAAAAAATCATAGAAAAAAATTATTTAGAGTTCCATTAAATTTTGAACATAATGATGTATTAATATCACCATATTTTTTAGGTTTATGGTTAGGTGATGGACATTCTTCAAGAACTTCAGTTGCTGTTGGAGATATAGACAAAGATATAACAGTACCATTTTTAAATGCTTATGCTAAAAAATTAGATTGTAAATTAACAAGATATGAAGATTTTAGGGATGGTCATAATGTATCCGAATATTCTATTGTTAGAGATGATAACGTATCAAATAAGTTATTAGATTTAATGAAATATTATGATATTTTAAATAACAAACACATACCAAAAGATTATTTAATTAATGATCGTAAAACCAGATTAATGGTTTTTGCTGGATTAATTGATTCTGATGGTGGAGGAGCTGATGGAACTTATGATTATGTGACAAAATTACCACAGTTAAGAGATGATATAATATTTTTATGTCGTTCACTTGGTTATAATGTTAATTCAAAAGAAAAAATAGTTGATGAAAAAATTTACCATAGAATTTTAATTAGCGGTAATTTTGAAGATGTTCCAGTAAGATTAATAAGGAAAAAATTCAAAAGAAATATAAATAAAAATCCATTAGTTACAGGATTTAAAATTGAATCAATAGGTATTGGTGATTATTATGGATTTGAAATTGATGGTGATAAACGTTTTATGCTTGGTGATTTTACAGTCACACATAATACAGAATTTATTAAAACACTTGCAAGAGACGGAAAACGTATCTTGTTGGTATTGCCATATATATCTGTCATCAAAAATAAAATTGAAACTGACGAAACTATTATGACAATGTTTGATTGTTATTATGGAACAAAAGATATAAAACAAATAGAATATGGAATTAATGCAGTAACAACTTTCGATAAATTCGCAAGATCAAATTATGATAAATTATCAAAAATGTTTGATTTTATATTCATAGATGAATCGCATTTATTGTTTACATCAGCATATCGTATTGAAGCAACAAGTAATGTTATTAAGAAAATCAAAGAATTATTTTTCATATCATCAAATGATCCATTCGCAGCTAAATTGTGTTTATTGACAGGAACTGAAACTGGTGAAAGTTATTTTTTCAGTTCAGTTGCAAATATAATCAGAGTAAATAAGAAATCATTAAATAAAACAATGGAATTTCTTATATGTGATGATTTATTGGATTCAGTAACACGTTTAGCAAGTGAATCATATAATTTACTTTCCGAAGGTTATAGATTATTAATTCCAACCAATAAAGGTGAAATATATTCTGAAAAACTTATCGGAATGATTGAATATTTATTAGGAAGACCATTAAGATATGGTTATTATAAACGTTCAAATACCGAACAAGAAATATGTAAATTAATAAATGATCACAATACTGTTGGTGATTATGAAGTAATTTTTTGTTCAAATTATCTTTCTGTTGGTGTTGATATAAATGACAGAGTTAAATTCGCATCAATATATCTTGGTCCATTTTCAGGTTATGAAATAGAACAATTCAATGCAAGAATTAGAAAATCCGGTATAAAATCAGTATGTTGTATACAAACTCAAAAAGCAGATGGAACAACAAATGATTTATTATTGGAAGAACCAAATTTGTTATTAAGAATTACAGAAGAAGATCGTGACAATTTCATTGATGATAAGGCAATAGCATCTGCCAAACAAGATTTCATTGCACAATATGATCCAGTTTTACATAAAATTGTTACTCCTGGATTTAGTTATTTTAATGGCAAAATTCGTTTTAATCTTGAAGAATATGAATTGATGTCTTTTGAAAATAAGTACAATGAATGTATGCAACACCCAGTTAAAGTTGCAAGAGAACTTAACAAATATGGTTATAAAATTCATGTAAGTACTGAATTTGAAGGATTAGATTTAGTTAAACAAGAAGAATTAAAACAAATTGGTATAAAATCAGCCAAAGATGAAAAATTAAGAAAACATACATTATTGGTTGGAACTTACATAGATTTGGTTCAAAAAAATACTTACATAAATTCAAGTGGACTTGAGTTTAACGATATTATTGGTTGGATTGGAAAACATCCAGATTCTGTTATTGAAGATAGAAGTATTGAAAATTTCGTAAACATAAGATTTGATGTTTTCGCAAGTCCAATAGAAGTTACAGTTAAATCCAAAGAAGCATTAGATTTAATGTACAGACCAGCCAAATATTTAATATCAAAATACTCAGTTACAAAAGCTGTTGATATTATAAATCAATATATTGATGATAACGGAATATTAAAACAAAAATTATTCAAAAGAGCAATAAACTTATTGAAATTAGTTGATTCTTCTGATGCAAATGAATTAACTGAACCAATGACAAATATGTTGGAAAAAATGTATGATTTTGTTGATGATTTCGAACTTAAAAAGGATCATAAAATCAGTTATAATACGTATAATTCAAAAATTGATGAATGGTCAAATAGTTACATAGATCAATTGGGAATCAAAATAAATACAACTTACGGATTTGATAAAATAAAAGATTCCTTATTAGAAATGTTAGCAGATATTGCAACAAAAACAACATCAAAAAACGGTATTAGATTTTCATACAATAAATTGCCTGATCAAGATAGTTCAACAGTTTTAAATCGTAAAAGTGTTGATTCTATGATACAAAGAATGTTTCAAATTACATCTGAAGTAATTCAATCAGATAAAAATGTAAGACAAAAACATATCATATTAGTTGCACAAGACTTTTAAAAAATAATATTATGAAATCATTAGCTGATGATTATGAAGTTCCAGCAAGATGTTATTATTATCTACTTGATTGGAATGAACAAAATAGACATGCTTATATGTTTTTAACTTTTAATAAATCAAGACTTTGTGATTTGATAAATTCAGAATTTTGGCAACTATATGAATTTGCAACAAAAGATGATATGACTAATTTCAAAATTTCATGATTTTATTTTCAACCCATAAAAATTGAAGAAAATAGATATATTAATTTTGTAATTAAATTGATTCCAATGACATTTTTCGAAGAAGCACAAACAAATTCTGATCTTACTGATAAAGAAAAAGTAATTGTCATGCGCAATACTTTTTTACAACAAAAAACACCTGAAAATATAATTACTAATGTTGGTGATTATTTAGCTGAAAATTTTGGTAAAATTGATGGGTTTGAATATAAATGGAATTCTTTAATCACAAGTAATCCACTTTTATTCGAAGATGTTGATTATGTCAGAGTTAGAGCTTTTGTTGATAATTCAATAACTCCGGAAGAAATACAAGCTTATAAAGATGGTAAATTACATGAATTATATGCAACATTAGAAAACATGTTGATTTGTAATTTACAATATTACGATCGTATAATGGCTTTTTGTACTATGGTGTTTTTACATTATGTACGTTTGTCCGATAATGAATTAACATCAGAAGATTTAGATACAATTCCATTTATTATGGAAATGACACCAACTCAAATATGGTGTTGTGCTATGTCAAATCAAAATAGTACAGAATGGGAATTAAATTATGCTTGGAGTATTAATAATACAAATATAATAAAAGTTGTTGAAGATAATAAATCAATTCTTCAAAGCAATTGGATGCTTTTATACAAAAATCCTATATTTGCCAAATTTATTTCGTATTGTTCAATCAGAACAGAAGTTGAAACATATCGGGCAGCATTTAATTGTGATAAAACATCAAATAAAAAATTAGGTCAAGTATGTTCAAAATTCACAAGAACATCAATTGCAATATCTGATGATCAATTATCAACATTAATTGATTACGTTCATGAAATCGACAATGTAAATCAAAAATTATACAATTCATTGTTTGGTTGTTTGAAAAATCTATTTAATGGTGATCATTCACAATTTGCCATTTATATTTTTAATCGTGAATTTTATATTCATAGCTCTAAATTTTCAATGAAAGTAAGTAAAAATGAAAATGGAGTGATAAGTAAAGATTATTTGGCAAATTCATATGAATGTTTTGTTGCTGAAGAATTTTTAGCTGAAAGTATAAAATCCCAATTAGAATGGGCTCGTTATAAATTACCAATCAACTTTGAATATGAAAAACAAATTTTGGTAAGTTTACTAAACGAAATGGTTAAACAAAACTATCGAAATATTTTGTGTATAAAACGAATGAATGAATATGGGATTATATCAAAATTAACTTTTTCAGGTGTATTTAACAACATTTTTATTAATGAAGAATTAATGTTTGATAATCGTTGTATTAAATCAAATAAAGTTTGTTTATCAAAATCAAATGCTGTAAAATATATTGTTGATCGTGGTTATTATCTTTTTGGAACTGAAAAAGATGTTTATGATATAGCTTTAGCTGAAACAATAAATCGTAAACTTTTAACAGCACATTACATAAACTATTGTGTACCAATTTTACAACATATGTTTGAAGTTATTGCACTTCACAACTTATCAAAAAATGATATTATTGATGTTGTTTGTTCTGGAATACTTAATCCAAATAAATTGAACAATCAAAATATAAAATATACAACAATTCGTGGTGGAAATGTTGATTCCAAAAAATTAATGGCAGTTGGACTTGACAAGCAAAACAAAAAGAATGATTTTTCAAAGAAAAGTTATTGGAGAGTAATAGAAAATCAAAATTAAAATTTTATGAGTTATTTAAATTTCGAATATCAATATCTTGAAAGTTTAAAACATATTCTTGCTAATGGTGAAATATCTGATAATCGCACAGGTATTGATACAATATCTGTGCAACATCAATATTTTTACATAAAAGATGTTTATAAGAATTTTCCTATTCTTAAAGGTAAGAAACTTTTTCCTTATATGTCCGTAACTGAAACATTATGGTTTTTACAAGGAAGAACAGATGTTAAATTCCTTAATGATCATGGTGTTTCATACTGGAATAAATGGGTTAATAAAGAAGGAACAATTGGTAAATCATATGGCTATCAATTTCGTAATGGTAGTGATCAATTAACAACTTTATTGAATAATATTATTAAATCACCAAATTCAAGAAGATTAATTTTAAATCTTTGGAATGTTGAAGATTTAAAAGATATGACACTTGAACCATGTGTTTATGATTTTCATTTTCATTGTTCTAAAATTAAGAATTTTCAGTGTTTTATTGATATGCATGTTAAGCAACGTTCAGCTGATATGTTTTTAGGTTTTCCATATGATGCAATGAATGCTGGAATACTTTTATCAATTATTTGTGATTATTTATCATTAATAACAAATACAACATATAAACCAAGAGATATACATTATACAACAGATGATACACATATTTATAAAAATCATTATACACAAGTATATCAATACATAAATAATGTTGAAGAAAATAAATTTAATGTTATCAATCAAGAAACAAAATTAAAATTCAATACATTTAATGATCATATGTTTAACACAATTGATGATTATGTGAAATTTTATCTTGATTCTTTTGATGATAAAAAATATGGTGCCATTGAATTTGATAGAAAATGGAATCATATATATCAAACAATACCAGCTGAAGTTGCAGTATAATTAATTTAAAAATAAAAACGATAAAACATGACACATTATAGAATAATACAAATTGATAAAAATAAGTTCAGAGTTGATATAAAAAGTTATAAATTTTTCAATTTAATTCCGTATTGGAAAACACAAATTGCATATGATTTAGCATTAGGTGTTAAACACTATATTAATTCAAATGTATTGGGTTGTTTAAAATACATAAAAGAAATCAATAGAGAAGTACATCATAAAATAACAATAATATATAATTTTTAACTATTATGAAAATAATTCATTACGCTGACATTCAGGTTAAAAATCGAAACGAAAATTTATTTATATCAACAAATAAAGCTTTAAGACAAATTGAAACAATTATCGAAGAAGAACAAGCAGAAATACTTATTATTGCTGGTGATTTATTCGAATATGCAACACCTAATGAGTCTGAACGAAAATTAATATATAATCATCTTTCAAGATTATTAAATATTAAGACTGTTAAAGAGCTTGTTGTTTTTGCAGGAAATCATGATCTTATCAAAGAAAAGAAACAAATTGATTCCAATATAGGATATAATGCTATTTCTGTATTCTCCGATATGATTGAAGAATTAGATGTCACATTATCATCAAAATTATCATATTTTTCTGAATCTGGAATATATGAATCAAAAGTTACCAAAAACATAAATTACGTTGTTTATTCATTAGAAGACAATGGAACACCTGACATAAGATTAGTTGATCCAGGTAAATTAAATATTTGTCTTTTTCATGCAATGTTGAAGGAATATGTTGATTCTGTAAAATTACCATTAAGAAAAGATGTAATAGATTCACTTGTATCTATTGAATCATTTCCATTTGGTAGTTTAATAACAGCTGGTGATATTCATAAAAATCTTACTTTTGAAGGTTTGAATGATCAAGTTTTTATTTATCCAGGTTCACCAATTCAACACACACATTCAGAAGGTAATTATATAACTTTTGGTAATGAAGTTGAACTTAAACAAGCTGAATTTAAAGTTCTAAAGCAATATGTTTTCGATGATATGAAGGAAATTACCTTATTATCTGATATAAAAGTTGAAGAACTTCTGATAGACGAATTTATCGTTTATAATACAATTACACTTGATCCAAAAATTCCTTATGAAATAATAAAACATCATTTAGAAAATACTAATCAAATAGCTTTTGGTATTGAACAAACATTCATTAAAGTAAAATCAGCAACAGTATTCATTTCAAATGAAATGGAATTATTCAATTTACTTAATGATTGTGCTAAACGTCGTTCAGCTAAACGTTGTAGGATTGAATTTGAATATGATAAGTTTCAACAAAATGATACTTCATCTTCTGATAATAAAATAATTCAAGAAATTATTGAAGAAAAATCACTTGAATTAAAACAAAACAACAAAGAAAGTAATGAAGATCAAATTTTATCATCTGAAAATATTGATGATTTAATTCTGAATACAGAACAACTCAATAAATTATTTTCCTCAACATTAGATAATTTATTGGAAAATACTAAAAATGTTTTTGATTCAGATGTTACTGAAGATTCTGTGAAAGAAAGAATCATGTCATTATTTGCAGAAGAACTTCAAAACACAACAGAAAAATCATCCAAAAGATATTACATAACATTGGAAGGAATTGAAACCAATGGATTTATGACTTTGGCAGCAAATAGAATTGATTTAGCTATTCCAGGAATGATACGTATTTTAGGTACTAATGGAATTGGAAAAACAACTCTTTACAATATGATTCGTTGGAATATACTTGGTGAAGTATTTTCCGGTATGTCTAAAACACAAGTAGTTAAGAACAATTTGATTGTTTTCAATAAAAATCAAATTGAAAACGATTGTGTATTGACAAGATTAAATTGTAATATCAATGAATTAAAAATTATCGTAACTCGTAGCGTTGTTCGTAAATGGAAAAACAATACAACAAATGAACAAAAAGCTTCACTTGGTTGGAAAGAATATGTTTCAGGAATAGATCGTGATTTTAAAATTCAAGTTTTCAAGAAAGATGGAAAAGAACAAGTATTAACCGGTGAACAAGCAGAAAAGAGTATTCAAATATGGTTTGGTAAATCAATTGAAAACCTATTATTTTTGAATGCTGCTAAAATTGAAAACATTTTACGTTTACCATCTGAAAAATTAAATGAATTAATTCTTAATTTCATTGGAGTTGATTATCTTCAAAAATTAGAGTTAAATCTTGATCAAGTTAAACAAGATTTAGCATTAACAAAACCAAAAAAGAATAAAGAAACAATTCAAACAGAATTAATTGATTTAAACATCTTTATTGATAAGGAATTAAAAACTTCTGATGAAACAAAAATTCAATTAAAGTTAGCTGAAGCATCACATGAATTAACAACAAAAAATTGTGATGATTTTAATAACAAGTTATTGGAAATTGGAAATATTCCTGAACAAATAAAAAATACTAAACAAGAATTAGCTGATGTTGAAATATTTTTCGATACTTTTATAGAAAAAACTGTTAAAGAATCAATCATATTTAACGAAGTAAAACCTATTTTAAATCAGCATTTGATTGATCTTGGCAATTCAATGATTGAAAAATATAAGGATAAAATATCGGATTTTGAAAAACAAAAACGTAAACTTTTACCTGAAATTCAAGAATTTATTATTTCTGATTTAGCACCATATTTGAATAATATTAATAATAACATTGATGGTAAAATTTCATTCATAAATTCAAATATAGAAGCTGCTAAGAAAGTTATTTCTTCAGAATATCTTAAAGTTCTTGAATCGATTGAATTAACATTGGATGCATTAAAACAAAGAAAAAATGATAAGGAATATGAATTTCTTAATTGGAAATCACAAAAACGAGAATTTTTAGAAAAAATAATCGAAGCACAACAAGAAATTGAATCAGGTGTTTGTGAAAAATGTAAAAGAAAATTTGATGAAAATTTCGATGTTCATAAAGATCAATTACTTGTAAATATTGAATTATATAAATCAAAAATTGAAGAATTAAATCCACTTATTGCACCTGAAGCTGATTTTAAAATAAAGGTTGATCAAGCAATTAAAGATTATGAAAATAATAAAACTTTGACAATACAAGAAAATGAATTAATTTTTCAGAAATTACCAAACAAATATGAATCTGAAAGAAATTCAATTGAAATTTGTCAAAGTAATATTCGTGAATTTTTGAAAAATATTGAATTTTATAAAATTGAAAGAGAAAAATTCAATAAAGCTGAAAAGATTCAATATGGAGATTATTCTGTACTTGATAAAATTCCTGATAATTCCGATTTGAATTTATTAGTCAATAAACATAAGACATTGATTATAAAATCAGAAAGTTATTCACAATCAATTATTGATAATAATAAATTTATTGAAACTGAAAAAGAATTGATTCAAACTGAATCAACAACTTATAATACTTCAATAACAAAATATCAAGAACTTCTCGATATTAATATTTTAGAAAATAAGAAAATTGCTGATTATAATCTTACTGTTGATGAACATAACAAATCCAAACTTATCAAAGAAAATGATAAATTAAGACTTGAAATTTCATTACATAATCTTGACAAATTATTGATTGAATATGAAAAGTTCAAACAATTATATCTTATGTCAAAATTAAGATTGGATGAAATATCGAAAGATGTTAAAGAATTAAATTCAGAAATAAATACTTGCGAGTTGAAAATATTGAATTTTTCAAATCAACGAAAAATAATTGAAAAAGAATATACTGATCTACTTTTGTATTTGAAAAATAATATTGTTTGGACAATTTATTCGAAACTTATCAAAAATAATTTCAAAGAGATTGTATTTGAATATTATCGCAATTATCTTAATAATACTCTCAATTATCTTTTGTCAGATGTTAATTTTAAACTTTTTTGGAATAAAGATTCAGAACTTTATCATATTGAAATCAAAAATGGTTCAGTAAGTTATCAACCTGTTCAACAAAGTTCTGGAATGGAAACATGTTTTCTTGGATTAAGTCTTATTTATACTATGTGTTTATTGAATGTTAAAAATTCTGTGTCACATATATTTATTGATGAAATTTCAGGAACACTCAACAAAGGAAAAGAACTCACATATAATGCAGCAAATTATCAGGAACTTCTTGTCTTGATTTTGTCAAAATTCAAATCAAAATCAGTATTCATAATAGACCATAATATTGAAAATATGTTTGAAACTTTATCTTATGAAGTTCAACCAGGTATTGATGGTTCAAAATATGTGATAATTTAATATTAAAAAATACCGAGTCTTATTAACTCGGTATTTTTTTCATTCCATATTTTACAATAAAAAAGGATAAACATTTTATCATTAATTTAATTATTTCGAAATTTTTATGGAAATTTTATCAAAAATATTCAGACCAATATTTGATTCAATAATTTATATTTTTGCAATGACTATAGCAATAATTTTCATTATTGGAAGAATGATTAAATTACTGAGACATCATATACTATTTGGAATAATAATTTATTTGTTATGGTACTTTAAAATTTATTTGATAATTTATTTGATAATATCATTAACATTAAGAATATACTAAACAATTTACTTTTAACCAAAATTATTAAAATGGCTGAGCAGAAATTTAATGATGAACTTTTAAAGTTCTTTAAAGGTGATGAATTAGCGGCATTTATCTGGGAAGATAAATATATGTTGGGAGATGAGAAAAGTCCTTTGGATATGTTCAAACGACATGCAAAAGAAATTGCAGATACAGAACATAAAAGATTAACTTCAATTCTTGCAAATAATGAAGATACTCATGGAAAGATAAAACTTTTATCAGATTATGGTTATAAAAGATATGGTAATTTATTATCTGAATGGTCTGATGATGAAATGCATGAAGATTTAAGAGAATTTTTTGAAAAACTTTGTAATTTTGATAATATTTGTCTTGGTGGTTCAATGCAACAAGGTATTGGAAATCATGAATTTTTCTCATCATTATCAAATTGTTTTGTACTTGGACAACCCTGGGATTCTTATTCAGGCATAAATAAGAAAGCAGATGAAGGAACACAATTAATGAAACGTCGTGGTGGTATTGGAATTGATTTAAGTTCAATACGACCATTTGGTGCTCCAGTTCACAACCAATCAGGATGGTCATCTGGTCCAGTTTTATTTGCTGATCGTTATTCAGATATTACAAAAGAAGTTGCACAATATGGAAGACGTGGTGCACTCATGTTATCAATGCATGTTAATCATCCAAATTCAATTGATTTTGCTCGTAGAAAACAAGATTTGACAAAACTAACTGGAGCAAACATTTCAATAAATTTTTCTGATGAATTTATGAGAGCTGTTGATAATGACACTGAATATATTCAAAGTTTTCCATGTGATTGGAGACCAACAGATGTTGATTTGGAAGGATTTACATTGGAATTAAATAAACTTGTTAGAATTGGTGACAAGCATTTTGTTCAAAGAATTAATGCAAAAGAATATTGGACAGAAATTAGTTTAATGGCTTGGACAACAGCCGAACCTGGTTTATTGTTTGAAGGAAATTGGTATCGTGGTGGTACTGATGGTTGTTATCCACAATATAAACCAGTAACAACAAATCCATGCAGTGAAATTCCAATGCAACCTTATGATGCTTGTCGTTTAGTTGCAGGAAATATATATAATTTGATTGACAATCCATTTACACCAAAAGCTAAATTAAATACGAATAGAGCATATCGTTTATTTTATGAACAAATGACAACCGGAGATATTTTGGTTGATTTGGAATTTGAATATATTGATAGAATTATTGGAAAAATAAATTTTGATGATGATCCACAAGATTTGAAAGATTCTGAAATTGGTCTTTGGAATAAAATAAAAGAAACAGCACAAAAAGGAAGACGTTGTGGTTGTGGTTTCACTGGACTTGGAGATATGTTGGCTTCATTAGGATTGGCATATTATTCGCCTAAAGTTATTGAAAATTTATTTCAATTGAAACTCGAAGCTGAATTAGATGCCACCACAGATATGGCAATTCTTTATGGTGCATTTGATGGTTTTTCATCAGTTATCGAAAATAATGCAACTGACATTGATTTCTTCAATATTATTAAACAATTTTATCCTGAAAAATGGAATAAAATGATGAAATATGGTCGTAGGAATGTATCTTGGTCAACTGCAGCTCCTAATGGAACAGGTGGAATAATGTGTCAAGTTACTTCCGGTATCGAACCAATGTTTTTACCATATTACAAAAGAAGAAAGAAATGTATTTCGGATAATGAAAGAGTAGATCATATTGATCCATCTGATGGTCAAAAATTTACCGAATATATGGTAATGCATCCAAAATTCATTGAATGGTTTCAGATAACTGGTGATCCAAGAATGCAATATGGTGGTGCAAAACAATTACTTGAAAATTCTACTGAAGATGAAATAAGAAGAGTATATGAAAAATCTCCTTGGTTTGGCAGTATTGCTAATGATTTAAATTGGCATCAAAGAGTTGAAATTCAATCAATTGTACAAAAGTATACAACACATGCAATTTCATCAACAATAAATTTACCAAAAGATTGTGAAAAAGATTTGATTGGTAAAATTTATATGCAAAGTTGGAAAGTCGGATTAAAAGGAAACACAGTATATCGTGATGGTTCTCGTGCTGGTATTTTGACTTCAAATGAACAAAATATTGTTAAAGAATCAGATTCATTGGTATTTAAACGTCCAAAAAGAATACCAGCTCATTATCATACAATTAAATATAAGAATAAAACTTATTCAGTAATAATTGGATTTGATACACGAGTATTTGATTTGAAAATTGGTTTTACAAAACCTTATGAAATTTTTATTGTTTCAGAAGTACCTAATTTACCTGAAAATCTTGATGATATGTCAGATAAAATTATTGGTGAACTTGTCAAGGAAGATAAAAACTGGTATAATTTTGAATCTGAAACATTTATTCTTAAAGAAGTTTCTGACTGTGAACATGATGAAAAAATGATTTCAATAATGTTGTCAGGATTATTCAGAAACAATACTCCACTACCTTCTGCAATTAAAATTCTTGAAAAAACAAAACCAATTGCAGGTACTTTCACTCATCGTTTGATTAAAATATTAACCAAATATGTTTCAAATGGTGAAGAATCTGGTGATCTTTGTCCAAATTGTGGAACAAAATTACGTTATGAGAACGGGTGCTCCATCTGTTTAACTTGCGGAAATACTAAATGTTAGCGAATTTGGTATAAACTAAAAATTAATGCTTATGAGAAAATTAATTTGGTTTGGAATATTTTTTACCATAATTTTTTTACCTATTAGAACATTGAATTTACTTGGACTTGTAAATAAACAATTATATATACAAGTTCATAAAACAGACTGGGATTATTTAACAGAATCAATAATTCAAGTTGAAAGTGAAGGAAAAGATAATGCAATAAATAGTAAAAATCATCAATATGTTGGGTGTTTACAAATATCACCTATTTTCGTAAGAGAAGCAAATAGACTTTCAGAAAATAAAGTTTATTTTTTACGAGATAGATTTGATAGAATAAAATCACTGGAAATGTTCAACATAGTTCAAGATTATTATAATCCTGAGAAAAATCTTTCAAAAGCAATTAAAATTCACAATCCAACAGCATCTAAAAATTATGGTAAAAAAATAATGGTTAAGTTTAATGAATTAAAAATGAGTATTGATTCATTAGTTGTAAAAGTAATAATTTACAAAATGAGGATGGGGGGACGTATTGGAAGATACGTCCCCCCATAATTGTTATATGGAAGTGGATATAAATTAAATAAAGTATAATTTCAATAATAATCATATGTAACATGGCAAAAAATTTTTTACAAACAGAAGAACAATTCATAAAACTTGTGAAAGGAATTGCACTTAAATCTTCAGCAAATAAAAGACAAGTTGGTGCTTTAATTCACACAAAACAAAACTCATTAATTGAAGGATATAATCGAAATCCATCAAATGATAAGTTTTTTACTAATGAAATTTGTGAAAATTCAAAAGGTGAAACTTTCGATACAGTTATTCATGCTGAAGAAGATGCAATTTTCACAGCATTTTTACAACATGAAAATTTACTTGATGCAACTCTGTATTGTACATTTACCCCTTGTATTAATTGTTCTCGTATGATTGTTCGTTCAGGTATTAGTAGATTAGTTTACATTAATGAACATAAAACAAATTTTAAAACACCTGGAGTTGAAGAAGGAGTTTCACCACAAGAATATTTGGAATCATATGGTATTGAAGTTATCAAATATATTGAACCAAAAAAACACAGAATAGCATTGATTTATCATTCAGCTGATCCTGATGGTTTAATGTCAGCTTATCTTTTAGCAGCAATTTATCAACCATTAGCATCTGAAACACATATTATTCCATCATTAATTCCATCCAATTATCGTGATAATGAAGATTGGTTATTTGAAGAATATGATGAATATGTTTTTGGTGATATTACACCACCACTTTCCTGGATTAAAGAAAATTATCATAAAATATATAATGAACATCTTCCAGTTAAAATTTATGATCATCATGAAAATCGTTGTACTGAGATGTTTAAAGTTTATCCCGAATTATTTAAATTGAAAAGTTTTCAATATACATATGATAATACTTGTTCAGGAGCAAAAATCATTCACAATAATTTATCAAAAGATTTTATTTTTTTAAATGATAATGCTTTAAGTATGATGATTAATTTAATTTCAGATTATGATTTATGGAAATTTGATCAAAAAAATTATGAAATAAATCAAAAAGAAATTGTTCTTGCTTTTAATGAATTTTTATTTCATAATTTAAATTTTGATGATTTTTTCAAAATAATTTCAGATATTTTAAATTTTGATGTAAATATTTACGGTCATGGATCAAATTATCAAAATGCACTTTTAAAAGGACAACAATATATTGAAAATACAAAATCAGAAAATAAACGCATTATATCAATGGGTAAATTTGTTGGAAGAAATTTTATTTTTAATGGTTATCCGAATTATTGGATTACTGAACAAATAAAAGAAATTTATCCTGATTTTAATATTAATAATTTAGGATATTTGGTTGGTTTTAATATCAACATATCAAAAGATACTGTTTCATTTTCAATACGATCATATAAAAATAAATTAAATTGTGTAATTGTTGCACAAAAATTTGGTGGAAATGGTCATAAAGATGCTGCTGGTTTTAAATCAACATTTATCGATGCTGCTGAAATTCTTCAAAATCCTGAAAAATTATTTGATACACTTATAGTATCATAAAAATTATTTTATCTGTCAATCCATATTATATTGTATTTTTGGATATATAGATTATAATTAATCACTAATATTCCAATTAATTTAAAAATTATTCTTATGTCGTTACCAGAACAAAAAACATCAGTTGTTAAAAAACCTATAAAGGTTGTTAAAAGATCTGAAATCAATGAGAATGAGCAAAAGCTTAAAAGATTTGATCATGATTTCAGTAAATTTCCTGAACAAAAGAAGATTTGGGATCCAAATCCAAAATTAACCGAAAAAGCTTACAAAATTATTTGTCAGGCTTGGTTAAAAGATGATAAATCACGAAATTTTGTGAAACATCTTATTGCTGCTTTTTTCCCAATAAATTCATTTGATAAAATTCTTAATGCTGGTGATGAAGAATTAAAATGTGCTATTTTGGGTATTAAACTTACAGGTATTGGAAATATTAGTACTGGAATTACTGAGTTCAACATGGCAAAAATGATGGCAGATGCTCATGCAACAATAGAAGAACGTAAACAATATACTGAAGAAGAAGTCCAAAAGCTTGAAACAATTCGTGATTCATTACCTATTGAAATTCGCGAAGGACGATTTGCATGGTGTTCCGATAGATCAGATAAATTATTATCGAATGAAGCTCTCACAGCTTTTCGTATTTTTGTTGAAACAGTTGCTTTTATTCCAGAATTTGAAAAAGAATTTACCTTTCTTATTAAGAAAATGCAAATCAATTCATTCCAGGAAAACACAAATTTTATCAACAATAAACTTGATAAGACTGAAATTAATAAAGTTGCAAAAGCAACAACATTCGGTATTAAAGCAGTTGCTAAAATTGGTGACAATATTGATCCTAAAACTCTGTCAGCACTTGAAAAATTAAAACTTCAAATGGAAGAACAAGATGAGACTGAATATCAACAAATAGTTGCAGATCATCAGGATTAATAATAAATAAATGACAATTGACGAAATAAAATTACAGTTAACCACTGATCAAACATTGATGTTAGATCAGTGGTTTCTTGCATCAAAAATGTATTATACTGAAGAACCTATTTTACCTGATTCAGTTTTTGATGAGCTTGAAGAAGAACTCGTGAATTTAAATATTCCAGAATTGACAAATTTCATTAAAACAACAATTTTCAATAAAACTGAAATGGTTGTTATTGATGAATATACACAGGAAATGATCAGTCTTAAAAAGGAAAAATATAAAGACAGATCATCTGTTGTTGAAATTAAAAAACCATTTATTGGAATTAAAAAACAATTAATGTATGCCCCTAAATTTGATGGAGCATCATTGAAAATAACGTTTGATTCACAACATGAATACGAAGTAAAACAAATTCTTACTCGTGGTGGACTTGATATTACAAATCAATTCAAAAATCATAAGGATATACAGGAACAAAGAAAATTCAAATTACATATTATTTGTGGTGAATTACTTTGTCCTAAAACTGTATTTAATACCAAATATTCTGATGAAGGTGATGGCGAATATAAAAATGCAAGAAATTTTGTTGGTGGACTTGTTAAAACACAAAATATTCCTGAATCAATTAAAAATGATTTAAGATTTGAAGCCTGTACAGATGGTATAAATCCATTATTTGCAGGAAATTATAATCCATCAGAAAGTTGGTGGACACCAATGAGATCAGAAGATTTCTATCATTTAGATGAAATCATGAAAAAATATAAAAGTGATGATTTCGCATATTTATGTGATGGAATTGTTATTGCATATGAAGAGGAAGGTGATCGAAGAGTAAAAGATAATTATCCTCTCAATATGCTTGCAGTTAAATTTCCAGCTCCTCGTGCAAAAGCAAAAGTTATTGGATTTTCATGGAGTCAAAAGAAAGCCGGTAAACTTACACCAAAAGTTCTTATTGAAGATACTTATCTTGAAGGAAGTACATGTACATGTGCGAATGGATATAATTACGAATATCTTTTAGATCATCATATTGGTATTGGTTCAATTGTTGAAATTGAAAAATCAGGTGATATTATTCCAATTGTTGTTAAAACATTATCTAATTCAAATGTTATAACAATGCCTGATTGTGAATATGAACGAAAAGGTAAACATTTAATTGCACTTGATTTAGAATTAACAAGACAATATAAATTCATTTTAGGTTTGAGATCATTAAATATTGATGGTATTGGAGAAACACTTGGTGAACAAATTGGAGATGTTGTTAATTTTAGTATTTTTGATTTATTTAATCCTGTTTATAAACCGGCAATTTGTCAAGTTCTTGGTGGTGGTAAAAATTGGCAGAAATTCCAAGAATTTTATACTATTAAAAAATTACCTTTAGATCATTTGATTATTTTACATCAATTTAATGGAGTTGGTCTTGTTATTGCTAAAAAAATCGCATTGTTATTGTTGAAAAAATCACATGATACAAGCAATATTTCAGGTGATGTAATGTCAAATGTTTGTTCTGGTGAAGGTTTTAAAAGAATCAATGAATCAATACAATTTTTAAAAGTTCATGGTATTAATATTGTTGCACCAAGTGAAATCTCTGATGAAACAATCACTTTTGAAATGACTGGTGATCCTCCAGGAATGTCAAAAGCTCAATTTATTTTAAAATTTAAGGAAATGTATCCAAATTCAGAACATATTGGATTAACAAAAACAACAAAATTTTTGTTTTGTGAAGATATTAATGGACAAGGTGGAAAATGTAACAAAGCAAGAAAATATAATATCAAAAGAGTTTCATACAAAGATGCATTGAATAATAATTTATAAAAAACCATGGAAGAACTTATTAAAAAATTTATATTTGAACCAAATGTTTGGATTAAATTCGAATCAAATGGTATAACTTGTGTTGGAAGAACAATTGCGTTTGAAGATAAACAAATTGTTTCATTTACTTCAAGTATTGGTGTATCATCTATAATTGATTTTCATGAAATTCAAAATCCTACCAAATTAACATTTGTTAAAGATACTGATATGGATGTAAAAATTTGGGGCAAAGTTAAAGGAAATTTACGTTTTTATAAACATGAAATCCCAGTAAACCAGGAAAATTTATTTCCAATTGAAGAAATTTTCGATGAAAAAATAGATAAATTTTCAGCTAATCCATTATTTATAATTAAACCAAAAGCGGAATGTTAATAAAATTCCATAAAAAATGGCCGAAATTAAGTTTTCAGGCCATTTTTTATTTATTTTATTTTGTCGAATTACACACGTTTGTCTATATTATTTAATATAAATGGATAAATATATTAATTCAAATTTTAACCTTTTTTGAATTAAGTATAAAAAATACCTTAATCTACTTAAAAATTTTAAACCATTATGCAAATAGAAAATTTTTCTTCAATCGAAAGTCAGTTGTTGTCAGCATTTAATCAGGGTAATAAAACTTTCGATGGCTTATTGGGTACAGTTCCTTTTGGTGAAAAAACATTAACAATCACTTTGGAAGGACTTTTATCCAAAAACGTACTTAAATTTGATAAGAAAACATCAAAATATGAGTATGATTCGCCTATTTCTGATGAAATGATAATACTTGATGGAAACATCTTATTACCAACAACAGTAATCAGAATACCCAACAAGGGAATTATGTATGTTTCTCGTGGTTCATGGTATCAATTTCCAATTGATTTTGATATTAGAAGAATTATTTGGAATGTCAAATTGCAATCTAAAACAAATTCTACTCTCGTTGAATTGATTAAAACATCAATTCTTAAAGAACGTAAATCCAAAATTATCCAGTTACCTGAATATGAAAGTTTACGAAATAAAATTGTTCCTTATTCGCCAACAATTGGTTTAATGATCAATACAGTTGGAGAAGAATTTACAGATATTTCGATCCAATTCAAAATTAAACTGGTTAATGAAGATATTTCTCCAGAACATCGTGGATTTTCTGTTCGTACTGAAATTTCAACAACAGAACTGTTACAACAATTAAAAACACCTGTTGCACAAAGAAATTATATTGAATGTATTAAAATAAATCAAATCTTTAATTTTAGTGATTTCATATTTTCAAAAAATGAAATTCCTGTAAGTATTAAAAATTCAGAATTAACTTATGTTAAAATCACTGGTGTTAAAAAACAGTTTGAATTGACATATTTTAAACTTGGATTAAATGGAATGTCAACAAAATTAGATGTTGAAAATTATGATGATTCAAATGAAGCAATTGAAAAACTTCGTGATATTTTCAGAGGAATGCCAAATTTGATTTTATCAGAAAATAATTTTATGTGCGAACTTACAGAGTAATAATCATTAAACTAAAGAAATGACAGCTGGAGGATTAACAACAATCTTAAAATTAGATGTTGATATTAATGATCAAAACATAAGAGCATGTTCACCATTATCTGCATTTAACAATTTTATTCAGGAAATATCACGAATGTGTGATGAAGTTTTTTATCCTGATTACAGAGGTAATGTGAATCAAATGTTAATGCGAAATGAAATATTTTTCGAAGATTATTCAATTTTATTTTTCAACTTTATAAAGTTATCATATGTTGATCATGGAATAAAAATAAATTTCATTGGAGACATTGATATGGATAAATTATCATATGTTGAAAAATTTATTGTCGAAAAAGAAAAAATTATCTTTTTGTTTCAAAAGTATTTGTATATAATTTCAGAAGTATCTGAAAATTATGATCATACAATTGCTCAGAAATATGTTGATGATATTTTCAAAAAAGTAAAATCTACCAAAACTGAAACAGAAATGTTTCTCGTACCTCACAAAAATAAAATTAATCATTTATTTGATAATAATGATCATACATTAGAAAAGTTATACAACAAATTTTCATATGTTATTACTTTCATCAATAATAAGCATACCTTTACTTATAAATTAATGAGAGTATTATCATCTGATTTAGATGAATCAAAATCATTGGAAAATATCAGATTTTTAGAAAAAGAAACTATCAAATTTGATACAATTAATATTTTTGAGTTAAGTAACTTTTTATGCAAATTGTATTATTACGGAGAAATTTAAAAAATTATTATCAAATGATAGACGAAAGTGTTTTAGATCAAGATATGCTCGATACGGGAATACTTGATTATGTTGAACCTGAAAAAGATTTACATTATAACATCAGAAATGTTGAACAAAAAGATATTATTGAAGCAGTAAAAGCATGTTTGAAAGTATCAGATTTAATACAACCAAATAAGTCTTTAGTAAATTCAGTTTTTGCAATTTTGACAACATTATATCTTGAAGACAAAAAATATGCAATAATTGAAGCACCTACAGGTAGTGGAAAAACAATCATTGGATTTATGGTATATTTTTGTACACAATATCTTCATTATAGATGTGAACAAAAAGATCAATTAAATTCAATTGCAAAACCTGGTGAACCATTGAAAAATGTTGCATATTTTTTAACATCAGCAAAAATGTTACAAGAGCAAATTGATAAAGATTTAGATCGATTTACTTTTCGCGATTATATTTCAATGGTTAAAGGTGTTGATAATTATGAATGTATTGATGCAACTAAAAAAGCCAAACATATGTTGGCTCCAGGTGAAAAAATAAAATATTCAGAAAGAAGTTGTATTGGAATGGTTAAGAAAGATAGACAAATAATATATTCACATTGTGATAATATTTGTTCATATCAACTCGCAAGACTTGAAGCTTCTGAAAAATCATGTACAGTATTAAATTACGCTTATTTCTTAAATGTCCTGAAAGGTGAATTTAATCCATTTTTCGCAAAACGTTTTTTAACAATTGCTGATGAAGCTCATTTAATTCCCGATATTGTTTGTAATATCTTCAATTATGAATTTACTCAGTATATTATTAACAGAGCTTTCAAAATATTGAATGAAATCGAATTTACATATGGTGATAAAGATATGCTTGATATGAAATCTTCGTTAATGATTTGTTTTAAAGTATTCAATGAACCATTGAACAGATTATCTGAAGTAATGGATTATTTGAATAATTTGAAAATATTTTACGATAAATTCATTGAACTTGAAAAAGTAAAACCAGAAGTATTAAATACACATAAAATTACCATTTATAAGTTGATTGAATCTTTAAAATCAATACTTGAAAGTATTGAATCTATAAATGATTTAATAATAAATCGTCCAGAAGATATTTATTTTGAATCTGAAGAAGTTGCATTTGAAAAAATAACAGGTGCTAAAGTTTACAAGCATATTGTTAAAGATTTATCTGAAGCTGAAATGGTTCGTAAATATTTCCTAACCAAAGTAAATAAGTGTGTTTTTATGTCTGCAACTCTTGGAGATGTTGATGAATATGCAAAAATGATGGGAATGGCTGAAAATGAATATGGTGGATTAAGATTACCATCATCATTCAATTTTGAAACTTCACCAGTTTATCTTTGTAGATCAGGATGGTTAAATTATGCTAATTTTGAAAATAATATTGACAAAATTCTTATGGATACTTTGAAAATTTGTGAAAGTTATCATCCAAATGAAAAAGGTATTGTACATACTTCAACATTCAAAATTTGCCAATTATTACAAACAAAAGTCAATAATAAATTGGTTAAAAGTCCAGATCGTTATCTTTTTTACAAAACTGCTGAAGAAAAGGAAAATTGCGTAAAGTTAATGATGAATAGTCAAATTCCTTATGTAATTATTGGTCCTTCACTTTATGAAGGATTAGATTTGAAAGATGATGCTGGAAGATTCAATATTCTTATGAAAGTACCATATTCTGGCTTAAGTGATTATGTCAAGAAAAAAATGGAAAGATTTCCTTTTTGGTACAGACGTAATGTGTTGGAAAAAATTACACAAGCTGTTGGACGTACAAATCGTCATGTTAACGATTATTCAACAACATATTTGCTTGATTCATCATTTGATAAAATCATTTATGATACAAATCAAATAATAGTTGATAGATTACAATTCAAAACAATAAGGTGATTAATAACTTAAGGGGGTCTGATTAAATTCAGAGCCCCTTTCGTTGATAAAAAACGTTTATAGTTAAACGTCCCATAATAAAAAAAATACATGGATATATGATTTATAATCAAGAAATAATGTAAAATAATTCAAACGAAAATGAAAAACAAGAACACTCGTAATTTCCTTGAAGTTATGATGAAATTACGTCGCATTTCGATGAATTTGGAAATTGAAAAAGTAACTAAAAGCTTAGAAATTATTCTTGGTCCACAAGACACAATTAGCTTTGATGTTACAAAGAAATGTTTCATTATTAATTCGATAACTTGCGGATTACATTTTCCAAATTGGCACCCTAAACCATCTGATATTGATTTCATATTGGGCAATTTTTCAGATGATCAAATATTTTTAGCAACTGAAAAAATAAATATCGAAATATTCAATATTTATAAAGACATGGATGCTATATTGTTATATGGTAGTTTATATTCCATATTAATGTTGATGAAACTTCCTGAAAATCAATTGACACCAAGAATTACATTAAATTTTGGAAAATATTCAATCATTTATAATGATTTTGTAAATAAATTTATGATTGCCGATATTGAACAAGATTCGGAATTTTTTCATGAATTTAATCCAAATATATTATTTCCAGAATTGTTGAAACATCAAAAATATTCTGATGTTTTTAAAGCTTTGGATGAAACTTTTAATAAATTGGTATTTAAATCTAATTTACTACGTTAATGTCTGAAATTATTGATGCGAAAATAATAACACCGAAACCAGTTGTATCTTGGTGGAAAAGTGGTGACCCATGCTTGTATATATCTAAATGGAGAAATAAATTGACAGAAATAAATGTTATCGAAACAAAACATTTATCTGATGAATTTATTCAAATTTGTATTGAAGAAAAACATTCCATATTTCTCCATGTAAATATTACAGGTATGGGTAAAACTATTTTTGAACCAAAAATTCCAACCGTAAAGGAAACGTTTTTCCAAATAAAAAAATTAATTGATTTAGGATTTCCACAAAAACAAATACTTGTTTGTGTTGATCCAATATTACCAAATGATAATGGATTGAATGCTCTTAAACTTTTACTCAAAGTATTTACAGAATATAGAGTATTAAGATTAAGAAATGTTAGATTTAATGTTCTCCATTATAAAGAAATCGAAAGTACATCAAATAAAAAATATACAATTGCAAATCAGAACATAACTTCCAGACAATCAACAAAAGGAATTATGCAATATTTAACATCTTCACCAACTTTTTTTAAAGATTATTATAAATTGATTGATCAGTATAAAACAATTATTTCTGTTGATCATTCAATTGAAGCAAAAGTTGGAATACGTGAACTTATTGTATTTGGTTATAAAAATGAATGGATTAATACTGATGGAAGTCGAGAAAAAATTATCGAATATGAAAAAGGTAATAAATTCAAACCTTTATTAAATGTTATATCTGATAAAAATCCAATTCGTTGTCAAAATCGATGTTTGCTTTGTGCACATAAATATTGAAAGTTATTCAGAATTAATCCAAAAATAAATTATTTTTAAAATTTTCATATTTTTGTCCATATTCAGAAATTAAATAGGATATATAAATTAATAAAGAAACACATACTTATAATTTATTAATAAACTGATATGGACAACGATAAAAACAATAATATTTCTGAAATAGATTTGACGAAGATAGATTGGAATAAATTGTCTGTAGAAGAATTTAATCAATTAGAATTAGAATTAAATCAAAAAGAAAGAAAAGCAAGAATTGCTGCTCAAGTTGGTGCCAAAAGAATAACAGGGAATACAACGATTGTAATCAAAGGTGCCATGTATAATATTAAAACAGTAGATTACAATCGTTTAAAAGCTATGAAATCTCCAAAAGCAAAAGAAAAATTAATCAAAGAGATATTAGCAACAAATCAGAAAATTGAGAGTATTTAAACATACATTTATTAATAATTATTAAAAATCATTTCAAGATGACACAAGAAAATCAGAATGCTGACGTTTTGTCAGAAGGTTTGGAAGTTGGTGAAGTTGTAGCACCAGAAACAGGCGAAAAAGCTCCTAAAGTAAAAAAAGATCAAACACCGGAAGAAGCCGCACAAATTGAAGCAGGTATTGCAAAAATCAAACAATTTGGTGTAGGTACAAAGTTTGCCTTGGTTATGGACAACCTGGCAGTTGCCTGGAACAGTGGTGACAAAGATGTTTTGACTGCTAACAAAGAAGCTCTTATGAAAGAGTTTGGTGGTTCTGAAAACCTTAAAGATTATATCGATGGTGATTTCCAGGCTGAACTTACCGAAATTCAGGGAACTGCAAAAGTTTGTTCTATCCTGAATAACGTAAAATCATTTTACGCTCGCCGGGCAACAACAACCAAAGCAAAAACTGTTCAGGTTAATATCGGTGGTACATTGTACAATGTTGATGCAGCTTACTATGCTGAAATTGCAAACGAAACTCGCGAAACAAAACGTGAACTTTTACTTGCACATGCCGGTACCCAGGTTGCTACATCAGTACCAGAAGTACTGTAGTCAGTAAAAAAGCTCAATACAGATTAGATTTAAAACCCTGGGGACTAACAATAACAATACCCAGGGTTTTTTTTTCCTAAAGTTATTAAAAACATCAAAACGGGGAATCTTGGTTTTGACAGCATAGAGACAGGTAATCATTCAACACGAATATGATAAAATTTCGGTAAAAAGTTATCAAAAACAATAACAGGCAAAGGAAAAATCGTGAATTTCTTAGACAAGGTCTTTGGAAATTCAAACGAAGAAGTATCAATGCAAATTGCTGCTTAATTTCATAACTTATTATTTTTTAATGAAAAGAGTTTGGGATTTACAGAGTTAATGAAAATTCCTGGTGGAAACTGGTGGAGTGTATCAAAACCAGTCAGCCCAAATTTTGGTTGTTTTATTAAAAGGTTTTGTCCTGAAAAACAACATACTGATGTGATTGTGAAAGAATCACAAGAAGTTGTAGCAAGATGATTATTGGTCCTTTGTTTGGACACCGGTTCGAGTCCGGTATTCTCCACTAATAATGATTTGAATAAAAATCAGATCAAACAATATTTAAAACATTCCGCCAATGTAGGCACCGAAATGACGGTTATATGCCATCTCCGTCATAGCCTTCCGGAATCCGCCGGGAAATTTGGATAAAGAAGTTTGGATTAAATTCCGATATGTAACTTCATCCTACTCCCATCATGAAGTGTTTGAAAAAAGTAGAATATCAAACACAAAACGATATGGTTCTGCTCATAATATGAATGAAGATCATATTCGCCTCGCTAAGGTACCCAGGAAGTATTTGAATAATCGAATATTACTGTAAAGTGCAAAAAAATGTTGGAATGATTCTTATGTGCACGTATTGCTTGAATTTCAACAGTAAACCAATTAGATTTTTCGGTTATATTCCGCCAGTAGAATATCGGTTAGTCGTGAATTGCTTCCGATATATCTTATATCGCGGTCAAAGATTGTCCGGTCAAGATTCGCGTATTCGCTTACAGTACCGACCGATCAAGTTTCGGAAATCATTTGGTTGAAAATTTTGAGTATCTTTAATATTTGAAAGTCTTACGACAGTAGAATATGCTCAAAATTTTTTATTTGGTAATTTATTAAAAGTTAGTGTGACGTTTGTTAAGTAATTTCGAGTTGCCGAATATTTTTGATTTAGTCAAGAATTTCGTTCAAACAAACATTAGTTTTTGATTCTTTATAGGTGAGAGTCGAAAATGTGGACTGGTTCCGAGCCTCTCAGGAAAAAATCGGAAAATAATAAAATGTTTTCTGTTTCCATGGAAAAGAATACCAGCAATCAAGAAATTTCTTTTCCAAAACTGTCTTGTGGTGTAATTGGCAACACGTCTGGTTTTGGTCCAGAAGAGTTCAGGTTCGAGACCTGATGAGACAACGATTTTAGTGAATATAAGGTTAAAGGTTTAAAGGTTTAGTGATTATTTGGCTCATAAGAGCTTTGATTAAGAGGGAAGCAAAGCAATTTGTTTCCCTTTTTTATTTTATTCGTCAATCCATATTGCCATAAAATACTGGATAAATATATTAGTAACAAATCACTAAAATCATATATAAATGGAAGATAACGATTATATAATTCAAACACCAAAAGATTTCATTCTTGGTGGGAAAGCAAATTTCACTGTTGAAAATTCAATTACAAAAAACAGATTTACATATACAATCAATCAAAATAAGAAAGATAATAAAATGTATTTTGTTAAAGTAAGTTATGCTTATGGTGAATATATGTACATTGGAGCATTAATTAATACTTCTTATGGATTTAAATTTAAAATATCTGCGAAACTTATTGAAAGTGAAACACCACCATCTGTAAAAGTAATTGAATATATTATCAAATGGTATCTGAACTTAGATCATCCTCATCAAAATATGATATTTTATCATCATGGACATTGTTGTAGATGTGGTAGAGTACTTACTACTCCAGAAAGTGTTATTAAAGGAATTGGACCATTTTGTGAAGGATTAGACTAAAAACATAAAATCATGACAAATATAGAATTATACAAGATTCTTCTGAAAAGAATGATTAAGAAATTATTTTTCGAAACATTATTAATTTTTAAAACATTATTTGTTGTTTTTTGGTTATATCTAACAGCTTATGCAATAATGCAATCAATTGAAACACAAAAATCAAACTTATTGGGAATCATAATTTTAATTGATTTAATTGTTGCAATTTATTTTTTATTTATTAAAAAATCAAAATAATGATGACAAAAACACAATTGAAAAAATTTCTTAATGAAGTTGCAGAAGAAATCAGAGTATTTGAAAGACCACATGCTGATAATAGTCAAATGATGTTTGATTTACTTTTAGATCTTCTTTTGAATAATAAAATTGAACTTGATCCTGAACCAGAAACAAATAATATTATAAATAATGGAAAACCTTTGCATTGAAGATCAATCAGCAAATTTATGTGTTGAAGATCAATCACAAAATGAAGATATTTATATCAGTTGGAAAGATAAAAATAATATACAACAATTTGGAATTATTAAAGTTCCTGTTGATTGTGATCATAATTTATTAGCACAACAAGTACGTCAATCTATAAATGATGAAAAATTTACTGAAAGAGGTATTACAATAATAAATTCGGCAGATATTGGTGAAAATACTTTGGAACATTTTCAAAGACAAATTGAACAACATAAATTAGGTAAAGTTGGAATAATTGGTGGTGGTTTAGGTCATTTAGGTATTGGTCATAGATATGCGGCAGAATCGCAACAAAATATTGATACTGTTGAATTAGTTCATGCTCCAGATGCTGCAAATGATTTAAAATCAACTTACATGCGAAATCCAGCATTTGAAAATCCACCAATATTAATAAGAAATTATCGTGAAGATTGGGGTGAAGATAATATTTTAGCTCAACCTTGGGCTGAAAAAATATTAGTTTCAAAACATATGTGTGATAGAAAACAAAAACCAAGATCACCAAAGAAAAAATACGCTAAAAATAAAAAACGCAAATAAAATGGAAGAAGCCAAATTATTATTCGAAAATCCAACCAGTATGTCTGAATTAACATTAATGGTTGAAAAATTGTTATCATTTTATAGTTACAAAATATTATCAATAGAAGATATTCATTGTATTGGAAATGAAATTCTTTTCAATATTCAGGTAGATTATAGCTTTCCACCAATTGATGTAATATTTGATGTATCTACCGGAATAATCAAAATACAAATGTATAATGATACTATCAGTAGTGTAAACGATAATCAATTGTGTAGTGATTTCCTAAATGCTTATAACAAATAATATGTTGTCACAAGATAAATACATTGATTTTGAAGAATATGAAATTCCAAAAGACAATTATTTCGACAGACATCGTTTGCCATTTGTAAATCATAATAAAATCAGACGAAATGTCTTATGTTCTTGTGGATCAGGATTAAAGTGGAAAAAATGTTGTTTTCTAAAACAAAATAATAATGGAAAAATTACTTCTTAATAATGAAGAATATCTTTGTATTGAAATACCTGAAAATGCTTATGATTTCGAATCAAGAAGAAATAATGAAATCATATATGGATTGAAAGATTGTATTAATCCTTTAACTGGTAGTGAAAAGTCAGTTATTGTTAATTTACCAGATATGAAATGGGGATTAATTATCAGAGAACATGAGATAATTGGAACTGTTAAAAATATTCTTATTAATCCTGAATTACAAAAGAAACTTAAAATCAATTCTTCAAATGAATTGATTAAAGCTTTGAATCTTCAAAAAATCATTTGTAAAACAATATATAGTAAACCAATAGTAAAAGATATTGGTCAAATGATTGGAAAATACGCTCCAAGAAAAAAATTATTTTTTCAAAAATTTAATTTTTGGGTTGATCAACAAAGAAAATATCAACAAGCACCATACGATTTGTTTTTAGTTCGAATTAATAAAATGAGATCATAATGTCAAAAAATAGTGGTAAATATGTCGAATATGAATTTGAAGGAAAAATTCAAAAAGGTTTAGTTGTTAATTCTGATCAAAGAGAAGAACAATTATCAAAAGGTAAAGTTTTCGTAACATTATTGAATGATGATTTTACCAATAAACTTGATATTAACGAGAAAAAAATAGTCATAATAAAATCAGCTATTAATCTTAAAGTAATAGGATTCAGCGATTAATATTTACATACTTATGAAAAAGAAAAACGATTTTGTATTTATTTGGAAAAAGTTCTTTTGGGAAAGACTTGTATGGAAAAAACAATTTGAAAAAGTTTCATGTCAAATTAATAGTGGTAGATGTTTAAATTGTGATGGTGGAGAATTTCCAAAAGTTGAATGTGTTGTTTATGGTTGTCCATGTACTGAAGAACAATATCTGAAACGTATTAGTACGTCAAAATTAAAATTTAAGAAATTTGATGATCCAGAAATATTAAAATCATCTGTAAAAAAATCAAAATACATTCGTTGTACTGTTTGTGATACTTTAATTAAAGAACATTTACCTTGTCAGAAATGTGAAAATTTATTAAATATTGCTATTGATAATATTATGATTGAAGCAGATTTACCACACAAAAAGAAATATATCAAAACAAAAAATATTGCTTTGATTTTGCTATTGATATGTTTTTTATCAACATCATCATGTAACAGAAAAATTTATGCAACTTCTGGAAAACATTCTTTTAAAGCATTAACAAACGATTCAGTAAATTATCAGTTAAGAAATAGAAATAATTATTGGGGAAAATGAAAACAAACTTTAAACAAATAAAATTTCGCAATTATAGTGCTGGAACTTATTTAATTTTTTTACTATCAATATTGTTTGGTTATTATTTAATAGTCAAATTTCAGATCAATGTTTCAGAAGTAGTTGAAAAGTTTTTTGACGCATTTAATTAGTTTACCCATATTATTATATTTCCAAGGATATATGTATTATAATCATTGTTTAAACATTATACCTTAAAATATTTGATATGAGAAACAGAGTTATTTCGGTTGATGAAATGAATCAACATGTATTTAGTTTTAAATTATTAATTGAAACTTTATGCAAAGATGCTTCGAAAGGATTTCAATCTGTAAAGGAAAAATCATTAGCATCTTACTTTGAAACTGCGAAAGTTAATCTTAATTATCGTGGACCTTTGATGGATTTTCTTAAAACTCAAAATTTTTTGATCACACAAAACGAAAAAGTTAATTTACGATATAAATTCGTTGAACCTGATGTTAAAATTGATTCAGAAGTAATAGCAAAACGTGCTTGGAATATAATTTATCAAACAGTCAATCCAAGAGTACAAAGACAAAAAACAGTTAAACTTCATAAAGAAGAAGAGTTCAAAGGAATTACTGAACAAGCAATTGCTAAAAATTATTACTTATCTGATGAAGTTTTCTTTTTGTATGAATCTGAAATTGCTTCAGGTCAGATTTTTGGAATGAGTTTTGCTTCAAATGGAGTTGAAATTAATACAGAAATAATGACATTTCAAATTGCAATTCCATCTATTGTTAAAGTTGATGAAATCAAAACAGTCTGGAAAAATCAAATTTTTCCTTCTCCAGAATTACTTCTTAAATCACTTGAAGTAAAATTTTACAAATCAAATCAATCAAAATTATTAAAATGAAAGTACCTTTTGATGATATTATCGATATTTTCAAGAAAAAATATTCATCTGAACAATCTGATATTGATCTTTTTTATTTGGGTTGGAATGAATGTGTTCTTGGTTGGAAACCTACAATAATTGATAAATCATATTCACGATTCTCCGATATAGTAAATATAAATGAATTTCATTTTTTCTTATTTGGTTGGAATTGTTGTGAAGCTTTTTTCTACAATGTTAATGATATGTGGCAACTTTTCGAAAGAAATGATAAAATTTATAATCATCATATTATTGAAGAAATAATGAAAACCTTTATGGAAAGAATTATTCGAGATAAAATAAAACTCAGTTCTGAAATGAAAAATCTTATTTCAGTTTTCAATAAAATTTCTGATGCTGTTATATCTTCTAAAAAACCTAAAACCTAAGAATAATGAATGTAGCTAATCAATTAAAAAAGATTGAACTTGCATCAGCAATTAATGATATTGTTGAAACGTTCCTTCCAAGATTTACAAAAGATAAAGTTCTTATTGTAAATATTCGTTTTCATATTGATAATTTCAAAACCAATGAAACAGTAAACAGAAATCTTTCAATTTTATATTACAGACCACAAAATTATATGTTTGTTGGTACTTATTTGGAAAACAAAGATTTAACAATAATTGGTAATTTGAAAACAATGTTTTTTCCAAACAAAGTTCAACAAGAATTGGCAAAACATTCTTATCATGATAGTTGTTGGAGATCTGGAACTGAAACTATAATAAATAAGGTTGCTCAATCTATTTACGATAAGTTAAAAGATGCTGATGATGAATATCATGTTTACACAGCATTTGCAATAAATCCATTTGAAATTGTTTCAGCAAAAATCGATATTCGTGAGAAAACTGCCACTTATATTCCAATTGAAGTTGAAATACCTTTGAAAAAATAAAAGTATTCACATTTATATCGAAAGTCAATCAGATAACTTCTGATTGACTTTTTATTTTAATCTGATAACTCATATTGTCATAAAATATAGGATATATAAATTATATCAAAATCCTAAAAATTACAATATAATGAAAAATAAAAAATTCGAAACTGAAAGATTAAAATGGATTGCAGATAATCCAGGATTTGAAGAAAATGAATTGAGAGCTTTTTTTGCTGGTTATGATGCAGCAAGTAAAACAACAATTGCATATTCTGATCAATATGAAGAAAAAGATCGTATTTTTCCAAAACATAAATTAGTTGAACATTGTGTGTTTGACGTAAATGATCAGGAAGAAGCTGAATTGTATTGTTGTATTGCTGAAGTTGCTGAAAAAAATAATGTGCAACAAAATGATCTTGGACATTTATTTCCAGCAATATTGCGAATGTTAAAATCAACAATTAATTGGTCAAAATAACTATGACAACAAATGTAGATAAACTCAAAGAATTAGGCATATTGAAAGATTTGCTTGAAAATCACACCGAAGCATCATTAAATAAAATGGATGCTGAAGAATTACTTTGTGCTTGGCTTGATTGGGAAGGTATTATTGGTTATGGACATAGAATTGTCAATATATTCAAAACATTATCAACAAAATAATCATGGACGTAAAAACATTAAAAGAAGCGAATTTGCTTCAATCTAGAATTGAAAAATTAGATTTGTGTAACAATTTATTCTATTGGGGTACAGATTCTAATTTTCCTGAAATACCAACAGTTTCTCGTAAACCAAAATTAATTTTGGAATATGATGATGAAGAAGATGGTAGAAGTCAAGAACCTGTTCCTATGGAGCTCAATGAAGAAATGATTCAAGTGTTAAAAACTTGGATTGAAATTGAATCTGATCGTCTTATGACTGAATTTGAACAACTAAAACCTGAAGAAAATGATAATGTCTTTTGAAGGTATTGATGTAGATTTGGAGATTTCTTTGTTTGAATACAAAGTTATTGCTTCAAAAGAACTTCATGAAGATGGAAGTGGAACACATTTTTGCATTTACAAAATTACAGATGATGCATTTGGTTGTGGACATATTTCCGACAGAGATTTGGATGAATTAATTGTAGGTGAAAGTTGGATGAATGAATCCGATATTAAATCTTTCCTTGAATCTAATGGTTGTACTAAAGATGAATTTCTTACATTTCCATTTATTCAAAAATTACATGCACTTTTAAATAAATATGGATATTTGAATATTTTCGGTCAAGATTATGATCCAATGTCAAAAGGGTATGTTATTCAAAATTATTTGACACCTGAAAAGAAAACTTATTATTACAATACTGGTGTGAAAAAATCTTCATTTAATTCAACATTTTTAGGTGACAAATTTATTAATGATGAATTGCATATTTCATTTGATTGTGAAGAAGTTCCAGAAGGTGCAAAATTAGATTTTCTTGCATCAAAAGATACTATTTATCTTGGACAATTAAAATACATTGTTCGTGAAATTTATAATACCAGACTTGTAGTTAAATATGCGTATTTTAAACCTGCAATTCATGAGAAATAAAATTTATTATTTCTTTTTCAAAAAAGGAAAGCAATACTCTTTGACATTGCCATATATAACTTATTGGGGTTGTGATGAATATCATTGGTTGAGATTTCATTCAAAATCCTGGATTAGTATGCTTGGTAATAGAGTTAACGGAAATACTATGTTTACAATACTTTACGATAGTGGTAAAATATCAGTAAATAAAAATTAAGGTGGATTAGGTTTGTTAAAGCCTGGGTTGAATTTATTTCAGCCTGGGTTTTTTCATTATTAATATGATGCCTCATATTGTCATAAAATTTTGGATATATAAATTAATAATAATAACCTTAAAATTATATCCATATGTCATTTAAAATTTTAAACAAAGAAGGTCAAGCAATTATAATTAATATGCTTGACAAAGAAGCTGCTGAATTTTGGAATCAAAAAGTAGGTGATGATTATGCTGTTCCACTTCCAATGTCACATTTTGGTGAAGGAAGAGAAGCACTTGTTGATTTCATAAAACAATCAAATTGGTTTGATATGATTGGATATAATATTTCTCAACAACCAATAAAATACACAAGTGGTTGGGACAATGTTAAATGCAATATGTTCTCAGTTCATGCTTGTTCAATAATTCTTCAAAAAACTAAAGAAGAAAAAATTGGATATTTCGAATATATTATTGAAACACATTTGAAACCATATTTCGATTTAATCGATTTCTGGGCTTCTAAAGAATATACACCTGTACAAATAACTGATTAATTATGAAAAAAATTATTAAATGCACGATTGGACCATATCCCAAACAAATTTTTGATAAAATGCCTGAAGTCAATGTGGAATTTGATGATGGCAGTAAAAGAATGATATTTGATTTTTATCCTGATGAACTTTCCTTTTCAGAGTCTGAATTTATTGGACTTACCGAAGAAGAAGCGATCACATTGAAATTCAAAAAAGATAAGGAATATTTGCAATCTTAAATTCACAACAATGGCAAAGAAAAAACAACCTGTAGCTGAAATTCTTTGTTGGGTATTTTTTGTATCAAAATTTAACCTGACAAATATGCAAATGACCTTAGCATTGAATTTATGCAAGATATTTGAAAGTCTTGGTTCATTAAATACAACTCCAACACTTGAAGAAATCAAAATAACTCCAGAATTTCGTGAAGCTTATCAACATTTGAATAAAGCTTCATTATCAGATGAGAATATTCAAAGAATAATTGATTTTAAATCATAATAAACTCATGGAAATAGATTTTGTAATTAAATCGGATTATGGAAATTTTTTCGAAAGACTTACGAAAGAATTTTTCAAGAAAGTTGAAAATCCCCGTATATCTAAAGTTATTGTAAGTGCTGGACCATATCGAACTTATGATTTGGATATTAAACGATTGAATGATACAACAATAATGATCGATTATTATTCAGCAATAAGAGTATTTGAACACACTTATAAAGAACAAGATGTTATTGATTTTTTAAACAAAATCTAATTTTTGTAACACATATGAAAAACCAATCAGATAGCTTTTGATTGGTTTTTTCATTTGTATTAAGACAACTCATATTGTCATAAAATACTGGATATATATATTATAATTGAAACCTTTAAAATTATATTATATGACACAATTAATTACTGTATTTAATCAAGACACATTAGACATAGTTCGTGGTGTTTTAAAAATTAAACTTGATGAAATTTTCAAAGAAACTGGAGTAAAATTTAACATTGGTGGTATGAGATTTGATAGAAACGAATTTACATGCAAATTAACTGCACTTACAGTTAATCCTGATAGTAAATTCGCAAATATCTCAGTAATGGACATCAAAGTTGCCAAGGATTTTTGTGAAAAGGCATATTTGCTTGGATTAAATCCACAAGAATTGAACACATCAAAAATGTTAAATGGCGAAAAATATACTCTGATCGGTTATCTTACGAAAAGCAAAAGATATCCACTTCTGATGAGAAAAGGTTCTAAACGTATGAAAATAACTGTTGACTTCTGGAAAAAAGGTACTGTACCACCACCAGTTAAACCTGCAGAAAGTCTTGATGCTTTTTTAGGATTTTAAATCACATAAATCATGGAAAGACCTTTATATGAAATTGCGAAAGATATTCGCGAGAATTGGAAAAATATTGATCCTTTTGCAAAAGAATATGTTGATGCTTTAGCAAAAATGAAAACAATCAATGAAAAATATGGTTGTGAAGATGCTGATACAATTGTAATTCGTTTTCTTTGCAATGTACAAACATGGCGAGGTGAACATGCAAGAAGAATCAAACTTGAATTGAATACAATGTTAAAAAATATGAAAAAATGAATAACAGACAATTGTTTAAAAAAATTATTGTTGCAATTATTCTATTGATCGCATTTTATTTGATATATAGAGAAGATAAAAATAAAGATAAAGAAGATTCAGATTAATTCTGAGTTCTCTTTTCATTTATATTAAGTTAACTCATATTGTCACAAAAAACTGGATATATAAATTATAAATAATTACTAAAAATCACTACTTATGAAACTTATTACGTTAGAACCAAATTTCGCAAAGTTAACAGATCAACAAAAATTCGATATTCTTTTCGAATTGTATCTGATTAACAATCCTGTTGATATTATTACTACAATTGTTGATCAAGATTTCGACATTTATGTAGACATGGTTGAATCAGAATTAGAATCAAAAATTAAACCAAAAAATTATGCAATATCACCTTTTGCCTGGGTTGCTATTCAAGTTATTATTGTTGATTTTGGCGGATGGTGTTATATTGATGTTTTTGATGCAATGGATTCACTGACATCTGAAGATGAAATGGAAGCATTATTTCCAGATGCACCTCATGTAAGAGATGTTGATTGTGGCATTGATTTTATGCCTTGGACAATGCCAAATGCTCGCAAATATGCTGCCGATAAAATTGCCGCAAAATTTCTGATGCCATTTCTTCAGAATGAAAAAATCAAACAGTATTTGGTTGAAGAACACAGTTTATTGCCTGAACTTGTTCCGTTGGATATTACTGGTTGGTTTGAAGATTAAGTTCAACAATATATTGAAAAAAATATCCAAATCTTGATTGATTTGGATATTTTTTTCACTTTTTCAATTCCACGCACCGGGAAAAGTCTCTAAAAGTGATTTTTTTGAATTTTGAGTACACCTGTCTTCACTTCTCTCAAATTTTGAGTATTTCCCGGTGCGCCAAATTGAAATTTGCAAAAAATAATCCGAATCAATTAAAATTCGGATATTTTTTTGCAAATTCCTTTTGATTAAAATCCGTTGAATGCTCCAGGATTAACTTTTGGAACAATAACTTCATCTTCAACTTTCACAGCTTTCATGTAATTGTATGAACCAAGTCCTCTTTGACCTGAATCAGTTATTACAAATTTGTATGTACCATCAAGTGGAACATCATAAATTGTTGGAAATCTTTCAGTTCCTCTCCACAAATTTCTCAATAAACATCTGGAAGTCATATTGTTTCCTTCACCTTGATGATTCCAGATATATTCATCATAAGCTTGCCAATTGTTAGTTATTTTCAAATTTGTGATTTGACCCATAACTTCATTAGTCATAATATCAACTGTTGAATGATGATAAAATTTAACATCATTTTTCAACATAAAATTCAATACTTCCAATTCGCGCTTAATGTTTTCTTTTTTCAATTTTGCAGCAATACGATTTTCTTTATCATATTCACGTTGCAATTTAGCATATTCGCGATCAGATTTTCTCTGTTCAATTTCTTCCTTTGAATATTTGATTCTCATCAAAGGCTTTCCGTTTTTTCCATTCATAATATTAAAGTTATTAGTGATTTCTACCTACTTAAGCTCGAATGTTTCCATCCGAGCTTAAATTGATTGTAGTTATTCCGATAATTTGGCAAAATCCAAATAACTATCAAAATTTGGTAAAATTTTATTCAAAGCGTAACGATCAACAATCAATTCCATACCTCTTTCCAAAACTGTTCGAAAGTCTTTTGGAAGTTGTTCAACACCATTATCGCTAAAAACTGAAGGTAATCCAACTAATCTGCAAATTCTAATCAATTCATCTTGAGCATCAAGAATTTTATCACCACTCATGAACTTTTCAGCTTTTTGATAATTCATAATAAACTCAGCTAATAAAGACATATTGCGTCTAATTACGGCAATTTCTACTCTTTGCATATGTTCAAAAAGTTCTTCTGAAGTTTCTGCTTTTGCTTCCATAATATTTTTATTTTAGTGATTTCTACCTATTTAAGCCCGAATGTCTCCATTCGGACTTAATTTATCATATTTTTGCTTATTAAAAGTGCATTGAAATTGAATATGTATAGTCTTGATTCCCAGGCACTTGTATACCTACTTTATGCTCTTCTGCGAGTTTAATTAACTCAGGTTTAACAAAATAACAGGTAAAAGACTGATAAAAATAGAAAACAACCCTATTGTTATATTTGTCTTGATCAATCCAAATTCCATGGATTCCATACTCAACACTTGCACTGCAAAAGTCTTCCAATATCAATTTGATAAATGGAAATTGCTCAGCCAACTCTTTGTAAACTAATTCGTTGACTCTTTGATTGCCCTTTTCAGG
>Ga0114951_10000304_pt1 | contig 71064 bp, 73 predicted proteins | sample AM7aDNAmetaG_FD_88677 | JGI IMG/M metagenome (GOLD analysis project Ga0114951, IMG submission 88677) | Freshwater microbial communities from Finland to study Microbial Dark Matter (Phase II) - AM7a DNA metaG | ecosystem: Environmental > Aquatic > Freshwater > Lake | place: Finland: Lake Alinen...
CAGCCTTGAAAGGAGAAAGCACATAATCCCGGAGTGGTTCGTCCGAAAAATCACCCTCGTCCCGCTCTGCATTTCCAAGAGAACCGATCCCGATCCGCAGCCTCGGATAATCCCGGGTCCCTAAAAAAGTTTCGATCGAAGCCAACCCGTTATGCCCCCCGGCGCTTCCTTCGCCCCGCAAGCGGACTTTTCCGAAAGGCAACGCGACATCATCCACCGCGATCAATAGATCTATGGCGGGATCGATCTTCCAATATTTCACGAGTGCGGCAACCGCCTCCCCCGAAAGATTCATGTAGGTCAGCAGATGCGCCAGATAAACGACCTCGCCGTCCCAGGAGACTGCGGCTAACGAGGCCTGCTGCGATTTTTTGGAGGAGAGCTTCACCTTTTCGCGTGAAGCGATGAACTCGATGAGGCGACGGCCGATGTTATGCCGCGTCCTGGTATAAACGTCCCCAGGATTTCCAAGTCCCACGATGAGTTTCATGAGAAACCTCAGGAAGCTCCCGGGGACGCCTGCGCGCCGCCCGAGAGATCCAAGATTACTTTCCTTCTTTGGCCGGGGCTGCGGGTGCGGCGGGCTTCCCTGCAGCAGGCGCGGCCTTCGCGGGAGTTCCTTCTTCGCCTTCCTTCTCCTTCTTGCCCTTTTCCATTACTTCAGGTTCGGCAACGCCTTCTTCCGCGGGCTTCACCTCTTCTTCGCGCGGCGTATGGATCGCGAGAACCACTTCGTCGGAATCGAGCATACACTTAACGCCCTGGGGCAACTGCAATTCCTTCACGTGAACGGTATCATTGATCTTCATGGCGATCATATCGATCGTGATTTTTTCCGGGATCTCGGTCGGCAAGCACTCCACCTCAACCTCGCGATGCACCAGATCAAGCGATCCGCCTTCTTTAATGCCAGGGGCCTCTTCCATGTGGACCAACTGCACCGGCACCTTCACCGTGATCTTCTCCGTCAGCGAAATGACCATAAAATCGATATGATCGATCTTATCCGTCACAGGATTGTGCTGGATAGCCTTAATCCGGCATGTGGATTCCTTCAGCTGCACGCCTTCGACCTGGAGCGTGATCAGCACGTTCGCTCCGGCCTTTGTGTGGATGGCATTCAGAAATGCCCGATCCGGAACTTCGATCGCGAGCGGTTTCATGCCGTGTCCATAAACAACGGCCGGAAACATCTCGTTGCGGCGGACCCCGCGTGCCTTCCGGGTCCCGTGCGGGGTGCGTTGCTTGGCTTGCAGTTCAAAAGTCTTCATGGGTGATTCCTCCTGATTTTAATTTGATAAAGACGGAAGCGCCTTCCCTCTTGATCGGTTCTATCCTGACTTTTATTTTCTTTTAATAAGGGCAGTCAGGATTGCCCCAATTTCAACTTCGTCAAAATTGATCGCTATCGGAACTATCCTTGTCTAAAATTTCATTTCCCAAATGGTGACAAGGATTGCCCCAATCTCAGCTTTACTTCGATTGATTGGTATTGGGACTATGCTTCAACACCTGCGCTTGAAAAAAGAGTGCTGATCGATTCGTTATAGTGGATCCGGTAGATCGCGTCCGCCAAAAGCGAGGCGATCGAAAGCTGCGTGATCTGCTTGATCTGTTTTTCTTTCCCAAGCGGAATACTGTTCGTCACCACAAGCTCCTTGATCGGGGACCCCTGGATCCTTTCAATGGCCTTGCCGGCAAGAACCGGATGGACGATACAAGAATAAATATCCTTGGCGCCGTTCGACTTGAGAGCCTTGGCGGCTTCAACAAGCGACCCGCCGGTCGAGATCATGTCATCGATAATGATCACATTCTTCCCGGTCACAAAACCGATGATGTGCATGACTTCCGTTTTGGAATCGCTTTCGCGGCGCTTGTCCACGATCGCGAGATCGCAACCAAAAAGCTTGGCGTACCCGCGCGCCATCTTGATCCCGCCCACATCAGTCGAAACGACAACGAGATTCTTCAGCCTTTTTTTCTTGAAATAAGCTCCGAGAACATTGATCGAATAAAGATGGTCCACCGGAATATCAAAAAATCCCTGGATCTGACCGGCATGGAGGTCCATCGTCAGCACACGGTTCGCGCCCGCGCTCACAATGAGGTTTGCCACAAGCTTCGCCGTGATCGGCACCCGGGGACGATCTTTGCGGTCCTGACGGGCATAACCGAAAAACGGGAGCACCGCCGTGATGCGCTTGGCCGACGCGCGCCGTGCCGCGTCGATCAGGATCAAAAGTTCCATCAGGCTCTCGTTAGGCGGCGTGCAGGTCGGCTGAACGATAAAAACGTCCTTGCCGCGGATATTGTCGAGGATCTGAAGCGCGATCTCCCCTTCCGGAAAACGTCCCAGCTTGACAGCCCCCAAAGGAATGCCGAGTTTCTTTGCGATCTCCTGGGCCAGTTCGGGATGAGACGTTCCCGTCAAAAGGACCATGTCACCGCCATTCTGCTTCTTCTGGTTCTTTTTCATCTTCTTCATAAGGGCAACCTACCTTTTCTTCTTTGAAATGGGCCGTGCGGGAACGCCGACGACCACATCGCCTTTTTTAATTTTTGTCTTCGGGATCACCACCGACCCCGCTCCGGTCCTCACGCCATCCGGAACCCGGACAGGCGCCACGAAAACCGTATTCGAACCGATCATCACATGCTTGCCGATCATCGTTTGATGCTTTTTCTTTCCGTCAAAATTCGCCGTGATGGTCCCGGCCCCGACATTCGAGCCATCCCCAATCACCGTATCCCCCAAATAAGCCAGATGCTTGGCCGAAACTTTTTTCCCGAGCCGGCTCCGGTTCACTTCCACAAAACTTCCGACGATCGATCCGTCGCCAATCACGGTACCGTGGCGCAACTTCGCGAACGGCCCGATCTCGCAATTCGCGCCGATCACCACACCGCTTTTAATAAAACACCAGGGATAGACCGTAGTGCCCTTGCCGATCTTGACCCCGGGCGCTACAAATGTCTGCTCCGGCGCCATGAACGTCACGCCACGGTCCTGATGCCGCGCGATCTCCCGCTCATTGATCTTTTGTGTCACGACCGCCAGATCTTTCTGGGAATTAATTCCCTGTCCTTCTTCCTCACTTGCCAGAGGGAAAGCCTCCACGCAATAACCTTCGCGCCTCAGAATCTCAATCGTATCGGTCAGATAATATTCGCCCTTGCGGTTATTCTGTCCGATCTTCGCAAGGGCCTCGAAGAGGACCTTCTTATCAAAAAGATAAATCCCGGTGTTCACTTCCCGAATGGCCCGTTCTTCGGGTGCGGCATCAAGTTCCTCACGGATTGCCGCGAAGCGACCTTCTTCCCGGACGATCCTTCCATAACCCGCAGGGTCAGACCTGTCACAGGATAACACGCTCACATGCGCCCGCGATTTTTTATGCGCCTCGAAAAATCGCGCGAGCGTCTCGGGTTTCACAAGCGGCATATCCCCCGGCCAGATCAGGATGGGACCTTGCGCTCCTTTGATCGCGGCTTTTGCCATCATCACCGCATGCCCCGTTCCCTTTTGCTCGCGCTGAAGCACGGAAACGGCGCCGAAAGGTTTTAAAAAAGAACGCACCTCCGCGGCTTTGTGCCCCACCACTACATAAGGCGCCTTGATCCCGGCCCCCGCCAGAACCTCAAGCACATACCCGAGCACCGGCTTGCCGAAAACAGGATGAAGGACTTTCGGCAATTCCGAGTACATCCGCGTCCCTTTACCCGCCGCTAACACAATGGCTTCCATGGCTTCCTATCCTTTTCTTGCGATCCTTTTAACGAGCTGAAAAGGATTGCCCCAATTTCCGCTTTGCGGAAAATTGATTAGTATTGGGACTACCCCTTGATCCCGGCCAATTTGATACCTTCGACAAAGAACCGCTGATTGAACAAGAAAACGATGAGGATCGGCAGGATCATCATCATCGATGCGGCCATAAGAAGCGTCCAATCCGTCCCGTGCACGCCCTGAAAATAAGCCAGACCCACCGGCAGAGTGTACTTCGTGTGCGTGTTCACCACGATCAGGGGCCACATCAGGTTCATCCAGGCGCCCATAAAAGTAAAGGTCGTCAAAGTTGCAAGCGCCGGCTTCGAGAGCGGCAAAATGATATGCCAGAAGATGCGGACATACGAACAGCCGTCGATCTTCGCGGCATCTTCCAACTCCTTCGGCAGCGTCAAAAAAAACTGGCGAAGCATGAAGGTCCCGTAGGCCGAAAAGATCCCCGGCAGGATCAGCGCCTTATAGGTGTCGATCCAGCCAAAATGGCGGAGCAGGATAAACACCGGGATCATCGTCACAGCGCCCGGGATCATCATGGTCGCGAGATAACCGAAAAAAATCTTATCGCGACCGGGAAAGCTCAGCCGCGCGAAAGCGTACGCCGCCATAGCGCTCGTGGAAACCTGCCCGAACGTGATGCAAAGACTCACGAAAATAGAATTCAGGTAGAACTGCGCAAAGGGTACGACGGACCAGACCTTCACATAATTCTGCCATACAAAAGTAGTCGGCAACCATTCCTGCCACCAGGAGCGATGCTCGGCAAAAACTTGCCCCGGATCAGCCAGCGAAGTCGAGATCATCCACAGAAATGGTGCGGCCATACTGATAGCGCCAATGAGCAAGCCCGTAAAAAGCACCGCTCGCTGCAGTTTCTGCTTCAGCGGCGATTTCTCCTTAAGCTCGGTCACCACCTTCATAACTTTTTTCCTCCGGGAGCGGGACACCGCCGAGGCGATTTCCTGCCGCATTTCCTCCTGGATCAACGAATCAATATGATTTCCCATAAGGCTCTCTTAAGTGTAATGAACGATCTTGCCGAAGAAGCGCCACTTCACGACCGTGATGGAAAAAATGATCAAGAAAAGGACCCACGAGATCGCGGCCGCGTAGCCCATCCGGTACCATTCAAAAGCATTGTTGAAAATATAATAAATAATCGTCGTGGTCGACCCATTCGGTCCCCCGCCTGTCATAACGTAGGCCTGATCAAATCCCGCCTGAAATCCGCCGATCAAACTCATCGTCGCGATAAAAAAGGTCGTCGGCGAGATCTGCGGCCAGGTCACATTCCAGAACTTCTGCCAGCTGTTCGCGCCGTCCACTTCCGCCGCGTCATAAAGATCGCGCGGCACGCCTTGCAGCGCCGCGAGATAAAGGATCATGTTGTATCCGCCGATCGACTGCCAAACACTCATAATGATGAACGCCGGCTTCGCCCAAGCTTCATCCGTCAGCCAATTCGGCCCGACCAATCGAAGGCCGAGCATATCGCCGAACTGCGCGATCATGGAATTCAAAATGCCGAAATTTGGATTGTAGATCAGCCGCCAAAGCATGAAGATCGCAACGCCAGAGCAGATCGTCGGCAAGAAATAAACGGCCCTGAAAATGACCGTCCCCTTGAGCTTCTGGTTAAGCGCGATCGCCAGGAGAAGCGACCCGGCCATGCTGATGGGGATCGCCGCCATCAGACAAAGCGTGTTCCAGCAGTATTTTCCAAAAAACGGATCTTTCAAAAGCTCCACAAAATTCGCCAATCCCGCGAACTGGGGCCCGTCGGACAAAAGATCCCACTTCACGAAGCTCAGCCAAAGCGAGGCTATCACTGGGATCGAGGTAAAGAGAAGGAAGCCCAACAGGTTCGGCATGAGGAAGCCGTACGCCGCGATCATTTCCTTCGTTTTATCCCTGAGTCCGTTCTTCATATTAACCTTATGCCCTCTTTTCGGAAACTGCGGCGCGGTAGAGAGCCATCTCTGAACTCTCACAGCGTCGTAGTTTTGCACAAGCAAAACCGCCATGCCGTAGAGAGTTATCCTTAGACTCTCACGGCATGGTAGTTGTTCACTAAGAACAACTGCCCGGCCTGGGCTCGAACCAGGAATCTTGCCTCCAAAGGGCAGTGTGATACCATTTCACCACCGGGCAATAACCTTTTTACTCCAGAAAATCAACGCTCGAACGGATCGTCATCGCCGAGGCTCTGCGCGAGCGGCTGGTGCTCCACATAAAGTTCGTAAGCCTTCAAAACCTCTTGCTGGATATAATCCTTGAATTCCGCCGTAATGGGATGCGCCACGTCGCGGTAGTCATCGCCCTTCACCTTACGGGAAGGCATCACCACGAAAAGGCCCTTCACTCCCTCGAGCACCTTTAGTCCCCGCACCACAAAACAACCGTCAAAGGTAATATTGGCAAAAGCGCACAGCTTATTTTCTTTACTCGCCTGGGGAAAAACGCGAACTTCCGTGATCTTCACTTTCAGGCCTCCGCATCAAATGTACTATCCTGACTATTATTTTCTTTAAATTAATGGTAGTCAGGATTGCCCCAATTTCAGATTCTCTGAAATTGATAAGCATTGGGACTACAAAGAGTGACAAATCACCTTGCGAAAAGGAAAGGGAACTTCTTTCAATCTCTTCGATAGACCCAGAACTTCCTTGCGGGTGGAACACGCCGCGAAAACTGTTGCCCCGCTCCCGCTCATCAGAACCAGAGGAGCGCCCAGGCCTTTGAGGAACGCCAGGGCATTTGGAATGGACGGCATGAGCCGAAACGCCGGAGTTTCCAGATCGTTTTTCACGAGTTCCGAAGCCTCCCAGACCCGCCGCCTTTCGAGAAAAGAGCGCAGGATTCTAGCAATACGCTTTTCCTTTGTCAAGGAGAGGGGGCGGCCCTTCCAGTCGAGCGTCTGATAGACCTTTTTTGTGTTAAGTCCTTGCTCCGTGACGAGTAAAAGAAACCAGAGAGAAGCACCACGCGGAACCTTTTGAAGTTTGTCCCCAATGCCCCAGGCCATCGCCTGGCTCGCGCCGGAGAGAAAGAACGGCACATCCGCGCCCAGTTTTTTCCCGATAGAAAAAAGCTCCTTTTGAGCAATTTCGAGGCTAAACAGCCTTTTCATGCCCAGAAGAAAGTACGCCGCATTGCTCGACCCCCCCCCAAGTCCCGCTCCAAGAGGAATACGTTTGGTCAGACGAACCGAGACGCCGCCAAGATCCGGGAATCTCTGCTGAAGCTTGCGGTAAGCCTTGGTGATGAGATTACCTTCCCCGGTCTCAAGCGAAGGAATATTCGTGACGAGCTTGAACCCTTGGGGACTTTTCCGGATACAAATCGTATCCGCAAGGGAGATCTTCTGGAAAAGTGTCAATAGCTCGTGATAGCCATCCGGCCTTTTTCGGATGATCCGGAGATGGAGATTGAGCTTGGCAGGACTTGGGAGGACGATACTTTTCATACCAGTACGGTGTACGGCGTACGGAGTACGGTGTATGTCTGAAAAATCCGACGCCGCACCCCGTACTCCGTACTCAATACTGACTAGGACCAGTCTTTTTTCTTGTGGCGATTCTTGCGGAGTTTCTTCTTCCGCTTGTGCTTATTCATCTTCTTCTTGCGCTGCTTACGTGCCCAGGGCATTGTTTCCTCCGTTGTAAGACGTAAGCGACAAACGCTAAGTCTCTTACGACTTACCGCTTACCACTTATCACTGCTTTTATGGGATAACTTTATTTAAAGGATATTCGATAATGCCGGACGCGCCCGCCTTCTTAAGCGCCGGGATCAACTCACGAACCACCGATTCATCAATAATGGTTTCAACATCCAACCAGTTCTTGTCCGTAAGATTCGCGATGGTCGGCTTCTTCATCGCCGGGAGCAGGTCTAGGATCTTCTGGAGATTCACCTTCTCGACATTCATCTTCAGGCCCACCTTCTCCTGAGCGCGCATGGCGCCGTCGAGAAGCATCACAAGGTTGTCCATTTTCTGCTTCTTCCAGACATCCTTCACACTTTTCTTATTCGCGATGAATTTCGGAATGGAAACGATCACGGTGTCGATGATCTTAAGCTTGTTCGCCCGAAGGCTGGAACCCGTCTCGGTCGCTTCCACGATCGCATCCGCAAGTTTCGGCGGCTTGGCTTCCGTGGCGCCCCAGGAAAATTCCACTTCCGCGTCCACCCGGTGCTTCTTGAGATAGCGCTTCGTGACTTCCACAAGTTCCGTCACGACCTTCTTCCCCTTCAGATCCTTTACGGTCTGGAACGGAGAGGATTCATGCACGGCCAGCACCCAGCGAACAGAATTAGACGTGCGCTTGGAGTATTGAAGCTCGCAGAGCTCCACCACTTTGGAATTATTCTCCACGATCCAGTCATGCCCGGTCAGACCACAATCCACGATCCCCTGCTCCACATAGCGGGACATTTCCTGAGGACGAAAGAGCACGACTTCAATCTCGGGATCATCAATGGAAGGGATATAAGAACGGGAACTGACATTGATCTTGAAGCCGGCTCTCTTGAAGAGATTATAGGTCGCTTCTTCGAGACTTCCCTTGGGTAACGCAATTTTAAGCTTATTGGCAGATGTCATGAGGGGCGGATTCTATCTTTTTGCCCTCGGAGTGTCAATCCTGGAGATCAAAGTCTCTTATTCGTCCTGATTCTTCTTCGGGATCATATGGTGTTCTACTTTTAAGAACAGAATAAGAATAACCAAAACCAGGAGAGTGGCGATGACCGCGATCTTGTAGAGACCCACGCCGCAGGCCATGCCGATACCGCAAATGGTCCAGATCCCGGCCGCGGTCGTCAAACCCCGGACACTCCCCTGCTGCGAACGGATGATGGCTCCCGCGCCTAAAAATCCGATGCCCGTCACCACTTGAGCGGCAATACGTGAAGGATCGACCGTGGCGAGGCCCTTATAGATCAGAAACATCTCGGTCGAAAGCACCATCATGAGCGCCGAGCCGAGACACACCAGCGTGTAAGTTTTGAAACCGGCGTCTTTGCCATGGATCCCCCGCTCAAGTCCTACCAGGGCCCCAAGAAAAGTCGCGGCGATCAATCGTATGGCAAGTTCAGCATCGTGAGACGAAAGAATCATATCCATCCTCCTTTTATGAGATCACTAACCCCGGATCACCGGCCATACTCAATTTCGACCGAATTCCTTTTTTATAAAGCTCGAATCCGCGGCGCGCGATCATGGCCCCGTTGTCGGTCGAAAGGACGAAAGGAGGAAGCCAAACCTTGATCCCCCTGGCCGCGGCATCCCGCGTGAGTTTCTCCCGAAGATACGAGTTCGCGCTCACGCCACCGCCCACCGCGATATCAGATACTCCTTTAAACTCCGCCGCATCCAAAGCCTTTTCGACCACCCATCCGATCACGGCATGCTGAAAACTTGCAGCCATATCTTGGGTGGCCGGCGCTTTTGGATTCGGCTGTCCGGTCTTTGGATCCTGGATCTGATAAAGCACCGCGGTCTTGATCCCGCTGAAACTGAAATTAAAGCGCTTGTCGAGCTTGGGCCGCGTGAACCGGACCGCCTGAGAATTCCCCTGCCTCGCGAGTTTATCCAAAAGCGGACCCCCGGGATAACTCAGTCCCATGATCTTCGCGACCTTGTCGTACGCTTCTCCTATGGCGTCATCGATCGTTTCACCGAGAATATGGATCTTTCCCTTTTCACAGAACGTGAGCATCGTGTGTCCACCGGAGACGAGAAGGCCGATATAGCGCTTGGGTTCTTCGTGTCCGATAAAATTCGCGACCAGATGCGCTTCCATATGGTGAACGCCCACAAGCGGGATCTCCAGCTGATACGCGAGCGCCTTCGCGAACGCGACTCCGACCAAAAGCGATCCGATCAGTCCCGGCCCCTGCGTCACAGCGATCAGATCGAGATCTGAAGCCTTGATCTTCGCTTCTTCAAGGGCTTCTTCGAAAACGCACTGGATCTGCTCCATGCAATGGCGCGACGCCACTTCCGGCACCACGCCCCCGAATTTCTTGTGACGAAAAAGACTGGAGGAAACCACATTGGAGAGGATTGTGTCCTTGCCCTTGAGGACCGAACACGACGTTTCGTCGCAGGAAGTCTCTACACCCAAGGTGTAGAAAGGCGTACGGTGTACGGAGTACGGGGCAACCTTCTTTTCTTTTACGCCGTACACCTTCCGCCGTACTCCTTCCGCTGTACGCCTTACTTCAACTTTTGACATAAAATCTCGTTAACCACTTTCGGATTCGCCTTGCCGCCGGTTTCTTTCATAACCATGCCGACAATGGCGCCGAGGGCCTTTTGCTTGCCGGCCTTGAATTCTGCGACTGCGGTGGGGTTCGCGGCGATGGCTTTTTCAACGGCCTTCTCGATCAGTCCGGTATCGGAAACCTGAACAAGTCCTTTTTCTTTCACGATGCCGTCGGCCGCCTTGCCCGTCGCGGCCATTTCCTGGAGCACTTCCTTGGCGCTCTTCCCGCTGATCGTGCCCTGTTCGACAAGCCGGATCAGTCCGGCGAGAGCGTGCGGCGAGACAAGGCAGTCTTCGATCGTGTTATTTTTCGCGTTAAGCAGGGAAAGGAGTTCATTTTGTATCCAGTTGCTCGCGAGCTTGGCGTTGGCTCCTTCGCGGATACAGGATTCAAAATATTCCGCGATCTTCTTTTCCTGCACGAGCACATAAGCGTCGTAGTCGGAAAGACCGAACTCCTGGATGAACCGCTTCGCGCGTTCGCGCGGCAGTTCCGGCAAGGTCTTCCGCAGTTCTTCCACGGCTTCGCGTGAAAGTGTGAACGGCACAAGGTCCGGCTCCGGAAAATACCGGTAGTCATGCGCCTCTTCCTTGGAGCGCATAGAAAAAGTCGTCTGCTTCACGTCATTCCAAAGCCGCGTTTCTTGAACGATCGCTTCCCCGTTCTCGCAGGCCTCGGTTTGCCTTTCAATCTCATACTGGATCGCCTTCTGCACCATTTTGAAGGAGTTAAGGTTCTTGATCTCAACCTTCGTACCGAATTTTTCCTGACCCACGGGACGGACGGACACGTTGGCGTCGCAACGCAGGCTTCCCTTTTCCATATCGCAGTCGCTGACCTCGACATACTGGAGAATCGCCTTAAGGGCGGTTAGATAATCGTAAGCTTCCTGAGGGCTGCGAAGATCCGGCTCGGAGACGATCTCCAGGAGCGGGATGCCGCCGCGGTTATAATCCACCAGACTGCCGTCCATGATGCCTTCATGGAGAAGTTTGCCCGCGTCTTCTTCCAGATGCGCGCGCGTCACGCCGATCTTCCGCTCGATCATCTTTCCGTCGGCAGTCTTCGTCTCGATCAGGAGTTCGCCCTTGCCGTTCACCGGCATATCAAATTGCGAGATCTGATAGGCCTTGGGCAGATCAGGATAAAAATAATTCTTCCGGTCGAATTTGAGCCGCTCCGCAACTTTACAATTCAGCGCGAGCCCCACCTTGATCCCGAGCTTGAGCGCCAACTCGTTTAAGACCGGCAGCGACCCCGGCCATCCGAGGCACACGGGACACGTGTGGCTATTCCCCTCCGCCCCGAATTCCGTGGAGCAGGAGCAGAAGAGTTTGCTCTTTGTTTTCAGCTGCACGTGGACTTCAAGTCCGATGACCGGTTCGTAGTTCATTTAACTCTCGGCTCTTTCTCTGGCAAACAATGCGTCTCTTTTAATCACTTGAGGATCGCTTCCGCCTTGGCTTTTAAATCAACGGGGACAATCTCATCGCCAAGCTTCGGATCGAGAACGTTAACGGCAAGGATCGTTTTCGGGTCATCCCAATTGAATTTCCGGTCCTGATTCAGATCACGAATAACTTCAATGAAAAGCTTTTTTCCCTCAGGATCGTACCGCCAGGATGTCACGCTCGTGTTTGCCGGGGTCACCTGACTCAGATGGGTTCCGTCCGCATTTGAAACGTATCCGGGCAAGGCATCTTTTTCATTAAGCACACCATCCCCATTGGTGTCCACGAGAGCCATCCGGTAAAAAATAAAGGTCGGAGGGGTTTTGTCTTCCTTTTCTGAGTAACTTTTTTCCGGAAAACAGACATTCTGAATAAATCCCTTTTGCTCCAGAAGAAGCTTGGAAACTCCCGTCGTTTTATCGATAAATACGAGGTTGTAGAAGGGCCCATACATTTCGCTGAAATAGCGGGAATCGCTGTAGTCACTGTACGAACTCATTCTCGGGGAACTTGCAAAAGGCCGTGTCTCTCCCACCTTCTTCTTTTCCAGAGTTATCGGAACAATAAAGTGATCGAGCCCATTCACTGACAACGGCAGTTCATATTGCACAATAACCTTCAGACCCGCCAGGTCCGGCTTGTTTTTCCCCGCCTCCACGGCAACGCCTTCTACGGAATGCATCTTATAGCGGAGAAAACTAACCCCGGCGCCTATCACGCCCATAAGAATCAGTCCGAGAAACAGAATCCCTGTCGCTAGCGCAACGATTTTCCAGACCAAACCGATGACCTTATTCATATTCATATCAGAGACTCCTTGTTTTTTCGCTTCGCCCTATCGAAACGTTATCCAGCACACGGGACGATTCATTCGCCCGCTGGCGGGGTCATTCATTTTGAGACCAGGCCACCGGCCGATGATTCTTAAAGCTTTTGATGCGTGCCGTCGCAGAAGGGTTTCTTCCTTGAGGCTTTGCAACCACACCAGGCGACAGTCCCAGCCTTTTCGATCACGGTACGGACCGGCAGCATGCCCGTCTGCTTCGTATTATGGGATCCGTCGCAAAGCGGCTGATTGACGGATTCCCCGCAAGAGCACCAAAAATATTCGCCCGGTTTCATATTGATGACATACGGCATTTTCACCTTCGCCATAAAAACCTCCTAAAGTGCTGGTTTCTTTTTGTAGACGCCAACTTCTTGTTCAAAAGCGTAGGCCGCGCGAAGCATCGTCGATTCGTCAAAAGGTCGGGCCATGAGCTGCATGCCGATCGGCAGACCGCCCGAGGTAAATCCACACGGAATCGACATCGCCGGAATTCCCGCGAGGTTTGCCGGGATCGTAAAGATATCAGACAAGTACATCGCGATCGGATCCGCGGCTTTCTCACCGATCTTAAAGGCCGGCGTGGGAGATGTCGGCGAAAGGATCACATCGACTTCTTTAAACGCCTTTTCAAAATCCTGACGGATCAGCGTACGGACCTTCTGTCCCTTAAGGTAGTATGCCTCATAATAACCAGCCGAGAGAACAAATGTTCCGAGCAGGATGCGGCGCTTGGCTTCCTGGCCAAAGCCCTGGTCCCGTGTTTCAAAATACATTTCGCGAAGATCTTTGGACGGCACGCGAAGACCGTACTCCACGCCATCAAAACGGCCGAGATTGGAGCTGGCTTCCGCAACAGCGACGATGTAATAAACCGCGACCGAGTGTTCGGTGTGCGGCAATGAGATCGTCTTGATCTCCGCGCCAAGCTTCTTGTAGATTTCGGCAGCCGCCCGTACGCTTTTCTCGACTTCCGGGTCGATCCCGGCAATGAAATATTCCTTCGGCAGGCCGATGCGGAGTCCCTTGACGTCCCTCTTGAGCGCCTGCGTAAAATCCGGAACTTTTTCGGGAGAGGACGTGGAGTCCTTGGAATCATGGCCGCAGAGGATATTCAAAAGTATCGCGGAATCTTCCACGGTCTTGGTGATCGGTCCGATCTGATCAAAGCTCGAGCCAAACGCGATAAGGCCGTAGCGCGACACACGGCCGTATGTGGGCTTCACACCGACCACGCCGCAAAGCGCCGCGGGCTGGCGAATGGAACCGCCGGTATCGGAGCCTAATGCCGCAAGCGTCATGTCCGCCGCAACCGAGGCTGCGGAGCCGCCGCTCGAGCCGCCCGGAACGCGCGAAAGATCCCAGGGATTCTTGCAGGGCCCAAACGCGGATGTCTCGCAGGAAGATCCGAAGGCAAATTCATCCATATTGCATTGCCCGAAAAGCGTCGCTCCGGCAGTCTTGAGTTTCGTGATCACCGTCGCGTCATAAGGCGGCACATGTTTGGCGAGGATCTTGGAGGCGCAAGTCACTTCCCGACCGTCGATACAGAGGTTGTCCTTAATCGAAATCGGCACACCGGCGAGGGGTAATGTACCCATATCACACCTCGTAGGTGGGATACGGTCGTCAAACCTCAAAAAGGCATTAAGCTTGGGATTAAGCTCTGCCGCGCGCTTCGCGAAAGCGTCGAGGACCGGCTGCGCGCCGTCCTTTTTCGCGACCTCAATGGCTTCCCTGAGTGTCAGAGCACAAAAGTCGGTCATCGCTGCACGATTTTGGGGACTTTGAAGAAACGGCCGTCGGCCTGGGGGGCATGCGCGAGGGCCTTCTCCGCGGCGTTCGAGGTCTTGGCTTCATCCTTGCGGAAGACGTTTTCCATATTGAGCACATGGCTTGTGGGCTCGACACCCGCCGTATCAAGCAGGCTCAGTTTATGGACATAGTCGAGGATGGCACCGAGATCTCTCTCGAGCTTCTGCTTTTCTTCGGGCTTTAGATTGAGCCGCGCGAGTTCCGCGACCCTTTCGATCTTGAATTCCATGAGATTTCTCCTAAGTAGGACGACATTCTGCCCGAAGGTGGAGGGAGTGTCAATGCAGGGGACGGTCCCCCGGAAGAGAACCGCCCCCAGATCATCAAACTATTTCGTCGAACAGCAGGACCCGGACACGCCGAATTTCTTCAGGATCTTCTCGGCAAGGCAAAAGCCGGTGAGCGAGGACTGGATCAAGTTGACGCCGACAAAGGCGGTCCAGATCAGCCACCACTTGCTAACAAGCACCGCAAGCAAAACGCTGATCAGAATGAAACTCCCTGCGATAATGCGTATCATTTTTTCCATGGACATGCAAAACCTCCCTTTCGTACGGAGTACGGCGACAAGCTATTTGCTGCTCGCCGTACGCCTTACGCCTTACTATTTTTCTTAGCCATCATGTAATAAAAAACAGGCACTGCCGTCCGGGACAGGAGCGTCGAAGCGATCTCTCCCGCCATCAGGGCCACTGCCAAACCCTGAAAGATCGGATCAAACAAAATCACGGAAGCGCCCACGACCACCGCCGCGGCCGTGAGTAACATCGGCCGGAAGCGTTCGATCCCCGCCTCGATCACCGCTTCTTCAAGGGGCATCCCCTCGGCGCGGCGAAGCTCGATGAAATCCACAAGAATAATGGAATTCCGGACCACGATCCCCGCTCCCGCGATCATCCCGATCATCGAAGTTGCCGTAAAGAACACGCCGCCCAGCCAATGCGCCGGCAAGATCCCCACCAGCGTGAGCGGGATCGGCAGCATGATGATGAGAGGCGTCTTGAAGGACTGGAACCATCCGACCACCAGCGCGTAGATCAAGATCATCACGAACGCGAACGCGATCCCGAGATCGCGGAACACCTCATACGTGATCTGCCATTCCCCGTCCCACTTGACCGCCCACCGGTCCGTCGAGGCGGGCTGGCCGCTAAAGACCTGGTCGATCTTTTTCTGATCCCCGGCACCCGTAGGCAACGGTAATTTTGAAACAGCGTCCTTGATCTGCAAAATGGCGTAAGCGGGACTTTCGAATTTTCCGGCCACGTCCGCGATCACATAGGAGACCCGCATTAAATTCTTATGATAGATCGCGAGGTCTTTTGTTCCGTCTTTCACATCCACCAGCTCACGGATGGAAATGGGATTCCCGAAGCGCGACAAAAGCGTCAGGTTCAGCGTTGCCTCCAGAGTGGCGCGTTTGGCCTGCGGAAGACGCAAAAGGATCTCGACCGGTTCGTTCTCCTCAGAAAGATGCGCGAGATCCACGGTCCGGCCACCTACCGCCGCCGCAAGGACCTCCGCGATCTGGGTAACGGGGATACCGTTAAGGGATGCCTTCTGCGTATTCACCCTAAGACGCAGGAGTTTTTCAGGTGCCTGAACGTAGGTGTCAATATCCGTAATGCCCGCCGACTCTGAAAGCAGTTTCTCGATGCTTCCCGCCAGCTCATTTTGCCCCTCGAGCGTGGGGCCGTAGATCTCCATCACCAGCGTCGATAAAACCGGCGGACCTGGCGGAACCTCCGCAACCTGGACATGACCTCCGTATTTTGCCACGATCGCGTGAACCTTCGGCCGAACGGCCTTCGCGATGTCGTGGCTCTGGCGCTTGCGCTGATGTTTTCCCGCGAGATTAACCTGCAGATCCGCCTGGTTCGGCTTCGACCGCAGGAAATAATGCCGCACGAGCCCGTTAAAATTGTAAGGGGCCGCGGTACCGACATACATTTCGATATCCTTGACCTCGGGCTCCTTGACAAGTTCCTGCGCGATCTCGGAGATCACCTGCTGTGTTTTCGCAGCGGGAGTACCCTCGGGCATATTGAGCACAACCTGGAATTCATTTTTATTATCAAACGGCAGCATCTTCATGCGCACCAACTTGAGCGGCACAAGCATGATGACGGCAACAAGCAAGATACCGAGCGCCCACAGGAAAATGCGGCGCACTTTCGCGTCGTGGATCAGCGGGTTCATATAGGAACGATAGAGTCGCGTGAGGAAATCTTCCTTTTCGCCGACTTGATGCGCCTTGAGCTTCCCCTGAGCGAACGCCTTCCCGAGGATCTGATAGGCCGCCCACGGCGTCGCGACAAAAGCCACGAACATGGAAAAGAACATCGCCGCGCTCGCGCCGATCGGGATCGGACGCATGTAAGGCCCCATGAGACCGCTCACGAAGGCCATCGGCAAGATCGCCGCGATCACGGTCAGTGTCGCAAGAATCAAGGGACTGCGGACTTCATTTACCGCCTCAATCGTGACATCGAGGATGTTCTTGGCCTTGTTCTGCGGCATGCGCAGATGCCGGACGATATTTTCCACATCCACGATCGGGTCATCGACCAAGATGCCGATGGAAAAGATCAGCGCGAAAAGCGTGATGCGATTGAGCGTGAAACCGAGGAAATAGAAAGTCGCAAGGGTCAGCGCCAGCGTCATCGGGATCGCGATCGCCACGACCCCCGCCTCGCGGCGGCCAAGCGACCACGCGATCAAGAGGCTCACGCCAAATACCGCGATCGCCATGTGAAATAGCAGTTCATTGGATTTTTCCTGCGCCGATTCCCCGTAATCGCGTGTCACGGTCATGGTGACATCTTTCGGGAAAGAGGCCTCCGGAACTTCTTTCAGCGTATGCCGTATTACCTCCGAAAGATGCGCGGCATTCGCACCCTTGCGTTTGGAAATAGCCAATGTCACGGCTTCAAAAACACCCGACTTCGCGTTCTTCTCTGCGGGACCAAAGAGAATGTGCGTCGAACGCTCTTCCTCGTCCGGTCCATCCACCACATTCGCCACGTCCTTGAGCGTCACCGTGCTTCCGCCGCTCACCCCCACAACCAGATTTTCAAGATCCGTCTTGGTGCGGAAAAAGGCATCGGACTCGACCTGCGTGAGTTCGGGTACGCTCTCGAGATGCCCGGAGCTTTGTTTGACATTGGCCGCGCGGATGAGCTGGCCGATCTCGAGCGGGCTCAAAAGCCGGGCTTTCAATTTTTCTTCATCGAAAAAGACCTGGAACTGGCGCTTGCGGCCGCCGGTGATATGCGTCTCGGAAACATCGGGAATGGCGTTGACGATCCTCTGGAGATTCGCCACGGTCCTGCGAAGCGCCACAGGGTCCTGCTTTTCACTGTGAAAGGTAAGCGCCATGATCGGGACATCATCGATCGAGCGGACCTTGATCAGCGGCTGGGTCCCGTCCGGAGGCATAAAATCGAGATTGGAATAGACCTTGGTGTAAAGCTTGATCAGACTCTTTTCGACGTTCTCGCCGACTTTGAAGCGAATAATAAAAAGCGCGCCTTCCGCCTCGGTCGTGGAGTAAACGTATTCGACCCCGGGGATCTCCCAAAACTTCCGCTCGCCGAGGTTCACGATGCGCTGCTCGACTTCGCGGGAACTCGCGCCCGGATAGGCGACAAAGACATCGAACATCGGCACCGAGATCTGTGGCTCTTCCTCGCGCGGCAGGTTCATCACCGCGAATACGCCGAGAATAAGCGACACCGCGATAATAAGCGGCGTGATCTTCGATTTCGCGAAGTAGCTGACGATTCCGCTGATAAAGTCCGAATGATGTGTCGTCATAGTCTCAATTTTCTTTTCTTGATGGTGACCATGACAGCCCCAATTTCAGATTCTCTGAAATTAATCAGTATTGGGGGCGTCATGTTCCCAGACGTGTGTTGACCTGATGAATGCCGTCTTCGTCGAGCTGCCCCGAAAGGAAGAGCAGCTTGGCGTGTTCGAGTTCGAGCGTGAAAAGGATCTGCTGCAGGCCGGAGGCCGTTTCAAGATACGTGCGGCGTATCGCGAGAAGGTCCGCGATGGATTTACGACCCTCCTGATAAAGCTTGGCCGTCAGATCACTCGCCTGCTGGGCGTCCTGATAGGCCTGCAGGAGTACCGGATGATCGGCCGTCACGGTTTCATAAGCCGTGAGCTCCCCGACAAGCTGTTTCGCGATCTCGTCGCGAAGCGCCTGGCGATCCGCCTTGAGCGCCTCGGTACGGTGCTTTGCCTCTTGTGTGCGGTCGGGGTAGGTCGGATTAAAAAAGTCCACGCTCCCCCGCATCCCCACCGTGAAGTTCTTGCCGCTTGATGTTAAATCGTGACTGTCGGCGGCGAGATCGCCAAACCCATAAATTTTGGGAAGGAATGAAGTCTTCTGGCGCAGAGATTCGATGCGCTCCGCATCGATCATACTATCCATCGCCACCAAATCCTTACGCTTTTGATAAGCCTGGGCGATCAAGTTTTGAAGTTCCCCCCTCTCCTGCACATCCCCGGGAATCTTTCCTGTGGCATCCCAGACAAGCGCAGGGTCCTCGCCCATCAGAATATTCATAAACATACGCGAGGTCTTGAGCATCGCCCGCGTCCTGTTCAATTCGCGTTCGACTCCCGCCGACGCGACCTTGGCCGCGTAAAAATCCGCGCCCAGGATCATGCCTTTTTTCTGGAGATCGTCGGCCTGCTTGAGATCCTGATCGATCACATTCTTCAGACCGGTCGTGATATTGAAAAGTTCCCGGGCCAATAAAATCGCAAGATAGTTTTCAAGCGCTACGAGCGAGGCTTCCATCTCCGTGAAATCCGCTTCGAGATCCGCCGACTTGACGAGACGGCGCGCGGAACGGATCTTCGAGATCGTATTAAAGGAATCAAAAAGCAGCATCTCGCCCTGCACCCCGAAGTTGTAATTCGTCCGGTGGCGCGGGGAGTTCATCGCGTTGAGCTGAAAATCATGATCGGTGAAAGACTCCTGCCGGAGAAGCATGCTGAACACCTCCACGGGATCATCGCTCGTCACCATAGAACTGACCCCCTGGATCCGAGGAAAAAGTTCCGCAAGCGCCAAATTCTTGCCGGCCTTGGCCTGCTCGAGCTCCTCATATTTCTTTTTCAGCGCGGGATAGTGGGCAAGGACCTTTTTATAGCAATCGAGAAAGGTCATGGTGGAGAGCATCTCCGGAGGGCGCGCGGCCGGCTCTTCGGAAAAGACAAAGGGACTGCCCAAGAGCCCCAAGACAAGTAGGAAAGGCAGTGTTTTCTTCATAAGGATGGCAATCATCTTAGTCCGTTTCTTTAGATTTAGAAAACTTTTTCCGAACACTCTTCAGAGCCCTGGTCTCAAATAAGTCCAGGGCGTCTAAAAATTGTTTTTTGACAAATGGAGCTGCGCAAAAGCATTTCCTATTTTCGGGTCCGCGGGGACATCCATCGCTGAGAATCCAGTAGCAGGACGCCCAGAAATGTCTCCCCAGATCATCTCGTAGGCACGCAGTGAAACTAGCGCTCCGTCACATTAATTCTTAATAGGTTTGCCGTTCTGCCCAAGTTTTTATTTCCTTTCATTTGTGGCGACTTGGGCTGCCCCAATTTCCGCTTCACGGAAATTGATAAGAATTGGGGCTTTACCGTGTGCCGTTATAAATTTATGTGACACGGTACTAGTTATGCCCGGATAAAGCTTTTCCGCCCAAAACCCGGTCAATCTCAGCTTTCCAGGAATTGATATCGCGGGCACCGGATTTCTTTCCGTTCAGGAAGAAGGTCGGGGTTCCGCGAACATCCGACTGAACTCCCAATTTCATATCGTCTTTAATTTGCTTGTCGAATTCAGCGTCCTTGTTCTTGAGGTCTTCTTTTAGTTTGTTCTCATCCAAAGCAAGCGCCTGCGCATACTCTTTCACTTTGGCCTCAGAGACATCGGCCCTGTTCTTCATGAGAATATCAATCGCTTCAAAATACTTTCCCTGAAGATGGGCCGCTAAAGCAAATTTAGCCGCAGGCACAGCTCTTTGATGAAAACCAAGCGGGTAATTCTTGACCATAAGTTTGACCTTGTCCGGATACGCTTTCAGAACCTCTTTAATCGGCTCATAAAAACGCGAACAATACGGACACTCGAAATCAGCGAACATCGTGATCATGACAGCAGCGTCCTTAGGACCCTTCACCGGCGTGACCCCGACATCGAGTACATATACCTTATTCAGATCTTCCGCAGGCGATGGCTGCCTCCCCTGACTTCCGCGGCAGAGCGCTCCGGTGGCGATCTTTTGGTCTAACGAATCGATTTTCCTCTCCAGGACGTCGATCTTCTTATCTATACGGTTCTGCGTCTCGGATAACGCTGCCATTCTGGCGCTGACAGGGGCCATGGCACGCGTCACCAAAAAATTGATGCCGATCAACAACGCGATACCGGCAACAATCCACGCGCCGACCGCTAAAAAAGCATTCCTCGTCTGCTCATGCATACATACTCCTTTAATTTATTTGATGTTTTTTCTATCTCACCCACGAACAAGGCATTTACTTTATTTTCTTTTTTAGCTCGACCAATACATTAAGCACGATGTATATCCCGCCCGATTCCTAGGACTAAAAAGCTAGCTCCGCTTTCGTTTAGTCAATCACAATAGGGATTCATTGAACATTTTTCTCTTATTTTTGTAAATGCTTATTATCTGACCTCTGCAGCCGGGGCCGGTTCGCTGGAAAAGAATTTACGGCGAAAATACAGCGAAAGGCTCACAAGCCCGATCAACACGGGGACTTCGACCAGGGGGCCGATCACGGCTGCAAACGCGACGCCGGAATGGATCCCGAACACAGCCACCGCCACAGCGATCGCCAATTCAAAGTTATTACTCGCGGCCGTGAAGGATAAAGTCGCGGACTGAGCGTAATTCGCGCCGATATTTTTGCTCATAAAAAAAGAGAGCAGGAACATCACGACAAAGTAGAGGAGAAGGGGTATTGCGATGCGCACCACATCCACCGGAATCCTGACGATCGCCTCGCCTTTAAGCGAAAACATCACAACGATCGTAAACAATAGTGCGATAAGCGTCATAGGACTGATGGCCGGGATGAACTTTGTCTCATACCAGACCTTATCCTTGGCTTTGAGCAGAATGAAACGCGTCAGCATCCCCGCCAGAAAGGGAATGCCGAGGTAGATAAAGACGCTTTTCGCGATCTGCCCGATCGTGATAGCCACCACGCTGCCATCGAGGCCGAACCAGCGCGGCAATAACGTAATAAAAACCCAGGCATACACGGAGAAAAACAAAACCTGGAAGATCGAGTTGAACGCCACAAGCCCGGCGCAATACTCCGTATCCCCTTCCGCGAGATCGTTCCAGACAATGACCATGGCGATGCAGCGTGCGAGACCGATCATGATCAGCCCGACCCTATATTCCGGATAGCCGCGCAGGAACGTGATCGCCAGAACGAACATCAGGATGGGGCCGATTACCCAATTCTGTACCAGGGAAAGCAGTAGGACCTTCGTGTTCTTGAACACGTCGCCGAGTTCTTCGTACTTCACCTTCGCGAGCGGCGGGTACATCATGAGGATCAGTCCGATCGCGATCGGGATATTGGTCGTCCCCACCTGGAACTTATTCCAGAAACCCACCACCGGAGGGTAAAAATATCCCGCCGCGACACCGAGCCCCATCCCGAGAAAAATCCAAAGTGTCAAGAACCGGTCTAAAAAAGAAAGCTTTTTGGGAGAATCGCAGCATGGCATGAAAGGACTCCTTATTCTGAAATGCCGTTTAAAGCAACTGCTTTAAATTTTCCATGGATCATGTCCCGGACTTTCCGGAACTCTTCAATGACGCCTTCGGTAATCTCTTTGTCATGCGGAGGATCTGGAAATTCCCAATGCAGGCGTTTCGTATTGCCAGGAAAGAACGGGCATGATTCCTTCGCATTATCGCAAACCGTTATGACGTAATCGAAGCTTTGCCCCTTGAACTCATCCACATGTTTCGAGCGATGTCCCGAAATATCGATCCCGATCTCCTTCATGACACGAATCGCGACAGGATTCGCCTGGGAAGGAATTGTCCCTGCGCTGAACACCTCAAAGCGGTCATTTCCGTAATGTCGCAAAATGCCTTCCGCCATTTGCGAACGACAGGAATTACCGGTGCAAAGAATTAGAACTTTTCTTTTCATTGTTTTTTTCCGGAACGTTTTTACAACATCCCCCTTCGATCTTGATTCCGTGGTGATGCACGAGGGCATTTGCGAGCTTTTTGCGGGCCGCGGTAAGAATGCGTGAGACGGTCGAACGGTGCACTTTCATCTTCCGGGCCGCCGCATCCTGCTCAAGACGCCGGCCGTCACAAAGCCACAGCGCCTCCAGCTCATCCAATGTGAGAGTCGTTACGACAATATCTTTCTTTGCCACGTGGAGCGGACGAAAACAGCGGTCTCCCGGCTTGCAGCCGACCTGCCGGATCTTCTTAGGACGCATTTTGATCCCTCCTTTGCACCGTTTTTGTATTATTTACGAGTCAACGGTGCGGCACCTCGAACCATTCTTTTGAAGCTATCTCGGTGCCGTTATGCACATATGTGCATAATAGACTCAAAAAGAACTCATGTCAAATATTTTTTATGAAAAGGATCAAGTCAGGAAAGCGACGCTAAAAATACCGGAGGTGGTTTGGACCTTATTGCTCCCGAAGATATCCTGCTGCACGCCGGTCTCAAAACGCCAATGATCGCTCACCGGCATAATGAACCCCAGAACCACGCTCGCGAGATTGGCGGTCGTCCCGTGCCCCCCAAAATCATGGGAGTAAATCACTTCGATCTCCGGCTGCAACCACGGAAGCAGCTGATAACCCGCCGCGAAATTCGCGTGAGCCGTCCCGTAATAAAAGCTCGTGCGCTCCCAATGGGCGAACGGCGTGTTGTACCCCAGATTCACCGTCCCATTCCAGCGACCGATGTCCTTGGTGAAGGCGAAAGCGTTGTCCAAGCTGGTATAGCCTTGGCCGGCGCCGAGATGGTCCAGATTGCTGCGCCGTCCGGTCGGCGCATACACCGTGGGTATGTAGGAGATCTCGAGTTTTTCCTCCTTAGAATGATAAAATCGCCAGCGAGCCGTCACGCCGAGGTCTCCCCAACCGCCACCGTGCGTGGGTCCGTCCGTATCCGAATCCTCCATGTCTCCGGCCTCATTGTAATTATTTTCCTTATCCAGCCGGTGCTGAAAATCCTCGAGGATCCCGATATCCATATCCTTATAAAACCCGACCGTGGTCAGCGTGTTCCACGTCTGAGTTTGATAGATCCCCCGTTTGTTTCTCGCACCATTGGACTCCCAGGCGAATTTTCCGCCTAGGACAACATAGGAGTTCCAAAATTCCACCTGGCCGGGGTCGTTCGGCGTCGCAGCCACCGTGACAACCTTGGAGTGTTCCTCGAGGGTCTCATTTTCGGAAACCTGATCGGCAAAAAGAAAGACCGGCCAAAGACACGTCGAAAATGCCAAAAGGGTTAGCACGCGAGAATAATTCATGGGAAATGCGGTCATTTTTTTTCAGAAGGCCCTTTAGGTTTAAGGCAGTCGCCGCCGCAGCAACCGCCGCTCTTCTTTCTCAAAAAAAGACGCAGTACCAGGAGCGCCGCCAGCGCCACAATGCTTAAAGCAATGATTTCGTTAGTGTCCATATTCATCTCCTTGAACCATTTCAACCTACGAGGTTGAAGTGGTTATTCAAAACCCAACAGCCGCCCCCCTTGAAAGACAATAAAAGACGCGGACCACGCGAGCGCGGTCATGTAGAAGATCATAAAGAACATCCAGCCCCAGGAACCGGTCTCGCGCTTCACGATCGCAAAGGTGGAAAAGCACTGGCAGGCAAGCACATAAAAAACCATGAGCGAAAGCGCCACGAGTGGCGTGTAAGAGAGCTTTCCGGTCTCCGGTGAGCGGTCTTTCTGGAGCGCCGCCACGAGTCCCGCGGTCATGCCTTCGCCTTCGGTTTGAACGTGATGCACGATCGCAAGCGTGCTGATCAAAAGTTCGCGCGCCGCAAACGAAGCCACGATGCCGATGCCGATCTCCCAGTTAAAACCCAGAGGCCGGATGGCGGGCTCGATGATCTTTCCGAGAGACCCGGCATAACTGGAACGGATTTGGAGATCCTTCTTCGAATGTTCGATCTCTCCGAGACGCGCCTGCAAAGCCTCCCCGCTCAAAGTCGCGGTAGCCTGCTGTCGCTCGGCCACAAAACGGGCCTCCGCGGAGGGACTCTTCGGATAGCTCACACAAAACCAAAGCAGGATCGAGAGGAGAAAAATAATGCTCCCCGCCCGGGTAATGAATTCCTTCGCGCGATCCCACATCGTGCCAAACACTGTCTTCAAATGAGGGATCCGGTAAGGCGGCAGCTCGAACACGAACGGCATCCGGTTCCCCTTGAGAAACGTCTTGCGAAAAAGCGAGGCAACCCCCAGACCGGTCCCGATACTCAAAAGATAAAGCCCGAGAAGCGTCAGTCCCTGAAGATGAAAGACATGAAACACGGGAACCGCAGGAATGAACGCCGCGATCAAAAGCGTGTAAACCGGAAGCCGCGCGCTACAGCTCATAAGAGGCGCCACGAGGATCGTCGCGAGCCGGTCGTTCCGGTCCTCGATCGTGCGGGTCGCCAGGATCCCGGGTACTGTGCAGGCGAAAGAACTCAAAAGGGGCAGGAAGGCCTTGCCGTTCAGCCCCACCTTTTTCATAAGTTTGTCGAGCACGAACACCGCGCGCGCCATATAACCCGTGTCCTCAAAAAGAGCGATGAAAAAGAAAAGGAGAAAGATCTGCGGCAGAAAAACCACCACGTTTCCCACTCCCGCGATGATCCCGTCCACCACAAGGCTCTCAAGCGGCCCGGCCGGCAAGAGCGCCTGGGCAAAGTCCCCCAGCTTTTCGATGATCCGGGACAAAAGATCCATCGGGATCTTCGCCCAGGAAAATATCGACTGGAAGATGATCCCCATCACCCCGACGAAAGCCACGAGGCCCCATACGCGATGCGTTAGGATCCGATCCAGTTTCTCCGAGAACGGCACCGTCTTTTGAGGCATGCGCCGGATGACCTCCTCGCAAAGGTGATCGACCGCCGCGTACCGGCATTCGGGTTCCACGGAGGTCCAGTCGATCCCGTTCTGTTTCAGAGACGCGCGAACGCTCAGCGCCTCCACCCGCAAAAGATCTCCGGTCTTCATATCCCCGAAAAAAGGACTCCGGAAAGAACGGTCCGAAAGGATCCGGAGGGCCTCTCCAAAAGCAGCTTGAGGACGGTTCTTTAAACGGCCTTCGATCAGGACCACAATCTTATCCAGCTCGGTCTTAAGCAGGCCGGGCAAAAAAGGCTCTACCGAAAACCGTCCCGACCCCTCTGCAGGATCCGCAAGCGTCAGGGCGATGGCCTGCTGGAGCTTCGCGATCCCCTCCCGCTCCATCCCCACCGTCGTAACGCAGGGTACTCCGGTCCGTTTTTCGAGTTTCTGAAGATCAACCTCCACGCCCTTTTGCCGAGCCATATCCCACATGTTAAGCACGAGAATGACGGGAATCCCGGTCTCCAGAACCTGGGTTGCCAGATAAAGATTCCGCTCTAGATTCCCGGCATCCAAAACGACCAAGACGAGGTCGGGAGGCGGCGTGTCCCCTCTTATGCCCAAAAGAACATCATGCACCACCTCTTCATCCAGAGAGCGCGGCAAAAGGCTGTAGGCCCCCGGAAGGTCCAAAACGGAGATATCCTCCCCGCCCGGAAGTCGCATCGAGCCTGTCTTTTTCTCAACGGTCACTCCGGGATAATTGGCCGTGCTGTGCCTAAGGCCTGTCAGCGCGTTAAAGATCGTGGTTTTCCCCGTGTTGGGGTTACCGACCAACGCGATCTCTTTATTTTTTTTATCAACGGTCTTCTTCATAAAGTTTCTTCGTTCTTTCTTACAAGTATCTTCGCCGCGTCCTGCTTGCGTATCGAAAGACTGTAGCCGCGCAAGATGATCTCCATCGGATCCCCCAGCGGCGCGAGGCGTTTTACCAGGACGCTTGTCCCTTTCACAAGACCGAGCTCTTTGAGGCGGTAGTGAAGATCCTCTTCGCCCTCGTAGCCCAGGACCACACCAGACTCCCCGGCCTTGAGCTGATCCAAGGTTCGCTTTATTTCCGGCATTTTTTGCAAAGCCCCACGAGTTGATGGCAATGGTATTCCAGTTTAAAACCGTTTTTCTCAGCAACCTGCTGCTGGGCCCGCTCGATCGTAACGTCCTTGAATTCCGCCACGCGATTGCACGCGCGGCAGATCAGATGGTCATGGTGGGCTTTGGAGCGCGCGCATTCATAGTACGTGTCACGACTCGTACGGAAACTCTGCGCCACCACACCCGCCTCCAAAAGGATCGGGAGATTGCGGTAAACCGTATCCCGCGAAACCTTTAGCCCTTGCTTCTTAAGACAGGTGACGAGGCTATCCACATTAAAATGGCCCGGCTGGCGTTTGATCCCCGCGATCAGCTTCAGGCGTTCGCCGGTCAGACGGCACCCCTTGCCGCGGATAAATCCCTCGAATTCTTTCTGATGCTTGACCATAAGGAAGGATTCCCTGAGGAGCGTTATTAAGACTTAGTCTGAACAAGAGGAGTGTAAAGGAGAATGGAGGCGCTGTCAATCGCGAAGGACCGAGCAGGAGACGGGGAACAGCTAAGGGGTTCGTGTCCCACTCGACATTCCCCGCGCCCCTTTATTACCTTTTAAATCGCGCAGCCTTTTAGCGATACGTGCCCGTCAACCTCCGTGGGCTCTATGGCTTTGAAGATACCGTAGCAAGTCCACGTGGTGGGACTGGAGTCTGCATAAAAGATATACGTCAGTTGATTTTCCAAGGACTGGTCAACCGCATCGACTTGAAAATTGTAAGTGGGATCACTCGTGTAGTAAGAATAGCCCCAATTTTTGGATTTATCTATGCCGGTTAGCCCAAGATCATTCCAACTGGCCTCGTTTTCGACCCAGGTCGGCTCAAAGGGATTTGAAACAACGGAGGTCACGTTGCCCGGAAGACTCGAGGTTCCATGCATGTCAAAGTTTCTTTCCCCGGCGCGTTTGATGGCCCCAACCACCTGAAACGCTTCAGCCGCTTGGGCCTTTTTCGTTTGCATGAGCATGCGCGGCACGATCAGTGATGCCAGAATCGCAATGATCACAACAACGATCAAGACTTCAACCAGCGTGAAACCTTTTTTCGTGTTTTTCATATTCGTTCCCCGTTTGGCGTTACCCGTTCCCCTTTTTTACTTTTTAAATAGTGCAGCCTTTCGAGGGATCGGCAGAATCCTGATATTTGAATGGAGTGTTGCAAGTCCAGGTCTCGCTGCTGGAGCTATAAGCCATAGCGTAGCTATCCGTTTCAGACTTGACAATAATATTAGCGGAGGCACCGTCACTTTGGTATTCGTAGCCCCAATCTTTTGATTTTTCAATACCCGTGAGCCCAAGATCACTCCAATCCCCCGCATTCGTCCCGCCCGCGAATGGTGACGATTCGATTGACACATAAGCGCCCGTGGGACTCCAAGTGCTACGAAAATCATATAATCTTTCCGCCGCCCGCCTTATGGCCCCTATCATTTGGAGAGCTTCAGCAGCTTTGGCCTTGTCAGTCTGCATGAGCATGCGCGGCACGATGAGCGACGCAAGAATGGCGATGATCACAACAACGATCAACACTTCCACCAGCGTAAAACCTTTTTTTGTGCTTTTCATGACCCCTCCTTATTTAAAATGGCATTTTTCAACTAACTATTGCTTCGTCATTCTCTTACAAAAGCTATAGCACATGATCCGGAAATCGGGAGCGGGCGGAGAGCGTACCTCTATCAGGAATGGTTCTCCCTCAGGAGAACCTTCCTTCTGGAAGGGGGTCGAAAACTTCCGTTCGTTTACTTAGAAACTCTGAGTCAGCTTTTCGGTAATGCGGGAGCGGACGGACTCGCTTAATCCGGGAAAGTCGCTGTGCTCCATGCAGGCTGTTTCGATGGGCTCGAGAACGGTGAGTGTGCAATGGATCGTGGACTTCATCACCCAGTCACCTTTGGGGATGGCGTTCCGGGTTCCACTAACAGCAATAGGGAGAACCGGGACTTTCTCTGAGATCGCGAGCTTGAAAGCCCCGTTCTGAAAAGGATTCATCCCCTCCGTTTCGCTGCGCGTTCCTTCCGGAAAAAATAGGACGGACATCCCTGATCGGATATAACGGATCGCTTCCCGGTAAACATCCCGGATGCTCCCCCGGTCCTTGCGCTTGAGGCTGATATGCTTGCAAAGGCCCAAGCACCAGCCGAGAAAGGGGATGCTGAAGAGACTTTCTTTCGCGACCCATTTGAATTGGGCCCATATCTGATAAAGCACCACGATATCCGCCAGGCTCTGGTGATTGGCCACGATCACATAGGTGCGCTTCGGATCAATATGTTCAAGCCCCGTCACATGCACTTTCCAAAAGGGGTTCAGACCTATCACGGCGCTCGACCACCAGAAGCATTGCCGGTGCAGGATCTTCCGCTGCGGATCGAACGGGAAGGTGAAAACGAGCAGCACCAGCATGACAAGATAAAGCACGGCCAACAGAATGACGCAGGCCACCCAGAAGAATAAAGACAGAAAAGCGTTCATCACGGGATTCCTTTCATAATGTGAGAGAGAATATTAACAGCCGCGGGCAGATTTGAGAAGGAGATAAAGCCGCAAATCAATAACGGCTAACCATTTCAACCTCGCAGGTTGAAATGGTTGATAGGGTAAAAAAAGACTTCCTAAAATCGCTGAGAAACGATCACGAAAATCGAGAGACTGAGTACCGCCAGGACCAGGCCGAGCAACCGTGTATTCCGCACCTCGCGCGCTTCATCGATCGGGGAAACGTTCCAGTTGTAAAACTTCATGATCGCCTGGTAAAGACCCATGGAACGCTTCGGATCGGATGCGGAGAACACCCCCAAGGCAAGCCCGAAAAATCCAAGTATTGAAAGAATGACTTTCGGGGAAATAGAGCAACAGCTACTAAGCGGACATTGCATCACGCACCTCCATTTTTAAAAGGATGTAGGGCTTAGAAATTTTCAAGACCCTTCAGATTCTTCCCAACCCTATTTGTCTTCCCAAGCGCTGCGATAACCCTCGATGGATTCGATATAGCGAAGAAGATCCTCAAAAAAAGCATGATTCGAAAGTGTGGCGCTATCCCCGATCAGGATAAGCTTGCGCTTGGCGCGGGTCATGGCGACATTCATCCGGCGCGTGTCGGTTAAGAATCCGAGCTGCCCCTCCCGGTTCGAGCGAACAAGCGAAACGATCACAACCTCCTTCTCCCGGCCCTGGAACGCGTCCACGCTGTCGATCTCAAGTGAGGCCAGCGCGCCGGGATCTCCCTGGTCGCCCAGAAGCATGCCGGTCAAGAGCTTCACCTGCGCACTGTAAGGACTGATGATCGCGATCTCTCGGGGATCGACGCCGGCCGCAAGAAGGATTTTCAGTTCACGCACCACGAGCCTCGCCTCCTGGGGATTGCTACGGCTCCCGGTTCCCTCCTCGGCCTCTTCTTCATAACCCATTCCGGCCGTGTCGAGAAAAATAGCCGGAGCCTCATCCAGTCCCGCAGCTTTCACGGCAGGAAGGTCTTTCAGAGCGTGGGCCTCGACGGACGGATCGGCCACAAGCGCGCCGTCATAAAATTTCCGGGATGAGAAATCCATAATGTGTCCATGCATCCGGTACTGCCGCTCGAGGCGCACCTTGGATTTCAGGCCCAGGATCCCGTGAAGCCTCTCAAAAAGAGTGAATCCCAGACCCCGCTCGCCCGGACGCGGGGAACGGAAAACCGTCGGCGGAAGCTGGCAATGATCCCCGGCGAGAATGACCTTCCCGCCGTGTAGCACCGGGATCCAGGTCGCGGGCTCGATCCCCTGCGTCGCCTCATCCAGGATCACCCAGTCAAACGCCTTCGCGCGGATCAAGGGATCCCCGCACACCGTGTGCGTGGCCACGACCACGTCCGATGCGTTCCACACCTGTTTGAAGATCTGGGTCTTGAGATCGCGGATGTCGTCACGGAGCCGGTTCACTTCGTCGCGCATTTCGTTCCGCTCTTCCCAGGACATGACACGCCGGTCCTGCCGCCGTTCTTTCTGCTTTGCGAACTGTTCGAGTTGCGCTTCATGCGCGTCGATCATTTTCGCGTAGGGATGCGCGGCCAACTTATAGCTCAGAGTGTGCTCCCGTACCCGTTCGGTAACACGCGCGGGATGACCCAGTCGCGTTACGGGGATCTTTTTGCCCACAAGACATTCCACCAAATGGTCGCAGGCGGCGTTACTGGGCGCGGAGACAAGCACGGTCTCGCCTTTCTTGAACGCCTGACAGATGATCTCCGTCAGCACCCGCGTCTTCCCCGTTCCCGGAGGCCCATGGATCAGCAGAAGATCTTCGGCTTCAAGGGCCATGGCCACAGCCCGCTTTTGATCTTCATTGAGATCAGGATCCATACTCCGGAGCACCTCCGCCGAGACAGGATCCCCCAGCCGGGGCTTCTTAAGACCCAGCGTGATATCCCGCAGATATGCGATCCGGGAGTGCTCGGCCACGCGGACCATGTGAAGTGCCTCGTACATACGCTGATAAGTCGTACGATTCTCGGAAAGACCCAACTGATAATTTTTCTCGCTCTCCACCCATCCCGGGATCCTCCCGTTGAAAGCCACCGTGATTCGAAAGCGGTCCTTTTCATAGACGGTGCCGGAGGGACATTCCGCGAGAGCGGTTTGAAAGCCGGAGAGGGAAACGACATCGCCGGGGTTCAGCGAATAGCGCGGCAAGGGCCGGCCGTTCTGAAGGGCAAAGGTGAGGAGCTTCTGCCCGGAAGGATTATAGTGGGTTTCCAGAAGATCCAGCCGGAAAATGGCCTTCCCTCTTTTTTCCCGCTCCTCGGGCTTACGGTCCAGGAACTCGGATTTAAAGCGATCATTCTCCTCACGCTCCTCACTGCGGAGCAGGCGCGTCAGCTGGAGGAAATGTTTCTCAATGATGGCTTCATCCCCAACCCAGATCTTGCGCGGCTCACTTTTGGCCGGTCGCGGCGGCAGGGGCGCGTGAACTTTCTTCGGACGCTTACGGGGTTTGTCGCGAAAGGTATCGGACATGGGAGCTCTGAGATTCTATTCCCCGAGGATCTTGACGATCACGCGCTTGCGGCGGCGTCCGTCAAACTCGGCGTAAAAGATGCGTTCCCAGGTTCCAAAGTCCAGCCGGCCTTTGGTGATGGCCACCACGACCTCGCGACCGAAAAGCTGGCGCTTCACATGGGCATCGCCGTTGTCTTCCCCGGTCCGGTGATGGCGGTATCCTTTCAGATCGTAGGGCGCGATCTTCTCCAGAAAATCATCAAAATCCTGGATAAGCCCGTCCTCATCATCATTGATATAGATGCTCGCGGTAATATGCATGGGGTTGACCAGACACAGGCCTTCCTGGACGCCGCTTTTAAAAACGGCAACTTCGACCTGAGGAGTGATGTTGATGTAATCGCGTTTTTTCTTGGTTTCAAATGAGAGGTATTCGGTGTAGGTCTTCAAGAGCCACCCCCAAGGTTATGCGGACTCCCGTAATCTAGCACCGTTTTTGCTTTATTCATATGGGTTAACAGTACGGCATGATTGCTTAAGAGGAACAGGGCCGTCCCAAAATAAAAAAGGGTTAGTCCCCTTTTATGAAGAGAGGACTAACCCCTGGGCAAAGATCAAAACCTTGGAAATCTCAGCTTATAGTAGTTTCAGCGACCGGAGTAACGATGGTTTCAGGGTACATGATCGGGGCATACTTTGTTTTTCCGGGGAATGGGAAAGTAGCCAGATCATAAAGTCCCGCTCCAAAACGAAGAAGGGTGTAGCCGATCCCACGCCCGATCATCATGACAGTCCCGGTAAGATAATCAGGGCTCTGCTCCATCGCCGTGGGAGTCTGATTGATAAACTCTCCCGGACTGGTCGCGATATTCGTCACGCCGCGGCTGAACTTTTCAAGAGCCTTATTGGAATTCATTTCCTTCACGAGTTCACTCCCCGCGGCGACCGTTGAAAGGGTCAGCATCAAGCAAAGGCCCATAGCGATTTTCTTCATGATCGGGTTCTCCTTCATTTTATGAAAACGTTTATTCCCGCCTAAGGATATCGGCATTCCGGAATTATTTTTAACTCTTTTCACAACCTTTCACTCTCGTCCTCCTCAAAGCCCTCGGTCTGGAACACCTCGATCTCCGCATCCCCCAGTTCACGCTCCGTGAGGCCCGCTTTCTCAAACGCGCAGCTTTCAAAAAAATTCCGCGTATCCCAGCCGGTCTCGGTCGCGACCTCTGGGAGATAAACGCCTTTTTTCCAGCCGTGCGTCACGATGATTCCGTCGATCCCGGTGCGAATATCCTTGTAACTTTTAATGGGCGCAGGCTCCGTCAGCAAAGAAATGTGGATCCTCACCGCCGGAAGCTCTCGAAGAGCAAGCGGCGGAAACCGGGGATCCTTAAACGCCGCGGCAAGTGTCATATCGCGGAGGGTCTTGCGAAGAGGCTCAAACCCAAGGATTTGCCCGATACAACCACGCAGACGGCCTTCGGATTTAAGGGTCACGAAGATCCCGCGCTTTTTATCCAAAAACCCGGAGCCCAGATCAAGCTTCGGTTCGGGGCCGTGCGTCAGATGAGCCTTCAAGAGTTCGCGGGAATAGCTGAGGATCTTCTTCTGCTCGGATAAATTTAACATGGGGGCATGCTAAAATTCGGAGTTATGAGTTCGGTGTTCGAAGCCGTCATAATCCCGGGCCCTCTCCGAACTCCCGCCTCATGACTCACGACTATCTTTAAAGGCCATTGCCGCATATCCGACCACGGAACCTTTATCGCCCGTCACATCTCCCGAATTCGCATAGCGGATAAGGCGGGGGCCGGCCCATCCCATTTTCCGCGCCAGCAGGATCATGGCAAGCACGGGACCCATACCGCAAGCCTCGACCTTTTCTTCAGCATACGCTTCGTAGATCGCCTCAGAATTTGCCTCCTCGAACAGGGCAATCACAGCGTTGTCTTTTTTTACGGCAACATCATAAGGATGGAAATGCGAAAGGTCGCTGGTCGCCACGACCAGGATATTGCGTGTCACCATAGTTTTCGCCAAGGCTTCGGCGAGCGCGGTGATATTCTGAATATCCTGAACCCCGATGTAGACGGGGACGATCTTAAGCCCCGGAAGCGCCTCTTGGAGGAACGGAAGCTGAACCTCGAGAGAATGTTCTTCGATGCGGCCCGCGGCAGCATTCCGTAAAAGGGGATGGCATTTCTGGATCTCGCGAACAAGCACGCGATCCACGGGAATGCGGCCGAGAGGCGTCTCATAAGCCTCCACGTCATCCACGAGCACACCCTGCAGAAACATCCGGTGAAGAAAGGCGATTAAAACCACGCTCTCGAACTTGCGGCCTTCGATCATTTTATACGCGTCGGCCGCGATCGAACCGGAATAATCATAACCCGCGTGGGGAACAATGAGGGCGCGTACCTGCGGGTCAGGAATGGAACGGGACCCGGAGAGAAGCGCTTGGACTTGAGCCCGAAGGACTTGCGGCTCTTCAGGATAAAATTGACCGCTTACCACCGCCGTGCGGACTTTCATTCGAGTCTCCATGCAACCACCCCCGTTTTGAGCGATGGGCTGCTGCTACCCCGGATAGAGAGAGGAGAACTTATTGAAATTCCGATCAAAATCCACGATCCAGCCTCAATTGCGGGGAAAGATTAAAGGGGCCTTTGACTGATCATCTGAAAGAAAACATCTAAAACCTTTGGATCAAAGTGAGTCCCCGACTCCGCCTTCATCATCTTGAGCGCTTCCTCATGCGAGAACGCCGCGCGATAAGGCCGTATGGTGGTCAAAGCGTCATAAACATCCACGACCGTAAGTATCCGGGCACTGAGAGAGATCCATTCCCCCTTGACGCCATCCGGATATCCGGAACCGTCAAACCATTCCTGATGGTGGCGGATAATCTCCCGAAGATCCTTAAACGAGCGCAGCGGCGCGATGATCTTCTCCCCCTTCTCGGCGTGAGTCTGCATCACCTTACGCTCTTCAGGGGTGAGTTTCGAAGGTTTGAGAAGGATGTCGTCCTCGATCGCGATCTTCCCGATATCATGCAAATACGCCGCGTCCCGTAAGGTCTGGATCTTTTCCGAGGACATTCCCATCGCTTGCGCGATCCGCACCGCGGATTCTGAAACGCGCTCCAGATGTCCCCCCGTATAAGCATCCCGTTCTTCCACCGCGACCGCTAAAGCGGCGATCGTTTCCACGTAGCTCCGTTCGGAGTCTTGCATCAGCCTTGAATTTTCACTCGCGATCGCGATCTGGCTGGCCACATGCTCAAGCATAATGACGTCTTCCTGAATAAAAGCCTGTTCGTTGCCTTTGTTGAGCACCAGCACACATCCCAGATTACGATTCTGATAACGGAGTGGCACGCAGAGGAGGGACCGGTAAGACAGTTCCGAAACATCTTGATCCATCTCCGGGCTTCCTTCCGCACGGTTGATGATCAGCGGCCGCTTCTCCTGGCTCATCCACTTCAAGGGGGAGTTTTTTTGTGTCGCAAGATAGAGCAGTTTTTCTCGCGCCCTGCCGCACGCGACGACCTGACGGAAGATCCTGGTTCCGCCTTCCGCCTCCAAAAGAACGACCGCGCCGCTTTCAGCCCCCATCGCCTTGATCACGCTTTCCGTAATAAGCTCGAGAAGTCCCTCCGTTCTTTCTTCTGAAGTGATCACAGCGCCGATCTTTGCCATCAGCTCCTGGATAATAACCTTGGATTGTTCGAGTTGCGCGACCTGACTTTCCAGATTCTTATTCACCCCGTTAAAAACCTTGACCAGATTCCGTATCTCTTCGGACTGATCTTTCACTTCGATCCCTCCCGCAAGGATCTTCCCGTCGAGCAGGTCCTTGGCCGTCCGTGCCATACTCGTGATCGAAGAACCGATCTGCCGGATGATCCAGTAGCCCAAAAGCGAGGAGCAAAGAGCGAGGCCCACAAGAAGCTGAAGATCGACGCGATACCCCTGCTTCGTGATGGGATTTAAATGGAAGAAAAGCATGTAGAGCATGATTGAGATGGGAAGAAGACCCATCAGAATGAAGGCAATGCCAATTTTCAGCTGGATGCCACTACTATCCAAGGACTGAAGCTTGGGGAATTTTGATTTTGCATGCTCCACCTGAGTCATGAGAATATTCTACCCTAGGAAAGGCCCAGCTTCACTAGATTTTAAAGGCTCGAGTTTTTTTCCTGGACATCTATATCCCGCAACACATCCCGAAGGCTGAGATTTTGAGGATTGCCCGCCACGGCGGTCGTGGTCGCATCGTGAATATAGTTTTCTTCTCCGGGACGGATATGCGTTTGCACCGCTACCGTCCCAGCAGTCGCGGCAACTACGGTTGCGGCCTCCACACCCAGAAGCCCGGTCCCGCCGCTGGTTCCGGCCGCCGCAGCCCCCACCGGCATCGCGACGGTGGCAATCCCCCCGGCAACACCCAGCGTCATCATGGTCGCCGCGAAAACATAGACCTTTTTCCGGTCGCTCACAGGCCCATCGTAAGGAATATCGCCGGATTTTGTTTTGGCATCCAGCATTTCATAATCCGGCCGGATCTCACGCTTTACGAAGCCTTTAAAAGGATCTTTCGTATTATCTTTCTTTCGCAGGCTCACGAACGACTTGCCGGTCTGCGGGTGCTCGCGGACAAAGACCTTCTCCGGAGCTTCCTGCAGCACTTCGGACTCTCCCGCGAAAATGGGTCCGGCGGCCAAGATCATCGCAAGACCCCAAACAAGCGACTTTTTCATGGTTTGCTCCCCGCCCACCGCTGGGTCCGTATCGCGTCCTGAATATAGAGCACAATGCTTTCCGTATTATTTTCAAGCGCTGCGTTGAAATTCACCTGGGGACCACCTCTTTTAGCGAACACTTTTTTGGAATCGCTTTTGCCGGAGGTACGAAAGCGATCGAGAAGTGCGAGATGAGTGTCGAACGCGAGGGTCTCCGTTTCAAAAGAAACGGTCTGGCCCTTCATCGTCACATCATTCTCAAAAGCCTTGGGCCGAATATAGATGAGATACGGGATCGCGTATCGGACAAGCATCTCCTGTGTCGGTTCATCCTCGATTAAAATGAACTCCCCAAAACCCCTTTGAAATCCTTCGATCAGGATCGGGACATAGGCTTCTCCGATGTGATAGGTCTGGGGATCCGCGAAGCGGCCGCCTTTGTTTTTGGAGATGAGCTCGGGAAGAGAGGGATCGAGATAAAGCGCGATGCGTTGCGGGGCGGGTTGCACGCGTTCATAGAATCTTTGGGAAAGGACCGCCGGCGCGTGAATGTCCCAGCCAAAGAGCGTGGCACAACCGGAGCAGACGAACGCAAGAATCATGACCCGCAGCGCATGGCTCATTTTCATGGAGGGATTCTATCCTTCACCCGCAAAGCCGTCAAAAGCAACGCCGCCTTCGTTCAAACGCCTTCCTGCAATAACCGGCGATGGCGTTCCAACCACTGTTTCGCCCGGAGAAAATCCGGCATAAGAGCTTCCACTTTTTTCCAGTAGCGCTTCGAGTGATTCAGTTCCTCAAGATGAACGACTTCATGAACCACCACATAATCGATGACGTCTCGCGGGGCCATGACAAGCCGCCAGCTAAAATTCAAAGTTCCCTTGGAACTGCAGGATCCCCAGCGCCCGTTCGCGTTCGAGATCCCGATCCCGGCGTAGCGGGCCCCCGTCATTCCGATGTAATACCGAACGCGGCTGGTAAAAAGCTCCATCGCCTGCTCCCGGTACCAATCGCGGAAGAGCCATCGGGCCAAAAGCACACAGCCCTCTCTCAGAACGAATCCTTTTTCACTCAAGACCAGCGGCCCATAGGTTCCGGGAACGACAAAAAGCTCGTGCTCTTCCCCGAGATACAGGAATTTCTCACCGGCGGTGAAAGTCTTGGGCTTTGCGGGAAGATAATGCTCACGGGCGAAACGCTGTTTGTTCAGGATCCACGGAAGCTTTTGCCGGACCACCTCATGGATCGACTCAAGGGACATCTTGGGGGGAACCCGGACGATCAGATGGGCTTCGGCCGTAACCTGCAACCCCACCGTCCTGCGTTTCGATCGGATGATCTTATGAATGGGATGGTGATCCTCGCCCGACTGTTGCTTCACGATATTTTTCCGCGTCTCTCGGATGGTGAGAAAATGTAGAAAGCCTTACCAATAACGTTCTTTTTTTTCACAAATCCCCATTGCCGGCTATCGGCAGAATAGGCGGAATGATCCCCTAAAACAAAATACGAATCTGCGGGTATTTGTATGGCTTGGCCTTTCTTACCAAATTCCCATTCTTCTTTGTTTAAATAAATTCTACTCCGGGGTATCTGAACCGTATCCATTAACTTCCCATCAATGAAAATGTTGCCGCTATCGATCCTTAGCTGCTCCTTGGGCATCCCGATAATTCTTTTCAACATATCCACCTTAGGGTTTAAAGGATAGGAAAATAAAATCACATCCCCCCGCCTGGGCTCCTGGAACTTATACGTCACTGTATCAATAAAAATTGAATCACCTATTCGCAATGCCGGAGCCATTGCATTAGTAGGAATTTTACACGGGTGCACGGCAACCCTAAAAGCAGCCATGAAGAAAACCACTGCGATAATAATGGCGAAGCTAATCACATGTTCTTTTTTCATTGAAAAGAACCTCCGCCGGATAGTTTGAAGACGTGCCGATCAGTCTTTAGATTATCGGCAACCCAGGGGGACGAAATGAGACGCATTTTAAACTTAAATCCAGACACTGACCAGGGGAAGGGCTTTGGTCTGACTAGTAATTAAAAAGGTCGCGGTGAGCAAATTTAAGCTCGGGAAGCGCGAGATGTATGGCGTTCAAGATCTTCGTTTTGGCCTTGGAGGTGAGCCGTCTTCCTTTGCGCGCCTTCTGCACCACTTTATGGGAAAGTTGCTCGGTCGAGACCGCGACCAAGGCATGATTGGTAAGCGCGTGTTTGGTCATCAGAGCATCAAGCGGCTGAACCCCGAGATCGTTTTTTTCCATGGCGTCCCCTGTCATTGAAGTTTACTCACGGCGGCAAGAAGATCCTGGGTCGCGGGATATTTTTTAAGTTGCTCAAGAAGCGCGGTGATCGCCTCTAGAGGCTTCAATCCGGCCAGGGCTCGGCGTATCCGTCGCGCCGGATCCAGTTCCTCAGGAGTGAAAAGCAGCTCTTCTTTACGCGTCCCGCTTTTGGAAATATCCACCGCGGGGTAAATGCGTTGGCTCGATATCTCGCGCGAGAGATAGATCTCCATATTACCGGTCCCCTTGAACTCTTCAAAAATATACTGGTCCATGCGGCTCCCGGTATCAACCAGGATGGTCGCGAGGATCGTAAGCGACCCTCCGTGCTCGATCTTGCGCGCGGAGCCAAAAATGCGCCGCGGCACTTCCATCGCCCGTGCGTCCACGCCACCGGAAAGCGTCCGGCCGCTCGAGCGCTGTTCGGCATTGTGCACGCGCGAAAGTCGCGTTAGCGAATCAACGAGAACCATCACATTCGCCCCGCCTGCGACCTCACGGTACACCTGTTGCATGAGCTCCCGCGCCGTCTCGATATGGTGATCGTAAGGCTGATCGGAAGAAGACCACCGGACCTCCGCCGTGACGCTGCGCTTAAAATCGGTAACTTCCTCGGGCCTTTCATCGATCAAAAGACAATAAAGCTTCATCTCCGGACGGCTCTTCGCCACGGCCTGGCAAAGATGCTTCAGAAAAGTCGTTTTCCCGGATCCCGGAGGCGCCACGATCAAGCCCCGCTGTCCCATGCCGATCGGGCAGATCAGATCCATGACACGCATCGTCAGTTCCTGCGAACCGTCTTCCAACCGGATTCGCGGCGTAGGATCGATGGCGGTGCTAGCAAAAAATTTCTGCTCGTCTTCGGATCCCGGACGCCGCGGATCCTCATGGGAAGGCCGGTAAGAGGGACGGTGGGAAGGAGCTCCCTGTCTTGCGCCTCCCGCATAGGGCTCCCGGCGAGGACCCCGCTCGTTATAATTTCTCATTTCTGAATTTTTTCCATTTTCTTCACGAGAGTATTCCACTCGGATTCGGCGTCCTCGATCTGGATCTGCAATTCTTTGAGGCGCGTGTTACGGTCTTTGGAGAAATGGAGCGGATTTTTCGACATTTCCTCAAGGACTTTGTTCCGTTCCTCGGTAAAGTGCCGGGCGCGGCCTTCGGCTTTTTCGATGGCCTTTTGAAGCTTCTTCATCTCGGCCTTTTCTCCGCCACTTTTAGATTCCTGGATGGCCGTGTTCCCTCCGGAGCCGTTCCCGTTTGAAGAGGAAACAGGTACCACTTCATCGTCATCTTCCTCTTCGCCGCGAGCCACTTGTTCGAGATGATACACATAATCCTCATAGGTCCCGGGGTAATGCATGATGCGTCCTTTTTTCACCTCAATAATGCTGGAGGCCAAAAGATTCACAAAGGTACGATCGTGACTGATAAAAACCACAGTTCCGGAGAACGTCTTGAGGGCATTGCCCAGGGCTTCCACGGTCTCAAAATCCAAATGGTTCGTCGGTTCGTCAAGAAGCAGCACATGGCTCTTGGAAAGCAGTATGCCCGCCAGCACCAACCGCGCGCGCTCACCGCCGCTTAAGACCTTGATCTTCTTCTCGACATCATCCCCTTTGAAAAGAAAGCACCCCGCCATATTGAGCACATCCTGACGGGTAACGCCCTGGGCGCTTTCGCGCAAAAGATAAGTGTAAACATCATCTTCCGGGTCCAGCACCGCAAAGACATGCTGCGCGTAGTAAGCGATCTTGAGTCCCGTTCCCCAACGGAAACTGCCGCCTTTAGGCGCCAGACTCCCCGCGAGCGTCCTTAAGAAAGTCGTCTTCCCTTCGCCGTTATTACCGAGCACCGCGACGTGTTTTCCACGGTCGATCTCGACTTGGATGTCGCGGGCGATATCTTTCTCGGGATAACCGATCACAAGGTCCTCGCACATCACCGCGACACCGGCCTTGGGTTCCACGTAAGGAATGTTGATCTTGACCGTGCTCATGGGATGCGCGATCTCGATCGTCTTGAGTTTAGAGAGCTGCTTCATCTTCGACTGCGCGCGTGTCGCCGTCGAAGCCTTAGCTTTGAACCGGTCGATGAAAGTCTGGAGTTGTTCGCGCTTCTTATCCAGGCCCTTGTTGTAGGCCTGTTTCTGGGCGAGTTGTTCTTCCTTGAACGCAAAATAATCTTCGACATCCCCGGGGAATAGAGCGAGCTGTCCGTTCTCCACCTCGAGCGTATGATCGCAGGTGCGCTTCAGAAATTCACGGTCATGCGAGACGACCAGACAACCGCCTCTGAAATTCAGCAGGAAATTCTCCAGAAGGATCAGCGTGCTCAAGTCCAGATAGTTACTCGGTTCGTCCAGAATCAGGAAATTGGGGTCGCCCAGAAGCATCGCCGCGAGCTTCACGCGGGTCTGGAAGCCTCCGGGAAGATTGCGCACGGATTGTTCGAGGATCTCGTTTTTGAGCTGAAAACGCGCGGCGATCTGCCCGCATTCCCAATGCTCCGCCCGGGTCGTTCGCATCAGGAAGTCCAGAACATTCTCCCCCGGCTTGAAGGTGTCATGCTGTTCCAGATAAGAAAGCCGAAGCGCGGTATTGCGCGTGATGCTGCCGCTATCAGCCGACTCGTGTCCGGTGATGATGCGGCATAGTGTGGATTTCCCGGCTCCATTACGACCGATGACGCCAATCTTCTGGTCGTCTCCGAACGACGCGGTCGCATTGTCCAGGATCGTCACAGCACCATAAGCTTTATGGAGTTCGTTCACTTGCAATAAAACAGTCATGATCTCAACTTTCTTTACTTACGGATTAACAAAAAGACCGGCATTGAAAATAGGGTGTGAACTGTTAGACGCGGGAAGCAACGATCTTTGAAGCAGCGTCTGGCGTGATATCCTTGTGTTCTCCAAAAACGGAATCCCGTTCCGCAAAGCGTTCGCGAACCTTCCGGGAAGCCTCTTTGGCGTCAATCTTATAGTCGCCAAAACGCGTGGGCATCTTCACGGCATGGAAAAACGCCTCCGTCTTCATCATGGCCTCTTTCGCCGTCTTGACGCCCCAGACGCGCCGGCCGTACTGCTCGAGCTTCTTTTTTTTCGCGGTCAATTTGTATTGCCACACCCCGGGCAGCACGATCGCGAGGGTCTCGGCGTGATCGAGGCCGTAAAAAGCGGTCAATTCGTGCGCGATCATGTGGGTGGACCAGTCCTGCGGGACGCCGCAGCCGATCAACGTATTCAAGGCAAGTGTCGCACTCCACATGAACGTAGCGCGAGATTCGTAATCGTTATGCTTTTTTAGCACGGTGGGAGCCACCTCGATCAGGGTCTGAAGAAGCGACTCCGCCATCCGGTCCTGCAGTGGCGCATGTGCCGGATAAGTGATGTACTGCTCCATCACGTGGATAAAGGCGTCCACGATCCCATTACGAAGTTGCTTTTCAGGCAATGAGAATGTCGTTTCCGGATCGAGCACAGAAAACTTCGGGAACACATAGGACGAATAAAAATGAAGCTTTTCCTGTGTGGCCTTGCGTGAGATGACAGAATTCCCGTTCGATTCGGAGCCCGTCGCCGGAAGCGTCAAAATAGTTCCTAGCGGCAAAGCCGATTTGACGTTCGCGCCGTGTTCCCTAAGAATAGCCCAAAGATCGGACCCGGTAAAGATCGCTGCCGCCGCGATAAACTTGCCCGCATCCAGGACCGATCCTCCGCCCACCGCGAGGATAAAACCGATCTTTTCTTTTTTTACGACCTCGACAGCCTTCACGCAAGTCTCAAAAAGAGGATTGACCTCGATACCGCCAAACTCGGTCACGTGAAAGCCTTTAAGCGACGCCTTAACCTGCTCATAGACGCCGTTCTTCTTGATCGAACCGCCGCCGTAGAGGAAAAGGACGCCCGTGTCTTTGGGGATACGTCCCGCGATCTCGCGGATCATACCCTTACCAAAGAGGATCTCTGTGGGGTTTTTATAAGTAAAATTCTGCATGGGGAAATACTTCTACCCTTTCAAGTCCCGGTCTTCTGAAAAGACCGGGACTTTACGGGATTTTAATATTTGTAGTGCTCGGCCTTATAGGGACCGTCGAAAGGAACATCAAGATACTCGGACTGCTTTTGGGTAAGCCTTGTGAGCTTGGCGCCGAGCTTATCGAGATGGAGCCGTGCAACCTCTTCATCCAGCTTCTTGTCAAGACGATAGACCCCGGGTTTTTTGGGGTTCATCACAAGATCGATCTGCGCAAGCGTCTGATTCGTGAAGGAATTCGACATCACGAAACTCGGATGACCCGTTGCACAGCCCAGATTCACAAGACGTCCTTCCGCGAGAAGAATGATCGAGTGGCCATCCGGAAAAATGTATTTATCGACCTGCGGCTTGATGTTGATCTTCTTGATCCCGGGCCACGTCTCAAGCTTGGCGACCTGGATCTCATTGTCAAAATGCCCGATGTTGCAGACGATCGACTCATCCTTCATCTTGGACATGTGTTCGGCCGTGATCACATCGATATTGCCTGTCGTGGTCACGTAAATATCTCCGATATCCAGCACATCTTCGAGACGCGCCACCTGATAACCCGCCATCGTCGCCTGAAGCGCGCAAATCGGGTCGATCTCGGTCACGATGACCCTCGCCTTAAGCGCGGAAAGTGACTGTGCGCTTCCTTTTCCGACATCGCCGAACCCGAGAACCACGGCAACCTTGCCCGCGATCATCACATCCGTCGCGCGCTTGATCCCGTCCACCAGCGACTCCCGGCAGCCGTAAAGATTGTCGAACTTGGACTTGGTCACCGAATCGTTCACGTTGATGGCAGGCACCAGAAGTTTCCCCTGTTCCTGCATCTTATAGAGCCGGTGAACGCCGGTCGTCGTTTCTTCGGAAACACCTTCCCATTCCTTGACGACGCCGTGCCATTTCTTGGGCTCGCTTTTCATGATCGTTTTGAGAAGCTTGAAAAGCTCGATCTCGTCCTGAGTCTCGACCTTTTGGTCGAGGAGCTTGGGGTTCTTCTCCGCGTCCAATCCAAGATGGATCATGAGCGTCGCATCGCCGCCGTCATCCACGATAAGGTTCGGCCCCTTACCCCCCGGAAAATTGAGCGCCTGAAGCGTGCACCACCAGTATTCCTCCAGCGTCTCCCCCTTCCAAGCGAAGACCGGGATCCCGCGTGCCGCGATCGCGGCCGCCGCGTGATCTTGTGTGGAGAAAATGTTGCAGGAGCACCAACGCACGTCTGCCCCGAGTTCCACGAGCGTCTCGATCAGGACCGCGGTCTGGATTGTCATATGAAGGCTGCCCATGATGCGCTTGCCCTTAAGAGGCTTCTGAGGACCGTATTTCGCGCGTGTCGCCATAAGACCCGGCATTTCCTTCTCGGCCATATCAAGTTCTTTGCGGCCCCAGGCGGCCAGGGAAAGGTCGGCGACTTTAAAGTCGTTTTTTATTTTTAAGGCAGCGGTTTTCTTTGCTGTTTTTTTTGTCATGGTTTTTTCTTTTCTATTAAAAACCGTCATCCTGAGTGAAGCGAAGGATCCCGTTTTGAGATTCTTCGCCTGCGGCTCAGAATGACGGTATTGTTTAAAACTGCGAAATTAGGCTGCGCAGGTAACTTTGCTGCAACCGCAATTATCTTTAAGCTTCAGTGCTTTGCGGAGCGCGGCCACCTTATCGGTCTTTTCCCAGGTGAAACCGGCTTCCGAACGGCCGAAGTGCCCGTACGCGGCGGTCTTGTTGTAAATCGGACGGCGCAGATCAAGCGTCGCAATAATGCCCCGGGGCGTAAAATCGAAAACCTTCGTTACGGCGTCCGAGATCGCTTCTTCGCTCACTTTGTTCGTCCCAAACGTGTCCACGCGGATCGAAACGGGCTTTGCCACGCCGATCGCGTAGGAGACCTGAATCTCACAGCTCGTCGCGAGACCTGCCGCCACGATATTCTTCGCGACATAGCGCGCGAAATAAGCAGCCGAACGGTCGACCTTGGAAGGATCTTTACCGCTAAACGCTCCGCCGCCGTGACGGCCCATGCCGCCGTAGGTGTCGACGATGATCTTGCGACCCGTAAGACCGGTATCCCCGTGCGGCCCGCCGACCTCAAAGCGTCCGGTCGGATTGATGAAGATCTTCGTGTTCTTGTCCATGAGATTGGCCGGTATAACTTTCTTGATCACTTTTTCTGTGAGATCTTTCGTGATGGTCGGAAGAGTCACGTCCCCGTCATGCTGGGAACTCAGGACCACCGCTTCGACACGCACCGGTTTTTCATTGTCGTACTCAACCGTAACCTGGCTCTTTGAGTCGGGACGAAGGTACTTGATCTTGCCGGATTTCCTAACGGCGGCCAGATAACGGACCAGTTTTTGCGCCAGCATGATCGGGAGCGGCATGAGCTCTTCCGTTTCATCCGTCGCATATCCAAACATCATGCCCTGATCCCCGGCGCCTCCGGTATCCACGCCCATGGCGATATCGGGCGACTGGGTATGAAGGGCGATATCGACGCGGCAGGTTTTGTAATCGAAACCGATCTTGGGATCCACGTAGCCGATCTTGCGGATCACTTCTCGCGCGACCTTCTCGGCATCCACCTTCGTTTTGCTCGTGATCTCGCCGGCAATCGTCAAGCGGTCCGTCGTTGCCAGGCATTCGCAGGCCACGCGCGAGGCGGGATCTCCCGCGAGATAGGCATCGAGGATCGCGTCCGAGACTTGGTCGCAGACCTTGTCCGGATGCCCTTCAGAAACGGATTCGGAGGTAAAGAAATAATGACCTTTTTTCATGGTGGTGTTACTCCTTTGGATTTGTTGGGGTCTTAACGATGGCGTTGGCTTTCTGATAAGAGTCGAGGTCGCCGATGTCCAACCACTTCCCCTTAAGAGAAAAAGCAAATAGGCCCGCTGTTTCAGCCAGCCAACGCATATAATGGCCGGGTTGGTCGATATTATGGCCGCTTGTGATATACCTGTCAAGCAGGCTCCACGTCTCCTTAGGGAGCCAATAGATGCCGCTGGAAGCAAGCGTGGTCATAGGTTGAGGCGGTTTCTCCTGGAATTCCAGGATTTTCCCTTCAGAATCGGTCCGGACAAGGCCGTAGCGCTTGGCGAGCTCCTTTTCCCCGACGTCATAGACCGCGATCACGCCGTGCGGTCTTTTCTTTTTTCCGAAATCCACGAACGAACCCAGATCAAAATCAAAGAAATTGTCGCCCGCAATCACGAGAAGGTCGGACGGCGGCACCTGTTTTGTATTGAGCGTGTAAGCCAGGTCCCCGATCGCTCCGAGCCGGGTCTCGTTGTTCAGGGTGTGATCATTCACGACCTCGACCGGCCAGGGATATTTTACTTTCATCGCCCAGGCTTCAAAATGTCCGGCGAATTTCTGATTGCTCACAAGGTAAACCGCATCAACATCCCCGACCTTCTCGACCCGTTCCAGGATCCACTCCAGGATCGGACGATTCCCGACCGGAAGAAGCGGCTTCGGCATATTCTCGGTTAGAGGATAAAGACGCGTCGCGTATCCCGCGCACAGGACAATGACTTTTAAACCCATAATTCACCTCATTTGAGAGAACTGACCGTCAAAAAAAGAAGGGAAGCGCCTCACCAGACGCCTCCATCGATTCAAAGGGGATCTTTCCAAAAAGCTTAGATGCTCATCCCTCTGGATGAGCATAAAACATCGCCCTCTTATTTTCTGTCGGGGGAAACCGCATTCTTGATCCGGTCGATCACGCAGATCGACATCGGATCGACTTTGTTAAGTTTGGCCAATTCACAACTCGCCCAGTCTCCCAGAAGGATCATGGAAAAAAGACGGGCCAGGGCGCTTTCGCCCCGCGCTTTGAACTCCGCGACCTCGGCACCCCGCTCCCGGATCGCCTTCATCGCGACCTTTTTCTTTTTCAAAAGCCATTCGGGCTCATTCCGGTCGGTCAGAAAAACCGCGACCGAGCGCCGGATCTTGAACTCCGGGAAATTCCAGCCTTCGACTTCGTGATGGAACATTTCGGGCAACGCCTCACAAGAAGCGAGCGTCTTCGCGTTCTCCGCGAATTGAGTCCTCCAACGGAGGGCCACGGTCTGCATGAGACCGCCACCGTAAATAGCAATATTCCGTCCAAAGAGCCGCTCGGCGAGCTTGCGGGCCTGCACTGCCGGAAAATGACCGACCTCGCGAAGCACTTCCCGGATCTCCTTTGCGGAAACCGAGAACCACCGGTAGCGCATAAAAAGAAAAAGCAGTGAAAAAGTCGTATAGCCGATCGCAAATCTCGGCGGATACCCCTGAGGCAAACGGAAAAGAGGGATCTTTCTCTTCAATGCTTCTTCGGCAAGCCAACCGCCGGACGCCACCACCAGAAAATGGGCCTTGCGAGCGACGGCCTGTTCAAAGATCGCCGCCACTTCATGCGTGTTCCCCGAATAACTGGAAAGGATCACGATCGTTTTGGAATCGACCCAGGAGGGAAGACGTGATGTGCGATTCACGGTCCAATGAATTCGCGAGCGGCTTTGCGCGATAGTCCCGAGAATGTCCCCGCTTATCGCGGAACCCCCCATGCCGCAATATAGAACCTTTTCCGGTCTTTTGATGAATGAGGCAGGAAGACTGATGCCGCCGGCGATCGCCCGCGCTTTCATGATCTGATGGGCCAGATCCTTCAGATAAACTTCCATTATTCGTCAGCAAGCTCCGCGCAAACATCCTTGAGTTTCGCCTTCAAAAACGCGTAGATCTCCGGGCCGGTGTGCAACGCCAAAGCCCTTTGGGCAATCGCCTGGGCGTCAACATAGCGAATCGAACGGATAGCCTTCTTAATTTTGGGGAGGGCCACGGGACTCGCGCTGATCTCATCGATCCCAAGACCGACGAGGAGAATCGCGATCGCGGGATCTGAGGACATCTCGCCGCAGCTCCCCACCCAGATATGATGTCCGTGGCCGTTACGGATCGTCATGTCGATCAGACGAACGATCGCCGGATGGGTCGGCTCGTAAAGATAGGCGATCTTCTCGTTCATGCGATCGATCGCAAGCACGTATTGGATCAGATCATTCGTCCCGAGAGAAAAGAAATCCACTTCCTTGGCCAGAACGTCGCTCGCGAGCGCAGCCGAGGGGATCTCGATCATGACCCCGACATGGATCTCCTTATTGAAAGGCACCCCTTCTTTTTCAAGCTCCGCCTTCGCTTCGTCCAAAACAACTTTCGCGGCGCGAACTTCATAAACACTCGCGACCATCGGGTACATGATCTTCAGATCTCCATGGACACTGGCCCGCAAAATCGCCCGAAGCTGGGTCTTGAAAATATCCGTCCTTGTCAGACAAAAACGGATCGCCCGCCAGCCGAGATACGGATTCATCTCATGAGGAATTTCAAGGGTCGATGCGAATTTGTCGCCGCCCAGATCGAGGGTCCGGATCACCACCGTGTTCGGACGCATGGCTTCCGCGACCTTGCGATATGCGTCATATTGCTCTTCCTCGGTCGGGAGCGTCGTCCGGTTCATGTAAAAATATTCGGTCCGATAGAGTCCAACCCCGTTCCCCCCGTGAGAGATGACGGACGCCGTTTCGTGATGGAATTCGATATTGGCCGCCAGCGTGATACGCTTCCCGTCCAGCGTCTCGGCGGGAAGATCGCGCAATTTATCTAGCTCGCCCGTCAGCTGATTGAAACGGCTCCCCTGGGAGTTAAATTTGTCGATGGTCGCCTGATCGGGATTAATGACCACGATCCCATGCGTTCCGTCCACGATGATCGTGTCATTATCCTGCAGCTCGCCAACAATCTTATCCATTCCCACAATGGCCGGGATCTCCAGCGACCGGCCGAGAATCGCGGTGTGAGAGGTAGGCCCCCCGATCTCGGTTACAAAACCAAGCACTTTAGTGCGATCCAGGGATGCCGTATCCGACGGCGAAAGATCGTGGGACGCAATGATCACTTTCCCCTCAAATTCTTCGAGACGCTTTTTCTCTTCCCCGCAAAGATTCCCCAGCAATCGCTTCCCGACATCACGAATGTCCGAGATGCGTTCCTTGAGATATTCATCGTTGATCTGGGAGAATGCCTGAAAGTAGCGCTGGATAACGGTCGCAAAAGCGTATTCCGCGCCGGCCTTCTCGTTCTTGATCACCTCGATCACATCCTCGATCAGAGTGCGATCCTCCAGGATCAAGAGGTGGGCCGTAAAAATGTCGGAGCTCTCCCGGCCGATCTGGCTGGAAAGCTTCCGGCGTATCGTGAGAATTTCATTGCGGGTGCGCGTCAGTGCGTCTTCAAAACGCGCGATCTCGTTGGAAATCTGCTCCGGGCCCACGGTCCGCTTCGGAAGATTGAAGGATTCACCGCTATGCAGTACAAAGACCTTCCCGATCGCGATCCCCGCCGAAACGCCAATCCCCTGATATTGTTTCATCCTATTCTCCGAAATTCGATTCGATAAGTTTGGTCAGCGCTTCCATCGAGGCCACGGCATCCTTGCCGGAGACACGCACTGTAATGGAAGATCCCATCTCCGCCGCGAGCGTCATAATGCCCATGATCGATTTTCCATCGATCTTCTGATCTTCCTTTTGAACTTCCACGGAAGACTCAAAACGGTTCGCCGTCTGGACGAAGATCGCGGCAGGGCGGGCGTGCAGGCCCAACTTGCTCCCGATCACAAAAGTCTTTTCCAACGTTTCCTGTCCGGCTCTTTTCCTGGGGCTCATAATAACGGGATCATTCCTTCGTTTGCTTGATATGCTCTTTGTAGTGTTCCAGGATCAACTTCATGAGAAGCTCCGAATCGTGGCGAACCTGATCGCCCTTCTGGAGAACATCTCCCTGAATGATCCTGTAACCTTTTTCACGGATCTTCTCGATATCCAATTTGACCGGCAAGGCGCCCTGCTTCGCGTAGCGCTCAAGCATGGGCTCCGGAATGACCCCCGTATTCAAGAAGCAGGCGTCCACGATTCTCGGATCCGTATGGTCCAGGATCACGTTCAGATGATCCCAAGCGCTCATCCCGGTAGTCTCCCCGGGCTGCGTCATAGCATTCATGATAAAGATCTTGTAAGCATCCGACTGAAGGATGGCTTCCCGGATATCCTGGATCAAAAGATTCGGTAAAATACTCGTATAAAGACTTCCGGGCCCCATAATGATCAGGTCCGCGATCTCGATCGCGTCGAGCGCCTCCTGGCACGCTTTGCAATCGTCGGGCTGGAGACGAATGCTGCGAAGCGGTTTGCCGAGATCCGTAATGGTGGTCTCACCCTCCGCCGAGGTGCCATCCATGAACTCCCCCACAAGCGTCACCTTTTCAAGCGTGGAGGGAAGCACCCTCCCGCGAATCGCGAGCACCTTGCTTGATTCCGCGATCGCCTTCTCAAAATCGCCCGTGACCTTGGAGAGCGCCGTAATAAAAAGATTCCCGAAGCTGTGGCCCTTCAGCCCTTCGCCGAGTTCAAAACGGTATTGAAAAAGATCCCGGATGAGCGGTCCCGCGTCGGCAAGCGCAACGAGACAGTTGCGAATATCCCCGGGAGGTAACACATCCATTTCATCGCGTAGACGGCCCGAACTTCCGCCGGTGTCCGTCACCGTCACGATCGCTGTGATGTTACTTGTGAAAACCTTGATCCCCGAAAGCATGGTGCTGAGACCCGTTCCACCGCCGATCGCCACCACGCGAGGCCCGTGGAGAAGCGACTCGACCTTGCGCTTCTGGTAGACGATATCCACGAGCGATCCGTCCCCGTTGAGAGGCATCAAAGCGCGAACAAAAATGCGCACCATATTCTTGATCGAGGTATAAATAAGAAAGATCCCGAGGATCAAAAAGGCGGTCGCGAACGAGGCCATCATGACGCTCGTCTTGGACATGGTCTTCACGGTCAGAAGCGCCACCAACACAATGAACCCCAGCCCCACAGCGCAGAGGAAAATCCACCGCTTGATGCCAATCCCCGGATAGAACCACTTGAAAAATTTCATGAGAAGTTTCGCAGCTCAGGCCTGGATCAGACCTTGCGGTTCTCTTCCTTCGCGATCAGATCGAAGATATCTTTCGGAGTTTTGCACTTCCGGATGAGTTCGCAGAAATAAGTATCACGAAGCAGCCTGGAGATCTGCGCCAAGGCCTTGAGATGCGGCCCCGCGGTATCTTTGGGCGCCACAAGCAGGAACAGGATGTAGACAGGCTCTCCGTCGAGAGCCTCAAAGTTGACACCCTTGCGGCTCACGCCGAGCACGGCCACAAGCCCATCCACCTTATCGGTTTTCCCGTGCGGGATCGCGATCCCCTGCCCGATCCCCGTGGATCCGAGGTTCTCCCGCTCGACCAAAGCACGGAGAATATTCTTTTTATCCCCCACGTCCTTGACCTCGGCCAGAAGATCCACCATTTCCTTTAAAATGCCTTCTTTGTCAGTCGCTTCCAGATCGATTTTGATGCCGTTGATATTCAAAAAATCTGTGATCTTCATGGATACGCGTCTCCGGTTTGAAAAAGGTTGTGGACCTATCCTGACTCTCATTTTTTAAATTAATGGAAGCCAGGACAGCCCTGATTTTTATTTTCTTTTTATAAAGGGTAATCAGGGCAGCCCCAATCTCAGCTTCGCTTCGATCGATTGGCATTGGGACTGCCCCAATTTCCGCTTCGCTTCAATTGAAAAGCATTGGGACTAGAAACCAGGCTCGATAAGCCCGTGATTCCCGTCCTTACATTTATGGATTACATTCACGGCGTTGGTATTCTGATTCATGAAAACGAGAAATTTTTCCGGGGAGATCTCAAGCTGAAGGCTCGCCTCTTCGACGGACATCGGCTTGGGAGCGAAAGACGCAGAGCGCACGATCTTGGGGTGATCTTCCGGCAGAATGGTTTCTGCATCGATCATTCCGAACGCGCGGGCGAGCTTCGCCGAGCCCTTGGAGTTTTTTTTGTGATGGCCTTTGGACTTCGCGCGGAACTTTTTGAGCTGTTTCTCCACGCGCTCATAAGCCTCATCCATCGCGGCAAAGATATTGTCCTTTGCCTGCCCCATCCCGAAGGCGTGAAAGTCTTTGGCCGCGAGCGTGATCTCCGCGATATAAATATATTTTTCCTTTTTAAGAAACACATGGGCTTCCACGAGCCGGGGGGCATATTTCTCGAACTTCGGAAGCCGCGCTTCCAAATGCTCTTTCATGCCCTGGGTGATCTTGAGATTCTTTCCTGAAAAACGAATATCCACGGTTATGCCCTCCTTGGGGGTCCTGAATGGATTGATGAGAAAAACAAACTCTGCACTAAATTATGCGAGGGTGAACCTTTCTCCAAGATAGATCTCCCTGGCCTTGGCATCGGAAGCGAGGAATTCGGAAGATCCGGAGACCTCGACCTTGCCCTCAAAAAGAAGGTACGAGCGATCGGTGATGGAAAGGGTTTCGCGGACGCTATGGTCCGTCAGAAGAATGCTCAGCCCCTGGGCCTTGAGCCGCTGGAGGATCTTCTGGACTTCGAAGACCGCAATAGGATCCACCCCGCTGAAAGGTTCGTCGAGAAGGATCAGCGACGGATTGGTCACAAGCGCACGCGTGATCTCAAGTCGCCGCCTCTCGCCGCCGGAGAGCGTGTAGGCCTTGCTCTTCGCGAGATACGCGATATCCAGATCGTTCAGCAGTCTTTTGAGGCGACGGTCCCGTTCTTCCTGAGAGATCTCGAGGGTTTCCAGGATCGCCATGATATTTTCTTCCACGGTCAGTTTCCGGAAAATAGACGGCTCCTGCGAAAGATAGCCGATCCCGAGGCGCGCCCGCTCGAACATCGGCAGTGCGGTAATATCCTCGCCGCGAAAAAAGATGTGTCCGGTCTCGGGGCGTATCACCCCGACCACCATGTAAAAGGAGGTGGTCTTTCCGGCGCCATTGGGCCCCAAAAGTCCCACGATCTCGCCCCGCGAGATCTGGATGCTAACTCCGTTAACGACCGTGCGGCCTTTGTAGCTTTTCGTCAGCTGTTTTGTCTCAAGCAGATTCATGCTAAAGCACTCCTTTTCCGAGACCCGCCGGGACTTGCCCTTCATAATAAAGGGCTTCCGTGTCTCCCCCAAGAATGATCCGTCCTTCGTCCGCCAGATAGATCACGCTGTCGGAGTAAGTCTTGTTCCCATCCGGGTTCTCGATCACCACATCGCCCACAGCCACGATCTTGGCAACCCGACGGCTCACGCGATTGTAATAAACGTCCATTGTCGCCGCCGTAAGTTTCCCGTGTGAATCCTGGGCCACCACGTTGTCCTTGAAGTGCGCGATATTCTTCTCGTAATCAACCACGAGTGATCCATCGCAAGTGATGGTCGTTGGCCCGCTCGACTTATCCTCGGTATTCTGGATCACGACAGTGACTTTTTTCTGGAACTTCACTTTTTTGAGGCGTGTATCCGCCCGGGCCCCGGTGCCTTCGACGTTGATATTGTCTTTTTTGACCTGCGCTTCCAGATCGGTTTCCACGATATGTTCGGAGGGATGCATGTCGAGAGCCTCGGTGACCATCCGCGTACCGTCATCCGTCGTCGCGACCACATTTTTCTCGAGATGGATCTTGTTCTCTTTCTTTTTGTACTCCCCTCGATCCGCCGTGACGGTCACAGGGACTTCTTCGGCGTACGCCTTGGCCATCACGTTCATAAGCTTGACATTGTTGGACAAAATGTCGGCGGAATCGCCCTCGATCTCGATCTCACGCTGGCCTTCGGCCGTATATTTCGTAAATGAAAACGAAAAGATCTTCTGCGGTTTTTTCTCAGAGAGCGTTTCCGTCGCGCGCTCAGCATGTTGCTTGCGGGTGATCACCACCTGCACCTGGACAAAAAAGACATAGAACACCACAAGCGCAGCAAAGATAAAAATAAGACGTTTGATCATGAAAGCTTCACTGTCTCCTTAGGTTCCGCGGCCGGTGTTTCTTCGGGCCTCGTTTTCCAGCGGTCATGCATCCATCCCCACTGATCCGGATACTGCCGTATCACGACTTCAAAATCTTTCATCCAAGCCTCGGTATATTTCCGTATCGAAGCCTCACGGTCCCCCCGCTCGATCTTCGGCCTTATCAGATTTCCGAGGATTAGCCGATAGCGATTCCCGGGCATCCGGATCATGAACGCCGGAAGGATCGGCGCTTCCGTGTGCATGGCAAATTTCACGGGTGCCACCGTCGTGTAGGCCGGTTTTCCAAAAAAATCCACAAAGATACCGCGAACGCTATCCCGGTCCTGATCCGGTAAAAGGCCAACGATGCCACCGGCCTTCAACTGCTTATGAACACCGCGTACAGCCTCATTCTGATAGATCGTCTCGACCTTCACCGCTTTCCTCAAACCGAGGATCCAACGGTTATAGGGCTCATAATAGATACGCCGCCCCACCACGGCACCCCGGAAACCCTGCATGCAGAAGCTCCCGGCCAAAAGTTCCCAGTTGCCCATGTGCGCCGTCATTATAATGAGGCCCTTCCCTTCTTGCAAAATATCTTTGCAAAAGGAGTAGGCCTTGCCGACATCCACAAAAGCAGCCATCTTGTCGCGTGAGAGCCTGGAAAACAGGAGAAAATCCATGGCGGTCTGAAGCATATTCCCCATCACCCGCCGCCCAATCGAGTTCCGCTCTTCGGAACTCATGGCATCCCCATAGGCAAGCTTCAGATTTTCAAGGATCTTCTCTCTCTGGCGAGAAACAAGCCGATATCCTAATTGCCCGATACCGTTCGCCCATCCCAAGGCCCAGCCACGCGGCAGGAGCGAGAGAAGCCCCGCCGCCAAACGCGCTAAAAGATAAACGGGATAGCGATAGAATTTGCGCTTGGCCATAAGAGGATCAGACCCGGCCAGCCCTCATCAGGTCTTGAACATCCAGCAGCCCCACCACGCGCCGGGATTTGTCCACGACGGGCAATTCATCAATACGAAGTGACTCCATGATATGGAACGCCTCCTCCGCAAGACTGTCTTTCTGGATATAACGGGGCTTAAGTGTGGCCCACTCCGCCACGGGGCGGCTCAGGAGCTTCTCACCCTGAGATCTTAAATGACGGCGAAGGTCCCCATCGGTGAAAACCCCCAACAGTTTTCCGCGAGCATCCACGATCGTGCAACTCCCAGCCCTTGAGGCCGTGATCTTGAGCAGAGCCTGGCGCACCGTCGTCTTGGCCCCCACGAGCGGATTGGCTTTCCCCGTTCGCATGATCTCCCCTACCTTAAGCAACCGTCTCCCGAGGCTTCCCGCCGGATGCAACTCCGCAAAGTCCTCAGAGCGAAACCCTTTTATTTTCAGAAGAGAAAGAGCGAGCGCATCTCCCATCGCGAGCGAAGCCGTCGTGGAGGCCGAAGGAGCCAGATTGAGCGGACAAGCCTCACGCCTCACCCCCAAATCCAGCACAATATCCGCGTTCCGTCCGAGGGAGGACTTGGGCACGCTCGTTAGCGCGATCACTTTCACACCTTTTTTCTTCACGAGCGGCAAAAGCCTCACGATCTCTTCGCTTTCCCCGCTCTGGGAAATCGCGATCATAAGATCTTTGGACGTCACCATCCCAAAATCGCCATGCACCGCTTCCGCGGGATGAAGATACATGCTCGGCGTCCCGGTCGAGGCCATGGTCGCGGCGATCTTGCGCGCGATAAAACCGGGCTTCCCCATGCCGGTGAGGATCACGCGTCCCTTGCAGTCAGCCATCCACTGAACGGCCTTCTCAAAATCCTTACCGATCCCGGTGCGAAGGCGCAAAAGGGCCACAGCCTCGATTTGAAGGACTTCCTTGGCGAGTTGAATGACGCCTGATTTTTTCATGATCTTAGCTTTCCGTGGCAATGCATTTCTTGAGAGCGATGAGCTTCTTCAGTAAGGATTCCAGCTTCGAGAATGCGAGAGCGTTGGGCCCGTCGGAGAGAGCCTTTGCCGGATTCTCATGGATCTCCATAAAAACGGCATCCGCTCCGGCCACGACCGCGCATCGCGCTAGGGTTGGTATAAATTCCGACATGCCGCCTGAAGCCGTGCCCTTTCCTCCCGGGATCTGAACCGAATGCGTCGCGTCATAGACTACCGGATACCCGAACCCGCGCATGATCGGGATCGCCCGAAAGTCGTTCACGAGATTGTTGTACCCGAAACTCGTTCCGCGCTCCGTAAGAAGGATCTTTTTGCATCCGACTTCCTCAAGCTTGTGAATCATGTTCTTCGCTTCCCAAGGAGAAAGGAACTGTCCTTTTTTCACGTTCACGATGCGACCGGTTGCCGCGGCCGCGAAAAGAAGATCGGTCTGGCGGCAAAGAAAGGCCGGGATCTGAAGGATATCGGCAACCTCCGCTACCGGAGCCGCCTGATCCTCCGAGTGAATATCCGTCAGGATCGGAAGCTTGAACTCTTTTTTGACGCGGGCAAGGATCGCGAGCCCCTTTTCAAGGCCCGGACCGCGGAAGGAGGTGATCGAAGACCGGTTGGCTTTATCGAAGCTCGCCTTAAAAATATACGGGACCTTCAGTGCGCGGGCGACGTTTGAGATCTTCTCCGCGAGCTTGAGCGTGCTTTTCTCATCCTCGATCACGCAGGGCCCGCCGATCAGAACGAACTTGCGGGGATCCCCGAAAATGATGGGGCCCAAAACGATCTTATGCATGGACTTCGTCTTTCTCCTGAGCAACAGGCTTTTCTTCCGCGTGAGCCTTCACCTCGTCCACGGTCACCTTGGTGCCATGCGCCTCCTGATAAGCCATCACGTGACGAATGAATTCACGGAAAAGCGGATGCGCCCGGTCGGGCTTGGATTTAAATTCCGGATGGAACTGCACCGCGAGGAACCAGGGATGATCTTCCAACTCGATCATTTCGACAAGCTTGCCGTTCGGGGAAACGCCCGAAAGCTTCATGCCCGCTTTCTGAAATTTTTCGCGGTATTCATTGTTGAACTCATACCGGTGGCGGTGCCGCTCAGAGATCTCCTCGGCCTTGTACGCCTTGTACGCAAGCGTGTCCTTCTTCACCTGGCAGGGATAAGCCCCGAGACGCATGGTGCCGCCCAGGTCCTTCACATTCTGCTGCTCTTCGAGAAGGCTGATCACCGGAAAAGGCGTTTTCTTGTTGAATTCTGTCGAATGCGCATTTTTCATATCCAGCACATTGCGGGCGAATTCGATCGCCGCGCACTGCATCCCGAGGCAGATCCCGAAGAACGGGATCTTGTTCTCGCGGGCGAACTGAATGGCCTGGAGTTTTCCTTCGATCCCTCGATTCCCGAAGCCCCCCGGCACGAGGATCCCCGAAACACCCTTGAGCTGCCCCAGCGAACGCGCGGTCTCGAGTTTCTCGGAATTGATCCTCTTGATCACCACGCCACAATCATTGGCAATCCCGCCGTGTTTCAAGGATTCATAGATGGATTTGTACGCGTCCTGAAGTTCGACGTACTTGCCCACCACGGCGATCTTCACCATGTGCCTCGGGTGGAGCGCGCGGTCGACCACATTCGTTTTCCACTCATGAAGACTGCCTGCCTTGTATTCGATCTTGAGCTTCTGACAAATCACTTTATCGATCCCTTCCGCCTTGAACGCCAGCGGGCACTCGTAGATCGATGCCACATCACGCGCCTCGATCACGGCCTCGGGCTCGACGTTGCAAAAAAGCGCGATCTTGTCCTTCATCGCCTGATTGATCTTTTTTTCCGTGCGGCAGACCAGGATATCCGGTTGGATACCGATCTCGCGCAGGGTGCCAACGCTATGCTGCGTGGGCTTCGTTTTGAGCTCTCCGGCAGCCTTGATATAAGGGACAAGTGTCAGATGGATAAAAAGGGAATTTTCACGGCCGACTTCATGCCGGAATTGTCTCGCGGCTTCCAGGAAGGGCAGGGACTCAATATCGCCCGCGGTACCACCCACTTCGGAGATCACAACATCATAGCGCTTATTTTTCGAAACGTCGCGGATGCGTTCCTTGATGGCGTTAGTGATATGCGGCACTACTTGCACCGTACCGCCCAGATAATCCCCGCGTCGCTCTTTGGCGATCACGCTGTGGTAGATCTGACCGCTTGTGACATTATTCTCACGGCCCAGCGTGGTGTGCGTGAAACGCTCGTAATGCCCGAGGTCAAGATCCGTCTCCGCGCCGTCATCGGTCACATAGACTTCCCCGTGCTGAAAGGGATTCATCGTCCCCGGATCAACATTCAAATAAGGATCAAGCTTTTGGAGAGCGACTTTGAGACCTTTCGCCTCGAGAATCTTGGCGATCGAAGCGGACGCGATGCCTTTTCCGAGTGAAGAAACCACACCTCCTGTTACAAAAATATGCTTCGGCATTTTTATTTCCTCACCGGGTTGGCGCTTGCCTTCGAACCCTCACCCCTGAGGGTCCGAGACAAACGCGATTCCACTTCATGAAGGTCCTCTTCCGTGTCCACGCTGATGAAATCATACACCGTTTCGATCACGCGAATGGACCGGCCCCTTTCAAGGACCCTGAGCTGCTCCAATTTTTCGGTATTTTCAAGGATTCCCGGTTCCCAGGCAACAAATTTCAAAAGGAAATCGCGCCGGTAACCGTACACACCAAGATGTTTCAGAAAACTGAACGCGCAATCCTGTTTTCCCTGGATAAACGGGATCGTCGCGCGTGAAAAATAAAGCGCGTCGCCCTGGGCGTCGCAAACCACTTTCACGACATTCGGATTTTCAAAGCTCGCCCGGTCCGTCATCCTCACGGCCAGGGTCAGCATTTCCACGTCTTTTTCTTTCTCAAATATCTGGACCATCTCATCCAGCGCGGCCGGGTCCACGAGCGGCTGATCCCCCTGGATATTGATCACGAGGTCCTGCTGGAACCGGCCCATCACCTCCGCGATACGCGAGGTGCCGTTCGGATGGTCTTTGCGTGTCATGACCGCTCTTCCCCCGAAGCCTTCGACGCATTCAAGAATGCGTTCATCATCGGTGGCGATGACCACTTCCTCGAGACTTTTCGCTTGCCGCGCCCGATCCCAGACATGCTGGATCATGGGTTTTCCGGCGATCGAACGGAGGATCTTCTCCGGAAGTCGCGTGGAACCTAAACGTGCGGGAATAACACCCAAGGCTTTCATGAAATATTTGAAATCTCAAATTTGAAATTGAACATTACACCTTCCGGACTGCTTCCCGGAGTTCCGCGGGAGAAACCGTGGCAGTACCGAGTTTGCCGACAACGATCCCGGCGGCAATATTGGCGATCTTGGCCGCTTCCTGCATCTTCGCGCCAGCCGCAAGCGAAAGTGCAAGGGTCGCGATCACAGTGTCTCCGGCGCCGGACACATCATAAACTTCGCGAGCCGCCGTCGGAACCCGTGTGATCTTGCCACCTTTTTCAAAAAGGGCCATGCCATCTTCACCGAGTGTGATGAGGACCGACTCAAGCCTCAGTTTTTTCATGAGCGCCCAGCCGACCTTCTCAAGCTCCGGAGTCTTGTGCCATGGGCCGATCGTCCGCTCATAACCCCCGTAAGCTTCTTTACGATTCGGGGTGATACAGGTCACACCTTTGTAATAATCAAAATGTTTTTCCTTGGGGTCCACGAGCACGGGTTTCTTCCACTTCTTCGCAAGTTTCACGACCTCGCGGAGCAGGAACGGCTGCATGACACCTTTACCGTAATCCTCAAGGATCACAACGTCCATGCGTTTGATATTCTCATGAACAAATTTGAGGATCTTAAGAAGATCATTCTTGGAAACATCTTCGGTCTTCTCGCGATCGAAGCGGACCATTTGCTGGGAATTGGCGATCACGCGTGTTTTGACGGTCGTCGGCCGGGTCGGGTCATAAATAATTCCCCCCGTTTCAATCCCCTGCTGGCGTATGGTCTTGAGAAGCATCCTTCCGTAAAGATCACGTCCGACCACGCCGCAGGGATAGGCCGCGCCCGCGAGAGATCGGATATTATGGGCGACATTGAGGGATCCTCCGGGCATCAAGGATTCTCGCTTGACGTCCACCACCGGAACCGGGGCCTCGGGGGAGATCCGTGAGACACTTCCCCAGACGAATTGGTCGAGGATAAAATCCCCGATCACAAGGACATGCGCCCCCTTGAAGCCTTCAAGGATCTCAAGAAAATGCTTTTTTTCAGCCGCTGTAAGTGTATTTTTCATAGAGGGATAAGCCAGTTGATGGAAGGACGTATAGTATCATCCGTCAGTCAGGGTGTCCAATGAAATGCCCCATGATTTAACTCGTTTACCGTAAAGGAGTTAGACTGAATTAGCGATCGAAGAGATTGACGGTGGCGAGCTCCGCCTCGCTGGTGACGTGAATTCGGACCTTCCGGAGAGCTTTTTCGCGGAGCTTGCGGGAGAGTCTCTCTACTTACTTGGGCAGGACTTGCAATCCCCCGCGCAAGCCGGCGCTGATTTTGCGGCCGGCTTACCTTGCGACTTGTCTTTACTCGCGGATTCCTTGTACCCTTTCGAGCGATAATCCGTCTGATAAAAACCGCTCCCCTTGAAAAGCACGCCCGCGCCGCCGGAGATCAAGCGCTGGGCCTGGGCCTTTCCGCATTCGGGACATTTCTTGATGGCTTTCTCGGTCATCCCCTGGAATTTCTCGAAGCGATGGCCGCAAGCCGCGCATTCATATTCATAAGTCGGCATTCTGTATCTCCTTTAACGTGACAAGCGGCGCGTATTATAGGGCAAGACCGCAGGCTTTCAATCCTAGTTTTCGACGCCCGGATCGTAATGCGTCAGATAGGCCGAGACCTCGCCGAGCACCGGAACTTTTACTTTCATGACAAGAGGGATACGACGCTCGTCCATACTCATCCAACCCCGGACATTGCCTCGACGGACAAAAAAACCTTCAAACATCACAATCGGCTCGACCTCGATCGCCTGAAAGATACCGACCCCGTCGGCCTTCCGTTTCTTGACCGAATGCGTGCGCACCTCGAGATCCCAGTTCTTTTCATCCGCATTCACCGGGATCAGGATCTTGGAATCGGGTTTCACGTCTTGGAGCCGAAGCCAATAGCAACAAGAGATCTGGTCCTGAACATGCGGGGGGATTAACATCTCTTTGTCGCTGTTGTCCTTGATGGAATGGTACCGTCCCACATGCGCGTCCTGGTCGTACGCCATCGACGATTCCCGCTTAAAATGTCCCTCGCTCGTCTTTTTCTCATAGCGCATGGAATGGAAGTGTTCGGCATCCATATAAGTGTGGTGTGTGTCACGGACCTTGTAAATCCAGTCAAGTATCGGGCGGGATTGGATCTGAATCTCAATATGGTAAGCGTCACGCCCATTCACCTTGACCCGTTCTTTCACCTCGGAGACAGCATCCCCCACCGTCATTCCGAGATAGCGAACCTCGAACGTCAATTTCTCCCCCAAAAAGAGCTTTGCGGTTGGCTTCTCAGAGGCGGGGAATATTTTCTCAGGCGCTCCAGAAAATCCGGGAGAAGTCCAAAGGGCCAACGCTAAAAAAAGGAGGGCTGCTTTTTTCATAAGCCTCAGTTCCGGATCGAACCATCGATGCCGATGACGATCCTCTTAACCGGCATTCTCGTTCCCGAAAGTTCCACGGCATCCTGAACCATCCGATAAAGCCCGGAACAACACGGGACTTCCATGATCACGACGGTCAGAGAATAGACCGTATTGTTCTTGAGAAGCTCGGCGATCTTTTCGACATACGCTCCCGTTTCATCGAGCTTCGGGCATGCGATCACGAGCTTTTTCCCTTTCAGCAGATCTTGATGAAAACTGCCGAGCGAGAAGGCCGTGCAGTCCGCCGCGATCAGAAGATCACATTCCTTGAAGTAAGGCGCGACCGGAGAGATCAGATGAAGCTGAATCGGCCATTGAGTCAATTCCGATTGCGCGGGACCTGCCGCAGTTTCTTTCCCCTCAGAGGAATCCCGTTTAATTTCGCGTGACATTGATCCGGGGCAACCTCCGAAGTGCGGTATGACGTCAGAAGCTCCGTGGACTTTTTTTGCGGCCTCAGGGCCCTGGGTTTTCATCACATGCTGGACCGCGGCCTTCGCATCGTACTCCGCGCTTTCTCTTTCCACGATCTTGAGCGCCCCGACCGGGCAAACATCCAGACAGGCTCCCATCCCGTCGCAAAAGATCTCTTTCACGAGCACGGCTTTTTTTTCCTTATCGAGGATCAGGGCTCCCTCGGCGCAGGCTGTGGTGCAAAGCCCGCATCCGTTGCATTTTTCGCGATCGATCTCGATGATCTTGCGCTTCGCCATAAAAACTCCTTTTCAGGTGAGAAGTTCCCGTGCGGCCGTAAAAACCGCCTCGAGGGGGATTTCTTGGATGTAAGTGAATTTTCTTTCGGGGGACGGAATCGCCGAGACATCTTTGTCCACGACACGGCATTTGTCGCCGAGCGGCCGCCATCGCTGGGGTCCTAACCCCGGTTCATATCTGCCGAAAATCGAAACCACTGGGCATCCCACAGCTGCCCCGATATGCGCCGGCCCGGAATCGTTGGAGACAAGCAGAGCCGATTTCTTAAGAAGCGCCCCCAGCATCCCGAGCGAGAGCTTCCCGCTCAGATCCAGCACGGGGACCACGGTCTTTTGTTTCAGGCGCTCAATGATCGCCTGGTCCTTCACGGTGCCAATCGCAAGAAAAATAGAAGCGCGCTCTTTATCGAGACGCGTCACCAGCTCAGCAAAGCGCTCCGCCGGCCACATCTTGGTGACATCACTCGCCGAGGGACTCACCACAATCCATGGTTTATCCGATGAAATTTTTAGTTCAAGAGACAAATTTGCCACCAAGCTTACGGATTTTTCCGTCACGGGGAAATAGGGCTCGAGTTTTTCCGGACGGGCGATCCCAAGGGGCGCGAGAAGATCAAAGAGATATTCAGCCTCGTGCTCCTCGCCCTCTTTTTTGTTATACGGATGAGCATGCGTCAAAGCCCAGGACGCGCGCCGGGTGTATCCGATCCTGACCGGAATACCGGCAAGCCAGCCGGCAAGATGCATCCGGTTCGTACCGTGAGCATGGATCACAAGATCGAATTTCCTTTTCCGGAGCCGCTGGCTGAAGCGGAACTGTCCGAAAAGGCTTCTCTCCGTTCCCTTTTTATCGTACAAAATAACTTCATCAAGGAAGGGGTTCCCTTCGACAATCTCACGGTGTTCAAGAAACACAAGCGCGACGATGTGGGCTTTCGGGAACTTTTCGCGCAAAGCCTTAAAAAGGGGCGTCGTCAGCACCAGATCACCGATGCGATCGGTGCGAGTCACCAGAATGCGCGGGGTTTCAGGAAGAGTGATGGGCATTAAGAAGCTCCAGGGAGAGTTCGATCACCTTCTCCGGCCCAAGGCCATGAAAACAACTGCGCTCGGCACGGTGCAATTTGTGAGACTCGCAGGAACATTGCTCGGCATCTCCCCGCGCGATACGAAAACGCGGCCCCTCATGGCCGTATTTCTCATGATCTGTCGGTCCAAAGATCCCAACCGTCGGCGTCCCCAGCTCAAAACCCAGATGCATGAGGGCGCTGTCGTTGGCGATCACAAGCGCGGCCTTTGCGACAAGCGAAGCGGTCTCCGGGAAAGTCAGGTCCCCGCAAATCACTCCGGCCACCCCGGAAAGCTCCGCCGCGATCTTTTCCGCCACGGGCCGCTCTGCGAGCGTTCCCGCCAAAAGGATCTTTTTCCCCGTTCTTTGATGAAGCGTCCGTATCACTTCCGTGAAATATTCCACCGGCCAGCGCTTCCGCTCGGTCGCCGCTCCCGGCGCCACCAGGACCCAGTCCCTTTTCTCCTGAATATTGGCGGCCTCAAGCGCCCGCATCGCGAAAACCTCGTCCTTTGCATTAAAAAACCGGAAAATGGAACCTTGAGGGATATCGCCTTCCACGGCAAAAAGCATTTCAAGATGCCGGTCTCGCATGTTGACCTTGGTGAATTTCCTGAACAGAGGCGACGGCTTTTGGCAGGAGACCAAAAACGGGATCGCGGTATTGCGCAGGTCCACCACACGATCGTATTTCGCACGGCGAAGCTCTGCAATAAATTTCAGCTTCTCCCGGAGAGGCGCCTTTTTGTCATAAATCACGATCTTATGAATATCGGGGCTGCTCTGCAGGACGCTCCGCGCGCGCGGGCCCACGACCACCGTGATCCTGGCCTCAGGATATTTCTTTGCAAGCGCCATGATCACCGGCGTTGTCAGGATCACATCGCCGAAATTGCTTAATGTCACTACGAGAATATTATTTGTCATGGGTTTCACAGATCGTCAGGCTCTTACGTGAACCATAAATTTTAATTATTTTACTTTTTAACCAGGACTTCCAACGCGAGCAGGAGATCGCTGCTCTCTTTATACGTCACAATCCTATCCGTCTTGAAATGCTTCATCGCTTCCACCGAAAGTGCGTTCTTGCAATAGACGTAAAAAGGAATAGTTGCGAGAGCGGGTTGTTGGAGAAGCTCTTGCGCGATCTTCCGCGGATCGAGAACTGCCTCGTCCTCCCAAAACTGGCAAAGAACCATTGTGGGGCGCGAGCTTTGAATCAATTGGACAGCATCCTTCTCATGAAGCGCTATAAGAACATCGAAATGCTGCGACTTCAAAAGAGCCTCGATCTTAGCCACCAGAAAATCTTCCACGCCCCCAAGAACAACGCGCTTCAACGGGTTCACCCTCTTCTCGCCGCCGCCGACAAGCGCATCCACTCGATCGATGAGGGCCTTAAAGTCGAGCGGCTTACGCATAAACTCGACACCGGCCATGTCCGCAAAGAAGTCTTTCATGCTGCCTTTCCCGGAAAAGATAATCGCCGGAATATTCTTCGACTCCGGATTTTGTCGGATCTTCTGCATGGCCTCATAACCGCTGGTCTGAGGCATCATAACATCCATGATGATTGCTAGAGGTTTTTCGCTGCTCACTTTCGCAATCGCTTCTTCCCCGGTGGAAGCAGAACTAACGTCATAACCTTCCGAAGTAAATCTTGTGTTAAGGAGCGAGACGATAGATGGGTCATCGTCAACAATGAGTATCTTTTTTGCCATATCAAACCCTCCTCTAAAAGCTTCCTTAAAACCCTGTTGCTTTGTGCGCGAAAAGCCTTTTTAAAAACTTACGGACATTGACGAAAAGAATACCGTGATTCTTAGCGCAAGGGATCTTTTTTATTTTCCGATCAACCGCTCCACGGCATCCATCACTTCGTCCGGAGATATTTTGCATAGCCACCCGTCCGCGGGAAGCTCTTCGCCGAAAAACGGCACGCTATATCCCGTGGGGACATATTGCAACACGAGGCTCTCTCCCGTCCCCCGGGGGCCGGTCAATTTCGGATCGGTGGGCCCGAAGATCGCGACGACCTTGGCGCCGACACCGGAAGCGATATGCATTGGACCAGAATCACCGGTGACTAGACACGCCGCCTTTTGATAGATTGCGGCCGAAACGCGGAGACCTGTCTTGCCGACAAGATCGATTACTTTCGCTTTCTTCACGCCCTTGCTGAATAACTCAAAAAGAGGCCGGTCCTGCGCGGAGCCGGTCACCACGACCGGGAGCTTCCACCGCTCCGCGACCTTGTCCGCGAGCGCAGCAAAATGCTCCGGCGGCCATCGCTTCGGCTCCCAGTTCGCGCCAAGATGAAAACAAATATATTTTGAGCCGGAGGCAAGTCCATTTTCGCTCAGCGCAGCACGGGCCTTCGCTTCATCCTCCGGCTTGAAATAAAACTGGGACTTCGGCTCCGCGGGGATCCCGAAGCCGGTACCTTTCATGAACGCCATAAAATAATCAAGCTGATGGAGTTTCCCGGCAGGTTCTGTCACCGGAGTGGTCAGAAAAAGCTTCCGCCCCTTGCCGTACCCGATCCGCTTTTTCACGTCGGCGAAAAAAAGCATCGCGGCGCGCGAGCGGGACCGGTGAAAAACATAGCCTTCCTCCCAGGGTCCGAGCCTCCGAAGCTCCCGAATGAATCGCATACGGCTCAACCACGAACGATGACTCCCCTTTTCGTCGAAGGCGAGAAATGCCGAGACCGCGGGATGGGCCTCCAGGATCTCACGGCATCGCTCCGGCGCAATGCAGGTGATCGCAGCTTCAGGATATTTTTGTTTGATCAGATCCAGCGCGGGCATCTGAAAAAGAAGATCCCCCAGCCAATTCTTCATCACAACGACAATTTTCACGCCCAAGCCCCTATCTTCTTTTTGTAAAAGGTGGCTTGGGCTGTCATGATAACCTGCCTATCTTTTTATTGATGAGGATCATGAAGAGAGTGCCCTCTGGCAATGTTCGAAGACTTCCTCCACCGAGATATGCGTGAGACACGCCATCGTTTCCTTGGCCTTGCAGACGCCGTCGTAGCAGGGTTGACAGGGCAGGTGATGCGAAAGGACATCGATCTTTTTCCCAGGAGGAAGATGCCGCTTGGCATCCGTAGGTCCGAAAAGCGCCACGATCGGGACATTCATCGCGGCGGCCATGTGAAGCGGTGCTGTATCCCCCGTCACGACCAGATGAAACTGTTTAAAATAAGCGGGCAATTCCTCAAGCGAGGTCTTGCCGACAAGATCGAGCACTTTACCCGCCTCGAAAGAATAAAAAGGCTTGCTAAGCTCCGCTTCCTCCGGAGAACCGATGAGCACGATCCTCGCGTCATATTTCTCGAGAAGTCGTTTCGCGAGCGCCACAAAATGCCCGGGAGGCCAACGCTTGCTCGGCCAATTGGGACTGGATCCCATGACAAAGCCAATCATCTTCGTAGACTCCCGCGGTTCGAGGATGGCGAGAACTTCCTTGGCTTTTTCAACGCTCCCGGGTTTCGGCCAAAGCTCGAGCGTATCATCGAACTGGGTGACCCCCGCCTTGGAAAGCACGCGGAACTGATGGCGAAGCGGCGAATCCCCGACCTCGAAGGTTCGGTCAGGCCGATTCAACAAAAATCCCCATTTCCCGCGGGCGAAACCAAAGCGCTGTACCGCACCGCCCAGGTAGGCCAAAAGATGCGTCCATTTGTTATTGTGAAGATCCACCGACATATCGAATCCTTCCCGGCGGATGCGACGCGCGGTCTTCAAAAGATAAAGGAAATTCGAAAGTTTTTTGCGGTCCACCAGGATCATGTCATCCAGATAAGGGCACGCGGATACGATCGGGGCGATCTTGCGATCCACGAGAAGCGTGATCGAAGCGTCCGGATAGCGCTCCCGGAGCATTCTCAAGGAAGGCACGACCAGGATCAGATCACCCATCGCCCCGAGCTTGATCACGAGGATCTTCCGCCGCTTGCGGACTTCCGCATAAACTTCCAGGGTTTTCCGTACCATTTGCTCCAGGTTGAATTTTTCTTCCACTTTTTTCCGTAGCTTGACGGCAAAGGACTTGGCCTTTTCCCGGTCCGTCAGAAGCTGATACATCGCCTCAGCCATCGCGGGAATATTTCTCGGCGGAAAAAGCAGGCCGTTCTCATTGTGATCGATAATGTCCGGCACGCCACCCAGCCAGGTCGCGGCCACAGGTGTCCCCACGGCTCCCGCCTCGATGATCACACGGCCAAAAGGTTCGGGGATCAGCGAAGAAAGCACCAGCAGATCCGACTGCGCTAAAAGTCCCGCCACATCCCGCGTGGAGGGAAGGATCTTCACACACGACTCGAGCCCAAACTGTTGCACGGTTTTTTTCATCAGATCGGTGTAACGGTGCTTGCCGCGACCTTCAGACCCGACGATCCAGACCTCAAAATGTGGGAGACGGCTGCGCAGGAGATGCACGGCTTTCAGAAATTCGATCTGGCCCTTGGCCGGAGAAAAGCGGCCGATGTGGATGATCCTCATGGGACCCGGGTGCTTCTCAAATTTCGCGTAAGAAAACGTGAACTGGGTGAGGTCGACGCCGCGCGGGATCAGGCGAATCCTGTCCGGTGGAACATTGAACTCATCGATCATGCGCCGGCCGATCGCGTGCGACGCCACGATCACGCGCTTCCCCCACCCCATCACAAAACTCATCGGATGGACCGAATAATGCCCGTGACAGGTCGTAATAAAAGGGATGCCGGCTTTGCGGGCGGCAAGCCACCCAAGCCACGCCGGAACGCGACTCCGGCCATGAATGATATCCACGCGTTCGCGCTGAATGATCCGGACGAGCTCTTCGACCAGGAAAAGCCCGGCCAGGGATTTCTGATGCACCGGCAGGCCATAATGCGGGATACCGATCTTCTGAAGCTCGGCAACGAGCGCTCCCCCGGAGGAAACCACCACCGTCTCGTGGCCTTCCTTTTTCATCGCGCGCGCCAGATCCACCACGCCCCGTTCGGTGCCGCCGAGCTCCAACGCGGGCAAAAGCTGCATTACTTTCATATCAGGCCTCCGAGGCGCTCGATAAGCGCTTCTTTTTCGCGTCGAAGAACCGGGATCGCGGGCGCCCGCAGAAGTCCCGTGATGTTCTTTTCAAGATCCGCCAGACAGCTCACGGTCACAAGCCCCCGCTGACTCAGGATCTGATGAAAACGATAATGTTTTTCCGGGAGCTCCCCCTCCCCCAGGCTCAGCACGATCACGCGCTTGCCCGTTCCCACAGCGTCCGAGATCATCGCAAGGCTATCCTCAGTGACAATTAAAAGTTCAGCAAGGCCCAGCATGCCGCCCGCCGCGTAAGCGGGGTTCTCTTCATTCGCGATCACCAGCAACCGACAGTGCGGCTCTTCGCTAAGATGACTCTTCAGAAAACGCTCCACCGGCGCGGAAGTCCGCCTCGAAGTCGTCAGCATAAAATCCCCGGAGTGGCCGCTTACTCGTTTAAGAGTCGAACAAAGTTTTTCCATATCCGAGATCGTCAAGTCATAGCCACGCGTCGCGCCGCCAAGGAAGACCGCGATCGTGGGCTGCGTGCCTTCGCCGAGCTTTGCCTGAAGAGCCTGGACCTCGGGACCCCGTTCGTGTGTTTTGTAACCACTCGGCATGATCACGACGCGAAACGTGCGCTTCGGAATCCGGCCGCTGTCATGTGCCGGCACGATCGCCAGATCATAATCCGTCATCGAATAAGGGAACGGCGGGTTCATGATCACGATCTTTTTGGCGCCGGTCTCCTGCGCAAGCAACATTTGAACAGGGGCAAGCCCCGAACCCGCAGCGATAATGTAGTCCGCGTTCGCGCGTCCGATTGCTCGTTGCGTCTCCGCCGTCAAAAAAGGCGCGAGCCAGGAAAGCCTCCCCTGGATCCACGGCTTCATCAGAAAGGCCAAGCCGAAAAGAGCCGCCCGGTGGAAGGGCGAACGATACTCCACAGAAATCCTCTCGACTTCGAACTTCAACCCGGACCGCCCGTGAAACTCTTTGAAGTCCGCAAGCATCTCCGCCACACCCTCCGACTGCTTAAAATGCCCGGGCTTGCCGTCGGAGAGGATCACGATCTTCCTATCCCAGCAAAACTTCCAGCGTTTATTTTCCCAGAGCCATTGGTTCGGGAATTTCCGGATAAAATTTTCGAGGATCGTGAGATATTGCCGGGCCTGGAACTCCACGCGGGCCTGCGGCTCCAGGGAAGCATCATCTTTCAGAACTTCCTCCGAATAGACCTCGTGATTGCGGCCGCCGGTCCTCACGATGAAGAACGGCATGATGAACGCGTCGGTGCGGTGAGCCAGCTCGAAAGCCCCGGTCGGAACCGTCGTCCTCCGTCCGAAGAACGGAAGGATCATCCCTTCGGATTTTCCGGCGGACTGGTCGCCCAAGACCCCGATCATTTTTTTCTCCCGAAGCGCGCGGATGAGACCGCGAATACCCGCTCCCCGGGGAATGCAAACGGATCCGTGGCTTTCGCGAAGCTCGTTGATGAGTCCGTTGACCCTGGGGAATTTCTGCTCCCGCGTTAGCACGTAGATGGGCGTCCCGCGAAGCCCGGACCAAACCTGCAGAAGCTCCCAGTTCCCAAAATGGGCCGTGATCAAGACCCCGCCGTGTCCCGAACGGAGCAAGGCTTCGTAGCGTTCAATGCCGTGGATCTTGACGTCCCGATCATGATCCTTGCGTTCCATCTGCCTGAAGGACAGGACTTCCACGACAGTCTGCCCCATGAAACCGAAATGATCGCGCACGGCTTTCCACCTCTCCCCGGGAGTCAGCTGTTCTCCCAAAGCGGCCTTCAGATTGATATAGGCCACATGGCGCTTGTTGGAGACATAGAACACCCCACGCCCCAGGATATCGCCGATCTTGAGACTGATCGCGAGCGGGATATGCTCAAATATAAAAATGAGACAGCGGGCCCCGAGATAGGCGGCCCGGTCGAGCCATTCTTCCATCAGTTTTTTACTCCCAGAAGACGGAAAAGGCGGTCCGTCAGGATCTCATCCCCCGAAACGACCTTGAGCCTCGCGGCCAAGACAAGCGGGTTTAGCGTTTCGGAAATGAGTTCCCGGGAACGGTAAAAATCTTTTTCCGTCGTGATGATCTCTTCAGCCCCGGCCGACTTGGCAACTTCTTTGACCTTCAGAAGCTCTTCTTTCGTGTACTCGTGATGATCCAAAAATTCGAAATTCCGGACGGTCTTGAGCTGAAAGCGCTGGAGGACCAGTTGGAAGGACCGGGGGGTGCCCACGGCGGCAAAGGTCGAGACTCGGCGTCCCGCCATTTTTTCGATCGCCACCCGGACCTTGGTCTTCGCCCGGTAGAGAAAGAGGACTTCCATAACCGTTTCCACCAACTGCGCCTGAGGGGCCAACGTCGCGATCTTGGCCTTTAAAGTCTTGAGTTCTTCGGGGCTCACGAGATTGACGTGCGTCAAAACGATGATCGCCGCGCGGTTAAGCACCGAAAGCGGTTCGCGCAGGCTGCCGCGCGGGATCAGTTGCCCGTTCCCGAACGGGTTCAGGCAATTGATGACAATAATATCCACATCACGCGCGAGCTTCTGATGCTGGAGCCCGTCGTCAAGAATGGCGATGTCGACATGGCGCTTTTCCTCTTGGACTCGGGCGGCGACCTTCGCGCGATCTTCTCCGACACCGATGATCGCTGCCGGGAGATGGTTCTGAAGTTCGAGGGCCTCATCGTGACTGTAGCCGCGTGTAAGCACGAGCGGCACGCGCCGGTGGGTGCCGATCTTGCGTGCGAGATACTCCACGAAAGGCGTTTTGCCCGTGCCACCCCAGGTCAGGTTGCCGACACTGATGACCGGATACGGGAGGCGTTTACGCGCCAGGATCTTGTTTTCATAAAGCCCGCGAAAGATCCTTACCCCGAGGCCATACCCCCACGATGCGATGGAAAGAAGTGCCTGAAGCAGGCCGCTCGTCGCATCATGCTGTTTGTCCTCTGCCAGAAGTCGAAAATAATTCTTCATGCTTGCCATGTTGCTTGATCCTTTCGTGGGAACGTCGGCCCGAAAGAAACGTCAGGATCCACCCGGCCTGACGCTTGCTGGCGCCCCGTAAACGGTTAATGATCTGAAAAGCCCTTTGACCCATATCATGACGCCTGCCCTCAGTCGCGAGGAGCTCCGCCGCCGCGGACGACAGTTCGTCCGGAGCCGAGATCCTGAGAGCGCCACCGTCATGATCGAGCTGGTGGTAGATCTTGTGAAAGTTAAAAACATGCGGTCCA
>Ga0114951_10000306_pt1 | contig 70861 bp, 67 predicted proteins | sample AM7aDNAmetaG_FD_88677 | JGI IMG/M metagenome (GOLD analysis project Ga0114951, IMG submission 88677) | Freshwater microbial communities from Finland to study Microbial Dark Matter (Phase II) - AM7a DNA metaG | ecosystem: Environmental > Aquatic > Freshwater > Lake | place: Finland: Lake Alinen...
ACAAATGCACCACTAACTAAATTGAAGGTTTCCCAATCACCAGAACCTTGGGGGGAATTTTGTGATGATGTTCTTCCTGAAAGATGGCTTGCTTTCGTTGATGATGATAATTTTGGTATTGGTATTTATAATCCAAATTGTAATACATTTGCAGCAGGGTTGTCTGGACAAGTTGGAGGTGAGTCTGATAATGAATCAACCAATTATATAGCGCCAATTAAAAGTATGGCTTTAAATAAAAATTCAATATTTGAATATACTTACTACCTAATAATTGGAAGTTTAGAAGAAATACGTTTAAAAATCAATAAATTACACAAATTTAAAATTTAAAATTATGATAACAATACTTATTTTATTAATAACAATTCTATTGACAGTATCTATTTTAGCTAAAAGAGATTATGAACGCTCTCAAGAATTATATAAGTTATCTGATAAAAATGATAATATAAGAGTTTTTGATAATAATGGTTTAATTGCTATTTTATCTAATGATAGAAATATTGAATGGATAAGACCAGTTAATCTTTATAAAACATTTGAAATTAAACTTATTTCAGATAGATTTGAAGAAGAAATACTTAAGATAAAAAAAACTTAATTATGCCTCTAACTAACAAATATTTACGATATTCTCCAGAGATTACTTTGGAGATATTCACATTGGTTTGGGATAAATTAATTAAGACGGGATTAAAAGGTTCTCACAGTGAAAGCGTGGCAAAAAAATATAGCAATTTTAAATCGTCATATAGTTATTTAGAATTATCAAACGATTTAAGCTGTTTTGAATGCTACAAAGAATGTTCAGAGAAATTAGAAACCACCGTTCAAGAAATTCTTGGATATAATCCTTTTGTAAAGGATGATTTTGTATTGCCAGAGAAATGGTGTATAAAAACTCCTAGATTTTCAAATGCTCCAAAAGAAATAATATCATGGAGAGTTGATACTCTTCAAAAAGGAAATTGGTGTAATTCTGGATATTTAAGTAATACTGGATATCACTATGATGAAATTAAACCTGATTACACTGAAATAACTTTCGACCAATTCAAAAAGTATGTTTTAAAAGAAGATTTTGATTGGGATTTGTATGAAACTAAATCACAACCCAAACAACCACTAAAACAAGCCGTTCATTGTAAGACTCAAGAAGAATGGGATTTTGTGTTAACTAAAGAGAATAAGTATGGATTACAAAATAATACATTTAGTATATATAAAAATGAAACGTGTTTAGCTATTGGTGGAAATTATCAAGATTTTAATTACTTTCAAATGGGTGGCTTTCAAATCTTATCTTTCCAAGAATGGTGTGGTTTAAATGGATATAAAATGAAATCTAAATGTGATTTTATTGTAGGAAATTGGTATAAAATAAATGATTGTTGGTATCTTAAATATAAACGTAAAGACATTGTTGATACTAATAAAATTTACATATCAGAATGTATTGATTCAACTTTCAATCATAAATATGATAATGATTTTATTGTCTATTTACGTGAACAAAAAACATGGTGTTTAGCTTCTATCGAAGAAATCCAACAGTATTTACCAGACAATCACCCCGACAAAATTACACCAGCAATCCAACAAGTAAGAGATATGCAAAGTGAATTTAAAGTTGGAAATTGGATAATTGTACTTAAAGAATCACCAGGTAGAAATGGTAAATTAAATCAACTTTATAAAATTACTGGTATTTATGGAAATCATATTACATATTCTCCAAGAGAGAATATAGATATAGATAAAGTTAAAGTTCGTCATGCAACTCCAGAAGAAATCAATAATCATTTAATTTCTATTAGAAAAATTCCAGCAGGTGAACCATTAGATACTGGTATTGAACCTAATAAAGATGGTATATTTAAATATACAACTTATTCTGAAACAACTCATGTTGGTAAAACTTCAACAATTTCTGGACCACTTAAAATGATTTTATCTATTGATGACGAAGAATTACCAATGGTAAATATTATCAAAACAAATTCAATTAAACAATTATTAAATAACGATTAAAAACAATTAAAGACTATGAACAAACTAAATGCATTTGTAAAAGAATTTAAAGCAATTATTGTTGGTAACGATGCCGAAGCTTTAGGATTTAAAAATTGGAGAAAAGCTGAATCTGGACTAAAAGTTCAAATTGCAGCCCTTAATGGTGATATTATTGCTAAAGAAGATGCTCTTGAAAATGCTCAAGAAAATCTTATAAAAGCTCGCGTTAATTACGGTAAAGAAATTTCTGACCGCGATGCTTATATCGCCAATCTTATCAAAGCTAAAGAAAACTTAAAGAAAGCTGAAAAACAATTAATTGCTCACAAAGAAACTGTTGATTTCTTAGAAGAACAATATGCTTTATTGAAAGCTGAGTAATAAATTAAATAATTAGCTTCTATAAATCGTAGAAGCTAATTAAAACAAAAGTGTTATTTGACGGAGTGGTAAACGTTAATCAGATTAAAGAGAGCTTACACGACAAGTGTTGTGGGAACTGCTTATGGCAAGTGTTGTAAGATAGCCAATAAAAGGCATTAAAACGAGGCGTACATGTCACGCCTATCTTAATCTCATGAGTTCGATTCTCACAATAACACCAAATTATTTTTACTAATTTTTTAAGTCTCCGTGAATAATAGTAACGTTGTAGCATAAAAATTGGTTGATTGACGACTAAATATCGTAATAAAGCGCATTATTATCAAATCCTTAGCGCAAAGGTAATCGTATGTCTAATGGAATCGTATTAACAGTAAATTTAATTGGTGCATTGGGGCGGAATATCACCAAAGAAACTGATGTCAAACATCGTCACGGTAAGTCATTACTGACCAAACACATTATTTATCTTGGAAAAGAGCAAACTCAATGTGTTCGTAAAACAAACATTTCTGAAGAAGTTGTTAATGGTTGGATTGGTAGTAAATCACCATTCTTCATTAAAGAGTTCATTTGGAAAAATATGTCTAAGCAACAGCGATTAAAAGCCTGGGTTGAAAGATTTGATAAGGGATTTGGTGTGTCATATCAAGAATTGTAAAACATTAAATTATAATAAATTATGTGGAAATCAATTATTGAAAAACTATTTTGCACGCATTCTTGGAAAAGTCATGCAAAGAATATCTATAGATTTGACTATCTTAATGGCAATAAATCTGAACAAACTACAGAAATATTAATTTGTGAAAAGTGTGGTAAAATTAAACAAATAAACTATTAATGTACAGAAAGAAAAATTGGATACAAATAAATTTTCATATATCTAAAAGAAAAGATATATCCTATCAATTTATTCGAGGGTTCCTAGCATTAATTGATGGAATTATTGGTATAATATCTTTTGGATTAATTTGGAGCTCATTTGAATATGAGCATTGCAAAAGAAAATTATTCAAAGATGCTAAATGACTAAAAAAGAAATTTCAAGAGAATTAATTAAATCTAAATGTGAAGAGTTATTTGATAAGGGTCATAATCTATGTCTGGAATTTAATACTGGGGTCGGTAAGACAATAAATGCGATAAATCTGCAAGCACGAATGAATAGTCAAAAAACTTTCATTTGTGTTGCAGAAATTGCACATATTGACAATTGGAAAGATGAGTATATCAAGCATGGTTATGAGTATTTATTAAAATCAACAGAAATATTTTGTTATGCCTCATTAAAGAATTACGCCAACAAAAGTGCTGATTTACTGATACTTGATGAAATTCACCACGCATTCAGTCAGGCAAGAACATTCTTATTAACTTCTCTTAGAGTTAAAAGAGTAATTGGATTATCAGCCACACTTGAAGACGAGCATAAATATCTATTTAATGACATTTTCAAGAATATAGCTGTTTACACAATCACTATGGAAGAAGCCATCGAAATGGAAATTCTCCCTAAACCAAAAGTTTATTTAATTCCTTTAAAACTAAATAGTTCCAAAAAGTCTGAGACTATTGAATTTAAAAGAGGACATAATATAAATGAAATTCATTGTGATTACTTGCAAAGAAATAGTTATATCTATGCTAAAAATAAATATCCTACATTAAATTTAATTATACATTGTACACAGCAAGAAAAATATGATTATCTTGAAGCTAATTACGAAAGAGCTAGGATATTCAAACGTTCAGGTTGGTTAAGACATGGTGGAATTAGAAAGAAGTTTTTAAGTGATTGTAAGACTGATAAAATTAAAGAAATATGCGAAAAATTACAAGAAGATGGTAAAAGATTCATTACTTTCTGCGGGTCAATTGAACAAGCAGAAATGGTTATGGCCGAAAACTGTATACATTCTAAGAAAGAATCAAACTCTATACTTAAAAGGTTTAATTCAAAAGAAATAAACTCGATTTACGCCGTTAAAAAATTAGTTGAGGGCGTCAACTTAGTTGATATAAATGCGGCTGTTATAGGGCAATTAGATGGCACTGAAAGACCGTTTATTCAAATGACTGGTCGTTCATTGAGAGCTGATTTTCCTGAAGTGTATGTGTTGTATTTTCGAGACACAAAGGATAAGGATTATTTACAAAACGTTATTAATACTATACCAAATGAATTTTTAGTGTATTTATAATTATGAGAGAAAAAGGTTATTATTGGGTTGAGTTTTTAAGAAATTCAAATATATGGAATATTGCATTATGGGAATATAATCATTGAGTTTTAACTGGAAGTGAAGAAAGCTATTACGACAAAGATTTGGGTAGAATTAATGAAAAACAAATTAAAAAAAATGAATGAGCAACAACCTGTTACAAATTGATAAATCTATACTCCGAGAATATAGTGTAAGTGTAACATCTTATCTTTTCATGATGATACTTATGTATTATCCTGGGACTAAGATAAACATTAACTTAACCCAAATTCTTGAGTATGGATTTATAATGGAAAATAATGTTGGATATTTTCTAACAGAAGATGGGCTTAGCTTTATAAATGAAGTTGAATGTATATCTGTTGATAAAAAAGTATCTAATAAGGATATAGAATTATTAGCTGAACAAATGAGGTTAATGTTTCCTGAAGGCAAAAAGCAAGGAACAACTAAGTATTGGAGAGATAATAAGTCAAATGTAGAAGCTAAATTAAAGACATTCTTTAAGAAATATGGTCATTATGATTCAGAGTTAATATTAAAAGCTACACAAAAGTATATTGAGAGCTTTGGGGATAGTAAGCAACTTATGAGAATTTTGCCATATTTTGTGGAGAAAGAAAATTCATCTGAGTTAATGACTATTATAGAGAATATTGACGAAGTAAAGAGTGATAATCAGAATGAAATGTGGACAAATAGGCTGATGTAGTGAAAAAAAGAAAAATACTTAAACAATTTATTTGGCAAAAGTGGAAGTTTATAGATGGATTTGGTAGTTATTTTAAAATTAGCAATCTTGGAAACATAAAGAAAATAGAAAAATATGTTTTATTTGGAAGTAAATATTTATGGGTACTAGAGCATTTTCTTGCCAAGACAAAAGATAAGGACGGTTATGAAAAAGTAAAAATATTTTATGAAGGTAAAAGAAAAAACATATTCATTCATAGGTTAGTTGCTATCGCCTTTTTGGATAATCCAGAAAATAAGCCACAAATTACTCATAAAGATGGCATAAAGAATAATAACAAATTAAAAAATCTTGAATGGGTAATAAATAAGGAAAATGTAGTACATTCGTTTAATGTTTTAAATAGAGTTGGTTCTCACACTGGTCTTTTAGGAGTAAAAAATAAAGCTTCAAAAGCAATAATACAATTTTCCAAGGATGGACAATTTATAAAAAATTGGGATTCTATGGCAGATGTTTATAGAAATTTAAAAATCTCAACTTGGGCAATCTCTGCGTGTTGTAAAAATATAAAAAGTTTTAATACTGCTGGAGGGTTTATATGGAAGTACAAGTAAAAGAAACACTATTCAGTAGGGTATTTAATAGTTTAAAAAATTCTAGGGAGCGTGTTCTATCTGGTAAGATAAATTGTATACCCAATCCATTCAAAAGATTTTCAGAAGAATTTGCAGGAATAGAGAGAGGTAGGTACTATAATATCACTGGACAGACCAAGGCGGGTAAGTCTAAATTTTCTTATTACTTCTTTATATTCAGACCTCTAATGTACGCTCTTGAAAATCCTGACAAAATGAGAATGAAGGCATTTATATTTTCATTAGAAATAAGTCAAGAAGATTTATACCAAGAGTTTGTGTGTTATTTATTACATATACTATCAAGAGGCAAATACAGGATTTCACCAAGAGATTTAAGGTCTACAAATTCAGAGCATCCAGTAGATGAAGAAATTCTTAATATTCTACAAACAGATGAATACCAAAGATATTTAATGTTTTTTGAAGAAAATGTAAAAATAATTGATTCAATACGAAATCCTACGGGAATTTTTAGGTTTATGAAAGATTATGCTGCAATAAAAGGAAAGCAACATAAAAAGATTATTAATTTTATAAATAATGAGACAAAAGAAATAACTCCAAAAGAAGTAGACGATTATTATGAGCCGTTTGATGAAGATGAGTATGTGTTTTGCATGATAGATCATATATCATTAATACAATCAGAAGCAACTAATGGTAGGCCATTAACACTTCAAGAATCAATGGTAAAATTATCATCAGATTATCTTGTATCTCTTAGAAATAAGTACAAGTACATTCCGGTGGTAATCCAACAACAATCTATACAGGGACAATCAATTGAAAATGTAAAGATGGGCAAGCTAAAGCCATCAGTAGCAGATCTCGGTGATTCCAAGGTGCTTGCAAGAGATTGTGATGTCATGCTCGGAATCTTTAGTCCATTTCAGCAGGAATTACAAAATTATCTTGGATACGATATTTCAAGGATGCGTGACAACGTGAGATTTGTAGAGGTTATAATTTCAAGAAGTGGTGGTGCTGGATCAATAGCTCCACTGGCATTTGACGGATGTACAAATTACTTCCGTGAATTACCACTACCAAATGATGACATTGGAATAGCAAAAGTTTATTCAATGCTTGATAGTATAAGACAACCCAAAAAGGTTGCAATGTTTTTATTTAAAAATGATGAATTAAAAGAGAAAAGAAGAAATATATGGCAAAAATTGGTTGAGAAAATAAAAAATATATTTATGGGCTAATAGATCCCAGAACGGATGAATTAAGATATATTGGACAAACAATTGGAAATCCAAATGAAAGATATAGAAGTCATATATATAATGGAAGACATAATTCAAAGACTCATTTAAATTGTTGAATTAATAATGTATTAAAAAACAATTTAAAACCAGAGTTTTTGATAATAGAAAACACAGAATTTGATTTAGATTTTTTGGAAATATTTTATATAAGTTATTTTAGATCTATTGGATGTGATTTGGTGAATTTAGCAAAAGGTGGAGCATTTAGAGGTGGATACAAACACACCGAAGAGCATAAATTAAAAATGCATAACTTATTTGTTGGAAGAAAACCATGAAATACGGGTTTAAAAATGACTAAGGAGCAACTTAAAAATAAAAAATATCCAAAAATTGAATTGTTCTGAAAAGATAAAACATTAGAAGATAGGAGAATTATTGGAGAAAGAATGAGCAAAGGAAAATCATTAAAATCAAAAATAAGTTGAGAAACCATATGTTTTATAAGAGAAAATAAAAATAATTATAAACGAAAAGAGTTAGATGCAATGTTTAATTTACGAAGTGGATACTCCACTGAGATAATACTAAATAGAATAAGACTAAAAAACTAACTACTTATAAATCAATTAGTTAATGGCTAAAACAGTAGGAATTCTTGGCCCAAGTGGTATGGGCAAAACGACATCTATAGTAATTAACCCAGATGGAAGTTACAATCCCGAACGATATGAGGGGATGAATCCAAAATCAACGGTTATTATTAATAGTGATAGAAAAGATTTACCATTTCCTGGTGATAAGAATTGGGTTGAAGGTGGAAATGTCTTTACAATATCAGACAAAAAAGAAATTGAGGATAAACTTAAAGAATTAAATAAAATTCAGCAAGTAAAATCTATATATATAGATACAATGAATGGTATTATGCTTGACAAAGAAATGAATGATATCAAAAAGAAAACTCACGACAAGTGGGCCGACTTGGCGCAGGAAATATATTCATTAATTGTGTTTTGTAATGTAGAATTAAGACCAGATATAATTGTATATTTAGCTGGCCATACAACAGTATTTACTGATGCTGATGGAGAAGAAACTAAATGTCTAGTTACTAATGGCAAGAAATTAGAAAAAATTAAGCTTGAAAGTAAACTTCCAATAGTATTATTTACAAGTATGACAAGAGGTTTAAGAGGTGCAAATACCTATGAATTTGAAACTCAAGCAAATAGAAGTACTGGTAAAAGTCCAATAAGAATGTTTAATGACTTTTTAATTCCAAATAGTTTAAAATTAGTAGACGATACAATTCGTAACTATTACGGAATTTAATTATGAACATATTTTATTGTATAGGAAGTTCTGAAGGACAATTAATTTATTGTTGTCATTACGTTCCAGAAGAAGAAATTAAATCAGTATGAGTATAGGTAATTCAGTTATTAAAAGTTTAGAATCGAATAGAACTAAACTAAATACAAAAATAGCCAAACTTTATGCTAAAAGACAAAAGGCAATTGAACAATTTAACGAACAACGTAGTTTTTTAAATGGTCAAATAGAAGAAATAAACAAAAAATTAATAGAATTTAATAAACAAAACAATTAGAAGATGATTTCACAAGGAGTTGAAACAAAAGAAACACAGGGTGGTGCAAGATTAATGACAGGTTTAATCCCATTAATGGTGGTAGCTGTTAACCCAAGTAAAAAAGAATTAGAAGCAATTTATGGTAGGGATTTAGAAAAAGAGCCTGAATATATTTCAGCAGATGAAGCTGGAGTAAAGAAATTGAGGATTGACTTCATAATGAAAACTGTAATCAATGATAAATTAGGCTGCAATGAAGAAATCATTACTAAAATACCATTTTTTCTTGAAGATAAACCAGCATATACTTCAGACGAAAGTAAAGTATATATGCTTAATCTTTATGGAGAAAACGCTTGTATTCCAGTAGAAGATGCTAAGAAGAATACAGTACCTGATAATATGGCTTGGTATAATACAACCAAGATGCGTCCAGCATTTAGAGGTGAAGTGGAATTGGTTGGATTTCTTAAACAATATCTAGGAATTCCTAATCGTGCATTTAAAGATAAAGTTATTCCAGATATAAGTAAGGCTGAAATTCAACTTGAAAAAATTAAAAGTTATTTTAATGGAGATATTAAAGAGTTTGTATCGGTTGTAAATCTTCGCAAACAAACCAATATTGTACTATTAGCCGGTGGAGTCCGTACGAATGAAGATAACAAGCAATATCAAGCTTGGTATTTGAAAAAACCATTGAAATATGGCACAACTAATCTTGAATATATTAAAAGAGACATTGCTGAACGTCAATCACAAATGAATGTTGATTTTGGACCAGCAGACCTTAAATTCAGGATTTACAACAACGAACCAACAGTATTTGAGGGACCAGCTAAGGCATCGGCAGATGTTGATGATGACCCATTTATGGCAGCTATGAATAGTGGTATTCCTGCAAATGCAGCACAAACCACACCAGATAACTTTTGGAATAATTAATAAATAATTAAATTCGACTTTAATTGAATAAACGACAACTCCTACGTTGTCAAAAAGAATATCATAGCTTAATTGAATAGAGTGGGCTCGTTAACAAGGGCTTTGTGGGGGTTTGAGTCCCTCTGATATTCCAAATATAAACAATTTTAATTAATAACAAATAATTTAAATAACAAAAAAAAATAAAATATATTAATTATGAAATAAAACAATATATGCCAATATCAAATGGATTTCCAACAATAGAAAAATTATTAAATATTATTTTTGATTATAAAACAGAATTAGACATTCTTAACTTTTATATTGGAATAGAAGATTTACCAATAATGATTAATTCGCCATTAAGAGAAGATAGAGGCCCATCATTTAAAATTGATCACAATAAAAATGGGAATATAAGGTTTTATGACTTTGGTGGAACGAATCAGAAAGGTGGAATATTTGACCTACTCATGGATTTATACAAACTAACATTCCAAGAATGTTTACAAAAAGTTTATAATGAAATGATATTAGGTCATGACTTGGTAAAAATCAAACGTAATACTTCAATAAAAAATAATTCTGTTCATAAATCAGAAATATCCAAGATAAATGTAAAAGTAAGACCATTAAGGACTCACGATATAGAATTTTGGGGTAGTGGTGGAATAACAGAAGAATGGTTATCTTTTGGTGATATATATCCTATATCACATATGTTTATAACCAAAAATGGTAAAGACATGGTTATCCCATGCGAGAAATACGCCTATGCTTACATAGAGTTCAAGGATGGACTTCCAACATACAAAATATATCAACCATTCAGTGAAAATTACAAGTGGTTAAACAACCACGATAGGTCTGTATGGGACTTGTGGAGTAAACTACCTGAAACTGATGAGAATATAATCATTACTTCTAGTAGGAAAGATGCTTTAACTATATGGGCTAATACTGGAATACCATCAACAAGTGGTCAGGCTGAATCTGTAACATTTAAAAGTAATGTAATGGACCAGATTAAATCAAGATTTAAAAATGTCTTTGTACTATATGATAATGATTTTGATAAACCAGAAAACTATGGTAGAATTTATGGAAAAGAATTGGCTGATAAGCATAATCTAATTCAAATAGAAATACCAGAATATTATGAATCAAAAGACCCATTTCAATTTAGACAAAAACATGGAGAAGAAATATTTAAAAATACATTTAATTTTTTAATTAATGGAAAATAATATAGAATTAGAAGAACAATTAATATCATTTGAAACTGCCAAATTAGCCAAAGAGAAAGGCTTTAATATGCATTGTAGAAATATTTATGGAATTGAAGGCGAATCTTGGTATATGTATGAAAATGAAGATTTTCCATATAATTCATTAAATGACAGTTTATTTGCTCCAACACAAAGTTTATTGCAAAAATGGATTAGAGATAAATTTGATATTCATCTTCAAATAGTTATTTGCTTTTGGTCAATCAGAAAATATCAATACATAGTTCATAGTGAAACTTGTCATAAAAAATCATCGCAATATTTAGGTAATGCTATTTTTGGAAGTTATGAAGAAGTTCTAGAATTTGGATTAAAAAAATGTCTTAAATTAATAAAATAATGCTACCAGAATTATATGAAAAATATAAACACCTTGAAGATTTAAAAGTGTTTTGGGGTGGTAAATCAAAAAAGATTACAAACGTAAGAGAATATCTTGAGAGATATTTTAAGAATGGAACTAAAGGTTCATATTATAAAGATAGAACTATTCAATGTTATCCACAAAGAAATAGAAGTTTCTATGATTTATTCTTTATAGTAAAAGCTAGATTTAATGAGATTACTGAAGGAGAATTAGCTTTTCATATTATTGATTTATTTAATAATAATGAATTAAGGTTTATTCCATGTGGAGATGTTCAAAAAGTTGTATTTTATACATCAGAAATGCATGAATATGGATTTAATTTTAGAGAGACAGAAGATGCTTATTACTATTCAGATGTACAAAGAAAATATGGTAATGAATTATCTTTCATGGAAATTAAGGAGTTATCTGAAAATTACGAACAACAACAAATCATAAATAACTAATAATAAGATGTTTATATCAGTTTATGGAACCCTCCGAAAAGGATGTGGTGCAAATTACAAAATGGATAATACTGAATTTATTGGTATCTCTAAAGAAAATGTAAATTTTAAAATGTTACATTTAGGTGGATTTCCAGGATTAGTAAAATCTGAAGAAAAGAATGAATTAGTCTTTGAGACATATAAAATCAAAGATGATGATAAAAATACTTTAAGAACTCTTGACCAATATGAAGGTTATCCATCATTTTATGATAGATGTGAGATTGAATTAGAGAATCTTGGAGTAAAAAGTTGGGTTTATTATCTAAAAAATGATAAAGATTATATAGAGAATTGTAAAATAGTAGAATCTGGCGATTGGTTAAATCAATAAAATAACAATAAATGAATACTATACAAATAATTAAAGAAACGTTTCTTAAAGCTAACGATAGAGAACTTATTGACTTAGATAAAATTGCAGTTATTAAAAGTTATGAAAATATTAAAACTCCAGAAAAATATCTTGAGAAATATTTAGATAATCAAAATCCAAGAAATGAAGCAACTTATTTTAAAGATGGGTGTGAACAATGCAGAGTTGAAAGAAATAGAAGTTTTACTGATTTATACGCTATTTTGAGAGCTAAATTTCCAAGATTAAAAATTGATAGATTTGCATATATTTTATTGAATTATCAATTAGATCCTACAAGAAAAATGCATGTATCGTATTGTTTTGGAGTTCATAAAATAGTAATTAAAAGTCATCCTAAATATGGCGGAAATCTTGATAGAAAATGGCTTTTAATAGAAGATAAATTCATGGAAATACTTGATGGCATCAATGTGTCTAATTGCGATCTTAGCAGACAAAGTGACCAAGAAAAATCAAAAGGAGATGGTGTTACTATCAAGAAAATTACTGAATTAGCAAACTCTTATTTATCACAATTAAAAAACAAATAAAATGAGAAAATCATTTTTAAAAATTCGCACAAAGAATCACACAGCTCAACCTCTTAAAAACTTAATAGAGGTCAATGGTAGGGTTGTTTTCAGACTTGGGTCAATTACACCTACTGAAGAAATATTTCCTCGTGGTGTAGCTTTAAATAAGCCTATCATTGAAATTAATACAGCAGAAGCTTGTCATAATAGTGGTGATAAAATATTAATGAAAACTTTGTTTACGAAAGGAAAAGTTAAATCAGCGGCATGGTTTACATATAGAGATGGATTTTTTACCAGTCCACAATGGGTTGATAGTTGTGATTATGAAGATTTAGTTGATATGATAGATAGAAATATCTTGGAGTTTCCACTAATTATAAAACACAAAAACTCTTGTAAAGGTAATGGAATTTATTATATTGAAAACAAAGATGAATTTTTACAATTTATAGTAGAGCATCAAAACTCATTGCATAATTACGTTATTGAAAAATACTACAATTATTCTAAAGAATATCGTCTTCATGTAACAAAAGATGGATGCTTCTACACTTGTCGTAAAATGCTCAAAGAAGATGCTGAAGAACGTTGGCATCGTCATGATATGAATTCAGTATGGATAATGGAAGAAAATCCTTTATTTGAAAAACCTAGTAATTGGGATTTGATAGTGGATGAATGTGTAGAAGCTTTAAATGCTGTTGGATTAGATATTGGGGCTTGTGATATTAAAGTTCAGTCAGAGAAAGGTCGTGATAGAGGCGGTAATCCAGAATTTATAGTGATGGAAGTAAACTCAGCGGCAAGTTTTGGAGAGGTAACTGTTATAAAATATGAAGAACAACTTAGAAAAATGTTAGATGGTAACTAATGGATTAAACTATGCAACACATCATTTCTATAAGATTAATAAAAATCAATTAGAGTTTATTAATGGAAATTGCTTTAATCAAATGTATAGGCAATCTTCTTATTTACATTCAACAATTAAAATAAGCGCTAGACTTGGTGTTAAAGTATTTTTTGACAAAAAACTCAATGATGATTATATTGATAACTATTGTTTACTTAATGAGCAAGAGGTGTCTGAATATTTAAATTGGGTTAAATACATAACTGGTATATCTATAAAAGAAAGTAAAACTCTTATATTGGATAGTATTAAAAGCACTGATTTTAAGATATATGAAGTTAATATTAGAAATAGATATCCCTATGAATTAAGGATTATAGCTTCACTTATAAGAAATATATATGAAATGCCATTTAATATTATGATTAAATTAGCATTTTTAATGAAATCTCATGATGAATTTAAAAGTCTTGATTTTACGGAAAGATTATGTATTGCAATAAATTCGCTACATGGTCACAGAGATATACACGCAATGTTTTATAATGTTGGTGTTGTACCTATGAATAACAGGCAGCTTAAATCGAGATATTTAAAGTATAGAGGAAGATTAGTTAATGTTTGTGGATTTTTTAAAGATAGAGCAACTACACCAGAAAATAGGATTGAATATAATGAAAATGATTATGAAGAATCTGGATTTTGGGATTGTGTAGAAAAAAATATCATAAGCGATGAAATTAAGAAAGTGTTAATTATTAATTATGAACAAAGAAATGATTGAAAAGAATAAAGAAATAAAAGTTTATGTTGTTGGTAGAGATGTTGGTTATACTGATCTATTCTTAGATAAGATTAAGATAGTCGATACTATTTCAGAAGCAGATATAGTACTATTTACTGGCGGAGAAGATGTTCATCCATCTTATTATGGTGAAAAAAAAGGTCAATTTACTAGAACTAATATAGATAGAGATAGGCGCGAGGTAAAAGCTTTTAATGAGGCAAGAATGTATAATAAGTTTTGCTTGGGAATTTGTCGCGGGAGTCAATGGCTGACTATTATGTCTGGTGGAGAATTAATTCAACATGTAACAAATCATGCAATATGTGGAACGCATAAAATTCATTTAATGAATGAAGATGTGAATATTGATATCACAAGCACTCATCATCAAATGATGTATCCATTTCACTTAGATAAAGAAAGTTATACTCTAATAGCTAAATCAACAAAAGATTTATCAACTACATATTTAAATGGGGAAGATAGAGAAAAAAGATTAGTAAGTAATTTTGTAGAATGTGAAATAGTTTATTACAAAACTACTAATTCGTTATGTATTCAGGGTCATCCAGAATATATGCCAAAAGATTCTAATGCTGTAAGATATATTAATGTTCTTATTCGTGAATATTTAGAAGATACGATAGAAACTACTCCAATGGTAATTGAAGAGGATGTTGAAGCTCCTAACGCAGATGCTGGTATTGCTGGTCAAATAAGAGATGTACGTGCAGAGCTAAATAATATTGATTGGGGTAATTTAAATATAATGGCCAATGAGATAGCAGCTCAAGCACGAAGACCAGTTAGAAATACTCCAGAATGGCAACTTAATGATGACGATTTAGAATTCCTAGATGTAAATTTAAGATAATTAATTAAAGTATAAAATAATAACAAAATTTAAAAATATGCAAGAAATTTTTCAATACAAAAATATTACAATTGGAACTGACCCTGAATTTTTTATACAAAATAAAGATGGTAAATTAATTTCTTCAATAGGAATTATCAAAGGAACAAAAGATATTCCCAATAGATTAAAGTTTTTAGGTTCTGGATTTGCAATTCAAAAAGATAATGTTCTTGGAGAATTTAATGTACCTCATGGATATACAGCTCAAGAAGTAGCTAATAACGTTTCTATCATGAAAGCATACATTAGTGGATTATTGGAATCGAAAGGCTTACATCCAATATATGCAGCTTCAGGAGTTTATGATGATGACCAATTAACTTCAGATGAAGCTAAGGAATTTGGTTGTAGTCCTGATTATAATGCATGGACAAATGGTGTTAATGAGAAACCACAAGGTACTTCAACCAACTTACGCAGCTGCGGGATGCATGTGCATCTTGGTTATGATAATAAAACAGCTAAGCGTTCAAGAGATTTGATTAAAGCAATGGATGTTTTTATGGGAATTCCATCAATAATCATTGATACTGACACCAAACGTAGAAGTCTATATGGTAGGGCTGGCTGCTTTCGCCACACGATTTTTGGAACTGAATTTAGAGTGCTAAGTGGATTTTTCTTAAGCGACCCAAAACTAACTGAATATATATTTAGGCAGGCTTTTGAGGCTATCAACTACTTAAATGAATTTGGAATTGATGAAATCAATAATGATAAAGACTGGATTGTAGAAACAATCAATTCTGGCAATATTGATGAAGCCAAAAAGATTGTATCAAAATATAAAATCAACTTAAAATACTAAGGATGTGTGGGATTTCAGGCTATATAGGAAATAATTTTAATAAATACAAGTTCAATATTCTTGGACTATATAATGATTCACGAGGAGGAGATTCTTGTGGTATCTTTATAAATAATGATGGTGTAAATTCAGTACACTATGGACATGATAAAACAAAACTTTATAAGAATTTTGTAGAACTTGGTGGATTAAAAGATGTAGATCTTGAGTTACCAAATTTCGCATTATTACATTGCCGTAAAGCATCAGTGGGTGGGATTAGTTTAGCAACAGCTCAACCAGTGGCGATCAGGAATGAACGTAATGAAATTGTTTTCTCAATGATTCATAATGGCACTTTAATAAATTACAAAGAGCTTGCAACTAAATATAATGTAGATTTTACATTAACTGAATCTGATTCTCAAATATTCTGTAGAATAGTTTATAAAGCTGGATATGGAGTTCTTGAAGAATATGATGGAGCTGGAACCTTTGTTTTTTGGGATTGGCGTGATGGAATTGATACTATTAAAGTATTCAAAGGAGCATCTTTATACTATGAAAATGACAACGATATTTACATCGAAAGACCATTGTCTTGTATTAAAGAAGAAAATTCATATTGGTTTTCATCAATGGAAGAATCTTTAGAATTTATTAATGATACTGATGCTAAAGTTGAAAATGTAGAAAGTAATATATTATTCACTATTAAAAATGGTAGAATAATATCTGAAATTGCAATTGACAGGTCTAAGCGCAAGCAAGTTGATAAACTAGTTGTAAATTGGGAAAAACAACGTGCTGAAAATGCTAAGAAATTTCCTCAATCACGTATTGCATATGGTGGTTATGAGGACTTTGAAGAATGGCCTGAATACGGAGCTCAAAGTGGTGTTTATGGTGACAGAGGATATGGAAAGAAGTGGGTAGATAGTGCAAAATGTGACAAGATAAAAGTATCAAATTATATCCAAAAGAATAAAATATTCTTTAATGAAGATGGACTTTATTATTATAATGGATATCCATGTGAAGGATTGATAGAATCAACACCAGCTGGATACACGGATGTATCTATAGTTATCAAAAAAACATTTTATTTTGTATCTGGTGTATTAATGAAAAGTTATTTTGATTATTTGTGTGCAAAACAATTTGTTAGTCAGAATTTTCAAGTATGCGAAGACGATTGTATAGAAATGTATTTATCAGCATATTCACCGACACCAGTGCCATATATAATTGAAGATGCAACAAAACATAAATTCATAGAGTTTTATACTTATAATGAAGTTTTAAGAGATACTCAATTATGTAATGAACCATTTGAACCATTCTTTGACTTTACTAGAAATAGATATATTGTACAAAATGGTGATATAACATGGCATTATGAATATAGGGATAAAGCTTCATATTATGAAGAAAGTTTAGAGCAAAAAGCTTTAGACGAGCAAATATTATTAGGAAAATTATCAAATAATCAAATTAAAAAAATGATTAGAAAAAACCTTAGGGAAATTTATGCGAGAAATTAAAGAAATAAAAGTAACAACAATATTTGGAAATACAGTTAATAAAAAAGACTGTATTTCTATTAATAGGGAATATTATCAAAAGAATGTCGATTGCTTCAATATAGATGGTAGGTGGTTTCGCAAAGGAAATCCTAGAATTTATTTTGATGATGTAAAACAGGAATGGAAAAAAATTACTCCAAATGTAATTAGTGGAATTATTGGATATGAAAATGATTCATATAAACATGGAAAATTTGAAAAACAATTTGAATATGATTATCAATTATATACTATCTATGGTGGATATATTGTGTGTAGTAAAGAATTGTTTGATTTAATTCCAAAAGTATTTGATGAATATAATGGATTATTTTATGACTATAAATATGCCTGTTCAAAAAGATTTGATAAAGCTACGGATAAAAAAGGTAATGCATATATTTATTCATTTGAAAGACTATATAATTCAGAAAATCTAATTGAAAAGTTTGCACAAGTTGATAATTCAAAATATACAGAAAAACTTTTAGTTGGTCAAAAATATGAAGAAGTTATTGATAAATATTCTTTTGGGTTTGAAGTAGAAACATCTGCTGGTATTATTCCTGAATATAAATGTAAACAATTGGGATTAATTCCATTAAGAGATGGTTCAATTAGTGGTCATGAATATACAACTATTCCAATGAAAGGATTTGCTGGTATAAATTTACTTGCTAATCAAATGAAAGAATTAAAGAGTAGTTGCAATATTAATAAAGATTGTTCAGTTCATTTGCATTTAGGGGGATTTCCATTAGAAAAAGCTAAGATACTTGATTTATATAACTTATGCTTTTCATTGCAAGATGAAATTGGAGAATTATTTCCATACTATGTCTATCAAACAAGTCATTATAAATCAAATGGTAAAGATTATTGTAAGAAACTTCCACAGAAAATGAATTCAATAGAAATTCTTTACAATTATTTATCTGATGGACATGCAGATTGGAATGGTGATTTAACCAGACCTCATCCAAGTGACCCAGGTCGTGATAGAAAATGGGAAGTTCGTTCTCGCTACTATTATTGTAATTTTATTAATATGTTATTTGGTAATAATATTAAAACTGTGGAATTTAGAGTTCATAATGCAACAACAAATATTGATAAGTTGGTAAACTGGTTGTATATTTGTATGGCAATTTTAAATTACGCAGAAAATGGTACTCCAATAAAATCTATTATATTGAAAGATGTAATTGAATTTTCATATAATGAAGAAACAACAGCTATTTTATTGGATTACATCAAAGAACGTAAAGTTTATAACAAGATGTGTCAAAATAAATTTGGTGACACTTATGGATATTTTGATTTAATAGATGATAAAGAAATGTCATTTAAAACACCAGTAAATTAATATGGCAGAAAATGTAAAAGTTAAGAATGCCAAAAAAGTTGAGTATGATGGGGTGAAGTTTGATAGTGCATTAGAAGTTTTTACATACAAGCAATTGAAGTTATTAGGTGTTGAATTTAATTATGAGGGGATTACATATGAGTTAATCCCCTCATTAGTATTTCAAAGAATGACTGGATTGTGGCCAAATAAGTCTGGTAAAGATAAAAAAACTTTAAGATTGCGAGAAAAAGTTCAAAGAAAAACTTATACACCCGACTTTACTCTACAATGGAAGAATTATTTCATTGTAATCGAGGCGAAAGGCCAAGAAAATGATGATTATCAATCCAAGAAAAAACTATTTTTAAAGCTTATAGAAGATGGTATAGTAAGTGATTCATTTGTGTATTTTATGGAACCACACAATCAGACCCATGTAAAAGAATGTATTGAATTTATTAAAAACTTAGAATAATGAGAAATCCAAAGGAATATTTAAACGAAACATTTAGAGAAACTGGTTATGATGATTTTGATAAAATTCAAATGAAAATGTTATTGCACTGTATTAAATCAGCACAAAAAGAAGCTTATAATCAGGCAATCCATGATATATTGGAAGAACAGGTATCTATCGGTGATGGAGTGGGAGTTTTTACTGAATCTATTCTTAAACTTAAAATCAAATAATTATGTCAGATAAAATAACAAGAGTACAAGTAATTGAAGTCTTTACATACTTAGATGACTTTTTAGATATGATGATTGATCTAGAAGAAACTCCACATGAATTAAAAGCTGATAAGGCTGAATACATAAAGCTTAAAGGAATAGTTTCTGAAGAATTAAGAATCGAGTTACATGCTAGAATATTTATTAAATATATAAATCTATGTCAGAAAAAGAAAAAAGAATAAATTTAGAACTTGAAATAAAATGTATTGATTTAAATAAAGAATATGATAGAAAAAGAATATATTCAATACAAGAAGTAGAATTTAATAAATATAAATTGGTTTATTCAGAATTTATAAATAAAACAGGACTAATTTGTAATTATGGGGAGTTTAAAGATGCTTAAATTTAAAATAAGTTTTATTAAAGATATTGATAATTCAGTAAAACCAATATGGGATATAATTCCAAACATATCAATACTTTATCACCAGAAAGAAAATAAAGTAGAATTTAATTTTAATTGGCTTAAATTGTGGTTAGGAATAAGAATGATTTGGAAATAAAAGAATATAATGATTTATTAAAGTCTGGTATGTTCTGGGAATTTTATCCACAATTATCAGGAGATTTGATTAGAGATAAAGATGAATGAAAATTAATTTACAAACAACTTCAAAAATCAAGAAAATGTCAGATAAAAAACTAAATGCAATTAAAGAGATAGAGTTTAGGATTCAAGGGGTAAAAATAGCTTGTGATATGGCAATAGCATTTGATGAATATGATGCATGTCAAAGGTTAGAGTATATTGACAACTTATTATTTGATATTAATGATTTTATAAATGACTTAAAAGATGAGTAATTTAATATTTTCATATGGAAGTTTGATTTTGCCAGAAAACTTAGAAAAATTTGACTCAAAGATAATTTCATCGGTATTTGTGAGAGGTTTTAAATTAAACGTTGTAAAATCTCCAATAACAAAAACTAATTATCATTATATTTTATGTTACAAAACGTTTGATGCAAATGATGTCATTCCTGGATTTTTAATTGAAACAGATAACATTGAGGAAATTGACAAGTGGGAAGGAGATTCTTATGCTAGAACTAAAATTAAATGTTTTGATAGAAGAATAAATGAAATAGAATGTTTTATATATTTAAAGAATAACTAATGAAGCAAATTGAAAAATTAAAAGCACTATCAAAATCAGTCTTAAATGATAAAGATTATAATCTAATCTTAAAATTCATTATAGACCATGATTTTGATAGTATTTCAGATATAATTAAGTCTGAAACAATTAAAGAATATAGATTATGCGAACCGGAGAATATGACTGATAGGTATTGTAAGTTACAAGAGATTAGTTATCTATTAATTGGTTTAGATATAAGCGATACATATATGAATAAGTGTGTAAATTATGAGGAGGATTAAATGGCGGAAAGAAAAAGTTTAGCAGATATTAGTTGGTTAGTCGATGAGACTACTTACAGAAATGATAAAGCGCTTTCATATTCAACTCTAAGTAAATTTCATAGATTAGGTCCAAGGGCATTAATATCAGACGAAAAAATTGATACAGTGTCACTTAGGTTTGGATCAACCGTCGATACAATTTTAACCTGTCCCGAAGAATTTGATGATAGATTTTATGTAGCAGATATTGATAAGTTTGGAGATAAAATGAGATTAATAGTAGAAATGCTTAATCAAATATGTCCAGATGCAGAAACTATCGAAGATTGCATTGACCAATATATGATTGAAACATTAAATACTGTTGGATATCAAGCTGGATGGAAAGACGATACTCGTATTAAAAAAGTGAAAGAACTTGGAGCTGAATACTATACGGTTTTAAAATATTCTACTGGAAAGATAGTTATTTCTCCACAGGAATTTAGTGAAGCACAGCAATGTGTCAATACGCTTCGCACGCATCAATACACATACGATATATTTGAATGCAACGAAGATGAAGAAGTTCTATATCAATTAAAGTTTAAAACACAAATTCAAGGAGTTCCATTTCGTTTCATGATGGATTTGGTAAAAATCGACCATGAGAATAAGACTGTCAAGCCTTTTGATTTAAAAACAACTGGCGATAATAAGAATCCTTTGAAAGTTCATACGTGAAATGGTGTTACTTTTTGCAAAGTGAGGGTTATTGGACTGCATTAAATTGGATTCTTAGAGAAGATGATTATTTCAAAGACTTTGAATTACTTCCATTTGAGTTTATTGTAATCAATAAAAACAATCTAACTCCATTAAGGTGGATTGACAAACATATTGAAGATAACACAAATGAATTATTTAATAAATATGGAATTACATTCCAGTCATTACTACAAGATGCTAATTGGCACTTACAAAATGGTAAATTTGATTATTCAAGAAAGTCGTATGAAAATAACGGAATAAATCCGATAATATTAAAATTATAACTATGGCAAATTGGTGCTACAATACAATAACTTTCAGTGGGAGATACAAATCATTTTCCAAGAGATTAGAAAAACATGACTACAATGAGCAAGGCTTTGAGATTATTAAAGGTGGCAGATGCATATTTTCGTTAGAAAAGATTGAAAATGGAATGTACTCGTTTGAAAGTAAATGGATTGCTCCTGTTGATGAATTAATAGTCCAGGCTAAGAAAAGCAAATTCTCATTTGAAATAGATTATGAAGAATTGGGGAATCAAATCTATGGTAGAGCATACTATGATTGTAAAACCGATAGTTTCAATGATTATTTTCTTGGAGATGAGATATTTAACATGATTGAGTGGGATGATGATATTTTAAAAATAAATGGGGTTATTTGTGAATCTGAAATGGAATTTTTAGAAACACAACTTGAGAAATTAATTAATGATAAAAATTAAATGGATGGATATATAGGAGTAGGAATAGTATTATTAATTTTAGGATTTGGATTAGCATTTATTGTTATTCATTTTAGAGAGCAATATAAAAATCTAAATAAATATAGAGTTTGCTTTAAGAAGGGTTTTAAAAAATGTGGATTACCACTTATTAAACTAAAAATTAATGATAAATTAGAATGGTTTTTACTAGATACTGGAGCAAATGCTAATTATTTAAAAGAATCATATTTTGATACAATTGAATTAAAGCCAGAAATGATTGGGCTAACTAAATCAAATGATTCAAATAATGAATTACAAACATCTGATTACAAGTTTAGCTTATCATATAATAAGGCTAATTTAGGTGAAGAGAAATTTAGTGTTACAACATTAATGACTTTTAATGAACCATTTCAAGGATATAATATTGTCGGAATAATTGGAAGTCCATTCTTTGAAAGAAATCGTTGGACATTTGATTTTGAGGAATTAGTGGTATGGATTAATAAAAAAATAAAATGAGCAAATACAAATTATTCAAAAAAACTGAGAATTACCTAAAATTTCTCACTCCATTACAAAATGATTCTAAATCAAAAGTAGCAAAAGTGCTAACTAATGATGATAAAATGTATATTGGGTATAATGAGGACGAAGAAATGTTTTTAGAGATTACTCAATGTCCAAGAATTTATGTTGGAATGGAATTAAGATGTAAGAATATGGATACTAATTCTTATGAAGATTTAGGAAAGTTAGTTGATATTCAATATAGAGAAGATAGTGGATTTTTATTTATATTTTAGATTATGTCAACAGTATTAAGTAGTAAGATATTAACCGCTAAAAAAGTTCATCAATGCGATGCTTATTACTTTTGGATTTCGGAATGTATTCATGATATATTTTCAGAACTTACATTTAAAGAAAAGCGAGCAATTGCAAGAATGAAATCTCAAAAAGGTAAAATAATTCCAGGTCAAAAATACATTAGACAAGCAAATATATTTAATGGAGATTTCTGTAAATTTAAAGCTGATATTGAAATGGATAATATTTGTCATAGACTTGATTTATATACAGAGGATTAATGGCTAAACAAAAAGACATAGGTCCTCATTGTACTGAGTCTTTTATGTTCAAAGACCAATTATATTACTATCCAAGCAAAGAGTGGTTTATATCGCAGGAGAATGAAGCTATAGGGGTTAATTTAAAGTCTATAATGGGTCAAGCAAAATTAAAGCTTGAGAAATATAATTATACTCAAATTTTTGACATAAAAGAAGCTTCTGAACAATCAACTGATATGAAAAATATGAAAGTTGCTGGTGTTGTAAAATTTATAGAAACTAAAATATCTAAAGCTGGTAATACTTTCTTTTGGATAGGAATAGTTGATGATAGAAGTTTTATAAAAGCTTATTGCAACGAAGACACTTTCAAAAAGTTTAATATGCATATATTAAAAGGTAAATGTTCATTATTTAATATTAGTGTTAGAAATGAATTTATATCTTTTGATAAATGTGTATTGATGGATATAGTGCCATTTAAAGCTGGATATATATTGCAGATAGATTTACCTTATGGAATGTTTACCACAGCAATTAAAGAATATATCGAAGATGAATTAGATGTAACTATTAGACGAGGAAATGTTCAAGTATATTTAAGAACTTATGGATATGATTTATTTATAGACCCAACATACGAGTTAATTGATAATATATTTAATAGGTTTGGAGTAAAGTGTAATATTAGAAAAATAAATGAAGTATTTAATGATGATGAAATAATGAAATATTTAGAAGAAAATGGATGTTAGAAAAGATATAATAGGTAATACTCCAAAAATAGGAGATATAATTGCATTTAATCCGCCAGCATACAAGGGATTAGTATTTGGTGAGGTTTTATCGTTTTCAAAAGTTGGATTACCAGAAGTTGATGCAAGAGAACGAGATATATTTTATTTTGGAAGAAATTTGGCTGGTAGATATAGCCCTAAAACTGGATTCGCAATAATTAAAAAATTAGAGAATGATTAAAGGACATAGAAATCAATTTGAGGGTGGTATGGGATTTTCAGAAGCACTTGTTGGAATTAAAGAATCTTTAAATTATTAATATGAATGATTTATATTTAATGTGGGAAGATTATTGTTTAATTAATGATATTCCAAAATGAGAATTGATTACAAAGGAGATTTAGATAAATTGTTCTTCACTTCGGATAGTCACTTCTTACATGACAACATCCGAGCATTTTGTAATCGTCCATTCAATTCAAATGAAGATCAAACTGAAGAATTAATTAGACGATGGAATGAGGTAGTTCCAGAAGACGGAATAGTAGTTCATGCTGGAGATTTATGTTGGACTGGAAATATTGATTTTATTGTAAGATTAAATCAAAAACTTAATGGAACTATATATCACGTTCTGGGCAATCATTGTTACCAGAATAAGCTTGATAGAGAAGTGATTAAGAACATATTCAGGTCTTATGGCGGAGACCAAATGGATGTGGCTAATATAATAGTCAGAAATGATAATAACACACAATTATTTGTGTCACATTATCCATTGATGTACTGGCCATCTGGAAGTATTATGCTTCACGGACATGTTCATAGCGGACCAAATAGTGATAAAGGTTCAGAAAAAGTACCATTTCATCCTAAACGTTACGATATAGGCGTGGATAATAATGACTTTTACCCAATATCATATGTAAAATTAATGGAAAAAATTGAGGAACAAAAATTATGCGCATTGGAATTGACCTAGACGACGTTATTAATGACTTAGTTTTCAAGTGGATAGAGTGTTATAATAAGGATTATAATGACACTTTATCTATTGAAGACATTAAATCATGGGATATTGCTGATTATACAAAAATTGGTAAAGATTTTTATAAGTATCTTGGAGATGGAAAGCTGTTTAAGTCTTTATCAATAAATGACGGCGCAGCGAAAATAATTGAAAGGCTGTGTAAAGATCAAGAAGTTTATATTGTCACAGCAAACGCATCGTATAATACAGGTGTTTGTGATGATAAAGTGAATTTTGTTAAGAAATTTATGCCATTCTTTCCGATAAAAAATATTATCTTCATTAACAATAAATCATTATTAGATTTAGATGTTTTAATTGACGATGGATTGCATAATTTTGAAGGATTTAAAGGATTTAAAATAATTTTTGATAGGCCGTGGAATCAAGATTGTGATATTGAAAATAGTTTTAGAATGAATGAATGGAGTGAAATGACATTAGTATTAATACAAATGATTAAACTGTCAATATATGGAAAGTAAAATAGCAGAAAGATTTAATACTGGTAAGTGCAGATTAGGTATGATTCCATTAGATTGTCATAAGTGGGAAGCTGATGGATTTGCATTTGGAGCAGCCAAATACGCTCCATTCAATTGGAGACGGGGATTACCTATTACAGAGCAAATGGATAGCCTTTTAAGGCATTTAAATGCATTCTTTAATGAGTATGAAGATATAGACCCAGAAAGTGGCGTACATCACCTAGGATTAGCTCAATGCAATCTCGCAATGATGGTAAATACATTAATTAATCATCCAGAATTAGATGATAGATTTAAAATAGAAAAGCCAGCAGTTGTTGGAACTAATGAATTAAGAAATAAATAATTATGACAGATAAAGTATTAGATAAAAAACCTTTTTTAGAACAATTAAAAATTAGGTGGAAATTAGAATTGAATAAATTCTGGAAGAAAGTATTAAAAGTATCATTGATAATTGGTAGTAGTGCTGCTGGGGTATTATTAGCCAATTCAACTTTTGGATTAGAACAATATGTAGCGCCAATTATATTTCAAATTAGTGGATATGTATTAACTGCTTGCGGAGCTATGGGTCTTGCAGCAAAATTAACTAAGGCATAAGTGGATAATCCTTGCGAAAATAAAAGTTATAGAGCTAAATTTTTGTTGTCAATTAACTTTGATGATTTAGAGTTTAGCTCTAATCAAAACTATGAATTTGAAGTTCCAGGTCATTTTGGAGTAGACGACCATTGTTTAGAAGAAGAAGCTAAAAGACAATTTATTGATAAGCATAGAAATGTGTTTGTTGATACTGATATGTCTATATTTGTGTTATCAATAAATAAGTTTTAACTATGCCAGATATTTCGATGTGCTTGCGACCTATAAATTGTTCGCAACAGAATAGTTGTTATAGATTTACGGCAAAACCAAGTCTATATCAATCATATTGTGATTTTCAACCAATAGATAATAAATGTGACTACTTTTGGGATAATAAATTAAATTAATGAAAGAATTTATTAATAAAATATTCTCAAATCAACAAGTAACTATTGAAGAATTAAGTAATTTTATAGTTGAATATTCTGAGTTGTGTGATATTAAAGATACTACTCCTCAGTATATTCGATTTGCGATACAATTTATACAGAATGGAATGTTTGATTTGAAATATGCTTGCAAGAATTGCGCAAGTAAATTAGGATTACAAGTTGTTGAGATGAAAGATAAGAATGGGGTGGTTTTATATACTAAAATACAAGAATAAATGCTTAAAATAACTAAGTTTTCAACTCACTGGTGTGTTCCGTGCTCTCACCTTGAGAAAACTATGAATGAAATACTACCATCTTATGATACGAAGGTATTATATAGCGTGGTAGATGTTGAAAAAGAGATTGATTTAGCTACAGAATTAAAAATAATGAGTGTTCCAACAATGATTTTTGAATATGATGGAAAAGTTGTGTGTAGATTTTCTGGAACTAAAAGTGGTAATGAAATTAAAGCAATAATAGAACAATATATAAAATAGAATTTTTGATTTCATAATGATAATAATAAATGAGAAAAGGGAGGACTGATATGAATCAATACCTCCCTTTGTTTTTAATGTCCACGAAAAAAATTTAGCCTGTCTTATTTAGTTTTAGTGTAATCCATATCAGCTCATCCTTCAAACCAAGATTTTTCTTGTCCATCAGTTGATCCAGATATAGTGCTTAATTTCTTGAAGAAATCATAGTATGAAGCATAGTATGGAATAGACTTTTGAACCTCAGTCCAACCACGCAAATCGCCTTTTTGAGTGTAAGCACCTTCCATATCTCCCATACCTAAATCCATAAGAGCAAAAGACATTGTAGATATACCAACACCAGCCTTAAATGCTTTTGCAAGACCTACTGGTGTTACATTTGATAATGTTCTTAATTGGTCAATAGGATTATACTGTTGAGCTAAGTTGTCTAACATATACATTTTAAACCATTTCTTACGAGCATCATCATCTGAAGTTGCACCAAATACCATAGAATAAAGAACGGCAAGAGCAGCCCATTCAGCGCATGTTTGCATACCTTCAAGGATATTGCGCTTTTGCTCAAAATTAAGTTGTTCTCACTTCTGCTTAGCGTCTTCAAATCTTAAAGTTGAAAATGATGCAGCAATTGAAAACGCATGAATTATAGACCTAAACTTACCTTCAATTTCACGACCTTTCCATGCGTATATATCTTCATCTTTACCTTCGATATTGTATTGTCCTATCTTGGCATATTCACCTAGATAAAAATCAGTTTTTTTACCTTCAAATAAGTTTAATACAATTCTTGGAAAATATTTCTTTAGTGATAAGAAGAATTGACCCATAGCATACAGTTCTAATCCACAAAACTCATCAGAACGATAACTACCCAACATTTTTTCATGAACTCGCTTAAACCTAGATATTTCATTACTATCAAGTTCATCTAATTCCCTATAAGAGCCATCGAGCATTTTAATTTTACCACGAGAACCACCAGTTCATGCAACTTCACCACTTTCATCAATCTCATAAGCATCTAAGAATGAACGACCATCTTTAAGTTTCATATGATTCAATTGAGCTACATAAGTTGTAACCAATGAAAATAGCTCACCAGTACTGTGAAGTATTAACATAGCCTCACTTATTGAAGTTCTTTCCCTAAGTGTCTTAGACCTACGTTCAATAGCTTTCATTGAGTTTCCATCTATATAGTTATGCATTTCCATCAATCTCCATATCTTATTGTTATGAAGATTGTTCAATACCATATCTTTGGCTATTTCAGCAAAAGCTAAATCTCCTTGAACAGCATCAGCTAAACTATAATCAGTTTGACTATTTTCATCTCCAAACCACTTTTTAGCTCATGAATAATTTAATCCATTTCTATGCAATAACCATTGTTGTTGAACCATATTACCGGTAGCACCCCAAGGTTTTAAATACATAGTAGTTTGTCTACCCCAACTGGATAGTCCAGACATAAATTTCTGTGGTAAGAAATATACTGGTTGTCCAGTTATTGGATTAGTCATGATTTTAGGCGGTTTACCAGCAAACCAATCTTCACCAGTATTAGATATACCCCTAACATTTTTTCTTAAAAATCCATTTATTATATCAATTTCTCGTTGAATATTTGTATTTAAATCTTTTTCATCGCTTTTAAATCCACGACCTAATTGGAATGTGATAGATTTTCCAGCAGTATAAATAACATCCATCTCTTTTTTGTATTCAATCCATGAATTAAAGTTGATAAGTGCTGTTCCAATATCATAAGAATAGTATCTCTTAGAATCCCATTCTCTTGAACCTAAATATTTAATTGGTATTGCGATTTTATCATCATCGTATTTATCAAATATATTCTCATTATTAAATGATAATGCATCTGCCAACATAGATTTATGATACTTAGGATTTAGTAAAGCAGCACTAACACTACCATCTCCCATCCTACGTTGTAGATCCAATTTAGATGGTTGAATTTTTGCAAAGAATCCTGGATAATATATAAAATCAGGGCTTTGAAGTTTTAAGTGTGATTTAGGTTTATTATTTACATCGTAGGATGCTGTTTTATTAATATAAGCATCTTTTTCAAGAAATATTCTACGCATTACTTCTTCATGCTTTAATATAAAATCTTTTTGAACTTGAGTTAAACCATTCCACTCCTCATCTGACTCTATAATAAGTCTTTCTACACTACCAACATTTTCAACAAAAGCCTCTTTAAGTAATGGTTTGTACATATCAAGATTATCACCTTCTATAGATTTCATTATACCTTTAGATTGATAATACTCTTTTCTGAGTGCGTCCATTTCTTTGCCAATCTCATTTGCTGCTGTTAATTGTCTTTTTGTAACTCTAACTTCAGCAGCTTCTCATGCTCGTCTAAAAGCAATAACTAGTGGATTGTTAGAATCTTTAAGTCCACCCAACCATCTCGCAAGAAATGAGGTTCTATTTGCCTTATTTTGGTCGAATGGTATTTGATTGAAATCACTCTCTAAATCCATTTTTTGCTTATTGAGCTCGATTAATTTTTCTTGAATTTCGATCTCTTTTCTTGGATTATCTTTAATACCAATTTCATGTAATGATTGTTGTAGACAATTTATTTTCGTATTCAACTCTTCTACATTTGCAATATCCGACTTTTCAAATTGAGAATGATGATAATGACTTTCAGTAAATAAATTAGGTGATTGGGCTATCATTTTTGAATAAAGATTATCCTCCATTTCCAACTCTTTCATTAACTTTTTATCCCTAAAAAATTCCTCAAGCATTCCAAGATAAGCATCAACTTCTACAACTGAATCATTATGCTTATTAGTGGCTTCGTATTCATTTTGAACGGTAACAACTTGTAGTGTTCTAAATTGTTGATTAGGATTTTCAAGTTTAATCATAAATGCATATAACATAACCTGAAGTTTTGCCATATCCATAGCTCCATTACTAATATATTTACTTTGCTCTCCATATCTCAATACAGCATTACCAAGTTTATTTAATACAGAATATCCTGATTTTAAATCATAGATACTCATCATATTACCAACTTCTTCTCCAAGATAGTTCCTTATCTTTTCATTATGCTCAACTAACATATCTATAGAACCACCATATCCAAGTAATTCACTTGATATTGGAACCTCACATACAACTTTATCTCTAAGTTCTATTGGAATATTATCATTAAATTTATTTATTCCAAGAGTTTCATATATCTGTCTAATACTTTTCGTAAACCAATTGTAATTACCATGAGTTATACCATTCTCTTCCTCGATAGAATAAACTTTAGCTTTTAATCGACTAATATTTTCTGCTGTTATTGCATTTATTAACTCGTTTAATGCATGGATAATATTACCCTTTGCAGTTCCACGAGTATTAATAGTTCTAAGATTTTCTAAGTATTCATCATATGTATATAATTTACCTTCAATAGAAAATTTGGTGCTATGGTCGTATTCTCCCCAACGTCTATCAGCCTCTGACTTCGCATAATCATCATTCTGTTTAAATGTATATGGTAGGAACGCCTTTAGAAGCGATTTAGCGCCATAAGTAATACGATTGAATAGTTTTCCTTCTGAATTAATGTAATGCTCACCTTGGACTTGTAAACCAGCTTCATTAGTGACCATTTCAACTTCAAGACCTTCGTTTTTGTTTATGATAGCTTGAGTCTCTTCACTTAAATCTTCAATACCCTCAGTACGTTTAAATATTTCTTCAGATGGATTAAACTCTTCATCATTTTTAATGTCAGCCAAATTAAATAAATTAGTAAAAGCAGCAGCAGCAAGAGTCCTCTCGTTTATTCCAAGAACTTGTTTGATAATTGATAAAATTCTATCTTTTAATGATAAATTTGCATTTTCATTATATTCAATTTTATTTAATTCATCAAGAAAGTCTTGGTCTAAAATTCCAGCAACAAATTCTTCCAATGAATTAGTTTCTTGAAAGTATTGTGGAAATTTATCTTGAAGATTTAATTTGGCTAATGAATAAACTTTATTTAATTCATCATTTAATTCGATTTCCTGTTTAGTTGCGGTTTTATTTGCTATCTTATTGGCTAATTGTTTAATTCTTTGAACTGTTGCCGCATGTATAATTTCATGCATCATTGTTTTTGAGAATTCTTTATCATCTGAGTTTAATTTGTTGTCTGAGTTAATAAAGATTATGTTTGATGAAACATCGTAAAAAGCAATATCATTTTTATTAAACTCTTTAAATCTTTCTTTTAATTCACCAGAACTAAGTATTTGATAAGACGTATTATTGAATAATCTTTTAGATAATTCTCCTAGAATTAAATCATCTCTTTTAGAGGATTTAGCTAACAAATCAATAACTTTAGAAATTGAATCTTTTGCATTCTTAGATAATACAATTAATTTTTCAAAAACGTTTGATAATTTACTTTCGTCAGATTTATTTAAATTTAATTGTTCTAATGTTGGTCAATTTTCAGAGTTGTTATTTCTCATCCAAATACCTATATGAGCACATAAATCTGCTCTTGAAAGACCAGAGTCCCTCACCATTTGGAGGAACTCTGGATGATTAATATTTATGCAATTTGCCATATTTATTTTTATTGATTAACAACCCTCTTTAATTTGTTTAATTAATTCAGATTTGATTTCTTCGTTTTTAGCATCCCAAGATTCTTGAGTTTCTTCAGCGAATTTATTTAAGATATCGTCTTTATTTGCTTCAAATGAATTATCAACAACTTCAGTTACTTCTTCTTCTACTGTAGCTTTATAAACCTTTTCATCAACGACTACAAGTTTATTGCCTTTAATTTCAACAACAACTTCTTTTGAACCAGTTCTCATTACGTCTGTATAATTGTGTACTGCAATGATAAATGGATTTTTATCATACTTAGCTTTAAGCATTGATAATAAATCATTTTCCTTACCATCACGACCTTCTAGTTTAAACTCTTTGTCATTGTTATTAATTACTGCTAATGAAGGAATTTTTGTATTGATATAAAAATCACCGTCAGCACCAAAGAATAAATCTTCTGACATATTATAAAAATTTGAAGGATTTTCAGCACCTAACTTCACATAGTAAAGCGAACTACCATTAACTCCAATAAGTTTATATATGAATGATTTGCCTTTATTATTTACTTGTCTTATTAATAAGTTGAATTTATCATCTTCAGATTTAGATTCAAGTTGCATATCATAAAAATGTGTTTGACCATTTATCTCTGCAAAACCTGAATATTTACCTTTGGATGTAACTTTCTTCAAATAAGCAAGCTTAATAACTTCTGGATTATTCATTATATATTGATAGAAGAAGTTTAACTTATTTCTCATTAACACAGTGCTATCAGATTTTATTTTGCTAATAAGATTAGATAGTCCATCAGATACTGGTTTATATAATGCGTCTGGTAATACCATTGAAAAATTAGTAGCACCAAACGACATTCCATTAACTGATATACCATATCTAACAAAGTCTTTCTGCCATTCTTTATAATCTAAATTATCTGAAAGAACTACTTTGTATTTACCGTCTTCAAAAACAACGTCGTATTGACTTAGTTTATCGAATTCAGCTTTTAATTGAATAATATCATCTGATTTAAATTCAACAGAACGTGGCATCTTCCAATCTATAATAGTATTAGACATTACAGTACCAACTAATTCTTTCATAAATCTATTAGGAATATTGTTTGACTCCAAATAACTCATTATAGCTTCAACCTTTTTACCAAAGTTTTTCTTAAAAGCATCAACACCAGAAACTTTAGTTTCTTTATTGTTAACTTTTATTCTAGCATCTGGTATAGAATCATATCCTTTGAATTTTGGATCTCAGTTAATACAATTCATTAAGAATCTAATAACCTCATCTCTCATAGATATTTCTGTTTCCTTACCACCTTTTATTGAACTTGAATTTGACTTTTCAGTATCCTCTAATTCACTTTCAGGTTTTAATGATTCATTAATAGCTTCTGGACTTGATTTAATAGAGTCTATAAGTGATTTTACTATTGGACCATGTTTGAATATATACATCTTATTTACATCATTTAATTGATGTAAGACTTCTGATGCAGATTTAATATGTGGTGCAGATTCAAATAAATTTTTAAGACCTATTGAGAAGTTCTCTTTAGAAACCATATTGCCATTATCGTCTTTCTCAAATATATCATTCTCAACTTCTAGTTTTCTTTCAATTTCAAGTTGTGTTGTTGGCATATCTCTTATTATAGATAAATATCCAGACAATGAAGTTAAGTCACCACCTATCTTTTTAAATGTTTTGAGATATTCCATGAATTTTATTTGAGAATTAATATAAGCTTTATGTTCATCAGTTAGTTCTACCTTACCAGACCTTAAATCAGATAAGTATTCAGATAATGAAGATATATTATTATCAGTTGCAAACTTCAATGAATCCTTCAATTCTTGAAGAACTAAATCTTTATATTGATAATCCGTAGCTTCTATTGACTCATGTTTAACTAGTTGTTTTAATTCTTCAATTAATTTATTAGTTTCTTTAAATCCAAAATCTCTTGATGTTGGAGATTTAAAGTCAGCTATTTGTTTAAAGAACAATTGTCTTGACATTCTAGCTGCATATTTTAAACCAACTCCATCCATTGCCATCATCCCAATGAATATGGCAAATGTATTTGAATTTAAATTAAAGAATGGTAATACTTGAAGTTTCACATTATCAATAGCAGCATTTACCAAAGCGTCAAGCCATTCGTATAGCTTTAAATTATTTGATAATTTATCAACTAATTTGCCATCAATCATTAATTGTTGACCAGTAGTTGTTACTGTTGGTATCTCGTTATTTTCTCCAGCCCGTATAGCGTATGCAATTGTTTTAAATGCACTAGCAGCAATACCAGTTCCAGCAGAACCATTATGAGATGACTGATGAGCTTCAAACGATTCCATAAAATCAGAATTATCTAAGTCTTTTTTAGTTGCTTTAGTTCCAGTTTCATTGTATATCTCCTGTCTAACATCACTCAATTGCTTTGTTGTAATAGGAGATTGCATTCTGACTGTATTAACAGGGTCTACTGTAGCTTCTAATATAGAGTCAGTAATGATGCTTTTAAAGTATTTCATTTTATCACCATAAGATAAGTTATTAATCTCATCTTGTGATAATTGATTAAATACCCATTTACCATCAACTTGTTTATAGTTTAAAATCTTGCCATCTTTATCTTTGATAAATTCTCTACCAATAATAAATAACGAGTCAACGTCAAAGTCACTACCGTGAATCTCTACAATATATTTAGGAACTATGATGCTATTACCAGTACCTTCAAACCATCCTTCAATTTTAAGTGCAACAGCACTATGTATTTCAGATGATGGAATACGAAATCCTAACATATCACCACCAACAATAGCAACCCTTGGAGATTTACCATTATTTGCTGGATTAGAGAAGAATTCATCTAAATAATCAAATACTTCTTTAGGTAATGTTTTCTCAGCCATATCATGAGTAATTAAAGCTTCAGAGATTGTGTGGCGCTTACCATTGATAGTTTCTGTACTATATGATAATTCCTTGCCTTCTCTATTTTTAACTCCAACAGCAGCCTGTAAAACGGTCTTACCGCCCATAAACTTAGTTGATATAGTATTCTTTGAAAACAAAGATGCTATTTGGCTAACTATTTTATTACTTAATGTTGGAAAGTCTTGCGATATACCAGTGGCAAACATTTCAGCTTCAACTTCAGCAGACTTAGAACCCCTTAATTTCCTCAATACCATTTTGGATATCTTAGACTCGCTAAGAACACCTTTATTTGATAAGGATTCCATCAAAGTAGATAATCCTAACTTAATAATATTATTGTATGCATCGTATGCTTTCATAGCTCTTTCTTCATTACCATGAAATATATTAAGTATATACATTAACTGTGTAGGAATTGATACGTGATTTTCACCAAAGTCGTGTGCTGGATTTAACTGTAATCTATAGTCAGCATTTTTAAGTGTCATAGTAGATGAATCATTTACTTTTAATCCACTTGAAGTTGCCTCTTCCCAACTGTGTATACCTTTAGGAATACCAACTTTAACTGCTGATTTAAATACAGCCTCACCAATATCATGAGTATCCATATTAGCCCTTAAATTAGCTAACTGAGGATTATCTTTTACCAGTTGGTCAGTAAGTACCACCCATGAATATTTAACTGCATGAGGAACTCCATTATCATCAATTGTGTACCATAATGGTTTTCCAACTGTTGACAGTTTATATGAAGTGCCATAACCACGAGTTAATTCTGCATGGCGTTTAGGGGTTATAAATCCTTGTCCATCTGCATATTCAGTTATACCATCACCACCTTTTTCTAATACTGCATTAATATCACTTTGAGAGAACCCTGCGGCCTTCATCATTATAGCTCTATCTTCTGGCTTGTAATTAACATCATCTATCACTAAGACTTTAGCTGTTGTTCTCATTCCTAAATCACCAACCGTAGGAGATAATCCAGGTCCAAATACAACAGACATACGTTTAAGCAGTGAAGTTCCATTCTTAAAGAAGTTATTGTTTGAAGTTACTAATTGTGTAACAGCATATGAATTAACATAATTATTCATTAAGAATAACTCAATAGCTTTTTCAAACATTTCTGGCTTATTAGAATAGACTCCAGTATTACCAGTTTTAGCGTTGTTGTTTTTAGACTGATTCTCAGAAAAATCTTTGATAACTTCTTTTGCATCAACTTCTGACATTCCATTAAACATAAGAAGATTCTTTATTAAATCTTTCGTCTTTGCATCAAATTGTACATTTTCATTTACAATCTTTTTAGCTACAACTTTAGATTCCTCTTCGAATTGATTTCTTAAATGTTCTTTGATTGCAGACTGTTGTTCAGAAGTAAAGTCTGAGAAAGATTGTTTGTTAGAAAGCATTTCTCTAAAGATCGACTTATAGTTTTCACCAAGTACATCTCTTAATGCATTCTCTAATCTTTTCATATTTACAAATGAATCTACACTGTAATCTTCCCATCTTGATTCATCAGATATATTTTGTTTCATCATCTGATTAAATATAGTTGGAAATATAGTTTCCAATATATTGCGAGATGACAATACGTTTATCTTTGCTGATTGAGAATCTTTTCTATTAGACTTAACGTATACAGGTTGTTCATATGTATAATCACCACCCTTTTTAGATTTCTTAAAGTTTGATAGAAAGTCAGCTAAGAATGTTCTCAATATAAATTGAGAGAATCCTTCACCATCATATTCAACAACTGAATCATCTGTGTATTTACTTGTATTTAAAATACCACTATGCATTCTAAATGTATAAATCTCCTGAAGACCTTTTTGTATAATGTTGTCTTTCATAAAGTCAGTACTAAGGTATTGTGGCAAATTAATAAATTTTGAGAATAACTTCATCATTCCTAACTGTTTAAATACCTTGCTTGCAAAAGAGGTAGGAACTGTCATATACAATCTCTTACCTTTTGCATCTCTATACGTAGAACTAACACTTTGATTATCTTCGGGATTTACTAAGTCTGATATAGATTCTAAAATACCACCTTCATCTTCAAATAAATCTTCAACATATTCATCTGACATTCTTAATTCGTCATCCAATAGATTAGAATTATCATTAAATTCAAATATTTTATTACTTGATTCAATCTTTTCTATTGCCATCAATGCATTAGTACGCATAAAATGATAAATATTATTCATTAAATCAGTGTATTTAATATCACTACCAGATGCTTTGCTGATATTGGTAATACCAATCTTCTTTAAGAAGTCAAAACAATATTCTTTTATTTTGTCAGGATCATTCTTTATACTATCATAAACTTCTGGATTGCCAAACTTTTTATCTTTGGTTACAAACGCTTTGAATTCATCAATAGTCTTAAATTTGCTTGATATTTTCTTCTTTAAAGCACCAACTAAAGTCGTATTCTTTGAAGATGACTGACCATCTGTTGATGAGATAGTCATATTGTTATTATCATTCTTATTCTTTACAATTTTAAGTCGTTCTTCTTTTAACGAATTAAATGTGTTTTGTATTTCAGTTCATTTATTACGAGCCAGTTCTCTATGCATAATGGCAGACATTTCAACTATATTAGATTTTTCATTATATCCAAAAGTTGATTTAAATGCTCTTTCTGCAAATTCTTTCTGACTCTCATCATCAAATTTCTCTATAACAGATATTTCATTGTTATTTTTTATATCTATTAATAGAGGTTCTTTTATTTCAGATCCATCTTTAGAATATGCAATAGTAGATACATCCCCATTCTTATCTAAGAATACTTTTATGTCGTTTCTAATTGGAACGTTTACTAAGTCCTTATTAGATTTAGACATAAACGATGGATAATTAATTCCAGAAGCTAGTTCATATATCTCTTTTAATTTGAGAAATATAGCAACATCTGAACGATTACCATATTGACTTTCTAATTCTACTGCATTAAGTGTTTTAGACTTAGTGATACTCTTAGATAAAACAGCAGCAATCTGATCCATTATATTCAACTTAGAGGAAGAATCTAAATCATTATTAAGTCCTTCCATTAATTGGAATACTCTAATAAATGCATATCTATTATTAACAAAATCTCCACTAAGATTCTTAATGGTCATTAAGAAGTGTTTTATTTTTGCAAATAGTTTAGTCTCTTGATTAACTTCATTTGAATTAACTGCAAACGGTGATAATACTGTACCTTCAGAATTTTCAGTCTTAACGTCAGATTCTTCGTCAATGTCATTCATGCTTAATTCATTGCCATCACTAACAACTTCTCCATGAGTATCTATAATAGAATTTTCACCACGACCAGGAAGTACCTCATCTAACATCTTAACTAGCACTGGAAATTTAGTTCCATTCTTAGTCTTTAATAAAGATTCGTATGCTTCTATATTTTTTAAATACTTATCGTAATTAATCTTATCTTGTCCAAATAGATTATTCGCATCCATTTTAGATACAATATCTTTAGTTTTTGCAAGTAAAGATTTCATTGTAGCTAATAAAGAATCATTAATTTCTGTCTCTGAGAATGGAATGAAACTTCCATTTCTTCCAACAGATGATATATGCGCAAATATCTCAGCAACTTTTTGTTTAGCTATTATGTAACTATCTACTGATTTAAAATCTTCTTGAATACCATAGTATCCACGAGTTCCTCTAAAGTTTGTAAATTGTTTATTAAAATATCCACCATCAATTAAGTCAAAGTAATGTTCTATATCAGATTTACGTCCAGTAAGCATTGTTTTAAGTCTACTGAATACGTCTTTTAAGAATAGTAATGATTTCTGCATGAAGCCATAATTCTTATCTTGATTTTTATTATATACTTGATATTTTCTAGCTATTTTTTCTTCAAGTATCTTAGATAATTGTTCTAATGGAAGTCCAAATAATCCTTGCTCTTTCTCTTGTTGTTCTGTTAAAGTATTTAAGTATGCTTCTACGATAGAATTTCTTTGTGATTGAGTTAAATACTCATTCCATACTTTATGGAAAGCCTCGTGTCTAACTATATTTTCATATACAGTATTAGATGATGCTTTTTCAACTTCAATGATACCATTTACAAATCTACCGAAAACACTCTTATCACCACTTCTAACAGCTTCCAAGAATTTAAACATATCTTCTGATTCTGTTGGAAATAATCTTCTTAGGTATTCTAATGCAGAATTAACTTTAATTTCTCTACCGACTAATTGTTCTGATTCATTATCTTTCTCAAGTAGTAAATCATCTATATCAGCAACTTCATCTATTGGTTTTTCAACGTCCTGAACTTCAAATTTAACCTCTTTTTTAGCTTCTAATTTAGATTTGCCATTGGTAACAGTTAGTGTTGTTTTAGTAATACCACTAAAGTTAGTTGTTGTTAAATCTTCCATCATATCAAAATTACCTGATTTATTTGCTTCTGAAACCTCATTAGCATCTATATTACGTCTGAGTTTATTATTCTCATCAAGCATATATTTTAAATCAGCAAGTCTATAAGTATAACTTTCTGAATTAGCTCTAACAGCCTCTAAGTTTTCAGCAACTTTTTCATCTGAACTTCTATCAATAGTCTTATCAAATGCTTCAGCATTCTTATCAAAGTAAAACTCGTTGTCAGTATTCATAATTGATACAGACTTTTTAGTTTTGTTTGAACTACCATTTTTAATTTCAGCTAAAGTTCTATTTGCTCTAAAGTTTTTATTGTTAATAGACTTATTAGCTAATACTATATTGTTTAATATAGATTGAATATCGCTATGTCTATGACCGATCTTTTTAGAAGTAACAACTACGTCTTTCTTGACATCTCTTACGTTTGCTTCATTTACATTTCTAGCAACTACTACGTGATGTTTATATTTAGTCTTACCATTTCTATCCTTGCCATCTTCTATATCTGGAAGCCATTCATATTGAGTTGTATTTTGAACTCCAAGAATTCTATTATCTTTAAGAATAATTTTAAAAAGCTCTCTTACATTTCTAACATCCTTATAATTATCTGAATCTATTTTTTGTGATGCACCTTTTGAAAATAGTTTGTTTTCACGAAATGCCTCCGAGCATAGATTAGTTAATCTAAATGCATTGTCAATATTAATCTTTTTGAATATCTTGATAAATTCAGCAATATCATCTGTATTAGTTATTCCAAATTGGTCTCTAACGAAATCTTCATTTACAGAATCTATCGAAATACCATTTAGAATTGAATTAAATAAAGATGCGAGTTGAGTTATCTTTGAATCAAAATTATCTAGTGAATCAGAGAATCCATATTCATTTTCTGTGTCTTCATCTAATTTAACTTCAGAAACTTTATCTTCAACTTTATAGTGTGCATCAATTATATTCTCAATAGATTGCTCATTCTCCTTAATAAATTGTTTGAACTTATCAACGTCATTACCAAACATATCCGCAATACGCTGTGTAATTGGATTGTCTATCAATAACTTTTCAAATGAATCTTCATTTTGAGTTACAAATGATATTGTATTATCACTATTCTTAGCAATATATTTTGATTGTGCAATAAGATTAATTAATACACCAAAATCTAAATCACCAAATTTAGTCGCAATATCATTATTAGCAAACCAATTTTCAATTGCCTCAACACCATCTGTAAATGATTTTAAAGTATTATATGCATTCTTTCCACTGAATGTATTCCAAGATGATTTAGAATTAAAAGTCTTAGGCTCTAGTCTAACATACATTTCTTTAAGGCCTGGTAGTTTTACAATTAGATAAGGAACTCCTAATCTCAATGGAAGATGAGAATACTGTTGTCCAGGGCCCATATTCTTCGTTGTAGGCAAGAACATTTGAACAATTGAACTCTTCTTCACTTTATTAAATGCAACTGCCATAGAAGCTATTACGTCGCTAATAAAACCACTACCAGACATTGGTGCGGTTTGGTCATACTTTATTGTAAGTGTAGTTGGGTCTTTAGATACAACCATTTTAATTTGATTGCCATCCTTTAAAGCGAATGTATTTTCAACATCTTTTGCCTTATAAATACCATCTGCATTTTGTATTACAGAGCCTTTCTCAAAATCAGACTCCTGCAACCCAAGAGCTAAAGCCTCCTTAGTACTTAGACTAGCTACATGATGATAAACATTCCCAACTTTAGCAAATAAACCCCATATGGTTTTACCCTTAGAAGTCATTTTATTTACAGTCAACTCATCTCCAGCTTTAATACCAGACGATTTAATTGTATCACTAGTAGTGTTTTCTATTGAAATATGTTCTGCATTTGGATTTAAAGCATCATCACTTACTAATTCTTTCTTAGCTTCTTCCGCTGCTGCTGCTTCTGCTGCGTCTGCTTTAGAATTTATTTTAGACTCTACTTTCTCAATCTTTTCAATTTCTTTAGTAGCATCTTCTTCGTCATCTTCAAAATCTTTTTGCTCAAAGTCTTCATCATCCTTAGTAGTTTCTGTTGGAACTATTATGGGTTCTACAGTTTCTTCTTTTGGAGTTGTAGTTTTCTTTGAAGTAGTTTTTTTATTACCCATAATTGCAGATTCAGAACTAACAATATTAGTGTATTGTTCTTTTGCCTTAAGCATCTGCTCTACGTTTTGGGTAGTCTTACTTTCCATTGAGAATGAATCTACTTCCTGAGTAAAGGTATTATCTTCGTTATATACACAAGCATATTCTTTAGGCCTAGATAATAACATATACATTATAGCATTATACCTTGACTTAACAACCTCCGCTAAACCTCCATGAACTGGATTGGTAACACCATTCTTTAATACATATATAAATATCTGGTCAAGAGTACTACCTTGTATTTCCGTGAAATGTTTGAAATCACATTTGGTTTGGTCCTCTGCACTTATCGCTGACTTGAGACTTGCTAGTTCGTTTTCGGTATTATATCCAACAGTAATTCTGCCACCATCACGATTACCTTTTAGTGCTATAGAAATTCTCTTAGCAAATTGCTCTAATGATTTTACAGCATGAACACCTTTTGGATTATCTTTAGTGGAATCTAATTCTGTGCTAGCTTTAGCAATTACAAATTGAGGATAAGTAGCACGACCACTAAAAGCATCAGCAGCATCATTTATTGCATCAATATCACTTCTATATTGAACTATTAATGATGGTAATGATTTTATTTTGCTAGACTCAAATGATTGGTCAGGTATCTGCTCTACAAAGAATGATTTGATATCCGATGTTGTATCTCTAACCTGATTTGGATCTCCAAGACCTAATACTTTTATTAAGTTATTTTGGTCTCTATTCTTATTTATATCCTCAATCTTTTCTTTCAGTCTGTTAATATCACTTAAATCCAAAGTACCTATTTCGTCAAAGACTATAATTTTAGAATCAGAACTGATTGTACTTGATAGAAACTCTTCAAAACTATAAACACCAGAATCATTTTTCTTTGATAGATTCTTAGCTAATGATTCAGCTATATTTTTATTACTACCAACAACTGTAACATTTTTATTTACATCAATGTTATTTGTTCTAGCAAGTATCTTAAATAACAATTTAGCTATTACTGTTGTTTTACCAGTGCCAGCTATTCCATTACATAATAATATAGAAGAGTATCCATTAGATTTATCAATGTCATTTAAACCAAACCATTTAAATATTCGTTTAAGAATATCTCTTTGTTGATTCGATGGGGCTATACCACCTTGATTTTCTTTAGCTAATTTATCTTCAGTCTCAACGAAATTCTTCATATTAGAACTTGTTGACAATGACTCAGATATGATTGCAGAGTTTCTAACCTTAATTAATTTTTCAAGAAGTCCTTTTATAAACCCTCTGTCAGAATCATTTAATTCGGTTGTATCTAATTCTACATTTTCTAAAAATAACTCAAGGTTATTATCGACTAAGAACTTATCTAAAATACTTTTCTTATTATTTGTAGATTTTTCTGTCGAAACTTTAAGTATTATTTTACCATCACTTTTAAGCCTTGAGAATAATCCAAATAAACATCTTTCAGGATTCTCTAAGAATGAATTTAGATAATTCTTTTGAACAATTTTTTCCTTAGCTTTATTTACATTATTTTCAATATATGAATCAAAGATATTCTTCAATTCGGTCTTAACAGAATCATTATTTTTATTGATAGTATCAATAACTTTTATTTTGTCTGCTTCTGATATTTTAGATATAAATCTATCTACAAAGATAGAATCACCTAGCTTTCCATCAGTCTCTAAACCTGATATTAACTCATTCCACAAAGCATCCCCTACGATTGATTTAATCGCATCTACAAGACTTTTATCCATAATAGACACTTTCATACCATTTAAAGATAAACCTAGCGCATTCATATGTGAATTGTTATTATCACGTTTCACACGCTCATCTAATTCTGCTTTATTGTTTTTATTTAATTCGGCTTTATTCTTATAGGATTCTATTTCATCTCTAAGTTTTACCAACTTATCTGAATAACCACTAATCAAATCTTTGTGAAATTCACCATTAGTGAAAACACTAATTCTACTATTAAGTTCTTTAATTAATTTGTTTAATAGATCTATATTTGAGAATGAATCATCTTCACTAATATTTTTAGATAATGCTTGGGTCTTTCTAAGAAACTCATTAGCTATTCTTTTGCGTAGATTAGTAACGAAACTATCATCATGAGCATTTTCTTCTGCTCCAAGATATTCAGTTCGTTCTTTTTGTCTTTCAGCATAAACCCTATCAACATCATCAACTAGCTTCATAGACTCTTTAAGTCTATCTCCAGAGTTGTTTATTTCATTATTTAATGAATCAATAAAATCAAGATATTCCTTCTTTTCTTCTTTAGTCTTAGCTTCATATTCTGCGGTTGGTTTAATGTTTTTTGATTTTACAATCATATCCATATCATTAAACTCTAATCCAGCATTAACCATTGCCTCCGTTAAGTCTTTTTGAGCTTCAGAAGTGTCTTCTATTTGTTTTAGTTTAAGTCCTAAAGACTTTTTAATTCTATTTTTATCGGACTCAGTGATATAATGCATTGCCTCACTTTTTACAAACGAAACAATATCATCTATTGATGAATCTTTACTCTTTAATAAATCGTTAAGTCTATTCTTTGATAAAGCATCCATTCCAATATCATAGAAATATCTATCTCTTAATCCTAGGTTTTTTCTATTGATAACATCGGTTGGACTTAACGACATCTTGAATGAGTCGAATCCATATGTAAGACTACCGTTGTATCCGCCAGATATTTCATCTATCTCATCAGCCTGATAGTTTAAATCATTTATTAAATCATTATTTCTTTCAGACTCAGGTTTTTTAAGTTCTTCTTTAGCTTTATTTCTAAAGTCAGTAGATAGATTTGCTGAACGATGAAATTCATCTGACATATCTTTTAAACTTTCTTGGGTTTTAAACAACTCCATTGAGTCAGATATTGATGACTTCATGTCTTCAAATGACTGTATTTGTTTTTTAGATAGTTTACCTTCATTTTCTTTTAGAATAGAATCAATCTCATTGAGTTTATTCATTCCAAAGAATAAAGTCTTTGCTAATAAATCTTTATAGTTATTTGAATTTTCATGTTTATCATCTATTAAAGAATCTATTTGTTTATTTGCTTTAGTCCAGTTTTCAGATAGTTTATCTATTTTAGATAAAAAGAAATCAACATTTTTGACTGTATCCTCATCTACGTTTTCACCAGACTTTAATTGTTCTATATTTTTCTTTAGTACTTCTACTGCTTCTTCTTGACTATTAAACTTTCCTTGATTTAAACCAACTATTTGTTGATAAAAACGTTTTGCTAATTCATCATTTTTAAGTAATGAACCAACAACATTATTACCTGTTAATAAAGCCATTTGGTCTTTATCTATTGATGATTTATCTTGATTAGTATAGGTTAATGTCTTAATCATATTTTCCATAGATATATTTCCATCCTTATCAAGTAGATTTCTATATCCATCAAAAAATTGTGATGTAGCATTGTTTGACCACTTCTTTACATCTTCCCATTTTGCTGCTTCAAGTTTAGCATTTTTATTATCATGAAATTGTTGTTGCATTCCAAATACGGCTGAAGTCATACCACCAGAAGCAGCTCCAAGAAATATTGATTTAGCACCTTCAGTTCCAGCACCTTGTATTAATTCGGATATGTTTTTACCCATGTTTTTACCAACAGCAGCAATATCGTCTTCTCCAAATTTCATAAGTCCATCAACAAAACTTATGTCATCATTATCTATTCTTCTTTTGTTATATAGTTGACTTCCGTAATAGTCTTGTATTCCCTGTTGAACATTTTCTTCCCAAAAACCTTCCCTTAATGTACCAATGCCAAATTCTTTTGCGGCGGTTTTAAGTAGAGATCCTTTTATAGCTTTTTCACCACCCTCTTCTAAACTTCCAGTTATTGCTCGTTCAGCTTGTCCAAATGATTTAGTGAATAATTTAGACTGTAAATAATCTGGCGCAATAAGAACCACATTATTCCAATTGAATACATTTAATCCAACTTTACCCTTATGTTCTTTTCATTTGTCATTAAGATCACTTTCCAAAGTAGAAGTTTCATCTTCTATTTGTTTGGCAAGTAACATTTTTTTAGTTGGAATTACTATTCCTTCACTAGTGGTAAATGGCAATTCATCTGGTAAGGATTGATATTGCTTTTGAAGTTGCCCTATTCTAGTAGCTGCCTTATTTAGTGTTGGGTCATTTTTTAAAATAGTTTTTTTAGACTCATTTTCATCTAAACCCTTTACTGCTCCATACGCTTCTAATGCAGATTCATTAATTGTATTGACTCCAGTGGTAAGTGCTTCTGTTAAAAAGTCAACTCCTTCTGCTGCTTTTTCAACTTCGGTAAGAGCTTCTGTTCCCTTTCCTAAATTGGCTAATGCTGTAGCCCCTTTAAATAACCCACTAGCTTTCCCAGCTAATTCCATTGCTTGTAATCCTTTAGCTATGCCAGCTCCAGGAATCATAGCAGATGCGGTAAAAGCAAGACCGTCCAACATATCCTCTGCCCAAAATTTAGCAGAACCCATATTCTTTATAAGACTTGGAGAGCCATAACTATTCTTACTACCAAATACTGGCATTACATCTCTTAATCCAGTATCAATGGATTGCATTGCATTTACCCAAAAATTATTGTAAGTATAATCTAGCGATTTAGCCCAGTTACTTGTTTTATCTGGATCTAATGAGTCTAATAGATAATCACCAACTGTTGCAGCAAAACCACCAACAACACCAGGCATGTTTAATGTTTTTGGAATTATTGATAATGCTCTACTTGTGAATCCATTTAACCATGCCTCTCCAGTGGATTGATTTCTATATTGAACCTCATTTAAGTCACCCAAGTCTTCTGGAGTAACATTCTCTCTTTCTATATAATTATCATGTATATCTTTATTAAAGTACTGTCCAACAGCTTCTTGACGTCTTGGATCTTGATTCCATGCATCAAATGAAATATCAAACTTTTTAAACTCATTATCAACTGGAATGTTTTTAATGTTTTTATTTTGATATTTCATATTATCTATTGGATCTACATATAGATCCAGTGTCTTGTCATATAATTCCTGTCCCATTTATTATTTTTTATCGTTTTGATTATTTATATCAAAATGAAGTTTTGTTAAATTATTTATAATTCTTGAGTTTTTTATAGATCTATATTCATCTGAAGATACATTATCTTTTCCATATCCAAGAAATTCTTTTTGATTCTCATCCTTGAAATATTTTCTTTTAACAACATCTGATTTTGGATCATATGTTTCAACTACTCATGCTCCAGAATTTCTATCATATACAGCATTTTCTCCTGGATTTAAAACAACTTCTTTCTTTTCAGAACTCCATTTTGCTTTTTTAATCTTTTCTATAGCCTGAATGGAATTGCTCTGACCAGGATTACTTGCAACACCAACTTCAACTATATCATCTGAAGCTGGAACTAAATCTCCTTGTTTATCTTTTGTAAACTTTTTAGGAAACCAATATCCATATGCGCTACTCTCGTTTATTAACGATGTTTTTTGACCAGTCTTTTTAAGCCAAGCAGCTAATTCAACTGGTGTTGCTCCAAGTTCTTTTGCAAATTTACCTAAATCATAACCGGTTTCAGTATCATTACTATAGTCTTTTCCATATCTAAATACTTTTGCTCCTGGAGAATTTGTTACAAATATATCATTTATAACTGCATTAGAAACATCTGGATCTTTAACGGAGGTAAATGTATGATTCATTTTTTGAGAAGCCATCTTCACCCCTTCTAAATCAGCCTTCATTCCTGTCCAAACTTGTTCGTCTGTCTTTTTACCGGTTAATTCTGGCTTTGTTTCTCTATATTCAGAAATTAATTGTTTTATAGATGATTGTTTTTGATTTAATTCTTTTATATTGGATGTACTTTCACCTAAAACTTGATTTCTATTTTTTGATAATCCACCGTATGGATTATTATAAGATGTCTCCATTTGTTTTGAATCTTTAACTGTATAATCAATAACATTTCCAGATTTGTCAAAGTTTGGAGTTAATCCAGAATATAGATCATTAACAATTCTTCCCTCGGAAGTAATTACTTGCCTACCCGTATTATCTAATGGATCATAATTTTCTGAAACTTTAGGATGTTCAAAATTATAAGCATCCTTATCATCATGCATTTGCATCGGTGTTACCTTTCCAATAGCTTCTGATAATCCAGATGATGCTATTTGCCATCCTCTATTGTATTCTTCTGGAGTTGTGGCTATATCTTTTAATCCATACCTATCGGTAACAGAATTCACTATACCAACTAATTGGTCATATACTTTTTTACCACCCTCAGTACCCATAACTTTAGGGTCATTTTTCATAGCAGCCAATACCGTTGTTGGGTCAACTCCTTGCCGTATTGCAAGAAGATGATTGAATCCAACTTTAGCACCATAATCTTTAATATCTTTATTGTCAAATCTATCAGCAAATTGTTTAGCTTCATTAGCCACATCTTTTGCCATTTGAGTTCCACTAAGGAATTTATAATCTAAAGATTTTGGATTACCAACAATATCTGTTAGTGCAATATTATTTGGATTTACTCCTAGAATATTGTTTTTATCCATTCCAAGTTTTCTATATTCTTCAGCACGTTGACTTCTTTGAGTTAAAGCGTTTTGAAGCGGAACTACTTGTTGAGCATACATTGATTTAAGTTCTGATAACTGTCTACGTCTACCAGAATCAATAACTCCTTTGGTTGCTAATAAATCAGCAGCCTCTTTAGTTTTATTTATAAAGTTTTGTTGAATATCATAAGCATTCTTATCAAGGTTTTTATCTATACCAAGTAATGATAATGAACCTTGTTGCTCCTGCTGTGAATACTCCTCTTGTAATTGATCATGTTGCCTACGCATTTCTTGCGCTGGTGCTCAGATTTCTTGCATTGAAAGAGGTTTATATTGAGAATAATTTATTTGATCGTAAGCATTTATACTCATTATCCTATTAGTTTACCTGATTTATCATATTTTTTACCATCCTGTGTTACGAAATTTCCATATTGGTCATAACCATATACATTCTTTGCAACTTTAGCTGCATAATTTTCCTTACCTATATCACCGATATTTCCAGCAGCATTTAAAATTGCTTGTCTTGCAGCATTACGCTTAGCAGCCCTATTACGAGCATTAGCATCTAACTCAGCCATTTGCAATTGTAGGTTTTGTTGCTGTGCAGCATTTTGTGCAGCCACATTCTGACCTTCAATAGCAGCATTAAATTGAGTTGCTTGATTGCGTCTTTGATAGTTGGCATCTTGAGCTTTCAAGTATGATTCGCCAACTGCATTTTGTTGTTGTTGATTGATACCAGATAGACCTGCCATTGCTGCTGCCCTATTACCACCTGCATTATTAATCATTTGGTCTCTAGTTCCAGCATAAGTAGCATTCATTTTATTATTCATCCATTCAGTATCTATTGGTTGATAATCCATATGTGCAGTATTGCGCTCTGGATTTACTCTACCATACTTAACTACTTCTGGTTGTTCAAATATATCACTAATACCCATTGCTATATTTGCGGCGGCTGGTGCGTATCTTGAAAAGTCAGTAGTATTATCTGTTGGATTTGATTTTGAAACATTTGACTGTAGAAATGAATTTACATATGCATCTTGACCAGCAATTTTATTTCCTAAAGCGTTTTGTTGTTGAATATATTTTGATTCAGTAGAACCTGTAGGTGATGTTGCATTTAAAACAATTGGTAATTTTTGAATATAAGGTGCTTGGTCATATATATTAGTAAAAACATCACTTCTTTTTTTATCTTGCATATCCATAAAATCTCCATCTGCAAATATATTTCCACCCATCGCACCTATATTAACACCTTGTAATGTTGGGTTTTGATAATGAGTTTGGTCTAATTCTCCTCCATTAGAATATAAGTCTCCACCATCTCCATGTCACTTAGCAGCATTTCTTGCGAAGTTCGCCATCTTCCTAACATGTGGATCTTTGGAATGTAGTGCTTCAGTTGTAGTTTTACCAGTACGTTTCTTGTATGCAGTAAATCTTCCTTCGTGACCTTTTTTAATATGAATTTCACCACCATTAGCCATTTGTTGTGGTTGTTCTGATGGAATTCCTTGTTGTTGCTGTGGGTTCTGAGTCTGTGGTTGTTGTTGTTGTGATTGATCTTGTTGTTGAAATTGCTGTTCTTCTTGTTGTACTAGTTGCATTGCCGCTTGTTGCGGAATACCCATTTTGATAAGTTGTTGAACTATCTTTTGTGGATCTAAACCTTGTTGTATCATTTGTGCAACTGCCTGAACAACTTGCTGCATTTGTTGCTGTTGCTGTTGTTTTTGCACATTTCCTCCTTGAGCAAACTGCTGACCATCCATGGGTATGCCTTGTTGCTGTGATTGTGATTGAGATTGTTTACCTTTCATTTGTTGCATTGCTGACATTACTAATTGCTCTGCTTGGTCAGCATTCATACCTGATTTTTGAAGTTGCATTTCAACATCTTCTTGAGATGCACCTTGTTGAATCATTTGTTGAATTTGTTGCATCATTTGTTGGGATTTATGCTGTGGAGTACTTGCATGTCTTGGTTTGTATCCGCCATATTTCATCTGCTGGGAACCATCTTCCATTATATTTTCCTGAGACTGTACTTGTGGTTGTTGCAACTGTTGCGCTTGCATAGGATTCTGTTGCATTGGTTGTTGACCTTGCATTGGAATGCCTTGTTGTTGTTGAGGTTGCATTTGTTGTTTTAAACCCTCTTGAGCAGCAATAAGTTTAGCTAACTGTGCTTTTACTGCATTGTTACTAATAGGATCATTAGGACGTTCCTTAGCTTCTTTATTTAAATATTTAGATGCAGCAGCAAATGTCTTGCCATTTAACCCTGCTGGTAATTTAAACTGTTTAGTTATTGTTGGATTAACTTTAAGTCTATCAGAAAATATATAATCTTCATGTTTAGTTTCGCCTTGCTCTACCAGATTAGGTTGACCGTTAGCTCCAGTACCTTGCATGATACCACCATTAGGGTTTTGCTCATGCGTGCCTGAAGTGTTGAACTCAGTTAATTGCTGTGGCATTTGTCCACCATAAGCAAATAAGTCTCCACCATTTGCACTAAAATTAGCCATACTTGTTCTTAAATCTTGTTGTTGAAATTGTCTATTCTTTGCTTGTAAGTTATTGGTTCATTGTTGTTCATCCTGTTTAGCTTTTTGCTCCTTTTGACTATTACCAAAGATTCCAGTAGCTATTGGAACTAATCCAGCAAGAGCTCCTCATGGTCCAGCGACTTGCATACCAGCCATAGCAGCACTAGCTGCATCTCCTGCAATAGCACCTACACCTTTTTGTTGGGTATCAACATTTACATTGGTGTTTAGTATGTCATTACGTGACATATCATTAGTTCCAACAACTTCCTTGCCAATACCTGACATATCAAAGTCTTTCATAGTACTATTCATTAATCCAATGACTCCAGGAACTGCACCTAAAGCACCAGACATTCCAGCACCAAAATCACCAGAAGCAAACTGTCCAGCAGCAGATTCTTTAAAGTTGGTTGGTAAACCACCAGTAGTGTATAAGTTACCACCTTTTGCAAATACAACCGATTGATTATATTCTTGTGGAACTACAAATTTATTTAATTTCTTTTTTGCCATAATTAAGCATTTATATTGTTGTTTTAAATTGATTTTTGTCAAAATTTTATAAATCTTGACAAAGGTAAAGTAAATATTTCAGACTACCAAATATATAACAAAAAAAAACCTATATACAAATAAATTATATATAGGTTCTCTTATTTTAAACTGTATAGGTTACAGTCAAATCTTGCATATCAAACTTCTTATTGATATTAGTATCTGTTACATTATGAGATAATTTTAATTTAGCCCATGTAGAACGTATTCTATTTAACGAGTTGCGTGTATCTAAATTGATTAATCCAGTTGAATTATCAAGTGTTTTAGATTGTCTTGGTAGTTGTACCCTATTGACGTTAAACTTGCGTTTAAGGCTGTTTAAATACTGCCTATCGTTGAGTTCTCCATATTGATACCAATTAGTTACTTCAAGATTATTCCAATCAATAAATTGGTCGTTTAATCTATATTCAAAGGTATTAAATGTTTTATCATTTAGTGGGTCTGGATTTAATAGATATTCAATAGAGAATGGCTTTTGATTTCCATAAAACTCATTATAATTACCTTTGTTATGTAATCATATCATAGACCTATTTAAATCAGAATCTTCTGAAACCAATTGACTATTTGACTCGCTTGATATTAAATTAGAATTATCTTTAGATAGTAATTGATTAACAACACCTTCTGTATTGCTGTAACTTATAGAAATGAAATTATCCCATACATTTCTCATTTGAGGAACATTTATATAATCATAAAATGATACAAATGATTGTAATACCTCTGAGTAGTTTAAACAATTAGTTTCATCGTGAATATATAAATCACTATTAATTCTATCATAAGATAATGTATAGTTTTTATTTAAAGTATTCTCGTTGAACCATGATTTAAATCCAGCGGCAGAACCAATATCTTTTAATCCATCACCAATAGATATTAGTGACTTATTAATATAGTCTACAAAATAAATACCTCCCTTGCCCTCAACTATTGATCACTTATTATTACAGCCATATTGATTTGATATATATCTATACTCAGGAACTTTATATCCATTAGTAAGTTCTACTGACACTCCATCAGAGGATTGCTGTTGAACTCTCTCATTGAATAGTAGTCTAGCTACACCTTTAGGTTGAAGTGCGTACAAATCGTTATTAAATAGGTTTATTGAAGATACTTCTCCATATACTCCATCTAAGTCGATTGAGCTCAACATATTTAAGTTTGTTCAAGTATCATTTATAGCTCCAGTAACTTTAGTCTTACTTCAAATTATAGTATTACTGAATTCTGTTGTGTTAAATAACAATGGGTCTAATACGTCGTAATTAAAGTAATTGTTTTTTTGAGAATATACAGAATTAAATAATCCATAGCTAGTTGGAGTCATCATAGAACTATCATTATTATATCTATTGACATCGCACCTTCCATCGAGATTTATAAATGATTCGCATATAAAGGATATAATTTCAGTGTGTTGTGGAATTTGCAATATATCATTAGGAAAGACTCTTAACAAGTCAAATCTTTGCAAGTAAGTATCACCTTCTGTAAAATTTAATACTGTTCCAGCAGAACTAATGGCAATCGGATCTCCACACGAAATTCAATTATTCCCTAATATAGAATATCTTTCCTTTCCCCCATATCTACTGTCATCCTTATCTGAAGGATTACCAGTATATAGGTCAAATATTGGAACTGAATTTACAGATGATTCGTTTGATATAGATGGTAAATCATTCGTATATAAATTCCTACTAAGTACTTTTGTTTGATAATTTCTTGAACCTCCATACCATTCTGACTGACCACTAACAAGTTCATTTACGATATCTCCAGAATTGTTTTGTAATCTTGGTAGGCACTGAAAATATCCATTATTATCCGCTTTAAATGAAAACAAGACATGTGATGCAGTGTTGTATTTAATTTCCATTCCCCTAGTAATGCCTGGATGTTCTTCTAAACTATGTGGATTTTTATCTGGAGAAACAGCATACTTTAATTGTCATGGAGATGCGCAACTTCTAAGAGTATTAAAATACGTATTTGATGGATATGACTTACTTACATTTTTCCCATATATTATTAATCCAGAATTAACTGAATAGTCATTTATATTTGAATTATAATATGTACTGGAATCATTATAGACAAATAATGGTTTATTTATGTCAAAAAAACACGATTGATTATTAGATAAAGTAATATTAACTCCAAAGTATTTAGATCCAGATTTATTCATTTCGGTAAAATCAATGTCTGTCTGGGTTGACTTATGATATGTTCTTCGATTTATATAGGCGTAATAGTTTGCGGGACTTCATATAGGAATACAATGTCCATATGGGGGGTAATCAGTTTCGTTAAAACCACCACCTCCTCCAATACCGGTTACACCTATATCTGCATACAATCTCTTTGGAAACGAATCCATTATTAAATTACCAACATTGTAGTTGGGGTTAGAAATTGATATATTATGGGTTCCAGTTATTTTGTCAATATTGCCAGAATCTATCTTAAACGAAAAAGAAGCCCCAGACTCAAATGCAAATCCATATAATCCAACCTTTGATACCGATGGCATATAAGTGTTTACAACGTCTCCGTTATAAATTAATTCTGGACTTCAAAAATTAACCATATTCCTATCCACGAAAAAGAAGTCTCTTTCAAAATCGCCATTCATAGCTCCAACAGATCCTTGTGATTCATTTGGACTGGTTCCGTAGTGATTAATATCATGATAATCTCACGTATCACCATTTGCCATTATTTCTATATATAGATTTGGGTCAGTCCCATATTGTCTTATTAGATTGTTATTTAACTTTAATAAATCAAAATGCGAATATGCTCCATCGTACTCATTATATGATGGATTTTTTTTCTTTCCATTTGTTCTAAATAAATAGTCAGGATATGCAAATGGCATTAAAGATGGATTAGCACCATATCTATTTTTCATTATGCCAAGAGTATTGTTAGTTAATCCTTGTGCTATTATAGTTCTATCAGAATATTTTAATGGAACCATAACTGGTCTAATCTTATGAAATTTAAGTTCGTTTTTCAAATAAGAACATAGCGTAGAATCCATTGTGTATTGTCCATAAACTTTTTCAGCAACAATACTTTTTTCATTACTTGAACCTAAATAATTAGCCTTATATCTCATATCAACCCTATAATCATCTCCTAATCATATTGGATTTGATCATCTTCCATTTGTAAATTGTCCTTGTATCCCAAGTCTATATGTTTCATCATATTTAAAATGCTTTATGATATCATTGGGATCTGTGATGTTTAACGACTTTGGCAAATAGGGATAAATTGTAGACGAACTCTTTGATTCTATTTCTAAGGGACTACTCAAAATCCACGAAAACGTTGATGTATGTGCTGGTATGTTAGATTCTACGTTTGCATTTGTGAGCGCAATTGGAATGTTTGACTGATCTATACCATTTGTTATATTTCCCAGAAACAAAGTGTTACTTTTTTGAGACATGCATTGTGAGATCAATTCCTCTCCACCAACAAATAGTAAGTAATCACTGGAAACGACAGACCCATTAGTATTTGTGTCCGTGTAAGATATTGTATCACTAGATATCTTTAAATCAACAATATTTTTAAGCTCCGGTGTAGAATCTACAGATGTTCTGTAAATAGAATATATACGTACATATTGAAATCTATCATCTAATCCATTTATATTTATATTAAATGTATTAGGGACGATTTCATCTACCTTCCCAGCCCTATCAATTGGAGAAATATAATTTATTGGAGTAATGTAAAATATGTTAGATTCAGATCCATTTAAATTGAAATATGTAAATGCATATTGAATTACACCAGATTTGAACAATCCACCTCCATAATTTTTTGTAACAGAAATTGTTTCGTTTAAAACCAATGTTTTAACGAAATCAAAAGATGTATTATTATATATAGATGTTTCATCCATTATATTGATTACTCTTGTCTGATTTACACCATCAATTCAATATACCTTTTGAACGTTTTCATTTTCGTAAAATGGAAGTGTCTGAATTTTATTATTTAAATTAAATCCTAATTCCCCCGAATATAATAATTTAGTAGATATATTTTGTGGCGCATTAAAATGATTTAATCTGTATATATTATCTATCCCACCAATCCTGTTTTCACGATACACAGCAACATTCTCAGGAATTAACCATGATAAATCACCAACAGAATCTCAACTGAACGAAGATGTTTCTATAGGAGTTATATCATCCATCAATCTGTTTAATCTTATATTAAAAATAGAATAAATGGAGGCTGAGAGTTTTGATTGAATATGAAATATAAGTTTATCATTTGATGGAGAAAAAAATGAATTGACATTTATTGTTTTATTATTATTGTCTGTATAATCAAAGGACAGTTCTATTGACTCAGATAAATTGTTTAAGTCAGATGAAAACTCTAACACACTTTCATATATATAGGCAATTACCTTTGTTTTTTTTACACACGAATAATCTCCGTCGTTATTAATTAATTCATATCCAGGGTTTTCGCATTCATATTGTGGGAGTTCGACGGGCGGTTCAACATCTAATATTGTTTGTATTTTTTGGCAAACGTAGGTTCCAGAATCACCAACCTTAACCAATCTATATTCTGGGTTTTGACAAAAAGTTGTACCAAGTTCAAAAATATCTCCATCTAATACGTTTGGAGATTTAGTTGAAAATAATATGTAATTTTCAAGATCCAAATCTGTTGTACATGCGATTAATTCCGACTCAGTTCCTGTATATATTTCAAGTCCAAGTATTCCTGGTGCTTCTGGAAACGCATATATATTTGTATTGGTAATAGTTATTTCGTGATCTCCGGCCTCAACATATTTTGGATAAACATTTCATACTCTAAAATTATTTGTATTTTCAACCATCGACATACTCAACATGTCCTCTCCATCAATTGATATGGCTCCGTAATTATCACATCCAATTCCAAAATAATAAACCTTTGATTCTGGAAAATTTATCGTTCTTACAAAGCCAAGTTGTGTAGCACTATATATTTGACTTCCCTGAAGCCATACGCCGCATTTGTTAAGTCTTCCGTCAAGTGTATTTTTGTTTGAGTTTATAAACGGTCCAGTAGTATATTCAACATAGTTAGTATTTTCAATATATTGAGTTGTAGAATATATAGTTGGCCATAAGAGTTCATCTACACTCGACCACGATCCATCAATATTATATCCATCTTTGAAAAACATAGTTCCATACCAATTGTAGTCTGGAAATTGAAAATGTTGAATGTAGCATGTATTTCCTATTATTGGAGAATCTGTTAATAATGTGGTTGTAGTTTTTTCACAACTATATTCTCCATTGTTTTCTACCAATGCATATCCATCAGAACATGATCTTGCAACTCCGATTTCTTGTGGTGTTTCGGTATCAACTACATTATAAGATATACTTTCACCAATTTTTGTTATAGACTTCACTGCAACTGAAAGTCCTATCATAGATTCATCTATGGCAATTCCATCTGAGTGCGTAAAAAGTATCAGGTTATCATTGACAACACAACTTCCAAGGGTTTTTCCATCTATTGATATTAAATTTTCATCAATCAATTCAAGTGTCCCATTTTCATTTGTTACACTTAATAAATCATTATTATCTCTTGCCGTTAATCGTATGTTATGATTATCTCATGAAAACTCTGGATTAAATGCAGAGTATGATTCATCGCGCCTCATTCCTTTCGGCTTATATACTTGTGACGATATTTTCATGATATTTACCTTTTACCTAAATGTGAAAAACGTGTTTTAAAATCGTTATTGCGCGTTAGGATTGATTTAAATAGCCTAGATAGTGTTTCCATATCGCCAGTAGTCAAACGTTTGCTATGAGTCTCATATCTTCCTACGTTCCATGCATAATCTTGTTGTGCTAATTGCAACACTTGATTGTTAATCTTGCCAGTCCTAAACAATATCTTTAAGAATTGAACCTCTATATATGATTGTAACGCAAGAATAAATACTGGGTCATCTGGCATTAGTGGAACTCCATAATCTTCAGACTCTACATCAGTTTCAGTTGCAATGCATTTGTATTTTAAAAGTAAGTTACCCTCTTTCTTGGATAGATAGATATAACTACCTTTAATTTTGTATGTAGCCTCTGCGCGTTTGTCTGGAAAATAATCGTTTGGGTTAGTATCTTCATACTCTTGATAATTTCCAAAATAGGTATCAGTAGCTGTTCTAGCAATCTTATGGTCTATCTGCACAGTAATTTCTTCTAAGAAATCATCTGGTAGTATAGCCCTATAATTAGTTATTTGTATTTCGGTATTAGTAAACTTCTCATCAAATAACTCAGGAACTCCAACAATAGTTATAAAGTCAACAAAGTAGTCAATTATAGTTTCAAAATTCAACCCAATAAATGTTGGGTCTCTTAATATTTTATCTGCGACGACTCTGAGGTTCGTCCATTTTGCTTTAGCCATGCGTATTTTGATGGTTTTAAATAGGTGTCGTAATTACTAGTTTTAATAAATCTGGAAAGTTTATGTTTTAATTCCCGATTAAATTTTATTAAGAAGTATCCATTATATTTATATATCCTACCTTTTGGTGAATATTTAATTCTAAATATGTAATCCTCGTCAAATCTAACTTTAATTTTATTTAGTCTAGCTTCTTCGTCTTCGTGCCATAATTTAAATGTGTTATGCATGTCAACTATTTTACTAGATATAAATTTACCACCTTCATCTATTCATGATTTAGTCTCAAACTTAACTATCTCTAGTTTCCCAAACCCTGATGGCAATCTAATTGATTTATTTTCAACCAGACAGTCAGCTAATAGATTATTCATCTCCCTTATGATAGATAGATATTGATAGTCTTTAAGTACAAACTTAGACTCTTGTGGTCTAATCTTTCTATAATAACTGAAGCCAGCTATAGTATTCTGGCTTCCAGTTATTTTATGTTTTCTATCACCATGAACATTCTTGACTTCTTTTAAATACTCTTCGAATGTTTGCTCCATTAATTTTGTTGTTTAGGTAGACTTGAATCATCGGATGCGTTATTAGTTGCATCTCTTGGAATGCCATTGATAATTCCAATCTCCTTAAGACATAAATCTATGATTGGTTGAATTAATGACTCTTCGCATGGAAATGTAAAGTCTAGTACATCCAAAGTTTCATCATCATTAAATCTATATCCTTCTATTGGATTATCAAGTATTGTATCATAATAGATATATGCATCCCCAAGGGTCTCAGAGATCAATTGACTTAATTCATCCTCCGAGATTAAAGTGTTAATTAATTCGTCTGTAATAACATCTACCTCTCCAACAAGATTTACTTGATTGGCTGAGTTGCTTCTGGGACTTTTAACATACATCTTATTATCTAAATCTATCGTTATATACACTTGATTTTTAAGCCACTTATTATATCCGACAACCTTAAATCTTTGCGGATTGATAAAGTTTAGATTTTCAGTACGCATACCATCATTATGTACAAATGTATATTGCCATAAATTGGTAATGTCTAATATATTTGGAAGTTGTTTAATTGATTGATATACTTCCCCATTATTATATGAGGTGTCAAAATATACATTAAGTCTTTGATAATAAGCAAAAGGTATTTCTACCTTTTTGCCTTTATATTTTTGTGTGAATAAAAGTCCACGATATTTATGAGCAATGTGAATTACGTGCTCTACCTCGAGTGAAGCGTCGTCAGAAATCACCTTACACTCATCAAAGATAGCGTATACAATATCCCTGTAGGTATGTGCCATTATTTTCCTAAGCTTATAGTTAAATTATTTCTTACTTTTTTATCTGTGGATGATTGTCTAACCCTGCTTAAAGCACCACAATCACAACGATAAACTTTATATTTATTTGTTTGAGTATAGTACTCTGAAGCAAATGTCAAATGACTACTTCCACAATGAGAACAAACTGGCTCATTTGATTCAATATACAATCCAACATTAGGATGTCTTTTTGCGTATGGTCTAAGTTTTAGGTAAACTTCTTCAAGAAGCGTGACATCTCTTTTATTGTATGTCAGCATTTCCTGGATAGCAAGTTCTTCACCCTCCATACATCTACGCCATAACATAAAGTCTGTGTGTAGTTTTTTAGCAAATCCAAAGTATATTGCAAGCGCATCCAATTTATTTGATATAAACTTAAAGTTTTGAGATGCAATTGACTTCGTATCTATTGATGTGAAATTAGTTGGTGGTGGAAATCCATTCATAATAAATCTTGAGTTTAACATTGGAATATCAAATTTATCTCCATAATGGGCAACCACCATATCAGCCTCACACATTAGTTTCCAAATACTTTCGCTAATACGCCTATCATCCCTAGCTAACACTTCTTCAACAGTCACTCTATCAGACACTACTTCATCTGAAAATAGTCATTTTGCAGCCCACGTAAGCATGATTGGATATTCTATAATCTGGTCTAGCGATAGGTTGATATTAAACATTCCAAAGTGGTAACTTATTGCTGGAGAACTTTCAATGTCAAAAATAAGTATTTTTGGCAATCTTACTTCTGGCTTTTTAAACGATACTTCTTTTGGATGATAAGTAGTTCCAAACTCTTTAATGTTTTTACGCACGATAGAACGCGCTTCTCTAACTATTTCCGGAGTTGTTTTAAGTTGCTTCGCAATCTTGTTGGCTCCCATTAAAATCATAAATTTCTTCTCCTTGAAAATCGCAATAACCTCTTCTTTAGTCATGTATTTTATTTTAAATTAATACTTATTTACAACAATGCCCTAACTTATAATCTACTTATAAATTATAAATTAGGGCAAAGGTAAATATAATAATCCAGACTACAAAACATTTTAACATGTTTTACTGAAAAATATATAGATTGATACTAAAATAGTTATTATACAGCGTAAGTTATCATTACAATGCCAGTTGAAGTTCTATATAAATCACCATCGTTTAAAGTCCCAGCTAATGCCGCAGCATTGTCTGCGAACACTGGTAAAGTTAAGACTGTTCCAAATGGATTTGTTGATATATTTATTCTGTCCCCAGTGAGTTCTGTAACAATTCCATGACCACGAGAACCTAATTTCAATATAGCATCTACTTCAATTTCATTTACTGTATAAGCAATTATCTGCTGATCCCCAGCTTTAATAAACAAACTTTCGGTAACGCCATCTGGACCAGATATAGTTCCAGTAAATACTGGGTCGGCTTTTGGGGCATTTAAATTCATCTGTGTCTGAATTGCAGATGTAACTCCATCTAAATATCCAATCTCAGTAGAACTGACAGTTCCAATAGATGTGGTAGATGGTAGCGTTACAGTGCCAGTAAATGTTGGACTAGCTAATGCAGCTTTAGAATCTTGTAGCGCCTTTCCTTGCTTTGCAGATAAAGGTTTAATTACACTACTAGATGTTAGCGTATCTTCTATAAAGTCTGCTACTGGAAGATTTGCATTTATTTTTGTAGCCCCAGTAAGTACTACAAGTTTAGTGGTCGTATCTATATTTGCCGATGCTAAATCATCGTATGTACTTAATTTTTTATTTTCTAATGCCATATGTTTAATTAGTTTAGATATTATATTCTTTATAAATTTAAATATATTTATCATTTTATATGTTTTTATTCGGCTACTATAAGGTAATCATCTTCGCCATTTATCAAATCACCATCTTCTGAAATTAATGGCTAGGTGATTAAAGAGCTATTAATTGGCTGCCAAATTAATTGATGTATATTAAATTCATATAAGGCATAATAATCTTTATCATCCTTAATAAATCTTTTATATCAAAGTAGGTTTAAATTAGAAGGGGGATAATCACCACAAAATATCTCTACTTTTCCATTTATGTATCCACCCATAATATTATGCCATTACTGTTGCCAGCTTTAAAGTAGTTGTTACATAGTAAACTCCACCAACGCCAACTGCTGGAGTTGCGCCTTTAGCTGCTGTATCGTTTGCGTAAGGTCCAGGTATTCCAAGAGCTGTAAGTAATGCTTGTTTAGTTGTAGCGGATGCAAGGTTAGTTTCTACGGTAGCTGCCAGAGCTAATTCATCAAACTCAAGTACGTTTTTGGCTAATCCATCAACCTTTTGAGTTCCTACAAAAATCTTAACTTCGCCGTCTTGTCTATTTCTAAGTGCCATATATTTATCTTATTATTTTAAAAATTTTGGCTGAGGTATACCCAGCGATTTAAATCTGCTATTAAATCATCAAGAGTTTTATTAATACCTCTAAATGAAGGGTCTGATAGACATTCTTGACATGTCTCTATTTTAGTAACCAAAGCTCTTAGGATTGGTTCAAGTTCTTTCGTTGATGGAATGATAGGTTTTAGTATATCGTATCCAGGACGTTCTATTACACCAGACATTAATTCTATAATAGAATCTATATAGTCAATTATTTCTGGTAGAAGCGTATTTGTTAGGTTGTGTGTTGCTTGATTGCGTGTATTCCAATGAATCTCTCTAATGCGAATGTATGAGCCAAGCAGGCAATTAGTAATACCTAACAGAAGTTTTTGTTTATCTTCCATGATATTAATAAAAAAGGGCACGGTGGTTTACCGCACCCTTTAGGTTATTATGCATTAGGCAGGATTGCCAATTACAACAACATTAGATGTTGCGGTGGCTACATCGCTAGAAATTAATTTTGCAATAGCACTTGAAGTTCCATTAGCACATAAGACAGTGATTACACGTAAGTCGTTTTCTACACCAACAGCGCTAGAATCAGCAGAGCTATAAGTAATGTCGATAGTATCATACAGCTTACTTGAGTCTACCAAATAAGTAGTATCAAATGTGTATGGGAATCCAACATTACGATATTTATCTCCACGTTCTCCAAGATAGAAATACTCTTGGTCAGCAGCCAGTTTGTAAGTTCCTTGACCAGCATATCCTTTTGCTACAGAAGCTACAGTACCCCAGGCAACATTTTCGCTACCAGTTGAATCTGTGATAGGCACAAATTGGAAGTAGTAATTTAATGGACGACCTTGCTGTTTACCTTTAACCCAAGGTTGAGCAATTTCAGTAACAGTAATAACTGCACCGCTAGAAGTGATTGTCAACAAAGGTGTTGCTTCACGAGAGAAGTTAGTAACGGCAAGAGCAGTCAATGCTGTTGCAATAGTAGTAGTAGTATCACCAGTTACGGCTTTGTAAGTTCCACTATATTTGAAATATTGATTCTCAGAAGAACCGCTACCCCAATTACGGAATACAAAGCGAATGTTGTAGGTTTGACCAACCACAGCAGTATTAATAGTAATTGTGTCAGAGCGCAAAACTTTTGCGGCATAAGCCTTACTAGATACACTTTTAATTTTTGAAATAGGAATCAACGGGGTTGCTACTGTTTGAGTGTTAGCGTTGATAAACTTTAGATACAATTCGTTATCTACAGTTTTTACAGCATCTACATACTGACCAGCGGCTCCACCGCTTGATGTGTTGGCAACAAATAAATGCCGAACAGAGTTACTTGTGAAAGTAGCCATTTTTTATTTATGGTATTAAATTAATATTTATTCAGACCTTTTATTTATCTGAACTTGATTTTGTAATTCACTTGGCTTGTAGTCGCGAACTGAAAGTTCAACGGCTCTGTTAACTATTTTTTCTGTAAGAAATGGATTATTGTCTAATGAGTTTGGAATAATATCAGATTCTAAATCAAATGACTTTGGAGTAACCAAATAAACAACATCGTATTGTCTAATATAATCGGTTGAATTAGCATCATCAAACAATATTTTTACATCTCGTAAATCATCTCCATCGGAATTAATATCTAATCTCCACCCCTTCAAACCATTAGGTTTTTTAAATGGGTTTTGAGACATTGTATTGAATCCATCATATGTTATTGGTTTAATTGGAATGCCATTAGTCTTTCGTTTTGTATAGGCATATTCCTTTAATATCTTCCAATAGTTTTCTGTAAATTCAAATGTTTGATAAGCTATTTCTCTGTCGTATTTAATTGTAGGTAAATTACTATCACTATAAGCAGTTGTTGGTAATTTATCTTGAATTATATATGCAGTTAATATAGACCTGTATTTTTCAAATAAATCAAGACTTGCAGAATACTCATCAATGATTTCTATATGAGCCATAGTCAAATACATAGAAATTTCATAATCTACAAGACCAGGAGCTTGATTGCTAAATATATTATTATATTGTAGATTAAATCTATCTCTGACCCACGTAGAATCAATTCCTATATTACTTGACATTTAATTATTCTTTTTTAGATTTAAGTTTAGCTTCAAGTGTCATTCGCATTTCTTGTCGCTTTGGACTATTTAAATATTTTACTGCAAACGATAGATTTGAATCTTCATTATTCTCACATAATGGTTGACCGTCTTGAGTATAATATAAACCACTTCTAATGACAACTATGCCACTTTCTACACACTCAGATAATAATACCTTAGTTTTCAAATTAGGGTCTTTTACAGCGTCTAAGAATGAGCGAGGATTAGCCTCAACAATCTTGAATGCTTCTGATTGAATCATGTCAAGTTTAGATGCTTTAGATAATCCACGACCAGTAATAGCTTCAACAATAAATTTAAGCAGTTGTTTATTTTCAAGGATTTTACCAAGTTCAAGCATAGCTTCCATTTTGGCAGTCATACTTGTGTTGTTTTGCTTCATCTCCTCATCCTCGTTTACTATATAGAACTGATAAGTTTCCTTACGTGCATTAGTAAATTCTTTTAATGATGGGCAAATTAAATCCTTATTGGTAAGTAGGATTTTATATTTAATATAGTCTTCTGGAATTGATAAGTCTAAATGCGTATTAGACTTACTTAAAATAACTTTTTGATTTCTTCAGAAGTTATTCTCTTTCTTATAGATTGAGAGTGCATTCTTTTCCATACCCATATATTCCTCTAAGAATGCTTTCTCAGAATCAGTTAATGGATTGGTTAATTGAAAGTTTCTTTGCATCTGTACCGTAAAGATTCTTACAGCACCATTTGCCATACCTCCATAAACCTCATGTTTAGGGTCGGTTATATTTTTATTTGGACGTGGTGCAAATTTTAATACCACTTTTTCATTGCGAAGACATGAAATTAATTCCACTTCTTCGACTTCGTTGCTCTTTGCCATTAATTCTTCTCCCTTGTTAATGTAAAATTATTTAATTAAAAGTAGCATATAGCAGATTTCTCCGCTATATGCTTATTGTTTGATTATCCTAAAATAGATGGAATAATACTCATTGTTCTTGTTGGGTCCAAAATGAACACTCCAAGTTGAGTGAAGCGGTGGAATTCTGCTTCATCTTCTTCAAAGCTCATGTAAGGATTTCCCATTGCACCAGTGTAAGGATTACGAATACCCCAACGGTAAGACCGCATTTCGTCTTGATTTTTAATCTTGGCGATTTGGATATTAGGTTGATCCATTGTACCAATATAAAGAATATCGAAACGATATGACATTGCTGGACCACCTTCTGGATGCATAATTTTGTTACGAACCAAATCGTCATACAATGGATCGCTTTCAACGCGAATCGTAATGTTATTTGGAGCTTTGTATTCAGTGAATTGGAATCCAGCAGACAAAGCATTATCATGGATTTTACTTCCAGATTTGCTAATAACTCCAGGATTATTTACGCTTGCATTTAGCATACCGGTTGGATACCAACCAGACACCATATCTTTTACAGCTTTGTTGAATTTAACCAAGCCACGTTCACCAGTTTTAAACACAAATGTACGTTCGTCTTTGTTATACAAGTCTAATTTAGATGCCGATAACTCAAGTAATGCGTCCTCTAACAATTTAATGTCAAAGTCGTTATAGTATTGAACGTTAGCAACTTCCATTTGCGCCCTGATACCATCCCCAGTTTTGATTACATCACCAGATTCTCCGTAGTTTAAATATTCACCATTAGAGTTACGGTTAGATTTACCATACATGATTGCGTTACATTTGTATTCAGAGAAAGTTTCTTCAACTTTCATTTCTACATAATGCATCCACATTGTGCTTTCAACATTTTTGTTGTTAGTATCTTTCATGGTAATTGGAACTTCCAATTTACGATTAAGCATATTTCCAGGAACACGTTCTTTCAAACGGATTGTAGTCCATTCGTTACGCATTGCTGTAGGGGTAGTGTAGCGAACTGCACCAACACCTTTAGAACGACTAGATTCTACTGGAGCGAATTCATAAGAGAAGCGTTTACCAGCAGCAACTTCAGCAGCAGGTACTCCAGAGAGTAAGCCACCCATAGTTTCGCATTTGTAAACCCAGTTTGAACCTTCAGCGCGTGGTTCTGCAAGAACACGAATCTGATATAGCTCATTCTTTTCACCTACGATAACCTCACCTTTACCAAACCAGTCTTCAGCAAATACCAAGTAAAATGGTACGCCAGCTATACCAGCAAACTCACTACCATCAACGGTAGTTCCATCATCATGACGAGCTTCAACAAGCTCAATGTTTCTTCGGGAGGACCCGATTCAATTTTGTTATCGTATAGGCTCTTTATCCTATACTTCTTACACTTTATCATTGTGTAAGTTCGGAGTACATTTTAACCCTCTGTGCAAACAGATAGGGTCCAGACACTCGTGGACGTATTTTGTTCTAATTGTTTAATGAGTTTTCAAACAGTTCCTTGACACCTGCCAATTTCTCTACCAATTTGTCTTTGAGATTTACCCTGGTTTAACAGGTCGATAACTGTTTCAATTGATATTGGAATTTTGTGGCATCCAGTTGCAGATCTTAATTCGATATCTTTTCTTCTTAAAGAGTCTCTTATTGATTGTCTACTTATTGAATATTCCTTAGACAATTTATTGATATATTCTCCAGACTTATATTTTTCTATAATCTCGTCAATATCCACTTCTTTAATATTATTTCAATATCCATATAATCCACCACCACCAAGTGTTGCATTATATCCGTTTTTAAAACTATCGTATTCTTTTATTCAGAAAATTTCTCTTTCGTTTATTATAGAATTGTCACATTCTTCAACAACTGATATTGTAAAATTTTCTTTACCATATTTTTTAATAGCTCTTTTGATCGGCATATTAGATTCTTCTTTTGACAATGCACTAAAACTGCAATGTCTTTTGAATCTTATTTTTAATTCTTGAATTGTTTGTCCAATATAAATTTTGCCATTTATATTGTTTTCTATTTTGTAAATAGTACCCATAATTATTAGTTTCAACATCTACTCTCTACGGTGACTATAAACTTTTAAATTTATAGTTTACCTCGGTATTAGCCTTTTTATTTGATGGCTTTCACCGATTTTGTCTGATTTAATACGTCTATTACTAGACGCACAGGCAATTAAGTCCTACCTGCCAATAGTAATCGTTGTCATCATCGAAATACTTGATTGGGAATTGTTTTAAATAATCTTCAAGAGTTTTACCTCTATAATTTGCAAGCAACTGAACCATTTTTTCAGTAGCTTTTTGTGGTGCGAGGGAATACATTGCACCAAGATGGTTTTCCTTTGCCAAGCCCTTGAAGGACTGGAATTCTAACATCCCGAATTTTGATAGCTGATTAGCCATTGTTTACTTTTATTTTAATTGGTTGACTTTATATCTTGTATTAAGCAAACTTTCACCCTTTAGGTAGAGTACTTAAATGAGATTGTTCGTCAAGCCCAGAATTAAAATCAAATGAACCATCTCCATTTAAAGGAGCGTTCTTTAATTTGTTGTCTAAAGACCTCAATGCACTTTTAGTGTTTTGTTTTACCTTTTGACCTACAAGCTTATCAACATTTTTGAACCCATCTGTAAGTTCATAAAATAAACTAAAATAATATTCTGAATCACTGGGATTCTCTTTTGAATATTTCTGTAATGATGTCAATAGTTTACCATCCTTATCTTTATGGACTGGCTTTACTATATTGTCTAATACCTTTTGTCTAGTGTTTTTATCAACCTTAATACCAAATGGTTCTTCAGTTTCTAAAACTTTCTTTTTAAATTCTGATACCTGAGTATCTCTTACAAGTTTTTCTTGCTTAACTTTTAACTTATTCTTTTCAATCAACTCATCATACTCTTCTTTAAAATACTCTTTATTGCTATCAAGCGCTAATTTAGCATCTTCTATATCAGTTCCAGCATTAAAGGATTTAGCAACTTCTTTTTGTGCTCGCTCGGGCTTAAAACCCTTATTGATATAGTCTTGATAAATAATCTGTTTTCTAAGATTTTCAGACTCATCGGATTCATCGACTAATACATCTTCTTCAATTCCATCAAGATATGTAAGAGCGTTCTCATAGCGCTTAATATCATCTATCTGTACATTTACTGCAAGTGCTTCATCAATTCTTTTTTGACGTTCATCCATTCTAGCTTTAACCTGAAGTTCAATTGCTTCCGCAAACTTTTCAGGTGTAGTTGCTTCTTGAATGAATTCATCAGTAAGGTCAGGTAGAACCCCATCATCCTTTAATGCTTTTAAGTAGGCGGAAGAGTGAGTTAACTTGGGAGAAGAACCTTTATCTTTAGTGGACTTAGGTGGTTCTACCGTTTCTTCTTCATTATCACTTTCATCGCCTACTATCCCCTGTGGATTATCCTCATCAAAAATGACGTCTGAATTCTCAACATCGGCGGGTTTTTCTTTATTCTCTTCATCAAATGGCGAATCAGTATGTACTACTGAGTTGTCAAATGGACTGTCGGATGCATCTTCAAAGGCATCCATGCTTAAATCTTCGTCTACACCAAAAAACATGCAGACATTTTTAAACTCTTTCATTAATTTCTCCCTAATTAAATTATAAACTTCTGCAAAGATAATTTAAACATATTGAATTTGGAAATTTATATACTTTTTATTATATAAATATCGTGGACTCTATAACTAAATTATACTGCAATATATTTTTTACCATCAAATTTTAGTTTCTGACCACGATTTTTTACAGACGAGTAACTCACGTGTACCCATGTAAAATCTTTTTCATTTATTAATTGGTCGAATTTAAAATTTTCTGATATTAAATTAAATAACTTTTCATTACTTACTGGACTTCCTGCGGTAATGTCAGCGGCCTCGCCCTTTACATGTTGACTTGTAGCTGCGCCACCTATTTTTTTATTTACTACTGGACTCCTATAACCAGAATTTACATGTATTGGACTTCCGTACAAGTCTCTTAATGGGTCTAAAACTTTTTCTGATAAGATTTCAAGATTATGAATTTCTGGTTGCATTGGAGAGTTATCTAGACCACTAGAAGTAACGGTGAGTTCTTTCAGCGTAAAATGTTTTGATTTAAATTCCATATTATTCTTTAACGTCTTTTTTATTCGCACATGTTAGAGCGTTTGCGCAACTAAATTTACTTTCTATAACTTCAAGTCTATCTTCTAATGACGCGACCTTCTTTAATAACTTTTTATTTTGTTCCATTACGGTTGTATTAGATTTTACTAGAGCCTCATTAGATACGAGCAATTTTTCATTCTGTTCTCTAAGAGTCTTATTTAATTTGTCAAATAAATCAACCTGCATTATTTTATTTTCGGTATCAAGCTTTTCAGCTTCAGCTTCACTCTTAGCCGTGTCAGCTTCGTTTTTCTTAATCTCTGAATTATTCTTGCGTCTTCCAAGAATAAATCCAATTAATGCCAGTATTATAGCCGATAAGCAGCCAAGAAATATTTCCATGTTGTTTAATTTTAATTATCTAATTATTGTATTGTATTTGAATTCTTTTGTTTTAAAATATGGATTTAAATCCTCAATTTTTATTTCTACAACCGTTTGCTTCTTTTGGAATCATCTACACAAAAAGAATTTCTTTGGAGTCCCAATAGTTTCTTTTCTGTTAGACCATGATATGTTTTTTTCATTATAAATACTTTCGTCAATAGTTATCACATTTGGATATTCTAAATGTAACCTCTTTTTAATCCACCTGTCTCCAATAATTGTATCAACCTTTAAATTCTTTACGAATATCGTGTCTCTAAATTTAATTGTATCACGCTTATTTAAACTATCAACAATAATCATTAATGAATTTATCTTTGAATCTTTAAGATGATTTCTATTCTTGAATTCAACTAATTTTTTATCTAAAGAATCATTATTATTATTAAGTTGCTCTATCGTTAATTGATATACTAGATTTTTTTGATTTGAAGCCTTATAATTATTTTCAGATACACTTCATTTGTTCTTTAAGTCTCTATTAGATATAATTGTAACATACGTAAATATCCCACAAATTAAACTAATAAAAAATAATCCTATTAATATGTAATTTTTTATCATTAAAATTGTTTTTAGTAATTTAATTTTATTTAGTATATTTTTAAACCCCTATAAATTCATTAATCTTCAACAGATATTCATTCCATTTTGCTTTCTTCACCTCAAATTCAAGAATCTGAGCTTCGCAATTTACAATGTTATTTGTTATAGATTCAATCGTATGCTGCCCTGACTCTCCAGCAATTTTAATTACATTACCTAAAATATCTTCGCCATCAATTACTTCTGTAATGATGTAGTTTTTAGGGACTTCCCCATTTTTGATTAAAAGTTCCATTATTTTTTTTATTTTTATTGATTATAAATTACCTCTATATGAAAATTAGATGTTACACCTAATTCGTTAATTATTCTAACATTAGAACCGTTGTCCTTCACAATCACATGATTAGTACCTGTTTGAACTGATGTGAATACATTTGACGAATTATAGATAAATGTTACTACAGCTGCTGACGTGAATATGAAATCAGCATAACCAACCCCATCTCCGAAAAATATTGACCCTCTACCGCTTTTGTTTGAAATTAAATCAACGTAACTTCCTGAACCAATTAGCTCATTACTATCAGTTATTGTTATTAGTTGAATTGTTTTGTAAGTTACCCAACTTCCAGCTCCCTTTGTCGCATTTGCAACTGTACATACTTCATATATTTTTTTCCCTGAAAAACTTGATTCTCTTGTATCGTTAACCGTATCAGCCGTTTGAGATGCACCTTGATAGTTATAAATGCTATTTGGTTGAATGATGCTACCATCTATACCTATAGTTAGCTTTTCAATTTTATTAACGCTAAAGGAAAAATACGCGTCCAATGGAGCCATTAATTCGTAACAATTCGCTGATACGCCTAGACCGAAATAATTTGTACCATCATCGAATAATTTTAACTTAGGGAAATAACCTTTTGTGGCGCTATAAGAACCACCTAATGAAAAAACGGTAGGCATTGAAGTTCCTGCGACCGATGTTGTTCCGATGCGAACTAAAGGTCTTGTTGCCGATGTATCTAAAGTCAATACTGCTGTTGTTCCATCTGCTTTCGTAAACTGAATCGCAGTTGTGCCGTCTGCTGATGGTTTTAATTTGCTAACAGTA